>OBLV0100000166.1_pt1 | contig 21725 bp, 16 predicted proteins | sample 1520071 | NCBI WGS metagenome assembly OBLV01 (sample SAMEA3888446, study PRJEB22518) | metagenome | reverse complement strand
CGAGCGAGGTGAGCACGAGGAACGCGCTCTGGTTGCCGATGTTGATCAGGAGCAGTACCAGCGTCAGGCCCCCCGTCACGAGCGCCGGCACGACCGGCACCTTGCGATGACCGGAGACGCGCGCGACTGCCGAGCCGGCCGGCAGACGGTTGTCACGCGCCATCGAGAAGATCATCCGGATCGTCGCCGTCTGCACGGCCAGGCAGCAGACGAAGATCGCGATCGCGCAGTCGATCAGGAACAGGTTGCCGACCGTGTTCCCGAACGCCTGCTTCATCACGTACGGGAGGCCGAGAAGCCCGACGTTCTTGTCGAGGACGTGCTTGTTAGCCATCGACGCGAACAGGATCACGAGGCCGCCGATGATCGCGGCCGCCGCGATCGCGCGGATGATCGCTGGCGGCGCATTCCGGCGCGGGTCGTTGGTCTCCTCGGCGAGCGTGCCCGCCGTGTCGAACCCATACATAACGTACGCGCTCAACAGGCCGCCGACGAGCAGTGCCCCGAAGTAGCCCCACGGATGGCCAGCGCCGAAGCCGTATGAGTGGACGATGATCTGCGGCCCGTGGTGGGCGTTGAAAAGCAGCAGGATGACGAGGATCGTCGAGCCGATCAGCTCGCACGTCACACCGACGTTGTTGATCCGCGACATCAGCTTGACGCCGAGCATGTTGATCGTGGTCGTGATCGCGACCAGGATCGCTCCGAGCAGCAGCGCATTCTGAGCGCCGTGCTTGGTCAGGTAGGTGCCCGCGTCGGCTGAGGTGCCGAAGAATTGGAGCTTGGTCGTGACCTGGGGCAGGACGATCTGCCAGTCGACCGCGACGGCGGCGATCGTGACGATCGCACCGACGATGTAGATCCAGCCGGTCATCCACGACGTGTAACCGCTCGAGATCTGCTTTGACCACTGGTACACGGAGCCGGCGATCGGGTACTGGCCGGCCATCTCCATGAAGCACAGGGCGACCAGGATCTGGCCGCCGACGACCACGGGCCACGTCCACCACACGCCCGGCCCGGCGTTCAGATAGCCGAACCCGTAAAGGGCTGTGACGCCGGTCAGGATCGAGATGTAGCTGAAGCCCGCCGCGAACGACGAGAAGCTACCCAGTGAACGATCCAGTTCCTGCTTGTAGCCGAAGCCTGCAAGCTCATTGCTGTCCGACGAAACACCGCTCGTCTGCGGAGCCTCTCCTACAGCTGCCATCGATCAACCTCCCCAGTCTGCGCGGGGCCGCGCGACCATCGAACACACCACAAATGCCCGCATCTAAGGCGGGCGCGCACCCTCGAATCCATTGACCCGGGCCTGATCGGGCGGTTATATATCAGTTGTCGAACTGTGTCAACGCGACCGGGGCCTCGGGACCCAAGGGGATTCATGGCGACGCAAACCGCACAAAAGATGTTCGTCGGCGGCAGCTGGCAGCCGAGTGCCAGTGGCGAGACGTTTGACGCCACGAGTCCCGCGACCGGCGAGCTGATCGCGACCATTCCGCAGGGCGACCGCGGCGACGCTACCCGCGCGATCGACGCCGCGCGCGCCGCCGCCGACGCCTGGGCGCGACTGACTGCGTTCGAGCGCGCGGAGAAGATGCACGCGGTCGGCGACGTGATCGAGGCGCGCCGCGACGACCTCGCCCGCACGCTCACGCTCGATCAAGGCAAGCCGCTGCGCGCCGAGGCGTTCGACGAGGTCAACGAGCTCGTCGAGTACTGGCGGATGGCGGCCGAGGACGCCAAGCGCCTCGGCGGCGAACTGCCGAACTCGTTCTCCCCGGGCAAGCGGGTGATGCTGGCGCGCCGCCCCCGCGGCGTCGTCGGCGTGATCAGTCCATGGAACTGGCCGTACACGATGCCGGCCGAATTGATCGCGCCGGCGCTGGCGTGCGGCAACGCGGTGGTGTGGACGCCGGCGCCGTCGACTGCGGTGTGCGCGGTCGCGCTCGCGGAGTGCATCGCCGAGGCCGACCTCCCGCCGGGGGTGTTCAACCTCGTGACCGGCCCGGGGCCGGTGGTCGGCGACGAGATCGCCCGCAACCCGGGGACCAACGGTGTTGCGTTTATCGGCTCGACAGCGACCGGCCGGCTCGTCGCGCAGGCGGCCGCGGGCAAGGCGGCGTTGCTGGAGATGGGCGGAAACGGCCCGCTGGTCGTGATGAGCGACGCCGACGTTGAGGCGGCCGTCGATGCGACGCTGACCGCGTGCTATCTGTGCGCCGGTCAGAGCTGCACCGCCGGCGAGCGGATCCTCGTCCACCGGGCGGTGCGCGACGAGTTCGTCGAGTTGCTGGCGCGCCGCGTGACCGAGCGGATCCTGCTCGGGGACCCGTTCGATGACGCGACCACGATGGGCCCCGTCAACAACGAGCCGGTGGCGACCAAGATGGACGAGCACGTCGGCGATGCGGTGGCGCGCGGCGCGAGCGTGGTCCGCGGCGGCGCCCGCGCCGACGGCTTCGCGACCCCCCTGTACTGGCAGCCGACGATCCTGACGGACGTGCCCGCCGACGCCCGCGTCGCGGTCGAGGAGACATTTGGTCCGATCGCGCCGGTCGTCGCGATCGACTCGCTGGAGCACGCGATCGACCTCACCAACGGATCGCCCTACGGCCTGCTCGCGGCGATCTTCACCGCCAACCTCCAGGACGGACTCGAATTCGCCGATCGGGTCCACACGGGCTGGGTCAACATCAACGAGTCGAGCAACTACTGGGAGGCACACCTCCCGTTCGGCGGCCGCGCCGGGACCGATAGCGGCATCGGCCGGGTCGGGGGCTCGCACGTGATGCAGTCGTTCACCGAGTTGCAGACGGTGGTGCTGAGTCCGCATCGCCCCGCGTAGGGCGACTTCTGAGTATCGGCAGTACCGGCGCAGTCAGGATTCGGACGGGCGTTACTCCGTAATCCGTCCAGACGACTCCAGGCGCGCATGAGCGGGGTCGATGCAAGCGCCCATGGAGCCGCCCAGGAACTTCGAGGACGTCCTGCGGCGGAGCCCGGGACCCCTGCGTGGAGAAGTCCCGACCCCGGTCGCGGAGAACCCGCTCCGGATCCTGTTCTTGACGTCCGCGCACAACAGCCTTAGCCAGCGGTGCTACATCGCCATCACCGAGATGGGGCACGACGTCACCGTTCAGGTCGTCGACTCGCCTGAGCTCATCGAGGCCGGCGTCGAGGCCCACAAGCCCGACCTGGTCGTGTGCCCGATGCTCAAGCAGTTCATCCCCGAGTCGGTCTGGAGCAAGTACACGTGCCTCGTCGTTCACCCCGGACCGCATGGCGACCGCGGCCCCTCGTCGCTCGACTGGGCGATCGAGCTCGGGATGGAGGAGTGGGGCGTGACCGTGCTCGAGGCCGTCGAGGAGGCGGACGCCGGCGACATCTGGGAGACCCGCAAATTCCGGATGCGGCCGGTCGGCAAGGGCAGCATCTACCGGCATGAGGTACGCCGCGCCGCGGTCGAGATGTTGGTCTTCGCCGTCCACAACTTCGCGCGCGGGAACTTCAAGCCGACGGCGCTGAACTACGACGACCCGAACGTAACCGGCCGGCTGCGTCCGCTGATCAAGCAGGCCGACCGCGAAATCGACTGGCGCTGCGAGTCGACCGCCGGCGTGGTCCGGAAGATCCGCGCCGCCGAGGGCCATCCCGGCGTGCTCGACACGGTCGGCGGGGCCGAGTTCCACATGTTCAACGTCTATCCCGAGCGGGGCCTCCGCGGCCGTCCGGGCGACATCATCGCGACCCGCAACGCCGCGATCTGCCGGGCGACCGTCGACGGCGCCGTGTGGATCACTCACCTCAAGGCGAAGGACGGTCCCGCGTCGTTCAAGCTCCCCGCCACGCGCGCGCTCGAGCTCGCCGGCATCGTCCCGGACGCACCCGAGATCCCGGTGGCGCTGCATGCCCCGATCCCGCCGGGCCACACCTACCGCGAGATCTCCTACGAGGAGAAGGCGGGAGTCGGCTACCTGAACTTCGACTTCTACAACGGCGCGATGAGCACCGAGCAGTGCCGCCGGTTGCGCGAGGCGTACCAGCACGCTCGCGGCCGCCGCACCACCCGGGTGATCGTTCTCGCCGGCGGGTCCGACTTCTTCTCCAACGGCATCCATCTCAACGTGATCGAGGCGGCGCCGAACCAGGGCGAGGAATCCTGGTTCAACCTCCATGCGATCGACGACGTCGTGCGCGAGGTCGTCGAGACCGACTCGCACATCACGATCTCGGCGTTGTCGGGCGACGCGGCCGCCGGCGGGGTTCCGTTCGCGGTCGCGGCCGACCACGTCGTCGCCCGCGAGGACGTCGTGCTGAACCCCTACTACCAGCACATGGGCGGGTTGTACGGCTCCGAGTATTGGACCTACCTGCTTCCCCGCCGGGTCGGCGCCGATACGGCGGCCGAGCTGACGAGCGCTCCGTTCACCCCGATCGGAACTCGGCGGGCCGTCGACATCGGTCTGCTCGACGCGGCCTTCGGCGACAACATCGCAAGCTTCCGCGCGCAGGTGCAGGGCCTGGCCGAGCGCCTGGCCCGGCATCCTGACGTCGGGCACTGGCTCGAGCAAAAGCGCGCCGCCCGCGCCCGCGACGAGCGGGTCAAGCCGCTCAGCACCTACCGGACCGAGGAGCTCGCGAAGTCGCACGAGTGCTTCTTCGGCGATGACCGCAGCTATCACGTGGCGCGTTCGCTGTTCGTGCACAAGACGGGCGCCCCGTGCAAGGTCGCGCTGCCCGGCGCGCCGAAGGGCAACGGGACGCCGGCGCGAACCCAGGCGCCCACGTTCACCGACGCACAGCGGGCGATCACCAAGGTCCGTCAAGCGAAGTCGTCCTTCGGGCGATGAGCGCGCTCGCCGGCGCTCCGGTTGCCGACGAGGCGGCCATCCCCGTGGTCGGCGGCACCGTCGAAGGGCGCTTCGATCGCCCTCGGAGCGCGCGGTCGGGTAAGGCCGGTGCGTGGCTCGCCGGCAAGTGGGTCGGCCTCAAGCACTGGCTTCCGAAGGGGCAGTTGCTCCCCGAGCACGTGCTGCGCCAGCGCCACCGCTCGATCTGCTGGCTCTTGTGGCTGCACGTCCCGGCGCTGTTCGCGTTCGGGGTGCTGATGGGCAACTCGGTCCAGCACACGGCGATCGACGTGAGCCTGATCGCACTGTGCGGACTGGGGGCGAGCCTCGAGCGGTTCCGGATGAAGGCGCGCGTGATCGCCGCGTCGTTCGGGCTCGTGACCTGCTCAGCGGTGCTCGTCGACCTGTGGGGCGGCGTCACCGAAGCGCACTTCCACTTCTTCGTGATGATCGGCGTGCTCACGCTGTACCAGGACTGGACGCCGTTCCTGGTGGCGATCGCGTTCGTGGTCATCCACCATGGCCTCGGCGGGGCGCTCGACCCGAAGGCCGTGTTCGGCGACAACGCGTCCGCCGACAGGCATCCGTGGGAATGGGCCGGTATCCACGGTGGGTTCGTGCTCGCGGCCAGCGTCGCTCACGTGGTCGCTTGGCGCACTAACGAGAACCAACTGCTGCGCGACCCGCTCACGGGGCTCCCGAGCCGGGTGCTGTACCTGAACAACCTCAAGCTCGCGCTCGAGCGGCTCGGCCGTGGCCCGAGCCGATCGGTGGCGGTGCTGTTCCTCGACCTAGACCGCTTCAAAGTGATCAACGACAGCCTCGGCCACGGCGAGGGCGACGAGCTGCTGGTCGCGGTCGCCGAGCGCGTCGGACACTCGCTGCGCCGCCACGAGACGCTGGCTCGCTTCGGCGGCGACGAGTTCGTGATCCTGTGCGAGGACATCTTCGACGACGACGGCGCGGTCGCCGTGGCCGAGCGGGTGCTGAAGACGTTCAGCCTGCCGTTCCAGCTCGCCCATGGGGAGACCATGGCCGCGGCCAGCATCGGCATCTCGGTCACCTCGGATCCGAATCAGGATCCCGACGATCTGATTCGCGACGCGGACGCCGCCATGTACCGGGCCAAGGGCGGCGGCGGCGCGCGCGTGGTGCTGTTCGACGAGGTCACGCGCGAGCGGGCACTGGCGCGCCTGCACAACGAGAACGCGATCCGCAAGGCGATCGATCGCGAGGAGTTCCGCGTGTTCTTCCAGCCCGAGGTGTCGATCGACGGCGAGCGCATCACCGGGCTCGAGGCGCTCGTCCGCTGGCAGCATCCCGAGCGCGGCCTGCTCGGCCCGGGTGAGTTCATCTCGCTCGCTGAGGAGACTGGCCTGATCATCCCGCTCGGGACGTGGGTCCTGCGGGATGCCTGCCGGCGCGCGGTCGTCTGGCAGCAGCGCCGCTCCACCGACCAGCCGCTGATCCTGAGGGTCAACGTCTCGGCCCGGCAGCTCGGCCAGGACTCGTTCCGCGAGACCGTGGCGGGGATCATCAAACAGACCGGCATCGACCCCGCCTTGCTCTGCCTCGAGGTCACCGAGAGCGTCCTGATCGAGGATCCCGAGTCGTCGATCCGTGTGCTAACCGAGCTCAAGGAACTCGGCATCCGGATCGCGATCGACGACTTCGGCACCGGCTACTCGTCGCTCGAATACCTGCGCCGGCTCCCCGTCGACTGCGTGAAGGTCGACCGGTCCTTCGTGCGCGGGCTGCCTGATAACGAGGAGGACGTCGCGATCGTGAACGCGGTGATCGAGCTCGGGCACGCGCTCAAGCTGTCAGTCACGGCCGAGGGCGTCGAGACCGCCGACCAGCTCGGCAATCTTCAGACGGCCGGATGCGACACCGCGCAGGGCTTCCTGTTCTACCGGCCCGAGCCTCCGGAGGTCGTCGAGCAGCTGTTCGCCGACGGCCTCGCCGCCCCGGGTGCGAGCGCCGTCGGCGTCGAGGCACCGGAGCAGCCGGCCGTGGCCGTCGGCGCCGAGTCGGTCGACGGCGGTCGGGCCCCCTCCCCGCAGCGCCGCCTGATCCCGCCGCCTGGTGTCCGCGGCAGCCGCCGGCGGCTGGCCAGGCATTCACTCGTGGCGGGCGTCAAGGCCATGACCCACACTTGGGTCAACGGCGGAACGGCCCCGGATTCAAGCGCGAGCTGACGCCGTCGATCACCCGGCTATGGAATCGTCCGTCTCACCCATGTCCGCCGCGCGCGACCGACGGACGGCCCGGCGTCGAGCGCTCCGCCTCGTGGTCTTCGCCGCGCTGCTGGAGATCGTCCTGATCCTGCCGTTCGTCGATCACCTCGCCGACACCCATCCGATGATCCATTTCACCCAGCACGGGTTCATCTTCGCGGGCGGAGTGCTGATGGGACTGGCGATCCGCGACGTTCAGCGCGCCTCGCGGTCCTGAGCCGGGGGGTCGGTCGTGGGCAAGGTCCTCGCGGCACACTGGCCGCACCTGATCTTCGTCGGGTTTGGGGTCATTGCGTTCCTGTGGGTCGCCTACAAGCCTGAACGTGAGTCCGACGATCGCGTCGGCGCTGGGGCGCCGGTCGACGTGGCCGAGCTCGCCGCGCCCGCCCCGAAGGCCGCGACCGTGCGCCGCTCGGTGGCCCGCCGCGGGCTGCTCGCGCTCGGCCCTCTGCTCGGCGCGGTGGCCACGGGCGCGGTCCTGTACGGCCTCGACGCCGGCAGCGGCACGGTCCCCGGCGCGGTGATCTGGATCCACTCGGGAATCTCGCTGCTCGCGCTGTTGCTCGTCGTCTACAAGGTCGGCGACCTCGGAATCGCCCGGATCCGCCGCGCGTTCAGTCGTGAGCGCCTTCCGGAGCTCGTTTCGGTGGTCCTCGGCGTCCTGTCGGTGCCGCTCCTCGTCACCGGCATCGGCCTCCTGTTCGCCCCCAGCACGAGCTCGTTCTTCGCGTACTCGCACCTCGTGGCAGCCGCCTGGTGGACCGGGTTGCTCGTCTGGCACCTGCGACGCTACGTCGGCGCGTCGCTACGTGCGGCGCTGCGCCCGCAGCAAGCTCAGGCTGGCGTTCCGGCGCCGGCGCCGGCGCCGGCCGGTCCGGCCCGGGTCGTGCCCGCGGTGAACGTGGGGGGCGACCGGATTCAGTGGCGGACGTCGGGCGACTAGCCGGCCAGGGGTGGCTCGAGAAAGCGAACTTATGCGTCGTTTTTCGAGCCGGGTCCGTCAATTGCGGAGCAGCCCCGGCCGGAGGCCGCGCTAGCTCACAGGACCGAGCGGATTTCCCGCTCGAACGTCGCGATGTGCGCCGCGAGGATGTCCCGGGCCTTGTCGGCTTCGCCGGCCGAGATCGCGAGCAGCACGTCCTGGTGCTCGTGGACGCGCGCGAACAGGTGCGGCAGCCGGTCGATCACCAGGTACCAGATCCGCAGCGACAGGTTGAAGTAGCGCCCGAGTGTCTCCTCGAGGAACGGGTTGGCGGCGCAGCGGTAGATGAACCGGTGCACGCGCGTGTCGAGCTCCATCAGCGACTCCAGGTCGTCGGTGCCGCGGCTCGCGTGCAGCTCCTCGAGCAGCCCCGCCATTTCCTCGCGCTGGGCGTCGGTGATCCGCTCCGCCGCGCGATACGCGGCGTGGCTTTCGAGCTGCGCCCGCACGTCAGAGATGTGGGCGAGATCGGTGATGTTGATCTCCGAGGCAAACGTTCCGCGCCGCGGGAACACCGTGACGAGGTTCTCGAGCGCGAGCCGCTTGATCGCCTCCCGCACCGGTGTCCGGCCCATCTTCAGCTCGCGGCCGATCAGGTCCTCGTCGATCGGGGCGCCCGGCGCGATCCGCAGCGTGACCACGCGATCGCGCAGCTCGCGATAGGCGCGGTCGGCGAGCAGACCGCGCGGCGCATCTCGGCGTCGACTTGGGACGACTGATATATCAGTCATCGGCCAGGTGGAGTCTATAGATGGCGGGGCGCGCCGCCAAGCCGTGGTAGTGCTAACGGGGGAGGGCCGCGCGGATGGGACGGACCAGCATCAGCCCGAGCGTCGCCGCGCACAGGGCCGCCGAGATTGCAAACGGCACGGCGTCACCGGTGGCCTTCGCGAGCGCGCCGCCCCCGCCGGCGCCGACGATCTGGCCGGCAGCCCAGGCGAGATTGATCAGCGCCATCGCGTAGCCCTGGCTGAGGCCGCCGGCCTCGGCCGCGTCGGACAGCATCGCCATCGCCGGCGCCCAGAAACTGCCGAGCGCGACTGCGGTGAGCACGACCACGCCCGCGACCGCGACCACTCGACTCGAAAGCGGGAAGCACACGAGCACGACGGCCGCGGCCGCGAGGCCGATCCGCAGCGGGAACATCCGGCCACGGCGATCCGAGACGCGCCCGACCGCCGGACTGATGATCGCCTCAGCGCCGGCGGCGATCAGAAACGTGGCGCCGATACCGACCGCCGTCGCGCCGAGCGCGCTGAGGCGGAGCGGCGCGAGCACGTTCAGGACCCCCGACGCAATCGCCGGGAGCGCGGTCAGCCACATGCCGAGCGCGATCGCCGGCCGGCGAAGCTCTTCCCATAGACGCGTCGGTCCCAGCTCGGGCGCTGCCGAGGGCGACGGAAGCGACGCGACCGCGACGGCCAGCGCGACGGCGACGACCGACACCGCGGAGAAGACGGGCGCACGCCCGAGCGCGTGTGCGAGCGTACCGACCACGGGCCCGAATAGGGCGCCTCCGATCGCCGCCGCGAGCGCCCCGCCGATCACGCTTCCGCGGCGCCCGGCGTCGACCGCTCCGATCAGCCAGGCCAGGCTGCCCGCCCACGTGCAGGCGCCGCCGAACCCCTGGACGAAGCGCGCGGCGTCGAGCCCAGCGATGTTGTCGAGGAATCCGAACGCGAGGCTCGAGGCCCCCATCAGGAACAGGCCGGCGTAGATCGTCGTGCGTGGCCCCGCCCGCGCGGCCAGCATCCCTCCGGGGATCGAACCGACCAGTGTCCCGGCCGCGTAGCCGGCGGTGAGCACTCCCGCGGACGCCTTCGAGAGATGGAGCTCGTGGGTGAGGGTCGGCAGCAGCGGCACGACGGCCGCGTAGAACATCGTGTCGACGAACACGACCGCGCTCGCGACGATGAACAGCAGCCGGAACTCGCGCGGGTTCATGCGCGAGAGGGACCCTCGGGGTGCGGCGGCGGTGCTCACGGAGCCGTCTCACTCTAGGGCCCGGCACTCACTCAGCGGCGGACCCGTATGTGTCGAGCGACGAGCTCCACCGTTCTTCGATGCGCCCGAACCGCCACACGGCGAGCGCGATCACCCACGTCCCGACGAACATCCCGACGATGATGAACCCGAGCGTGTTGATGCTCAGGTTCTCGAGCCAGCCCCAGAACGCACCCTGGGCATCGAGCTTCTGGGCGAGCAGCCCAGCGAGCTCGATCGTCCCGATCACGAACGCCACCGCCACCGAAAGGCCCGTGATCGTCAAGTTGTAGAACACCTTGCGAACCGGCTGGGAGAACGCCCATCCGTAGGCGAAATTCATGAACGAGCCATCGACCGCATCGAGTAGCGCCATCCCGGCCGCGAACAGGATCGGCAGGCACAGGATCGCGTAGAACGGAAGCCCCGCACCTGCCGCGCCGGCCGCCAAGAACAGCAACGCCACCTCGGTCGCGGTGTCGAACCCGAGGCCGAACAGCGCCCCGACTGGATACATGTGCCAGGGCCGCGACACAGCACGCATGAAGCGACCAAACACGCGATTCATCAGCCCGCGCGACGCCAACTGCTGTTCCAGTTGCTGCTCGGAGTAGCGGCCCGAGCGCATCTCCATGAACACCTTGACCACGCCGTACAGGATCACCGCGTTGAGCACCGCGATCAGGTACAGGAACGCTCCGGAGACGCCGGTCCCGATCAGCCCGGTGGCGTTGTGAAGCGTCGATCCGCTGCCCCGGACCTGGCCGTCGAGCGACCGCAGGCCAACGGCGAAGAGGAGCGCGAGCACGAAAACGATCGTCGAATGCCCGAGTGAGAAGAACAAGCCGACGCTGAGCGGTCGCTTTCCGTCGGCCATCAGCTTGCGTGTGGTGTTGTCGATCGCCGAAATGTGGTCGGCGTCGAACGCGTGGCGCATCCCGAGCGTGTATGCCGTGAGCCCGGTCCCGACCGCGAACACGCTCGAGCCTCCGAGGCGATACCGATGCGGAGCCACCAGCGCGAACAGAAGCCCGAAGCCGACCAGGTGCAGTCCGATCACGACCGCGCTCATCAGCGCGATCGTGCGCCACTGGCCACGATCAAGTGAACCGCGCACTACGTGCGACGCGCCGGCTCAGTCCTGCGCGGGCTGCGGCTGCTGCCGCTCGGCCGCGCGGTCGGGCTTGGGCCTCGTCCCGAGGTGTCCCTCCTCGACGAGCGTTCCGAGCACGTCCATGATCGCGCGGCAACCGAGCTGAGCAGTCATATCGGACACGTCATAAGGCGGCGCGATCTCGACGACCTCCATCCCGCAGATTCCTTCCCGCGCGACCATGCGCAGTGCCTTGAGCGCCTCGCGGGGCAGGAGGCCGCCGGGCTCCGGGGAGCCCGTACCGGGGACGAAGCCGGCGTCGATCGAATCGATGTCGAACGACAGGAATACGGCGTCGGCGTCCTTCCAGGCGCATTCGAGGGCGATTTCGACGGCCTTCTCGACGCCCAGCTCCTCGACGTCGGAGATCGTGATCACTGTGGTCCGGCGGTCGCGTGCGACCTCCATGCCCGAGCGGGCGCCGTACCACCCGCCGATTCCCATCTGAACCAAGTTGCTCGCCGGCGCGTTCGGGATGTTCGTCGCATGGAACCACGGCGTGGTGTGCATCCGCTCGTCCATGTCCCGCTCGCGAATGTCGATGTGACGGTCCAAATGGATGATGCCGACGCGACCATCGATGTGAGGGGCGATCGCGCGGACGTCCGGATAGCCGATCGAATGGTCGCCGCCAATCACCACTGGGAAAACGCCCTGCTCGTGCACGAACGACACCGCGCGGTCGATCTGGTCGAACGACTTCTCGATGTTGGACGGGATCACGAAGATGTCCCCGGCGTCGCACATGTTCACTTCTTCGACGAGGTCGACGCCCATGTCGGCGTTGTAGCCGTCGTAGAGCGCGGAGATCCGCCTGACCGCCTGTGGGCCGAAGCGGCATCCGGCTCGGTAGGTCGTGCCCATGTCGAACGGCGCGCCGATGATCGCGACGTCGTACTTGCTGACGTCTCTGATGTTCTCGCAGTAGTCAGCCTTGAGGAACGTGTTGATGCCCGCGAACGCCGGCTGAGAGCCACGTGCGAAGGTCGAGATCGTACGGTCCTGAACGGACGGCGCGGCCTCCAACCCGAGGTCGATGCCCCGCTCGAGCTGCTCGCGCGCCTTGCGGGTCGGAATGTCGGCAATCCGCTTCATGATCTGGGTGCCTCGCAACTGCTCACGATCGAAGTGGAAGTGCCCGTTGCCCTTACCGTGACTGTGAAACATGCCCATTTCCCTGCTCCTTCCTAGTGAGCGACCACTACTAGTAGGCGTCGTGGTGAGCGCGCGCAGCGGCCGCAAAGCATTCGAGCGGGGCGCGCAGTACGCCGGCGCCGATCTGACCGCCACCCCGGCCGGCGACTCCGATGTCCATCACTGGGGTGATGCCGGTCGCCACCACCTTGTGCACGTCGATGCCCACGGGCACGCCCCGGAAACCGAAGTAGGGGATCTTGAGCTCGGGGTGCTCTGCGAGCGTGATCTCATACATCTCGCGATTCATCCCCACCATGTCCTCGGGTGACCCGCCCTGATAGTCCTGGAGGGGGAACGCCGCGGCCTGCGCAAACCCGCCGAGTCCGACGGTCTCGTTGATCGTGCTCTCGCCCCCCATGTACTCGATGTCGTTCGGGCCGTAGCCGTCGAATAGCTTGGCGTCGACCGCGGGGATCGGCGCGGTGAACCACTCATCGCCGAGCCCGCTCACCCGGACCGCGAACTCCCGGCACGAGAAGCACATCGCCGAGACCATGCTCGATCCGCGCACCCCGCGGGTGGCGTCGGCCGTGGCCTTCGCGTACGCCATGGACAGGCGCAGGAAGAAGTACTGCCCCTGGCTTATGAACGTGTACGTGGTGCGCACGTCCGCGCCGCGCTCCGAGGCGAGGTCCAACAGCAGCGGGACCATCTCCTTGACGAATAGCAGCGTGGCCGCCGAGTTGCGACTGTGGAGCTCGTCGCCCATGTTCAGCGCGCTGCGAATGATTGGACGGAGAGGGATGCCCTCGTGGCTACGCCGGACCGCCTCTCCGACCACGGGCGCGATCACGGTTTCGACGACGCTCAAGCTCTGCCGGACCTCGTCGTCGTAGACACCGTAGTTCAGTCGTTTGGGCGAGGGGCCCTCGAAGAAGTTGCAGAACGCGCGGTTGCCCTGGGTGGCGTTCTCGACGACGAACACCGGCATCGACGCTGTGTAGATCCCGGCGAGTGACCCGACGCACCCGTGGTCGTGACACGCGCCGAGCTTGATCTCGCCGGCGCGGAGCTTCGCGTCGGCCTCCTCGGCGTCGCGCGCCAGCTCTTCGTACAGCGCGCCTCCAATCACCGCCGCGCGCTGGCCGCCGAAGTAGGCCTCCCACGGCATCGGCGCTCCCGAGGTCAGGATCGTGTTCGGCGTCATCCCGGGCACGACTTCGAGCGCTGGGGCGACGTCGACGAGAATCGGATCGGCTTCGATCAGACGCCGGACCGCTTCCCGGTTGGCGTTGTCGGTGTCGGTCGGTTGCTGGGTGACGCTGGCCACGGCCGCCGCTCCTCTCAGGTCGCAGGGTCAGACATCGAGTCGGTGGGTGCGGCCGTCGGAGCACAGGGCCTGACCCGCGGCCCCGTCGGCGAGGTTCCACGTGCTCATTCGTTCGATCACTAGCCGGACCGTCACGTCGTCGCCGTCGGACAGGTAGGCGGCGACCGCGGGCTGGATCAGTCCCTCCCCGGTGATGTACCGCTCATGGATCGAGCGGTTGAGCCGGTGAGCCTCCGCGCCCTCGATCAGCTCGACTCGTCCCTTGATCTGAACGCCTCGCAGGTCGAGCCCGTCACGTGAGCGGTCGATCATCGCCGTCGCCCGCGGGTGACGCCGCAGGTTCTTGGCCTTCCGGGTGTGACGGCTGGTGGGGAACAGGATCGCATCGCCGTCGCGCCGGAACCACATCGCTACGAGGTGGACCGTCCCATTCGGGTTGATCGACGCGAGGTTGGCGATCAGCCGTGCCTCGAGCAGCTTGTCGACCTCGTCGGGCGACAGCTGGAGCGGGAGAACATCAGCCGGTGCAGCCACTAGAACCCGGAGCCCTTCGGCGCCACGTCCTGGTACCACTGCTTCTTCGGCCCGACCTTGGCCCGGATCCTCCATTTCCGCGACTTCGGAGCGTCCTCGATCAACCCGAGCATCTCAGCCAGGCGCGCACGGATCACCTGCGCCTGCTCGGGACTCAGAGCGGTGTTGTCGGGTATGAACCTGTCGACCTTCTGGAGGTTGGTGGTGACCGTGTAGTAGAAGCCCCAGTCGTCGTGCAGGAGGTCGGCGATGTAGGCACCATCGATCACCTCCCGGCCGTCCCTGGCCGTGGCGATCGGATGCTCGAGCATGAGCACCATCGTGTCCGTGATGTCCTTGAGGTTGAGCTCGACGATCTGCATCTTCTCCAGCAGCAGGTCCGCCGTCGAGATCGTGGGGCGATCGAGATCCAGGCGTCCGTCGAACGGGATCCGGTGACAGAAATACAGCTCGTTCATGAACACGTCCACGCCGAGCTTGGTGTCGGGATGCTCGAAGTAGTACCTGCTGCCCTCGGTCGAAACCGTCATGCGCTGGTCCTCGACGTAGCCCGACGCGGTGAGGAACTGCTTGATCTGCTTCGACTGCCGCTTCTCAGCGGCGAAGTCGATATCCGTCAGCGCCCGCTCCATCTTCGCGAACATCTCGAGGTTCTGCGGACAGTGGATCCGGTACGCGAGAGAGCCGAGAATCCGTAGTCTGATCCCCTGGCCCTCCGCGTCCTCGACGATCCGCAGCGCTTCGGCGACGAAGTGCTCATTCTCAACCGGCATGTGACGTCACACTCCTGAACGTACGGTGGTTACGCTCGTGGCCTTCAGTCACTCGATCGGGATCTGCTTGAAGGCCAGATCGACGTCGACTCCCTGCGACTTCCTGAATGCCTTCATGATCTGGAAGAACAGGAACCCACCGACGAAGCAGCCGGCCATGATCGCCAGTCGCCCGAGGTCGTGACCGGCGGCGAAGTCGTCGAAGAACAGCGTGAAGAAGTAGAACACGGCGCCGATGAAGCCGGTCGCGCACGCGACCGTCATGACCGGCAGGCCGAGCACCTTACGCTTGGAGATCGGCGACTTCTCGTAGATCTCGGGACGCTTGTAAGGGAACACCACACCAGCCGCGAGCACGATCGCCCACGCACCGAGCGCGATCATGATGAACACTACGAGCGTCGCGAAGTAGGTGGTGAACACGAACAGCACCAGGAAGATCAGCGTGACCACGGTCGCCACTGCGATGGCGACGACGGGGCTGTGCAAGCGATCGTCAACCCGGCCAAGCGGCGCCGGGGCGACCCGGTCGAACGCCCACGCGATCATCGCGCGCTCGCCGTAGGCCTGCATGCCGGGGATCCACATCCAGATCCAGGCGATGAACCCCAACGAGACGAGCACGGTGACGATCCACGACCCCGACAGCACGCCGGTCAACAGCGTGATCCACGGGGTGGTGGGGGTGGTGAACGCGTGCGCGCTGGTGTTGAAGCCCAGCGAGTTGTAGCTGACGGTCCCGAGGAAGTCGTAGCCGAAGACGTGGTAGGCGAGCACGATGCTGATCAGGAAGCAGATTGCGCACACGACGATCGCGCCGAACATCCCCCGGCTCTGACCCTTCATACCTGACTTGATCTCGCCGCCGATGGCGATCGAGAACGCGGCGCCGATCAGCGGGAGGAACGCCCAGTTGGACGCCTTCAGCGTCTCGCCGAGGCTGAAGTGGTCGCCGCTCCAGCCTCCCGCCTTGCCCGACGCGACCACCGAGCTGTACGTCGTCTGCGGGCCGAAGTACTTGTTGAAGTGCGCGATGAATGTGCCCTTCGAGCCGAATAGGAGCAACACGAACAGCAGCAGCGTCCCGAACGTGGCGACGATGACGACGATCTTCTGGCTCAGGAAGTACCGCCTCATGCCGGAGGTGAGGATGCCGCCCGCGAGCAGCAGGACGATCGCGCCAAGGAGGAACGTGATGCCCTTGTGCGATAGGAACGTCGCGATGCTCGTGAGGTCCGAGTTGCCGGTGACCGCCGCGCCGACGGTGAACATCGGGATGAGCCCGATCGTCACCACCCAGTAGGCCGCGATCGCGCAGAAGAAGAGCCACGCCAGCGATTCGACAACGCTGAGCGTGAACGCCACCGACGGCGGCAGGATGCGGCTGCCGAACGGGTAGATGCCGCCGGAGCGCGGGATCGTGACCGTCCAGGTCAACATGCCCCACGCGATGAACCCCATCGCCACCGCAGCGATGAGCACACCGACGATCAGGTTGCCCCCGGGATAAACCCCCGGCCCGTACAGCAGCAGACCGCCGATCCCGATCCCGACGCTGACCAACCCGACGTTGAAGATGAACACGTCCGTCGTGCTCGCGGTCTTGATCAGGCCGGATGCCTTGCGCAGGAAGACGCGGTCGCCGGTTCCCTCGCCCGATCCGATGCTTGTGTTAGATGTCGTCTGGGTAGGCATTTCTCCCTCTTAGGGTCACCCCTGGGTGAACTGATAGTCCTTGACCTGGCCGTCGGCCAGGGTCACCAGCAACCCGTTCAGCACACCCTCGGAATACACGCTGCCCGGGTTCAGGCACAGAGTCCGTCCGATCTTGGTTTCACCTCGCCCCTCGTGGATGTGGCCATGCAGTCCCATCAGGGGCTGGTGTTCCTCTATGAGCTCCCGGACCGCCGTGCTGCCCGCCGGCGCCATCACCGGATTGCCCATGTCGTACACGACCTTCATGTTCTCGTCGAGCTTCGGGCAGATGTCGATCTTGGAGTTGTTCGGCGGAACATGGATGTTGAAGATGCAGCGATCCATGTCCTGTACCTGGTTGAGCATCGAGGACAGGCGGCTCGCCAGTTCCTCCTCCGAGCACTCGCGCTCGGTGTTCCACGGCGTGGGGTTGGTCCATCCCGAGGTGATGATTTCGTGCTCCTCGGTGAGGTGGTGCACTTTCATCTCGAGCAGTTCGATCGTGGTTGAGGCGCCGAGCATCTCGTCGACCTCGAAGAAGTCGTCGTTCCCGGGCGCGGCGAACACCTGCACGCCCGTGCCCTTCAGCTTGTTGTCTGCGTACTCGAGCCACTGCTCGATGCGGGCCTTGATGTGCTCGCGGAACAGGCGATCCTGCTCGGCTTGGGAAGCCTTGATCGCTCGGAACTCTTCTTCGCTCATGGAAGCGGGGTAGAACCCCATGTTCGCGAGCTGCTTCTTGAACGACGCCACTTCGTCCTCTGAGGTGAACTCGAGGTCGTCGCCCGCGAACGAGGTCAGGTAGACGCCCGAGGACTGCTTTGCGATCGGCACGACCATCTTCCCGGTCACGTCTCCGCCCATGATCAGGATCTGCGTCCCATAGAAGTCCGCGGCGTTGACGAACTTCTTGAAGCAGACGTCGGACCCGTGCAGATCCGTGCAGAAGAACACTCGCGTGCCGGCTGCCGACGGGCGTTTCTTGCGGCCGAACGCCATCTCGGTTACCTCAGTAGAAGGTCAGGTAGCGATCGAGCTCCCACTCCGAGACGGCGTTGTGGTAATCCCACCACTCCGCCTTCTTGAGCTCGACGTAGGACTGTTTGAGGTCCGATCCCATGACGAGCTCGCTGAGCGGGTCCGCGTCGAACGCCTCGACGGCCTCGAGCAACGTCCGCGGGAGCGTGGCTACGCCCATACCCCGCAGCTCGTCGTCGCTCCTGAGGTACATGTTGTCCGGTATCGGATCGCCGGGGTCGAGCTCCTGCTCGATTCCCTCGAGACCCGCGGCCAGCATCATCGCGGCGCCCAGATATGGGTTCGTGGCCATGTCCACCGCGCGCGACTCGATCCTCGGCGAGGTCATCGGGATCCTGAGCATGTGAGTCCGGTTGTTGTTGCCGTATGACACGTACACCGGCGCCCACGTGAACCCGGTCATCGAGCCAGTCTTGATCAGCCGCTTGTACGAGTTGACAGTCGATGCGGTTATCGCGCAGATCGCGGGCGCGTGCCGCAGGACGCCGGCGATGAACTGGTAGGCGAGAGGTGAGACGCCGCAGCCGCGAGGATCGTCGGGATCGGCGAACAGGTTCTGCCCGGTGCCCACATCCGCGAGTGACATGTTGTAGTGACCGCCACTGCCGGTGCGGTCGGCGTACGGCTTCGGCATGAACGTGGCTTCACAGCCGTGCTTGCGCGCAAGCGTCTTGGTCATCATGCGCCACAGCACGAGCCGATCTGCCATCGACATCGCGTCGGTGTAGGAAAAGTCGAACTCGAACTGGCTGTTGGCGTCCTCGTGATCGAACGAGTGGACGTCCCAGCCCAGGACGTTCATGTATTTGATGAGCTCATCCATGTAGCTCATGTTCTCCAGCAACCCGACGACGTCGTAGGCCGCCTTCGCGAGGGTGTCCTTCGGATTGGCAGGAGAGACCGTTCCGTTCTGCCGCTGGACCAGGAAGAACTCGGTCTCGATCCCGAGGTTGAAGGTGAGGCCGTGCTCGGCCGCGCGTGCCAACTGGCGGCGCAGCACGGTTCGGGAGTCCATCGGCCACGGGTCGTCGTGGAAATAGAGTTGCCCCGGCGCCCAGGCGACGGTCGGCTCCCATGGGAGCACCGTGAGTGCGTCAAGGTCGGGCCGGACCGACAGCTCGTCGTCGCTTGGTTCCTGCCCTAAACCGTCGAGTGCCGCCCCAGTGAATAGCTCGGAGCCCTGCATCATCGACACGAAATGGTCGATCGGCACGGCCTTGCACTTGGCGATCCCGTGCACATCGACATACGCGCCGAGGCAATACTCGACTCCCGCTTCCCTCAGCCGCTCCTGCTCGCGCTTGAACCGAGCTACGTCCTCGGTCGATTCAATGACAGTCGCCATTTGACAACCGCTCTCCTCCGTTTGACGGCATCCACGCGGGCCTCTCGGGTATCCAGCGGAAGGCGCCCGCGGCGTGCCGGGCAACGTATAAGAGCGATCTGTCGGCGGCTATCCGCGAAGCGTAGGAATTCTCCCGAGAGGTCTCCTACGGTTCGTGCAGCCGCACGTCGCCACGAGGCATGAGCCCGACGGCAAGGACTGCGGCCGCGACGAGCGTGCCCCACAGCACCGGGTCCGCGGCGGTGTCTCTGAGCCCCGGCCAGGCCGATGCGAGCGCCAGGCAAACCACCGGCCCGGCGACCATGCTCGCGGCGACCGCGTTCGGTCGAACGGGTCGACCGATCAAGGCGAGGACCGCCTGCGGTACGACTCCCGGGACGAACACGCGGAACGCGGTCACGACCAGCCCGACGACGTTCGAGTCGGCGAGCGCGACGGCGCCGGCGAGCGCTGCGACGCCGAGCATCTGGAGACGGATGCCGACGAGGCCGAACGGCGGCACGCCCCGGGCGGCTCGCAAGCTCGTGATCTCCTCGTTGAGGATGAACGTACAGACCAAGACCTCGGCGACCGCGCCGGTGAGCGCTGCGCCGAACACGGCGAGGAGTCCGACCTCGGCCAGTCCGTTCGGAAGAAGCAGGTCGACGAGGTCGGGCAGCACGTTGTCCGTGCTCGCGGACGAGACGAGCCGATCGGCCCGCAATCCGAGAAGCGCAAGGACCACGCCCCCGCAGGCCAGCAGCAACACGACCAACGCGAGTGTTCTGCGCGCGGTTCGCCTTGTTCGCAGCGCGCTCATTCCCATCATCACGTCAGGCGCAACTACGGTGGTGGGCGCGGACACGAGCAGAAGCCCGATCACGTAGCCCCACGAGAACGAGTCGTGCGGAGCGGCCGCTCCAGACGTGGCGTGACCGGCCGCGAGCACCCACAGTGCTGCGATCAGCACCGCCAGTGCTGCCAGGTGCGCGAAGTTCGTCGCCGTCACCGCCCGCATCCCGCCGGGCATCGAGTAGAGCAACAGGATCACGGTCGTGACCGCGATGCAGGGCCCTTGAGCCCAGCCAGTGAGCTGTCCGAGCGCGACGCCGGCCGCAGCGACGAACCCGGACAGCATGATCAGCCATGCGCCCGCGATCAGCACCGTCCCAATCGCGCCGGGAACAGGCCCGTAGTGAGCACGCAGCAGCGCGGCAAGGCTCGCGTGATGACTCGCTCGCATCCGGTCGAGCAAGGTGAGCCCGAGTGCCGCGAATCCCACGCCGAGCGCGACATCCAGCGCCGCTCCGGCCAAGCCGCGTCGGTAGCCCTGGCCCACGATCCCGACCGCGGTCGCGGCGAGGAAGATGCCCCCGAATAGCCCGATCCCGTGCGCGACGCCGAGTCCCTGCCGCCCCATCAGGAAGTCCTCCGGACCGCGCAGCCCGCGCGCCACCCACCACGAGGCAGCGGCCACCGCGATGGCGTATCCCACGATCAGCGCTATCAACGGGCGGTCAGTCCCTGTGGACGGCCAGCGCCTTGGCCGCCCGCACGGCGACCTCGATGTTCAGCCGGGAATCGCCGACCTTGGGGTCGACGCCCAGCAATTCCTCGATCCGAGTTAGGCGATAGCGCAGCGTCGACACGTGCACGCCGAGGCGGCGCGCCGCTTGCTGAAGGTTGAAGCCCGAGTCGTAGAACGTCTCGAGGCTTGCGAGGAGCTTGGACGAGTGCTCCTCGTCGTAACGCTCCAGCGGCTCGACGTAGCGGGAGATGAACTCGAGCAATGCCGCCGGCTCCTCGACCTGGAGGAGGATCTCCTGCACGCCCAGATGCCGGAACGAAACGACTTGCTGTGAGCGGCCGAGCAGCCGGACGAGGTCCAGGCCGCGTCGCGCAGCGGCGTAAGCCCGGCCATAGTCGGGCAGCGCACGAACGAGGCGGCTCACCGCCAGGTTGAACGAGCAACCCGGGATGCGCAGGGGGAGCACATGCTCGAGCCGATCCTCGAAGACCGGGCCCGCATCGGACCCCTCAGGCGACGGGGTCTCCTCGAGCAGCACAACCGCGGCATTGCCTTCGACTGCCACCAGGAACCGGCCCGGCCACGATCGCGCGCAGTCCGTGGCGACCGCGTAGAGCGAGTGGGCGTTCGCCGGGCTGAGCTCGCCCTCGGCGGCCTCGATCAGGAAGATCCGCGTGGGCGCGGCCAAATCGAGCCCGAACGCAGCGCCCTGTCTGATGATCAGGTCCTCCACGAACTCGCCGCTGAACAACTCGTCGAGGAACCCACCACGCAGTCGGTGCTCGACCTCGAGCGCGGTCCGTTCGCGGAGAAGTTCGAGCGTGACCAGCAACGCGCCGTACTCGATCGCCGATCGCTCCACCTGACCGGGCGACGCTTCGAAGTGCGCCACCACCCACGCGTGGATCTCGTCTTGGACGGCGGCAGGCGCCGCCGCGAGGTGCCCGTCCTCTCCATCCTCGATGATCGTCCGGGCCTTGGGCTCCTCGGCGGGTGGGCTCCAGCGAAGCGAGCCTTGCCGTGGCGATCGCGCGAGAACGTCGCCAAGCGATCCCACGACCGCGACCTCGGCGTTCACGAGTCCGGCGAGCGAGTCGGCGACGGCCTGGATCCCGTGCCCGCCGATGACATCGGCCGTCAGGGTCTCGTGCACGAGGA
>OBLV0100000165.1_pt1 | contig 21786 bp, 21 predicted proteins | sample 1520071 | NCBI WGS metagenome assembly OBLV01 (sample SAMEA3888446, study PRJEB22518) | metagenome | reverse complement strand
GATCGTGATGTGACTGGAGTTCAGACGTGTGCTCTTCCGATCTCGGTGGTGATGCAGGGGATGTCGCGGGAGACGGCGGCGGTCCGGATCTCATAGCCGTCCACCCGGGGGCCTGGGTTGCCGTAGGGGGTGTTGATGATCATATCGACCTCGCCGTTGCTGATCAGGTCGACGATGTTGTCGGGGCCCTCGAAGTGCTTGCGGACCACAGTGCAGGGGATGCCGTTACGGCGCAGCACGTTCGCGGTCCCCCGGGTGGCGAGTACTTCGAAGCCGAGATCGGCCAGCCGTTTGGCGGGAAAGACCATGGCACGCTTGTCTTTGTTGGCCACCGAGACGAACACCCGCCCGGAAGTGGGAAGGGACCCGTAGGCCGCGGCTTGGGATTTGGCGAAGGCCTGGCCGAACGCGGCGTCGATGCCCATGACCTCGCCGGTGGATTTCATCTCCGGCCCGAGCAGGGAGTCCACTCCCTGGCCTTCCGGGGTGCGGAAGCGGTGGAAGGGCAGCACCGCCTCCTTGACCGCTACCGGCGCGTCGACCGGTGAGTCCCCGCCGTCCCCGTGCGGCAGCAGCAGCCCGTCGGCTCGCAGCTCGGCGATGGTGGCGCCGAGCATGATCCGGGCCGCGGCCTTGGCCAGCGGCACAGCGGTGGCCTTGGACACGAACGGAGCCGTCCGGCTGGCCCGCGGGTTGGCCTCCAACACGTAGAGCACGTCGTCCTTGAGCGCGTACTGCACGTTGAGCAGGCCGCGCACGCCGATCCCGTGGGCGATGGCCTCGGTCGAGGCGCGCACCGCCGCCAGGTCGGAGTACCCCAGTGTGATCGGCGGCAGGGCGCAGGAGGAGTCCCCGGAGTGGATCCCGGCCTCCTCGATGTGTTCCATGATCCCGCCGAGGTAGACCTCGCTGCCATCGCAGAGCGCGTCGACGTCGATCTCGATGGCGTCGTCGAGGAACCGGTCCACCAGTACCGGGTGCTCGGGAGCGATCTCGGTGGCGCGGGTGATGTAACCGGCGAGGGTCTGCTCGTCATAGACGATCTCCATCCCGCGTCCGCCGAGCACGTAGGAGGGGCGGACCAGTACCGGGTAGCCGATCTCCTCAGCGATCTTGCGGGCTTCGGCGAACGAGGTGGCGGTGCCGTAGGCCGGGGCGGGCAGGCCGGCGCGTTCCAGCACGGTTCCGAAGGCACCGCGGTCCTCGGCGAGGTGGATCGCCTCCGGGGGGGTGCCGACCACGGGCACGCCGGCATCGGAGAGCCGTTGCGCCAGGCCGAGCGGGGTCTGCCCACCCAGCTGCACGATCACTCCGGCCACGGTGCCCGAGGCGCGCTCGGCGTGCACCACCTCCATGACGTCTTCGAAGGTCAGCGGCTCGAAGTAGAGGCGGTCCGCGGTGTCGTAGTCGGTGGAAACCGTCTCGGGGTTGCAGTTGACCATCACCGTCTCGTAGCCGCCCGGTGGGCTGGGAGACGAACGCAGGGCCATCGCGGCATGCACGCAGGAGTAGTCGAACTCGATGCCCTGGCCGATCCGGTTCGGCCCCGAACCCAAGATGATCACCTTGGGGCGCTCGCGCTGTTCGGTGATCTCGCTCTCGGCGTCGGGAGAGTTCTCGTAGGCCGAGTAGTGGTACGGGGTGCGGGCGGCGAACTCGGCCGCGCAGGTATCCACGGTCTTGTACACCGGACGCACGCCCAAGCGGTGGCGCAGCGCGGCGACCTCGGACTCGGTGAGCTCACCACGCACCGCGGCCAGTTGCCGGTCGGAGACACCCGCACGCTTGGCGCGGCGCAGCAGCACCTCGTCCAGTTCCGGGGCGGTGGCGAGCTCGTCATGCAGCTCGACCAGGCCGGCGATCTGGTCCAGGAACCATGGGTCGATACCCGATGCCTGCGCGACCTGCGCCACGCTTGCACCCAGGCGTAACGCCCGCTCAGCGGTGTAGAGCCGCCCGTCGTGGGGTATTTCCAGCGCTTCCAGCTCGGTCGCCAGATCGGTATCCGGCGGGTCGGGTCTGGTCCAGAAGCCGGTGGCGGGCGTCTCCAGCGAGCGCAGCGCCTTGCCCAGCGCTTCGGGGAACGAGCGGCCCAGCGCCATCGCCTCACCGACCGATTTCATGGTGGTGGTCAGGGTGGGATCCGCGCCGGGGAACTTCTCGAAAGCGAACCGGGGCACCTTGACCACCACGTAATCCAGCGTGGGCTCGAAACTGGCCGGGGTCTCCCCGGTGATGTCGTTGGTGATCTCATCCAGGGTGTACCCGATCGCGAGCTTCGCGGCGATCTTGGCGATGGGGAATCCGGTGGCCTTGGACGCCAGCGCGCTGGACCGCGACACCCTCGGGTTCATCTCGATCACGACCATCCGGCCGGTGCCGGGATGCACCGCGAACTGGATGTTGCACCCACCGGTGTCCACCCCGACCTCGCGCAGCACCGCGATACCGACATCGCGCATGTGCTGGTACTCCCGGTCGGTCAGGGTCATCGCCGGGGCCACGGTCACCGAGTCCCCGGTGTGCACGCCCATCGGATCGATGTTCTCGATCGAGCAGACCACCACCACGTTGTCCCGATGATCACGCATCAGCTCCAGCTCGTACTCCTTCCAGCCCAGCACGCTCTCCTCGATGAGCACCTGGTGCACCGGGCTCTCCGCCAACCCCGCCGATGCCAGGCGGGCCAGCTCCTCCTCGGTCCGGGCCATCCCCGAGCCCAGCCCACCCATCGTGTAGGAGGGTCGGATCACCACCGGTAGGCCGAGCTCGACGACGGCCTGCCTGACCTGCTCCAGCGAGGAGCACACGGCGCTGAGCGGCGTCTGAGCTCCCACCGAGCGGACGACCTCCTTGAACTTCAGCCTGTCCTCACCGCGCTGGATCGCCTCGATATCGGCACCGATCAGCTCCACGCCGTATCGGGTCAGCACTCCGCGCTCATGCAACGCCACGGCGGTGTTCAGCGCGGTCTGCCCACCCAGGGTGGCCAGCAGCGCGGTCACCGGAAACCCGGCGGCACGCTCGGCGGCGAGCACCTTCTCGATGAACTCCGGAGTGATCGGCTCGATGTAGGTCGCGTCCGCGAACTCCGGATCAGTCATGATCGTCGCCGGATTCGAGTTAATCAGACTGACCCGCAGGCCCTCCTCCCGCAGCACCCGGCACGCCTGCGTCCCCGAGTAGTCGAACTCGCACGCCTGCCCGATGACGATCGGTCCCGACCCGATCACCAGCACGTGGTCGATATCTTCCCGCCTACCCATCGACACTCACCCCGCCGCCAGGTGCGGGTGCACGAGACATGAGCGCGCAGAAACGGTCGAACAGGTGAGCAGCATCGTGCGGGCCGGCGGCTGACTCGGGGTGGTACTGGACGCTGAAAGCGGGCACGTCCAGGCAGCTCAGGCCCTCGACGGTGCCATCGTTGGGACAGGAGTGGCTGACCACCGCCGCACCGAACTCAGAGTCGAAGCGCTCACCGGGCTCGCCCGAAACAGCGAATCCGTGGTTCTGCGACGTGATCGCCACCCGGCCGCTGCCGTGCTCGACGACCGGGATGTTGATCCCACGGTGCCCGTAGCGCATCTTGTAGGTCCCCCGGCCCAGCGCCCGGCCCAGGATCTGGTTGCCGAAACAGATCCCGAACAAGGGGATCCGCCGGGTCAGGACCTCCCGGGTCAACGCCACCGCGTGGTTCGCAGTGGCCGGATCACCCGGGCCGTTGGCCAGGAACACCCCGTCGGGTTCGGCCGCCAGCACCTGCTCCAGCGCGCAGGTGCCCGGCAACACGAGCGTCTCGATGCCCCGAGCGGCCATCATCCGGGGAGTGTTGAACTTGATCCCCAGATCCAGCGCAGTCACCCGGAACCGGCGCGCAGCGGTGGCCGGCACCAGGTAGGGCTCGGTGACGGTGACCTCCCCCACCAGATCCGCCCCGGCCATCGGCGGGCTGGCCAGCACTCTGGCCACCAGCACCGCCGGCTCGGCCAGCGCGTCACCGGAGAAGATCCCGGCCCGCATCGAGCCATGCTCGCGCAGCCGGCGGGTCAGCGCGCGGGTGTCGACCTCGCAGATCCCCACCACACCCTGGCGGGACAGCTCCTCCTCCAGCGGCCGGACCGCCCGCCAGTTGGACGCGATCCGCGCCGGATCCCGCACGACGTAGCCGGCGACCCAGATCCGGCGGGATTCGTTGTCCTCGTCGTTCCAGCCGGTGTTGCCGATGTGCGGCGCGGTCGCCACCACGATCTGCCGGCGATACGACGGGTCGGTCAAGGTCTCCTGGTAGCCGGTCATCCCGGTGGCGAACACCGCCTCGCCCAGGGTCTGACCCACCGCGCCGTAGCTCTCGCCGCGCGCCGTGGTGCCGTCTTCCAGCACCAGCACGGCCGTTGTCCTGGTCGGTTTATTCCACGCTGTCTGATTAGTCAACGCTGCACCTTCCCGTCCTGGGTCGTGACCGCACCGCGAAGGACGGTGAGCATCACCCGGCACGGCAACGCCATCCCCTCGTAGGGGGTGTTCGCGGCCAGGCTCGCCAGCTGCGCACCGCGCACCGTCCAGCTGGACTCCGGGTCCACCAGAACCAGCGTCGCCGGCTCCCCCACCTCGATCGGGCGGCCCTGGTCGTGAGCCCCGCCGATGCGGGCCGGGCGCTCACTCATCACCCGCGCCACCCCCCGCCAGTCCAGCAGCCCGGGTTGGACCATCGTGGCCACCACCACTGACAGCGCGGTCTGCAGTCCCAGCATGCCGGGGCGGGCCAGCGACCACTCGCAGTCCTTGTCCTGCGCGGCATGCGGGGCGTGGTCGGTGGCCACGCAGTCCACCGTCCCTTCCGCCAGCGCGGCGCGCAGGGCCTTGGTGTCCGCCGCGGTGCGCAGCGGCGGGTTGACCTTGTGGACCGGGTCGTATCCGGCCAGGCATTCATCGGTGAGCAGCAGGTGGTGCGGGGTCACCTCGGCGGACACCTGGATACCGCGCTGCTTGGCCCAGCGCACCGTCTCCACCGTGCCCGCAGCCGAGACGTGACAGACGTGCAGGGATGCGGCCGCATCCCTGGCGAGCAGGCAATCCCGGGCCACGATCGACTCCTCCGCCGCGGAAGGCCAGCCGGCCAGGCCCAGCCTGGCGGCGTGCTCTCCCTCGTGCGCCTGGGCACCGGCGGTGAGTCGGGGATCCTCGGCGTGCTGGGCTACCACCCCGCCCAGTGCCCGGGTGTATTCCAGGGCACGGCGCATCAGCAGCGAGTCGTGGACGCACAGCCCGTCGTCGGAGAACATCCGCACCGTGGCGGCCGAGGTGGCCATCGCCCCCAGCTCCGCGAGCCGCTCACCACCTAGACCGGCGGTGACCGCCCCGACCGGGTGAACATCGACCAGCCCGACCTCCCGGCCACGCCGGTACACGTGCTCCACGACCAGCGCGTTGTCAGCCACCGGGTCGGTGTTGGCCATCGCGAACACCGCAGTGTAGCCACCCAGTGCCGCGGCCGCCGAGCCGGTGTCGATCGTCTCGGTGTCCTCCCGGCCGGGTTCGCGCAGGTGGGTGTGCAGGTCGACCAGTCCGGGCAGCGCCACCAACCCGCCACCATCGAATATCTGTGCACCGATTCCATCCACCCCGGGACCGAGCTCGGCGATCACCCCGTCGCGAGCCAGCAGGTCCACCGGATCACCGGTGCCGTAGGGCCGGAGCCCACGGAGCAGCAGGGGCCGGGCTCGCTCACTCACCGCGGCTCTCCTGCTGTGCGGCAAGAAGCTGGTAGAGGACCGCCATCCGCACGTGCACCCCGTTACGGACCTGCTCGGTGATCGCCGCGCGGGGGGAGTCGGCGACGGAGTGCGCGATCTCCATCCCCCGCAGCATCGGTCCCGGGTGCAGTACCACGGCGTGGTCGGGTAGCAGCCCCAGGCGGGTCTCGGTCAGACCGTAACTGGTCGCATACTCCCGGGCGGAGGGGAAGAACCCGCCGTGCATCCGCTCGGCCTGGACGCGGAGCATCATCACCGCGTCGGTAGCAGGCAGCGCGGCATCCAGATCATGGCCGACAGTGACCGGCCACTCCTGGGCATTACCCCAGTTCTGCACTCCCCAGGGCAGCAGCGTGGGCGGAGCGACGAGGTGGATCCGTGCACCCAGCGTGATCAGAAGTTCGATGTTCGAACGGGCCACCCGGCTGTGCAGCACATCGCCTACGATGGTGACGGTCCGCCCATTCAGGTCGCCCAATCGCTCACGTAGCGTAGCGGCGTCCAGTAAGGCCTGGGTGGGGTGCTGGTGGGTGCCATCCCCGGCGTTGATCACATGAGCGGAGATCCAGCCGGCGAGGCGATGCGCCGCGCCGGAGGAGGGATGGCGGATCACAACGCAGTCCGCGCCCATCGCGGTCAGGGTGAGCGCGGTGTCGCGCAGCGACTCGCCCTTGGTCGCGGAGGAGGCACTCACCGAGACGTTGACCACGTCAGCGCTCATCCACTTACCCGCGACCTCGAAGGATGCCCGGGTTCGGGTGGAGCTCTCGTAGAACAACGTCACCACGGTGCGCCCGCGCAACGTGGGCAACTTGCGCACCTCCCGTCCCAGCAATGACTTCTTGAGCGCCTCTGCGGTGTCCAGCAGGGTGGTGATGGTCTCCCGCTGGAGATCGGTGGTGCTCAGCAGATGCCTCACCGGCGGCTCCGGCGGATCACGACGGCATCGGCGCCATCGGTCTCGGTGAGGAGCACACCGACCTCCTCGTCGCGGGATGTCGGCAGGTTCTTACCCACGTAGTCGGCCCGAATCGGCAGCTCACGGTGGCCACGATCGACCAGCACCGCCAGTTGCACCGCCTGGGGACGGCCGAAAGCGCGCAGCGCATCCAGTGCGGCCGCGACCGTGCGGCCGGAGTACAGCACATCATCGACCAGCACGATCAGCGCATCGTCCAGCCCGGAAGCGGGTATTTCGGTGAGCTGCAGCGGGCGGGTGGGCCGGCGCCGCAGATCGTCCCGGTAGAGGGTGACGTCGAGGGTGCCCACCTGTGGCCGGGCGCCGGTGAACTCGCGGACCCGATCCGCCAGCCGGTGCGCCAACGGAACGCCACGGGTGGGGATTCCCACCATCATCACCGGCTCAGGGGCGGTGCGTTCGATGATCTGATGCGCCATCCGGGCCACGATGCGCGCGACCTCGGCCGCGGAGAGCAGTTCACGCTCGTCCGGGGGCTCTGCCTCGCTCACCGCGCCCACCCCGGGAGGGGACGACACGGTAGACCTCCTTCCCCGCCTCACTGGACGGGTCTTAAAGGACGTCAGGTGCCGGGCCGGCGCCCGGACCCGGATCGGACAGTAGCAGGAGACCCTCCTGGGCTCTCCACGGCTGGGACCACTCATCCACTGCCCCGTCCGGGTGGTGTGCGTGACTCTGCGCGGTCTTCAGCCCTCGATGGCTTGACCTAGGGTGTTACTCAGCGCAGCATTACTCTCCGTATCATCTCGATTTTCGCGTGGCCCCCAAGGCGTTTGACTGGGTCGGGGTCTGAAGAAGGAGAAGGGGCCAGATGGGCGACTATGCCAAGGCACTGGGGTCCAAACTGCGCGGCATCCGTCAGCAGCAAGGTCTGTCGCTGCACGGTGTCGAGCAGAAGTCAGCGGGCCGCTGGAAGGCTGTGGTGGTTGGCTCCTATGAGCGTGGCGACCGGGCCGTGACGGTGCAGAAACTCGCCGAGCTTGCTGACTTCTACGGGGTTCCGGTACCCGAACTGCTTCCCGAAGGCCGGGTCTCCTCCGGGAGCGAGCCGGCCACCAAGATCGTCATCAACCTCGAGCGCCTGCAGCAGCTGCCGGTGGACAAGGTGGGCCCGCTGGCCCGCTACGCTGCGACGATCCAGAGTCAGCGCGGTGACTACAACGGCAAGGTGCTCTCGATCCGGACCGAGGACCTGCGCTCGTTGGCGATCATCTATGACATGTCACCGGGTGACCTCACCGAGCAGCTGATCGGCTGGGGTGTGCTCCCTCCCGAGGCACGTCCGGTGAAGGACAAAGAAGAGGCCTGAAATTCAGGAGCTGCGCGGTAGCCCCACAAGGTCAGGAGCTGCGCGGTAGCGCAGCCAGCGCACCGAGCACGCCGTTGACGAATCGCGGCGAGTCGTCGGTGGAGAGAAGCTTGGCCAGCTCGATGGCCTCGTCGATGGCAACGGCGTCATCCACCTCGTCGGAGAACAGCAACTCGAACGCGCCGAGCCGCAGCACCGCCCGGTCGACCGCGGGCATCCGCATCAGGGTCCAGCCGTGAGCTTGGTCGGTCAGCATCCGGTCGATATCCGCGCCGTGCTCGACGACGCCCTGCACCAGCGAGATCGTGTACTCGCTCAACGGCGGCAACTCCGGCACCCCGACCCGCTCGGCAAGCAGAGCCAGCGGGTCCAGCCCGCGCAGGTCGGATTCGAAGAGGATGTCGACGGCGCGCTTGCGAGCCTTGCTACGAGCACCCACGTCAGCTGCTGACGCGGCCGAGGTAGCGCCCGTCGCGGGTGTCGACCTTGACCTTCTCGCCGGTGCTGACGAACAGCGGCACCTGAATCTCGGCACCGGTCTCCAAAGTGGCGGGCTTCGTGCCACCGGTGGAACGGTCACCCTGCAGCCCCGGGTCGGTATGCGAGATCACTAACTCCACCGAGGTGGGCAGCTCGATATAGAGTGGGGCGCCCTCGTGCACGGCCACCAGCACCGTCTGGTTGTCCAGCAGGTATCTCGACGCAACTCCCACGACATCCCCGGGGATGGTGAGCTGGTCGTAGGTGTCGGAGTCCATGAAGACGAAGTCGGTGCCATCGGCGTAGAGGTAGGTCATGTCGCGGCGGTCGACGGTGGCGGTGTCGACCTTGGTGCCCGCGTTGAAGGTCTTGTCCACGACCTTGCCGGAGAGCACGTTCTTCAGCGTGGTGCGGACGAAGGCGCCACCCTTACCCGGTTTGACGTGCTGAAAGTTCACGACCGACCACAGTTGGCCGTCGAGGTTGAGCACGAGCCCGTTCTTCAGATCGTTGGTGGTGGCCACGTCAGCCCGTCACTCCCCAGATCACGGTCATAGTCCTACAGCGTCATTCGTTACCAGTCAGCAGGGCACGACCACGAGGTCCTTCGTGGTCAGGGTGAGGAGTTCCGGCTCGCCGTCGGAGACGACGAGGGTGTCCTCGATACGCACGCCGCCCCGGCCCGCCAGGTACACACCCGGTTCGACAGTGACCGCCATGCCTGTGGCCAGTGTACCGACCCCGAACTGCGACAACGCCGGAGCCTCATGGATCTGCAGGCCGACCCCGTGACCAAGGCCGTGCACGAAGTCCGCACCGTACCCGGCATGCGCGATCACCTCCCGGGCGGCGGCATCCACCGAGCGCACCTGCGCCCCAGCTCGCAGCGCCTCCCGCCCGGCTGCCTGCGCCGCGGCGACGAGATCATAGATCTCCCGCTGCCAGGCCGCCGGCGCCCCGAGTACGACGGTGCGGGTCATGTCGGAGTGGTAACCATCCACCAGCGCGCCGAAGTCCATCTTCACCAGGTCGCCCCGGCACAGCGGGGCGTCGGTCGGACGATGATGGGGCACCGCGGAGTTCGCCCCAGTCGCCACGATGGTCTCGAACGACGGGCCGGCCGCCCCGGCCGCCACCATCCGGGCCTCCAGATCGCGGGCCACCTCCCGCTCGGTGCGCCCCGGGCGGAGACCACCGTCGGCGAGCAGCCCGTCCAGAGCGGTGTCGGCGGCCGCGCAGGCCACCCGCAGCGCGGCGAGCTCGGATTCATCCTTGATCAGGCGTAGCGGTTCCACCGGCCGCGAGGTGGCGACCAGCACCTCCGAGCCGACGGCTCTGGCCAAGGCCACCTGCCCATCGACCGTGACCACGTGACTCTCGAACCCCAGCCGCGCAACGCCTGACTCGGTGGCGTGCGTGGCCAACCGCAGCGGGCACGATCGTTCAATCAGCCGCGGCAGGTCGGGGACCTGCTGCTGAGATTGGGTGCGGTACCGGCCATCGGTGCAGAATGCACTTCGCCCGTCGCTTTCGGCATGCACCAGTACAGCACCATTGGAACCGGTGAATCCGGTGAGATAACGGATATTGAGCGCATCCGTGACAATAAGGGCGTCGATTTCCAGCTCATACAGTCGGTTCCGGAGGGCATTTCGGCGACGGGAATGGGACATAAATCCGACAGTAGCCGGTCTCACGACGAGAACGCGGGTGGTTATGGTTGGGGAGATATCTCTGACGTGCGGCCGGCGATCCAGCGCAATGCGAGCAGGTAGCCGTCAACTCCCAAGCCGACGATGACCCCGGCGGCGAGAGCGGAGAGGTAGCTGTGCTGGCGGAACGGCTCGCGGGCGTGCACGTTGCTGATGTGCACCTCCACCAGTGGCGCGCGCAGTTCCGAGGCAGCGTCTCGTACGGCGATCGAATAATGGCTCCAGGCCCCGGGATTGAGCACCACCGGTGTGCCGGCGTCCGCGGCCTCGTGCAGCCAGCCCAGCATGACGCCCTCGTGATCGGTCTGGCGCACATCCACTTCCAGCCCCAGCTCGGCCCCCACTCGCCGGCACAGCACCACCAGATCCTGGTAGGTGGTCGAGCCGTAGACCTCGGGCTCCCGGGTTCCCAGCCGCCCCAGGTTCGGCCCGTTGAGCACCAGCACCTTCACTTCCCGCCCTCACTCTCGCCGGCCATCGCGGCATAGGCCGCGGTGAGCAGCTCAGGATCCGGGTCTTCCAGCCGCCCGGGTTTGGCCAGACCGTCGAGCACCACGAAGCGCAACGCGCCAGACCGGGTCTTCTTGTCGTTGCGCATGATCTCCAGCAACTCCGGTAGCGCGCCGGGGTCGTAACGGGTGGGCAGGCCGATCGCGCTGAGCACCGCACGGTGCCGCGCCGCGGTGGCCTCGTCGAGCCGCCCGGCGAGCCGGGCCAGTTCGGCGGCGAAGACCATGCCGACACTCACCGCCTCGCCGTGCCGCCACCGGTAGTTCTCCCGGTGCTCCAGGGCGTGCCCCAGGGTGTGCCCGTAGTTGAGAATCTCGCGGAGGTAGGACTCTCGCAGGTCAGCAGCGACCACGTCGGCCTTGACCTGGATCGCCCGGCAGACCAGTTCCTCCAGGACCGGGCCGGCAGGATCCAGCGCGGCGGACGGGTTGTCCTCGATCTGGGACAGGATCACCGGATCGGCGATGAACCCCGCCTTGACCACCTCGGCCATTCCCGCGACCAGGTCCGCGTGCGGCAAGGTCTGCAGGCTGGCGAGGTCCACCAGCACCGCGCTGGGCTCGTGAAAGGCCCCGACCAGGTTCTTCCCCGCGTCGGTGTTGATCCCGGCCTTGCCCCCCACAGCGGCGTCCACCATCGCCAGCAAGGTGGTGGGCACGTGCACCACCCGGACCCCGCGCAGCCAGTTGGCGGCGACGAACCCGGCGAGGTCGGTGACCGCGCCGCCCCCGAAACCGATCACGATGCCGGTTCGGTCCAGGCTCACCTTCCCCAGCACGTCCCAGCAGAACCCCGCCACGGCCAGCTTCTTGCCCCCCTCAGCGTCAGGCACCTCGATCCGGTAAGCCCGCGAACCGAGGTGCTCCAGCACGGTTCGCAACGCCTCCGCGGACTCCACCAGGGTCGGCTGGTGCACGATCGCCACGTCGGCACCATCCACCGCGGCCAGCAGCTCAGCGCGCAGGTACCGACCCACGATGACGTCGTAGGGCGCCGCCGTGGCCACCCGGATCCGCAACGGCTCCGGCTCACCGGCGTGGTCCGGCTCACCGGTCTCGTTCAGGACGGTGTCGTCGCCTTCTACATTCGCACCCACGCTTCGAGCATCCCATCTCGATGGCTACCCAGGGTCAGCACTCGCCGGATAGCCGCGGGATGCTTGAGACGACCTCTGCCGCGACAGCCTGGACCGCGCGGCCCGTGGTCGGCACCACGATGCTGGACACCGCCACATAGATGGGGTGCCGATCCGCGAGTAACTGCCGCAGATGCGCTCGGGGATTGGGGAGCAGCCAGGGGTGCAGCGGCACCAGGCCTTCCCGGCGAAGTAGCTCATCAAGCTCTACATCGAGGAATACGACGTGACAGCCCTTCAGTTGTTCCTGCACCACGGGGTTCAGCGGTGTTCCACCGCCCAGCGCGAGCACGCCCGAATGTTCCGCGAGTACCGGCCCGATGAGCTCACCCTCGATCTCGCTGAACCTCTCCCGCCCCAGCTTGACCACCAGTTCCCCAGCGGGCAGGCCACACTCATTGTGCAGATCATCGTCGAAGTCACGAAACGGTATGCCCAGCTCATCGGCGACAAGCTTCCCGACTGTGCTCTTCCCGGAGCCAGGAGGACCGATGAGAATCACGATCGGGCCACTCACCGTTGGGCCCTTGTGCAGTCGTTCACCAGCGACAGGGTAGCCCCACTGGCTTTCCCGGATGACAGAGTCACCCGAGTCGCGCTGATCAGGCAGCAGCCACGTGATGCTCCCGAAGGAGTGCTTTGAACACGGAATACGCCGTGGGGATCATGTTGCCGCGCAGCGCGGGCGCTGTATTGACCAATGCGACGATACCGATTCCGGCCTGCGGGCAGAAACCGAGGAATGTCGTGAAACCCCGAGTTCCACCGCTATGGAAGAGCAGGTTTCCGTAAGGGGAACCACGGTGGTTCCATACCAGGCACATGCGGTCCTTACCCTTGGCGGCGACTCGCGGAACCTGGGTGGCCCGCACGGCATCGGCCAGCGGGGTGAGCGCCGGGTGCAGGTGGGCCTGCAGGTATCGAAGCAAATCGCTGCCGCAGGAGCGCAACGTGCCCGCTGGGGCGAGCGCGCCCATCTCCCAGGCCGGCACCGGTCGGCCACGGCGGTGACCGGTAGCGCACAACGGGCCGTGCTCGGTCAGCGTCTCGGCCATGCCCAGTGGGCGGCAGACACGATCGACAACGAGATGCCGGTACTCGGTGTTGGCAGCATTGGCCAGCAGCTGTCCGAGCAGACCCACACCGAAGTTGGAGTAGTGCACCTCGATGCCCGGGCGCTGCCGTGGTCGTACCCGAGCGGTGGCCCGGTAAAGATCGTCGAGGTGGTAGCGGGCGTAGGGATTGGTCAACAACACCGGTAATGCCCGCAGGTAGAGATTGACCGGCAACCTAGGGAGCCCGGAGGTGTGCGTAGCCAGCTGCAGCAGGGTGATCGGTGTATCGGCGGCCCGGAACGGTCGTGCCGCAAGGGGCAGGTAAGTGTTGATCGGATCGTCGTAGCCGACCTCGCCGCGGATGACCATCTCGGCCAGCAGCAGGGCAGTGAATGTCTTGGTGACCGAACCGAGCTCGAAGCGGGTACGGATATCCGGTGCGGGATCGCCGTGGCAGACCACGGCGCTCTCCCGACCGACGACAGCAGCCAGGACCGCAGCGGGCGCCCCGGAGATCGCCGCGATGCCGGCCAGCGACGCGCCGAGCCGATCGCGCAGGTCCTGGGCTGGAGCGGTCACCGGGGTGGCCTAGGCGGCAAACCGCTGAGACAGTGCCAGGCTGCCGGCGATCGCAGCCACGATCGTGGGGTGGTAATGATCGTGAAATGCGGTGGCGGGATCGCGCGGCACCCGTCCGGGCCGGGCGGGGAGCAGCCCGTCGGGCTGCTGGGCTCGGGCCAGGGCGTCCCAGGCATCGGGATAGTGGACCGATTCGGTCAGGCACAGATCGACGATCAGCAGCTCACCAACCAGATCCCACTGGCCGGCTTCGAGATAGACCTCTAGCCAGGCGGGCAACCACGCGTGCAGATAGGCCTGCAGATGGGCGGGCAGGCAGCCCGGCTGAACGCCCCAATCTGTGAGGTGAAAGACCGTGTGGGTCATCATGTACAGGGTGAAGAAATCGGTCCGCCATGGCTCGGGACAACCGCCCAGCCAGGTCCGGGCGGTCAAGGCGACCGGGTCCGCTCGAGACGGTAGGCCCAGCAGACGTTCAGCGTTGTACACCGCGAGCGCCCGGTTGGGGAGCACCTCGGGTACCCGGGCGGCCCGCAGGCTACTCAGGTGCTTCAGCAACTCGTCGAGTTGCGAATTCCGGTGGCCAGCCCGGACGAACCACGCGTAGGTTTCCAGCGGATAGGTGTCGATCGTGTGGTTGCACGCCAACTCGTAGAGCAGGTCACCATTGCGGAGTTGCGCCCAGGCATGTTCGGCCAGCGCTGGGATGGTCTGGGTTGCCAAGCTGCCCAGCGCGCCCCCGCAGGTCGCTACGGACACGGCGATCGCCAGCTCACCGAGAGGCTGCACATCATCGTTGGGCTGGAGCCGGTCGAGAGAGACACCGGCCGGCAATGCGAAATGTTCCCGGGCATCGTCCAGCCAGCCCCAGGCACGTACCGCGATCTGATGAGCGGTGGCGACCCAGGAGGGCGTGACATCACTCATTGTCCCGTCTCCCCAGCCCGTAACGAGCTATCGTGATCTCCAATCGGAGCCGGTGATCCGGCTTGGCGACGAGTTCCAACTGCCGCAACACCGGTTCAACCGGGAAGGGCGGATCCATCGGTGCCTCTCCGGAGGCGGCCAGCCAGCGGGCCAACCGGGCCGCGGTGAGAGGATCGCGGCGCAACACGGCCCGGGTCACTCCACGGGCCACATCCAGCCGGTGACGACGCGCATCGGCATGCAACGAGCTATCGAGGCTGGGTACCGCCATCGGGGACAGCTGCGCCAGCATTCCCGTCCACTCCACCCAACCCCGGTCACGGCCGGCACCGGGCCCCGCCAGTTCCGGGTACGGGTGAGTCCGGCCGGGCGCACCAAGACCGATCAGTGCCTGACCAGTGGCCCAGTCCCGCAGCTCCCGCACCAGCACCGTGTTGTCGTCGCTGTCGATCTGGTCCGGCTCCGGGACCGGGAACATCCGGATGCTGGTTGCGACCACGTCGGCGTCCTCGGTGCTGAACCGGTGCCGAGCCAGCACGAACGGTGCGAGTGCGTCGGAGCCGAGTACCCGGACCGCAGCCAACCCGGCCAGCTGATCTGCGGGGCTGCCACCCAGCGAGATCTGGTCGGCCAACCGGAACGCGTCGTCCGCGCCGGTCAAGGCGCGGACGACGCTTCCGGCCAGCGTCTCTACCGCCGTCGCGTAGACCGCCCGCGGCGGCCCAGAGATCGCTGACATGATGGGTTACTCGTCGTCGTCCGGCTCACTGGGCGACAGCGCCAGGCCTAGCAGCAGAACTCCGCATCCCCCAGACCTCGGGAGGTACAGCGGCGGCCTTCCCACCAGGCTTTCCGATGGGGCCATCAGCTCCGCTACCGCGGCCTTCTCGTGCGCCGAGGCCACCTTGCCTGCGTGCGTAATATGCCCTACCTGCATGCTGGTCTCCTTCCAGGTGACTGCCAGCTCACTAAGCCAGGGCGTGTTGCGCCAGGGCGCCCTGGGCGCCGGGAGACTGGCATTGTCTGCGGCTTAACCGCAGATAAAGCCATAGCACAGCGCTGCCGCCGTACGTAGACTTTCGAGCGCAATTACGTAGTCGCAGTCCAGCTTCTACGTAGTTCTGGCGGTGGAGTACCTATCGCCGATTACACAATAGGCCCGACTCCATTGCAATCCCCCATACCCGCGGATTTCGGTCAGACCTACATTCGGCGGGTGTCAGACGCCACGCACAGAGCCGCAGCCGCCGTAGACGCCCCCGGAGGACGCCGTTCTGGCGTAAAATACGTAAGCGCAGGCAAAAATTAGGTACAGCGGGGACTTGATTTCTCCGCCATTCAAGGCCGGCGGGCACGGGTCAGCGATAGCGAGGACTCTCGAGGTAGGCCCGGGCGTTGCGGATGGTCTCGGGCATCGCGTCACCGCCGAACTTCTCCAGTGCGGCATCGGCGAGCACGAGTGCGACCATCGCCTCGGCGACCACGCCCGCGGCCGGAACCGCGCACACATCGGAACGCTGGTTGATCGCGACCGCGGCCTCACCGGTGGCGACGTCCACGGTGCCCAGCGCCCGGGGGACGGTGGAGATGGGTTTCATCGCCACCCGGACCCGCAGCACCTCACCGTTGGTCATCCCACCTTCCACACCACCAGCGCGATTGGTGGCGCGCACCACCCCATCGGGACCCGGCGACATCTCATCGTGCGCGGCACTGCCCCGGCGCCGCGCGGTGGCGAAGCCGTCCCCGACCTCGACGCCCTTCATGGCCTGGATTCCCATCAACGCGCCGGCCAGCCTGGCGTCCAGCCGGCGGTCGGCATGCACGAAGGAACCCAGACCCACCGGCAACCCGTGCACCACTACCTCGATCACCCCGCCCAGCGTGTCACCGGCCCGCTTCGCCTCGTCCACCTCGGCGATCATCGCGGCAGACGCCTCCTTCGAGCAGGCGCGGACCGGGCTGGCGTCGATCCGCTCCAGATCACCGGGACCGGGCAGCAGCCCCGCGGGTGCATCCACCTCCCCGAGGGAGACCACATGGGAGAGCACCTCCGCGCCCAGCGCCTGGCGCAGGAACGCCTTGGCCACCGTGCCCAGCGCAACCCGGGAAGCGGTCTCCCGGGCGCTGGCCCGCTCCAGTACCGGCCGGGCGTCGTCGAAGCCGTACTTGGTCATCCCCGCCAGGTCGGCATGCCCGGGCCGGGGCCGGGTCAGCGGCGCGTTGCGCGCCTGCGCGGCCAGCACATCCGGATCCACCGGGTCGGCCGCCATCACCGTCTCCCACTTGGGCCACTCCGTGTTGCCGATCCGGATGGCCACCGGACCGCCCAGCGTCCGGCCGTGCCGGATGCCCCCCAGCAGGTCCACCTCGTCGGCCTCGAACTTCATCCGGGCACCGCGCCCGTACCCGAGCCGCCGGCGAGCCAGCTCGGCTTGGACGTCCTTGGAGCTCACCTCGACCCCGGCGACCATGCCCTCCAGCACGGCCACCAGGGCAGGGCCGTGCGATTCCCCAGCCGTGATCCAGCGCAGCACGGCGCCATCCTCCCACGGGCCCGGCAGTGGTCCCCCTACACCGATCACGCGTCGGCCACGGCGGTGCGGGCAGGCACCGGTTCCGGCGCGGGCCGTCCCCGCAGCATCCGGTGCACCACCAAGCCCACCGCCACCAGCACGACCACGAACAGCAGCGCCAGGTACTGCAACACCCAGCTGGTACCCGCCGGGTCGTAGACCTCCCGCCGGGGCCAGGCGATGTTCACCATCATGGCGGCGCCGTAGACCACGGCGATCAGGTTCACCGGCAGTCCCCACCTACCCAGTGAGAAGCCACCCTGGGGCCGGGGCATCCGCCGGCGCAGCCGGGCCCGGAGCGTCGGGACCGTCACCAGCAGGTACGCCAGGTAGACGATCACTACCGAGGTGCTGGTGACCGCGGCGAACGCGGCCGGGTTGTCCAGGTTGATCAGCAGTACCGCAATGGCCAGCACGCCGACCGCGACCCCGGTGACGATCGGCGTCCCGGTGGCCGGGTGCACCCGGGCCAACCACCGGCCTGCGGGCAACCGGCCATCCCGCGCCATGCTGAACATCACCCGCGAGGCCGAGTTCTGGATCGCCAGGCAGGCGGACACGATCGCGATCGCGACCACCGCGAGCAGCGCCCGACCCAGCCCGGAACCCAGCTGGCTGGTGATGACGTAGGCGATCCCGCTGGTGGACAGCTGCCCGTCAGTCAACGAGGGCGCCGCCATCAAGGCGGCCACGATCATGAACCCGCCGCCGACGAAGGACACCAGCAACGCCTGCAGGATCGCCGAGGGCACCACCCGCCGCGGCTGGCTGGTCTCCTCGGACAGCTCCGCCGCACTGTCGAACCCGTACATCACGTAAGCGGCCATCAGCGTGGAGGCGAGGAAGGCGTACAGGTAGGGGCTCTGACCCGACACGCCCAACGTCTGGGTGACCACCGCGGGTCCCCGCTGGTGATGGCCGAACAGCAGCACCAGCAGCAGCACCACGCCGATGATCTCGCAGGTCACGCCGATCCCGTTGATCAGCGCCATGAAGCGCACCCCGACCGCGCTGATCACGGTGGCGATCGCGATGAGCACCGAGCCCAGCAGGATCCCGTTGGCTGCACCGGATGCGGAGGTGATCGACGGGTCGGTACCGATGCGCTGAAAACCCGGCCACACCGCGGGAAGTACCGCCTGCAGCGCGATACCGATGGCCGCCACGCTCACGATGTAGCCGATCAGCATCGCCCAGCCGGCGAACCAGCCGACGGTCTCGCCCCCCAACCGGCGAGACCACTGGTAGATGCATCCGGCCAGCGGCCAACTCGCCGCCAGCTCGGCGAACACCAGCGCCACGCACAGCTGGCCGGCGAACACCAGCGGCCAGGTCCAGAAGAACGCCGGGCCACCGAAGGAGTATCCCAGGGCGAAGAGCTGAAAGACCGTCGTGAGGATCGAGACGAAGGAGAACCCGGCGGCGAAGGCCGAGAAGGCGCCGAGCCTGCGGTGCAGCTCCTGCCGGTAGCCGATGGCGCGCAGATCCTCGGCATCGGGGCCGGCGGTCGGGTTGGCAGCCAGCACGGGAGTGCTCATGTGGGCGCCTTTCGGGGGAGGTGACCGGCACGCACGAGGCAGCCGAGGGTGTCGCAGATGACCCGGGTCGCGATCAGCGCGGTGATCTCGGCGTTGTCGTAGGGCGGTGAGCACTCCACGACCTCGATGCCGGCCAGCGGGCGCGCCGCGACGAGCTGGATGAACTTCAGGACCTCGCGGGGCAGGAATCCGCCGGGCTCGGGCCATCCGGTGCCGGGGACGAACGCGGCGTCGAGGCAGTCGACGTCGAAGGACAGCCAGACGGCCTCAGCGCCGTTCCAGGCCACCTCCAGGGCGCGCTGCGCGGCGGCCTCGATGCCCATCTCCACGCAGTCGGTGACCGTCATGATCGTCGTGCCGCGCTCCCGGCCGACCTGCACCCCGGGTCGGGGGGCCTGCCATCCACCGATGCCGATCTGGACCAGGTTCTCCGGCGGCACGTTGGGGATATCCGTGGCGTGGAACCACGGGGTGGTGTGCATCCGCTCGTCGAGATCGGTTTCCTGGGTGTCGACGTGGCGGTCGAAATGAATGATGCCGAGAACTCCCCCGTTGAGGTGCTCGGCGACGGCACGGGTGGTCGGGTAACCGATGGAATGGTCCCCACCCAGCACCACCGGGAAGGCTCCGGAGGCGTAGACGTGCCCGACGGCCTTGGATATCTGGTCGAAGGTCTTCTCGATGTTTCCCGGGATGGTGAACACGTCGCCGAGGTCGGCGATGGTGATCGACTCCCGCAGGTCGACGCCGAGCTCGAAGCTGTACGGCCCGTACAGTGCGGAGATCCTGCGGATTCCCTGAGGGCCGAAGCGGGTTCCGGAGCGGTAGGTGGTGCCGCCGTCGAAGGGAGCGCCGAGCACCGCGACGTCGTAGTCGCCGCAGCGGCGGACGTCTTCGATATACGGCGCCTTGAGGAAGGTGTTGATGCCGGCGAAATGCGGCAGCTCACCCCGGGAGAAAGTGGGGATGCGCCGGTCGACGATGGAGTCGGCACCGGGAAGGCCCAGTTCCAGGCCCCGGGCGATTTCCTGTTCCCACTTCGCCTTCGGCAGCGCGGCTTCGGCCTCGACGGCGTACCGCGCCTCAGGGCCGTAGTTGTCATGCAGGTCGTCCACGCCTGGGCCCTTTCGCGTCCACGGCGCCCGGCCGCGAGGCAGCCGGACGTGGCTGGCCTCCCGGGCTTCTATCCCGCCGTGGAGCGGGCAGCACGCCACCCGCCTGCACCTCTCGGTCCAGGCTCACTGCGAACAGCGACGGAACCCTAGGTGCGCCTCACCCACTAGAGTGAGTCATCCTCCATCACACGGCACTGCTATGACCGTGGTGTCACCATCACGTTTCGGTCGTATGACCTGAGCCGCGAAATCCGCCTGTGGTCTGCGGTCGCACTGGAGCGCCGGTGCCGGACTTCCTAGAGTCGAGTCCGTGCGTATCCGGGTCATCGACGCGTTCACCGACCGCCCGTTTCGCGGCAACCCCGCAGCCGTCTGCCTGCTGGACCGCGGTGACTGGCCCGACGAGCGCTGGATGCAGCAGGTCGCCTCCGAGATGAACCTCTCCGAGACCGCGTTCGCGCACCCGCTGCCGGGCGGCTCCGATGCCGACTGGGCGCTGCGCTGGTTCACCCCGACCATCGAGGTCGACCTGTGCGGGCACGCCACCCTGGCCACCGCACACGCGCTGTCCTGCGACGGCAAGACCGCGGACCGGTGCCCTGAGCGATCTGCTCGCCGTGTTCAGCGACGAGGCGAGCGTCCGGGACCTGGCTCCGGATTCAGCGCGCTGGCCCGGCTACGACTTTGTCTCCCGCTGCTTCGCTCCCGCCCAGGGCATCCCCGAGGACCCGGTTACCGGCAGCGCCCACACCGCCCTGGCTCCCTACTGGGCACGACACCTCGGCCGGGCACACCTCACCGGGCTGCAAGTCTCCGCCCGTACCGGCCTGGTCCACACCGCCGTCCACGGCGACCGGGTGCACCTCACCGGGCACGCCTGCCCTGTTCTGGACGGCACGCTGTGTGATGGCGCGCTACCGCCACGCCCGGCCCGCTAGCCCGGCAGCCGCCGCCCAACCATATCCGGACTGGTCGAGGAGCTGGGTGACGTCGGTGACCCGGTCACCGAGGGCGAGCAGGAGCCAACCCGGACCTTCCAGAGACGAGCAGGCCCAGCGCAGGCCCTGCTCCTCGCCGGCGCCCTCCGGTGGGTTCCCGCTCCCCTCCCCCACAACCACGATCATCCCGACGACGCGCGCACCCGCGCTTCCGGCCGGCCCGGCCAGCACCGGATCGGCGCCGTCGAGCAGGAGGGTGTGCGCCAACAGCGGGTCACCGTCGTAGTCAATGGTGAGCTCACCGCGGAGACGTCCACCGCGCTGACCGGCGCGGCCGAGCACGACCACCTCGTGCAGCACGGCACGCGCCCCGGCCCGCAGGGCGAGGGCCATCGTGCTGCACAGGTGCGCACCGTCGCAGATGACGGTGGGTTCCGGTCGCCAGCCCAGCACAGCCCCGCCGGCCAGGTCGGCGGTCACCGTCCACCGGGCCCGGTGCGCCGGGTCACCTGGCTGCACCACGGTGGCTCCCGCTGACCGCACCTGCAGGCAGCCGCGTTCGCCGACGTGGACGTCCAACCCGAGCTCGTCGCCTCCGAGCGGGCCGCCACCGGCCTGCACCAGGTACACCTCGGGTCCCCCGGTGGGGCGCAGCACCACAGGGGGATCGCTGCGCCAGCGCAGGCGGGGACCATCGGCCCCGGATTCAGCGGTGATCGCAGCTCGGGCCTTCACCGGCGGGCGGCGGAACTCAGCAGGGTGCGCACCCAGTCCACCACCGGTGCGGCGTCGGGCTGCTGGCGCAGCGAGATCAGCACGGTGGGCCGGTCCCCGCGGACCGCAGCCGCATCGGCCCGCATCACGCCCAGGTCCGCCCCGACCAGCGGAGCAAGGTCAATCTTGTTGATGACCAGCAGGTCGGACCGGGTGACCCCGGGGCCCCCTTTGCGGGGCACCTTGTCTCCACCGGCAACGTCGAGGACGAAAACCTGCGCGTCGACCAGGCCGTAACTGAACGTGGCAGTGAGATTGTCGCCACCGCTTTCCACCAGCACCAGGTGCGGGTCGTGCAGTGCCGTCAGCTCCTCCACGGCGTCCAGGTTGGCGGTGATGTCATCACGGATCGCGGTGTGCGGGCAGCAGCCGGTGCGCACCGCGCGGATCCGCTCGTCGGGCA
>OBLV0100000164.1_pt1 | contig 21808 bp, 22 predicted proteins | sample 1520071 | NCBI WGS metagenome assembly OBLV01 (sample SAMEA3888446, study PRJEB22518) | metagenome | reverse complement strand
GACGACATCGACCACGACATCGTCGACACCTTCGTCGTCATCGTCGAGGCCGTCAATGCCATCGCCGTCGTCCTCGTCGTCGAGCACGGTGTCGTCGAGCTCGTCGTCATCCAGTTCGCCATCGTCGATCCCGTCGAGGCCTTCGAGGTCTTCGAGGTCGTCGATCGAGTCCGGCCCTCGATCGTCGAAGTCACTGGTCGGTTCGGGTGTCGCGTTGGCCCCGGTGTTGGGACTGGTTGCATTGGACTTGGTCGTGTTGGGCTTGGCCGTCGTGTCCTCCTCGCGTCGACGTTTGGTTCGGCCTCCGGGCAACAAGTGGCCGCGGCTCGGTATTCCCATGTCCCGCCCCTGCCGAGCTCAACCCCAGCGGGTCGGTCAGTTCCTCCCCAGCACTGGTGGGCCGATCCGGTTGAGCACCAGCCCGGCCACCTCTCCCGGCTTGGCGTGGCGTCCCAAATCGGCCTTCGAGAAGATCAACTCGTCGTCCAGCGTCACCTCGAACCGACCCTTCGACGACGGCAACAGCTCGACGGCTTTGATGATCGGGGCCCACTTGGAGAGCAGCTCATCCGTCAGACCGACGGCGCGGGGTATGTAGTTTCAGGGAACGCAGAACTCGATCAAGACCGTGTGCCTGGGGTCGAGCATCGCCATCTCCCTCCTGGTCGGCCCTTCGATCGCTGAGCGCGGGTTAGGTTAGCGCTGCGCTGGTGCTCTATCAGACAGCGCTCGCGTTGTCGACCAGCCGGCGGGCAACCACCTTGAGGGCCAGCGTCTCGTCGGCGCCCTCGAAGATGGAAAGCACGCGGGCATCGACGAAGTACCGCGACACGTCGAACTCCTCGGCGTAGCCCATGCCGCCATGGATCTGCATGGCCTCCCGCGTCACCCACTCGGCCGCCCGGCACACGAAGGCCTTCAGCATGGACGCTTCGAGACCACCGGCTCCAGTTGCCATCTGGCGGGCCACGTCGTACATGTGCTGGCGGCTGGCCTGGATCAGCGCCGCCATCCGGCCGAGTTTGACCCGGGTCAGCTGGTACTCGGCGATCGGCCGGCCAAAGACGACCCGGTTGGCGGCGTAGTCACGAGCGGCCTCGTAGGCCGCCTGCATCACGCCGATCGCCCGGGCCGCGGTCTGCAGCCGGCCGGCCTCGAATCCCTCCATCTGGAGATAGAAGCCGCGGCCGAGCCCGCCGGCGCCGCCGACGAGACAGTCCTCGGGGACCCACCAGTGGTCGAAGGCCAGTTCGAAGCTGTGCATGCCCCGGTAGCCGATGGTGTCGATTGGCCGTCCTTCGAGCCGGCCCCTCTGCTCTGCCTGCTCGATCAGGAAGCCCCCGCCGGCGGCGCGGGGTTTGGCCACGACGAACAGCGAAAGGCCGCGATGGGCCAGGCTGCGGTCGGGGTCGGTGCGGGCCAGCAGCATCACGATCTCGGCGCGGGCGGCAAAGGTGCACCAGGTCTTGACACCGTTGATGACCCACCCCCCCTTCCCGGCGACGTCCGCAGGGGTGGCGGTCACCTTGAGGTGGGCCACGTCGGAGCCGAAATCCGGCTCGGTCACCGCCACCGCCACCATCAGCTCGCCCGCCGCGATCCGCGGCAGCCAGGCCTGCTTCTGCTCCTCGGTGCCGCCCTTGACCAGCGCCCGGGTCAGGATCTCGGGGCGGGTGATGAGGGATCCGCCAGCGGCCAGCGACGCCCGTGCCAACTCCTCGGTGGCGATCACCATGCCCAGCAGGTCGCTCTCGCCACCCGAGGCAAACCCGCCGTACTCCTCGGGGACCGACAATCCGAAGCAGCCCATCTCGGCCAGCCCCTCGATCACCGTCTCGGGGATGTCGCCGTTGGCCCGGTGCACCTCACCGGCGACGGGCCGGATGCGGTCGTCGGCGAAGCGGCGGAAGGTGTCTTGCACCATCTCGAAGTCGCCGGCCAAATGGCGCGGTCCGGAGACATCGGCCAGGTCGGCGAGGAACGCCGGGTCCCGGTAGGCCCGCACCGCCGGCATGACCCCGTCGATGGCGTCGGCTCCGACACCCCATTGGCCTTCCCGGCCGAGCAACTTGGTTGCCAGCTCGAAGAGGGCGTCGGCGACGTAGGCCGCGGCGAGGCGCGCCTCCGTGTCGCCCTTGGCCCCGTAATCGAGCGCCGCCCGGGCGACCGCCAACCCGGCGGCGGCGTGGGCGAGGTCGTAGGCGATCACCTGGTTGGCGTCGACCGCGCCCGGCCCCAGCGAGGCCAGGTGGGTCGCGGCCCGGGCGACCACGTCGTCGGCGCCGGCGACCGCCGCCTTCAAGGAGTCGAGGTCAACCATGGCCCGAGGGTATAGCGGGGGCTAAGCGACGCGGCGGGCGACCACGGTGACCAACGGGGGCAGGACGACGGGGTCATCGAGCGGATCGGCGCCTGTCAGGGCCTCGAGATACTCGCTCACCGCTCCGGGCCCGACCCATGCCGGCGCCTCGGCCCAGGCGTCGACCAGTTCCAACCCGGCGTCACGGACGAGCTTGGGCAGCAGGGCGCCGACGTCGGGGTGACGGGCATCAGGGTAGGAGAAAGGGTGGCCGTCGATGCGACCAGCCGTTGTGATCGGTTCCTGCGCGACGACCCAACCCCCGAGCCGCACCGACGAGCGCATCCGGCGCAGAACCTCGACCGGGTCGTGTACATGCAATAACACAAACCGGCAGTACGCGAGGTCGACCAGTTCCGGCAGGGTGAGGTCCTCGCCCGCCTGGGTCAGCGCAATCACCTGGGCCTGAGCAGCCTCGGCGGCGGCGGCGGCGACCTCGTCGCGGGCCTTGGGATCGCTATCCACGGCGTACACCCGGCCGTCGCGGCCCACGACGCGAGCGAGCGCGACGGTGACATCGCCGCCGCCCGCGCCGACGTCGACACAACGCCAGCCTTCCCGCAGGCCCAAGCGATCCAAGGCGGTGGCCAACGGGCGCCGATAGACGTCGTTGCGGAGCTCCAGCTCGATCACAGGAAAGTTAAGAAAGGCAAGAGTCACCGATCGTACGCGCGTAACAATCGCTCGTTATGCTGCCCGGTTGCCGGTAAGACCGGCAGTCAGCTTCGTATGGGGGAGGTCGAAGGTGGGGATTCGCATTCGCCGGTTCACTCCGGTGGTCCTGGTGGCATCCGTGGCACTCGTCGTGGTCGGGTGCAGCAGCAGTAAGAAGACCGCTAGCGGCGGTTCGGGGAGTTGCCCCTCAGGGATCACCCTCGGCTTCTTCGGCGCCCTGACCGGCGACAACTCGCCGCAGCTCGGCATCAACGAGGCCCAGGGCGAGCAGCTCGCGATCGACCAGTTCGACGCCGCCCACGCCAAGTGCCAGGTGAAATACGTCCCATTCGACAGCCAGGGTGACCCCTCACAGGCGCCGGCGCTGGCGACCCAAGCGGTGGGCAATGCCAGCGTGGTCGGCATCATCGGTCCGGCCTTCTCCGGTGAGTCCGAAGCGGCCGACCCGATCTTCAACCAGGGCGGGTTGCCGACCATCACGGTCTCGGCGACCAACACCACCCTGTCGACGAACCATTGGACGATCTTCCACCGAGCCGTGGCCAACGACGCCGCCCAGGGCCCAGCCGACGCCAAGTTCATCGCCGACACCTTGCACGCCAAGAGGGTCGCGGTCATCGATGACGCATCGAACTACGGCAAGGGTTTGGCCGACATCGTCCGCCAAACGCTGACCACCGACGGCGTGACGGTCCTATCGCCCGGTTCGATCGACATGAGCAACAACTACCCGGCAACGGTCAACGCCGTGAAGGCGGACAATGTCGACGCTGTCTTCTTCGGTGGTTACTACCAACAGGCCGGGCCGCTGGCCCTCCAGTTGAAGACCGGTGGGGTCACCGCCCCGTTCATGTCGGGTGACGGTTCGCTCGACCAGGGATTTGTTCTCGGAGCCGGGTCTGCCGCCAACGGCGCCTACCTGAGCGCCCCGGCGGCCTACGCCCTCACCACTCCTGCCGAGCAGACGTTCGTCAAGCAATACACCACCAAGTGGGGCGGGCCGCCGAAGCTGTACTCCGGAGAGGGCTATGACGCGACCAACCAGTTCCTGGCCGCGATCCTGGCGGGCAACTACACCCGGGCCACCATCAACAACTACATCAACACGGTGCCGTACAAGGGCCTGCTCAAGACCTACGCATATCAGGCGGACGGCGAATTGCTGGGCGCTCCGGTCATCCTGATCCAAAAGGTGGTCAACAACCAGATCGTGTTGTTCATGACGGAGTCGTAACTCCACCCTCCGTCCTGATGGGGCGGGGATGTCGAGGCATCCCCGCCCTCCCGCCTTTCTGAGGACCCATCACGATGCTCGCCGCGATTCATTTCAGCAACCTGTACAAGCAGTTCTGGCCTTCGACGGTTGACGGCATCACGACTGGAGCGATCTACGCCCTCGTGGCCCTTGGCTACACGCTGGTCTACGGGGTGCTGCGGCTGATCAACTTCGCGCACTCCGAGGTGTTCATGGTGGGCACCGTCGGCACGCTGGTCGGGGCGACCGTCGTCGGCCTCGGGGCGAACGACCCGACCCGCACCGGGCTCGCCTTGGTAGGGACCTTCCTCGTGTGCCTGGCCTTCGCCATGGCCTTCAGCGGGGGGGTTGCCGTCGTGCTGGAGCGGATCGCGTACCGGCCGCTGCGAAAACGGGGGTCGAGCCGGCTGGCGGCGCTCATCTCCGCCATCGGGGCCTCGTTGTTCCTCCAGGAGCTGTTCGGCCAGAACAAGTTGTTCGCCATCGGCCACTACCGCGTGGTGATGCTGGGCCGCGACGACCACTACATTCACAACCTGATCAACCCGACCAGGCTCTTCACCTTCTTCCAAGGGGCGATCATCAGCGTGGACAAGGTCGTCGTCGTGGTGGCGGCGGTCATCATGATGGTCGCGCTCGACCGCTTCGTGGCCACCAGCCGGCTGGGCCGGGGCATCCGCGCCGTCGCCCAGGACCCGGAGACCGCCACGTTGATGGGCGTCAACATCGACCGGGTGATCTCGCTCACCTTCCTGCTCGGCGGGCTGATGGCCGGAGCGGCCGCGCTGCTCTACATGGTCAAGATCCAGCAGACAAACTTCGACGTGGGTTTCATACTCGGTATCAAGGCCTTTACCGCCGCCGTGCTCGGCGGGATCGGCAACCTGCGGGGGGCTCTGATCGGCGGCTTTGCCCTCGGGCTGATCGAGATCTACGGCGCTTCGGTGTTCGGTGCCCAATGGCTCAACGTGGTGGCCTTCATCGCCCTGGTGGTGGTGCTGATGTTCCGCCCGACGGGCATCCTGGGCGAATCGCTCATGAAGACTCGCGCCTGATGGCCCGTTTCGACCTGATCACGCCCGTCGCCGAGCGATGGGGGCGGCTTCCTCGTGCCGGGCGGTGGCTGGCGGTGGCGGCGTTGCTGGCGTTCCTCGTGGTCCTGCCGCACCTGAACATCCCCATCCTCAACACGCCCGACAGCCAGTTCGCCTCCGTCCTGTTCTTCCCGGTCGGCATCTACGTGCTGGTCGCCATCGGCCTCAACATCGTCGTCGGCGAGGCAGGACTCCTCGACCTGGGATACGTGGCCTTCTTCGCCGTCGGCGCGTACACCATGGCCGTGCTCGGGACCAAGGCGCACTGGGACTACTTCGAGGTCCTGCCGGTCGCGATCGGGCTATCGATGCTGGCGGGGGTGATCCTGGGCGGCCCCACGCTCCGGTTGCGAGGGGACTACCTGGCGATCGTCACCCTGGGTTTCGGGGAGATCGTGTACCTGGTGGCCCAGAACACCGGTTCCATCGGAGGCTCCCAGGGGATCAACGACATCCCCCATCCGCCCAACTTCAGCCTCTTTGGCTATCACGTGCAGTTCGGGATCCTCGACCCCAAGCCGTACTACTACCTGCTGCTCGCCATGATCGTGTTGGCCATCGTCGTCGAGACGAACCTGAAGCGCAGCCGAGTGGGCCGGGCGTGGACGGCCATCCGCGAAGACGAGGATGCCGCCGAGCTGATGGGTGTACCGACATACCGCTTCAAGCTCTGGGCCTTCGCCATGGGAGCCGGCATCGGCGGATCCGCCGGCGCCATCTTTGCCAGCAAGGTCGTCTTCATCTCGCCCGACAACTTCATGTTCCAGTTGTCGATCCTGTTCCTTGCCGCGGTGGTGCTCGGCGGCTCGGGCAACATCGCCGGGGTCATTCTGGGGGCGATCGTCGTCGCGTATCTGCCGGAGCGGTTCCGCCAGTTCGAGCAGTACCGGATCCTGATATTCGGCGGCGCCCTCGTGGCCACCATGATCTTCCGGCCCCAGGGCCTCTTACCCTCGCGCCGGCGGGCCCGGGAACTGCTCGAACCAGAGCCCGGTGGGGGCTTGGGCGCCCTCGGCGGCGAGACCGGTCTCGAGCTGGCCGCCTCGACCGACGAACCCAATCAGGAGGGTCCCCATGCCGGCTAGTGCCGCCGCGGAGGTCCTGCGGCTGCACACGCTCACGATGCGCTTCGGCGGCGTAACCGCGTTAGGTGAGGTCGACTTGTACGTCTCCGAGGGCGAGATCGCCGGCCTGATCGGCCCCAACGGGGCGGGCAAGACGACCGTATTCAACGTAGTCACCGGTGTCTTCCAGCCCACGGCGGGCGACATCACGTTCTACGGAACATCGATCCTGGGCAAGAAGCGCTATCAGGTCACCCAACTCGGGATCGCCCGGACGTTCCAAAACATCCGCCTGTTCCCCGACATGACGGCGTTGGAGAACGTCATGGTCGGCTGCGACGCCCACCACCGCACCTCAATACCGGGCGCCATGCTCCGCCTGCCCCGCCATCGGGCCGAGGAACACAGCGGCCGAGCCCGGGCGCTGGAGCTGCTCGAACTGGTGGGCATACCGCAGCGGGCCGATGACACGGCCCGAAACCTGCCGTACGGTGACCAGCGTCGGGTCGAGATCGCCCGTGCCCTGGGCACCAGCCCGAAGTTGCTGCTGCTGGACGAGCCGGCGGCGGGGTTCAACCCGCGAGAGAAAACCGACCTGGCCGCCCTGATCCGAAAGGTGCGCGACAGTGGGTACACCATCTTGTTGATCGAACACGACATGGGTTTGGTGATGAACATCTGCGATCGAATCTCGGTCTTGGACTTCGGGCGCAAGATCGCCGAAGGACTGCCGGCGGAGATCCAGGCCGACGAACGGGTCATCAACGCCTACCTTGGGGTGGTGACCGATGCCTGATGGCGCCAGCCCGCTCCTCGAAATCGACGATGTCCGGGTGCACTACGGCAAGGTCGAAGCCCTCAAGGGCATCTCGTTCAACGTCAACGAGGGTGAGATCGTCACCCTGATCGGTGCCAACGGAGCCGGCAAGACGACGACGCTGAAGACCATCTCGGGCGTGCGGCCGCTGTCGAGTGGGCGCGTCCGTTTCCAGGGCGAGGACATCAGCGGCGTCGCCCCGCATCGCCGGGTCGAACTCGGGATCTCGCAGGCGCCCGAAGGGCGCGGGATCTTCCCGGGTATGACGGTCCGGGAGAATTTGGACATCGGGGCCTATGCCCGCCGGAGCAAGGCGGCCCGGGCCGGAATTGTCGAAGAGCTGGCCGCGGTGTACGCCCTGTTCCCCCGGTTGGAAGAACGCGCAGCACAAATGGCTGGAACCCTCTCCGGCGGCGAGCAGCAGATGCTGGCGATCGGCCGGGCGTTGATGGCCAAGCCCAAGGTGCTCTTGCTCGATGAGCCCTCCATGGGCTTGGCGCCCAAGTTGGTGGCCCAGATCTTCTCGATCATCACCGAGATCAACGGCCAGGGGGTCACCGTGCTCCTGGTCGAACAGAACGCGGCCCAGGCGCTCCAACGGGCCAGCCGAGCCTATGTGCTCGAAGTGGGCCGGGTGGTCATGTCCGGGCCGGCGGCTGACTTGCTCGACAACCAGGCGGTTCGGGCCGCCTACCTCGGTGGCGACGTCGGCGCCGTCGACTGATTCGGCGATCCAAGCCGTCCTGCTCGATGTGGGCGGAGTGATCACGACGCCGGACCATTCGATGACCCGGGACGCTTTGTCGTTCTTTGGCGGGGACCCTTCCTCGCCGACCTTGGATCGAGCCCACTACGCCGGGGTGGCGGCTCTCGACGCCGGGTTCCTCGCAACCGGGACGCTGAACTGGCGGGAGTACGACGCGGCGGTGGCTCGGTCGGTGGGTGTGTCCTCGTCTCTTGTTGCCTCTGCGGTCGACGCATTGGAGTCGGCGTGGCGGATGAGTGGGCGCTGGACCCGGATCGTTCCCGGCGCCCTTGACGGCCTGGGCAAGTTGGCTGCGACCGGAGTGCCGTTGGCGGTCGTTTCGAATGCCGACGGCACCGTTGCCGACCAGCTCGTGGCGGCCGAGGTGTGCCAGGTGGGACCAGGACCGGGTGTCCCGGTGGCGGTGGTCGTCGACTCGGGGGTCGTCGGCATCGAGAAGCCTGACCCGCGGATCTTCGCCGTCGCCCTTTCCGCCCTCGGCTTCCGTTGCGGGTCCGACGCTGTCGTCCACGTCGGCGACACCGTCTTCGCTGATGTCCGCGGCGCCCAGGCTGCCAGCCTGCGGCCGCTTCACCTCGATCCCTACGGCGACTGCCCGGCGCCCGACGACCACGAGCATGTCCGATCGCTGGCCGAGGTGGCCATGCTGGTGCGAATGAGCCAGGCCTGCGCCGCGTCATGACCACCTTCGACCGGCCTTTCGGGCGGGCGTTCGAGGACTTCGAGATCGGCGACGTCTACCGCCACTGGCCGGGCAAGACCCTGACGGAGTACGACGACCACCTCTTTTGCATGATCACCATGAACCACCACCCGCTGCACACCAACGAATGGTTCGCCGAGAACGAGACGGTGCAGCACCGCAACGTGGTGGTCGGCAACCTCGTCTACAGCCTGGTGCTCGGGATGAGCGTGCCGGATGTGAGCGGCTCGGCCATCGCCAACCTCGAGGTGGAGTCGCTGACCCATAAGCGGCCCACGTTCCACGGCGACACCATCTATGCCGAAACCCGGGTACTCGATAAGCGGCCGTCGGCGACCAAGGGTGATCGTGGGGTGGTGACGGTCGAAACGAAAGGGTTCAACCAGCGGGGCGAGGAAGTTTGCTACTTCCGTCGCAAGGTGATGGTGTGGATGCGGGCATCGCTGCCGCCCCGCCGGCGGCCCTATATCGACGACGTGTGGACCGATCCTCCGTTCCCATCCTGACCTCCGCTCCCCTCCTTCCCTTCCTTCCCTTTCAGACGTCAGTCCTTGAGTGGTCGGCCGCCGGGGGCTGGCGGGACCTCCCCTGGCGGCGGACGCGGGACCCGTGGGCGGTGCTCGTGAGCGAGATCATGCTCCAGCAGACCCAGGTGGCCCGGATCGTTCCCCGCTGGCGGTCCTTTCTGGGTCGCTTCCCGGATCCGGCATCGTGTGCCGCCGCCCCGGTCGGCGAGGTGATCGCGCTCTGGGTCGGCCTCGGTTACAACCAACGGGCCGTGCGCCTGCACCAGGCCGCGGCGGCCATGGTCGCCCGTCACGGCGCCTCGGTGCCGTGCTCATTGCGCGAGTTGCAGGCGTTGCCGGGGATCGGTCCGTACACCGCCCGGGCAGTGATGGCCTTCGCCTTCGAGGCCGAGGTGGCGGTTGTCGACACCAACGTCGCCCGCGTCCTGGCCCGGGCGGTGGCGGCCCGACCGCTCGGCCGGGCTGTCGTTCAGGAGATGGCCGATTCCCTGGTTCCCCGGGGTTCGGCCGGCGATGCACGTGGCGTCGGGCTGGGCGGCGGCGGGCTAGGCGGCGGCGGTGTGGCCGGCGGCGGGCTGGTCGGCGGCGGTGTGAGCGGCGGCGGTCCGGGCGGCGGCGGTGTGGCCGGCCCTCTGTCGTGGCGGTGGAACCAGGCCATGCTCGACCTCGGGGCCCAGCACTGCACCGCTGGCCGGCCCTCGTGCGACGGCTGCCCGCTGGCGGCGGTGGGGCAGTGCGCCTGGGCCCGGGCCGGCTACCCACTGCCGGACCCCGCAACCGGGTCGGCCGGCGTTTCCACGCCGCAGTCCGCCTTCGCCGGCTCGGACCGTCAGGGCCGGGGCCGCCTGGTCCGGGCGCTGCTGGATGGCCCGCTCCGCGCCGATGGGCTGGAGTCGGCAGCCGGGTGGGCCGGCCAACCCGAGCGCACCGCCCGAGCAGTGGCGTCGCTCGTCGCCGACGGCCTCGCCGTGCAGGTGGGCGACACGCTCACCCTCCCGTAGCGACCGAACCGACCAGTGAAGTGCCCGAGTCGACCAGCGAAGTTAGGGGTGCGATGAATCTTGGGGGGTACGTACCCCCAAGATTCATCGCACCCCCCATGCGACGGCCCCCATGCGACGGCCCCTCTACGGAACGGGTGTGTGGTCGCTGTCTCCACGCGGTTCGTCGCCGCGGGCGGGCAAAAGCTCGGCGGGGCATACGCTGGGCCGGGCATACGCTGGGCCGGGTATGCGTGACGTCCTCCTCTTCCTCGCCGGTTTCCTGGCCTGCTCGGTCGAGATGGTGGAGGCGCTCACCATCGTCCTCGCCGTTGGCGTCACCAGGAGCTGGCGGTCGGCCCTGACAGGGGTGGCGGCTGCGACCCTCGCCCTCGCCACCGCCATAGGTGCCCTCGGACCGGCGCTTACCGCCATTCCGATCGACGCGTTGCGAGCAGTCGTGGGCGGGCTCCTCCTGATCTTCGGCCTTCAGTGGCTGCGCAAGGCCATTTTGCGCGCCGGCGGTGTCAAGGCCCGGCGCGACGAGGCTCAGGTGTACGAGCGGGCTTTGGCGGCCGCCCGCGGCGCCGGCGCCGGTCGGCGGGCCGGACTTGACTGGTACTCGTTCACCGTGGCGTTCAAGGGTGTCTTCCTCGAGGGCCTCGAGGTGGCGTTCATCGTCGTCACCATCGGGAGCAACCAGCACAACGTTGGGTTGGCCGCGCTGTCAGCCCTTGCCGCACTGGTCGTGGTGCTGGGGGTTGGCGTGCTCGTGCACGCCCCCCTCAGCCGGGTGCCCGAGAACACCATGAAATTCGTGGTCGGCGTGATGCTCACCACCTTCGGCACCTTCTGGGGCGCCGAGGGAGCCGGGGTGGCCTGGCCGGGCAATGACGCCTCCATCTTCGGCGTGCTCGCCTTCGTCACGGCCCTCGCCCTGACGCTGGTCGCCCTGGTACGCCACCAGCACGCACCTAAGACGGCGAAGACGCCCGCGGCGGTCGAGCAATGAAGGCGTTCCTCCGGTTCTGGTACGACTTCATCGTCGGTGACGACTGGACGATTGCGGTTGGCGTCGTGCTCGCCCTAGGCGTGACCGCTTTGCTGGCCCACAACGGATGGCGCTCGGTTTGGTGGCTGCTCCCGCTCGTCGTCGCAATCGGCCTGACCTGGTCGGTGCGACGCGGGGCGAAGTCCAGCCCCTGACGGAGCAGGCTCAGCCGAAGCTGATAGCCCCCTGGAGGGTGGCCTTGATCGTGTCGCCGCCCGCAATCGGTGTGAGGTCGATGTCGTAGCTGCCGGGCCCGAAATCGACGGTATGCACAGCCCGGGTCCCGGTGTCGGTCTGCATCTGGAAGGTGCCCTGGAGGCTGACCGAGCCGGGACCCTCGAGGTGGAGGCTGGCCGGCGCCTGGTGGATCTGCGCCCCGCCCGTCGTGACCATGGTGGCCTGGTCCCCGGTGGAGAAGGAAAGGGTTTGAACCGGATTAGCGAGGCCGCTCGTCCCATACGCGACCGGGGAGGCCATGAAGTAGGTGCCGGGCGCCAGCGACCGGGCGGCGCCGTCGAGCATCCACGTGGTGCCGGAAGCGTCGATCGCGACGGCCGCGCCGTTGATCTCGAGTTGCCCGGTACCGCGCACCGGTAACGGCTGGCCGCCGTACCAGTAGATCTCGACATCCTGGCCGCCGACCTGCGCGCCGGTGATGTCTGCACTCCCGGCGCCGCGAACGGGGATGGTGATCGTGAACGGCGGCGTCAGGGCGGGACCCACGGCATTGTCGGCGCTGAGCGAGGTGACGGTCCCGGTGAGCAACGCCTGCCCCGGGGCAGGCACGATCTCGGGCGCCAGCGTGGTGGTCGAGCCCCCCCCGTCAGAAGGCGACGACCCCGACGAGGCGGGGGAACCGGACGAGCGGTGGTGGATGGCCTCGCTGATGACGAGGCCCACGGCCACCGCCACGATAAGGATCGCTAGCCCTGCCAGAACCCGTCGCATTGGCCGGACAGTCATAGCAGGCCCACACTCGGAAACGCCGGCGCGCCAGTAGGGTTCGCATCGCATGACTGAGGTGAGCGCAGGCGCCGCAGAAGGGCCGGACGGGCCGTCGCTCCCGCCGGCGACGATCGACGCGGCCCACTTCCGGGCCGTGCTCGGACATTTCGCAACCGGCATCGCCGTGGTGACCGGGATCGCCGATGGCACACCCGCCGGCCTGACCTGCCAGTCCTTCGTGAGCCTGTCGCTCGAGCCCGGCCTGGTGGCCTTCTGCCCGTCGAAGCGGTCCATCAGCTGGCGGAGGATCGACCAATCCGGCGCCTTCTGCGCCAACATCCTGACCGAGGACCAAGAGGATCTGAGCCGGGTGTTCGCGACCTCGGGTCGCGACAAGTTCGCGGGGGTCGGGTGGCGTCCGGGCGAGACCGGCTCGCCCATCCTGGCCGACGTCCTGGCATGGGTCGACTGCCGGATCGCCGCACGCCACGATGCCGGCGACCATCACATCGTCATCGGGCGTGTCGTCGGCCTCGAGGCGGCACCGCGGGGTCGCCCGCTGCTCGCCTACCGAGGCGGCTACGGTCGCTTCGAGACCTGACCCACGACCGACTCGATGGCGGGCAGCCCGATGAGGCGGGCCTCGACCTGCCCGTAGCGGTTGGCCCGCAAGACGGCCGGAAGCTGCCGAACCCCATAGGCGTCGGCCATCCGGGGTTCACGGCGAACGTCGATCTCGGTGACCTGCGAGGAGGGCTCGGCGTGGCGCAGCCGCTCGGCCACGGCGTCGCAGGGGAGGCAGTCAGGGGTGGTGAAGACGACCCAGGTTCGATCCGCCCCGCGCATCACTCCGGCCGGAACCAAAGGCAGATGGGAAAAGTGGCCGGTTCCGCGCCGAGCCTTTCGCGGTGGCGCATGGCGCTGCCGATACCCACGCCAGGCCAGCGCGAGAAGAAAACACGCAAACAGGAACAGAGCGACCCGGGGCACCAGAAAGAACATGAGAACCCAGAGGATAAAGCCCATTTGCCCTCTTGACCGGCGAGAAAGCAGGCCTAGAATTGCTCATGGAACTTTCCTCCCTTGGGCAGGCGCAGGTATTGCGTACCGCCACCGCCGACGTCGCCGTGGCCCGTGAACGTGCCCGCCAGCGTCGAATCCGACGCATCTTCGTGTTGCTGGCCCTGTCGACGGCGTTTGTCGGCATACGCGACCTCTCGGGGCATCCCATCGGTTTCGGGTTGCCCCACATGCCCCCGAGCATGGCTCAGTACACCCCGGCGCTGTTGATGGTGCTCCTCTTGGCCGTCATCATCATCATCCCGATGGCCGGCGCGGGCCGGTCGCCGCACGTCTTGTTCCGCCCCGACGAGATCGATGTCTCCTTCGACGATGTCAAGGGCGCCGACGTGATCGTGGAGGAAGTGGTGAAGTCCCTCAACCTCTTCCTGGCCTACAAGACGTTCAAGGAGCGGATGGGCGGCACGCCTCGCCGGGCGCTGCTCTTTGAAGGTCCCCCGGGGACCGGGAAGACCTACCTCGCCAAGGCCATGGCCAAGGAGGCGGGTGTTCCGTTCCTCTTCGTGTCGTCATCGGCGTTCCAGTCGATGTACTACGGCCAGACCAACCGCAAGATCCGTTCCTACTTCAAGGCCCTGCGGGCGGCGGCACGGCGCGAGGGCGGCGCCATCGGCTTCATCGAGGAGATCGACGCCATCGGGGCGGCTCGCAGCGGCATGGGCTCGTCAACCCATCGCGAGGGTGTGTCCGGCGTGGTCAATGAGTTGCTCATCCAGCTCCAGTCGTTCGACCAACCGCCCTCCAGCATGAAGCTGGTCAGCGGGCTGATCGAGATCGCCAACCGATTCCTGCCGAGCAGCCGCCGGATGCACAAGCCCCGCCCGGTCACGGCCAACGTCCTCGTGATCGGGGCCACCAACCGGGCCGCCGACCTGGACCCGGCCCTTCTGCGCCCCGGCCGCTTCGACCGGGCCATCTACTTCGATCTGCCGTCGCGCGCCGGGCGGCGCGAGATCATCGACTACTACCTGCTTAAGAAGGCGCACGACGTCGCGCTGGACGATCCCGCCCGTCGCGACACGCTGGCGGCGATCACGATCGGCTACTCGCCGGTCATGATCGAGCATCTCTTCGACGAGGCGCTGGTCTGGGCGTTGCGGCGCGAGGCCGGGCAGCTCAATTGGGAGGACATCCAGAAGGCCAAGATGACCGAGGAGGTCGGCTTGGCCCAGCCGGTTGCCTACACCGAGGCGGAGCGGCGGACGATCGCGACCCACGAGTCCGGTCACGCCACCGTGGCCCACCTGATCGGTGCCGGTCGCAAGCTGGAGGTCCTCTCGGTCATTAAGCGCAAGGACGCCCTCGGCCTCCTGTCGCATTCCGACACCGAGGAGCGCTGGACCCAGACCAAGACCGAGATCCTGGCCCTCATCCAGATCGCCTTCGGCGGACTGGTGGCCGAGGAGCTGTTCTTCGGCGAGACCAGCACCGGCGTGGCCAGCGACCTCCAGATGGCCACCGCCGCCGCGGCCCAGATGGTCGGCTCGCTCGGCATGGCCGGCTCGCTGGTGTCGCTCGATGCCGTGTCCGGACCGAGCGGGGCCAACATCGTGGCCAAGGTGCTGGCGTCAGACTCGGGTCGCGCCGCGGTGGAGAAGATCCTCGACGATGCCCGGTCCAACGTTCGCAACCTCCTCGCCGACAACCTGGCGACGGTCGAGGCGCTGCGCAATGCGCTGTTAGAACGTGACGAGCTCGTCGGCGACGAGATCACCGCCGTCATCGCCGCCTCGCGCCAGGCCGTCGCCGAGGAGCAGTCGCTCCCCGACATCATCGATCTCCGCTGAGCGACGGCCAGCCGGCCGATTATCCGTCACCAATAGCGCTGACGCCGAGGCGGTGTTCCGGGTCGGCGTCAGCGTCGGAGCGGGCCCGCTGGGCCGCCAGTCCGGGCGAGGCAAAAAACGTCGTAACGATCACGCTCGACGCGCAACCTAGCCTGGCGGCGCCAGGCCGACCGACGACAGGATGAACGCCTGGACCTGGGCCTCGTCCTCCCACGCGTCATAGCGTCCGGACGGTCCGCCGTGGCCGGCGTCCATCTCGGTTTTCAACACCAAGATGTTGGAGTCGCTCCGCAGGGCCCGTTGCTTCGCCACCCACTTGGCCGGTTCCCAGAACCCCACCCGGGGATCGTTCAGCCCGGCACTGACGTACATGGCCGGGTAGTCCCGTGGCGAGACGTTGTCGACGGGGGAGTACGCCTTCATATATCGGTACACCTCGGGGTCCTCGATGGGGTTGCCCCATTCCTCCCATTCGGTGGCCGTGAGCGGCAGGTTCGGGTCCTGCATGGTGGTCAGGACGTCGACGAAGGGGACCTCGGCGATCACCGCGCGCCACAGATCCGGGGCCATGTTGGTCACGGCGCCCATGAGCAGGCCGCCGGCGCTGCCGCCACGGATGACGAGGTGGTCGGGCCCGGTGTAGCCGCCGGCGATCAGGTGCTGGGCGCAGGCGATGAAGTCGGTGAAGGTGTTGGCCTTGGACAGCAGCTTCCCGTCCTCGTACCACCCCCGGCCCATCTCTCCGCCGCCTCGGATATGGGCGATGGCGAACACGAAGCCTCGCTCGAGGAGGCTGAGTCGCGACGAGGAGAACGTCGGGTCGATCGAGATCTCGTAGGCGCCGTAGCCGTAGAGCAGGCATGGGTTCGATCCGTCGCGGGGCAGGTCGCGCCGGCTGACGAGCGAGATTGGAACGGCGGTGCCGTCGGGGGCGGTTGCCCACAGCCGCTCGGTGTGGAAGCGCTCCGGTTGGTAGCCACCGAGCACCTCTTGCTGTTTGATCACGACGCGCTCGTGGGTTTCCAGGTCGTACTCGATGCTCGACGACGGCGTCACGAGCGATGTGTAGCCGAAGCGGAGCCGCGTGGCCTCCCACTCGAGGTTGGCGCCACCACCAAGGCTGTAGACGGGCTCCGGCTGCTCGATGACATAGTCCCGCCCGTCGGCCAGGCCGAGGACCCGGATGCGTTCCAGGGCCTGTTCGCGCTCCCAGACGGTCACGTAGCCCGCGAATGCGTCGACGTCCTGGAGCCGAACGCCGCTTCGGTGGGGGATCACCACCTGCCACTTGTCCCGACCGGGGTCATCGATCGGCGCCTTCAACAAGGCAAAATTCTCGGCGCCATCGTCGTTGGTGAGGACAAGGAAGACGTCGCCGTCGTCGGGCAGGACGGCATGCTCGATCGAGTATTCGACGCCCTGGCGCCGGCCCTCGACCAATCGCGGGGGCTCCTCCGGCCGCCGGGTGTCGATGACGTACTCCTCGGAGGTCACCTTGCTGCTGCTCGTCAGGATGATGAAACGCTCGCTTCGGGTCGTGCCTACGCCGAGGAAGAACCGCTCGTCGTCCTCCTGCAGGACCAAGACGTCGGTTTCGGTCGGCTCCCCCAGCCGGTGACGCCAGATCTGCCACGGTCGCAGGGCCTCGTCGGGACGGGTGTAGAACAGCGTCGTGCTATCGGCGCTCCACGCCGAGGAGTAGTACACGTCGGGAATCTCGTCGGCTAGGTCGTCGCCGCTCATCAGGTCGCGAAAGCGCATCGTGTAGCGCTCCCCGCCGGTGGTGTCGACGGCGTAGGCCAAGCACGACTCCGATGGACTGACGTCGAAGACCCCAAGGGCGAAATACTCCGAGTCGGCGGCCATTTCGTTCTCGTCGATCAACACCTCCTCGCCGGCGTCGACGCCGGTGGTACCGGCGGTGGCCAACGCCAGCACGCCGGCCGCATCCAGCTCTCGATCGGGGTCGGACCGGCGGCAGTGGATGGCGTACTGCTGGCCCTCGACGGTCCGGCCGTAGTACCACCAACCGCCCTTGCGAGCCGGCGCGCCGACGTCGGACTCCCTGATCCGGCTCTTGATCTCCGCGAACAGCAACTGCCGAAACGGCTGAAGGGGAGCGAGGACCTCGTCGGTGTAGGCGTTTTCCGCCTGCAGGTAGGCGAGCACATCGGGGTCGGTGGCATCGGCCAACCAGTACCAGTCGTCCTCCCTTTCGTCGTCATGGGCGACCAGGGCGCGCGGGCGGCGAGGAGCAAGAGGAGGAGGAGACATGACCCTAGAGACTGGCACGACGATGCGTGCTACATCTGGAGCCGGTGAGCCCGGCCGCGGTTTGTTTCGACCCGGTTGTGGCCGTGGTCCTCGTCGTTGGCGGCTTGGACGTGGTGCTGTGCGGCCTTGACGACGCCGAAGCGACCTCCGCCGTCTTCCGCGCCCGCGCTGGCGGCGGCGGCCGAATCGCCGTGTTCGTCGGCGACCCATCGACCGCGGCCGACGCCGCGCTGGCTATGGCTCGAGAGCTCTTCGGCGGGGAGGCAGTGGTCGTCGGCAGCCTGGTCGAGGCCCGAAATCTGACGGAACTGCCCGGCTCTCGATCGACCTGATCAGGTACCGTTGTCGTCCACCCGTAGGTCGCGGGCGCCCCAAACAGGCTTGATTGAGTGGCGGCTTAGCGCAGGTGCGAATTCCGGTGACGAACAACTGGCGCAGGGCAGTGGTGGCTGCCTTCGTGCTGGCCGTGTCGCTCGTGCCGGTGCTGGCGGGGATGAGCCGGGCCGACGCGACCCAGGCCGATCCGAGTGCGCTGCTGACGTGGACTCGCCTGGCGCCGCAGGTTTCGCCGCCGGCCCGGGTCGACCCGGCCATGGCCTTCGACGCCGCCAACGACACCACGGTCCTCTTCGGCGGCCGGTCCGGCAGCACCCTGCTCGGCGACACGTGGACCTGGAATGGGTCGACCTGGACGGCGCAAGACCCGGCGAACAGCCCGCAGCCACTCGAATCGGCGTCCATGGCGTACGACAGCGCCGGCAACCGCATCTTGTTGTTTGGCGGCATCGGCGCCAATGGCGCGAGCGGTCAGACCTGGGCCTGGGACGGGTCGACGTGGACCCAGCTCGCGGTGGCGCCGCCCAGCTCTCCGTCGCCGCGCTACAGCGCCTCGATGGTCGCCGATGCCGCGACCGGGACCGACGTCCTCTTCGGGGGCCTGTCCAGTCCCGGCTCGTACCTGGGCGACACCTGGTCGTGGAATGGCACGAGCTGGACCAACCTGAACCCGGCCAAGTCCCCCCCACCTCGCAGCGCTGCGGCGGCGACCTTCGACGCCGCTCGGGGCGTCGTCGTGCTGTTCGGTGGCATGACCGGATCCAGCAACCTGGCTGACACCTGGACGTGGGACGGGACCACCTGGACCGAGCAGCTCACCCCGATCGCGCCTCCGGCGCGCAGTGACGCCGCCTTTGGTTTCGACCCGGGCACCCAGACCTCGGTGTTGTTCGGCGGAACCGGAGCGACCGGGACGAACGTGGTCCTCGGTGACACCTGGCTGTGGAACGGTTCGACCTGGTTGACCTCGCTTCCGTTGAGCCTCCTCCCCTTCCTCAGCCCGCAGGCCCGAATGGGACCGGCCATCGCGGCGGCACCGAGCCCGGAGCGTCTGGTTTTGTTCGGCGGGCAGTCCGGTGGCGCCAACCTGTCCAGCCTTGGCGACACCTGGACCGTCGGCACGGTGCTGGCGACGCGGCGGCCTCCCTCCTCCACCACCACCCCAGGAACGGCAACCACTTCCACCACGACCGTCGCCGGCTCGACGACGACGACCTCGACCGCACCGGCGACGGCGGCCACCGGCCCGGTGACGAGCGCGCCGTCGCCTCCGGAGCCGACTGCCGTCCGGCCGCCTGCGCCTTCCCCCCTGGGCGTGGCAACCCGCTTGGTCCACCGAGGCGCGCTGGTGCGGGTGTCGGGGGGCGGCTTCCTCCCGGGCGCGACCATCACCATCACGTTCCACTCCGCTCGGGTGGTCGTCGGCACCACCGTCGCCGACGCCGAGGGTCGCTTCAGCACCATGGTTCTGGTACCCGCTGACGCGGCCTTGGGCCAGCACCACATCGAGGCCAACGGCCGCGCTCGAAATGGTGAACCGGCCACCCTCGTCGCCCAGGTCAGCATCGCGACCCCCAAGGCCAAGCGGTCATGGTTGCTGCCGGCGCTCATGGTGGCCCTGACCGTGTTGGTCGCGGCGGGTGCGGGTGTGGTGCTCACGGCATCGGCCCGGTGGCGCCATCACCGCCCCGCCGCCTGACCCGACACAACACGGGATTGAATCCTGGCCAGGAGTTGTTACTATCGACGTAGGAGAAATTCCTCCGCGGACGTTGTTGGGAGCGTGATCGCCTGATGGCCACCACCGAACTGGACCTCGGTCGATACAAGTTGGGCTGGAGCGATGTCGAGGACTACTACGTCTTCAAGCCCAAGCGCGGCATCAACTCCGACATCGTGCGCGAGATGTCGTGGATGAAGGGCGAGCCCCAGTGGATGACCGACCGCCGCTTGAAGGGTCTCATGCACTTCGAGAAGCGACCCATGCCCAACTGGGGCGGAGACATGTCGGAGATCTTCTTCAACGACATCTTCTATTACGTGAAGCCCATCAACAAGCAGGTCGACGCCTGGGATGAGCTTCCCGAGTCGGTGAAGGCCACCTACGAGAAGCTGGGTATCCCCGAGGCCGAGCGCAAGTACCTAGCCGGTGTGACCGCCCAGTACGAGTCCGAGGTCGTCTACCACCGCAACCGTGAGGACCTGGAGAAGCAAGGCGTGATCTTCTGCGACATGGACACGGCTTTGCGGGAGCACCCCGAGCTGGTCAAGCAGTACTTCGGTACCGTCATCCCGCTGAACGACAACAAGTTCGCCGCCCTCAACTCCGCCGTCTGGAGCGGTGGCTCGTTCATCTACGTGCCGCCCGGCGTCAAGGTCGAAATGCCCTTGCAGGCCTACTTCCGGATCAACTCGGAAAACATGGGCCAGTTCGAGCGCACCCTGATCATCGCCGACGAGGGCGCCCAGGTGCACTACATCGAGGGCTGCTCGGCGCCGGTGTACACCAGCGACTCCCTGCACTCGGCGGTCGTCGAGATCATCTGCAAGGCCAGCAGCCGGGTCACCTACACGACCATCCAGAACTGGTCCAACAACGTCTTCAACCTGGTCACCAAGCGGGCCCGCTGTGACGCCGAGGCGCACATGGAATGGATCGACGGCAACATCGGCAGCCGGCTCACCATGAAGTACCCCGCCGTCTATCTGATGGGTCCCAAGGCCTCGGGCGAGGTTCTTTCGGTCGCCTATGCCGGCAACGGCCAGCACCAGGACGCCGGGGCCAAGATGATCCACGCCGCCCCCGAGACCACCTCGACGATCATCTCCAAGTCGATCTCCAAGGACGCCGGGCGCACGTCGTATCGCGGCCTGGTCCGCTTCGAGCCCGGGGCGACCAAGTCGAAGAGCTTCGTGCGTTGCGACGCCCTCCTGCTCGACGACACCAGCCGTAGCGACACGTACCCGTACATCGAGTTCGGGGAGAAGGATGCTCAGGTCGGCCACGAGGCCACCGTCTCGAAGATCGGCGACGACCAACTCTTCTATCTGATGAGCCGGGGCCTGTCGGAGCAGCAGGCCATGAGCATGATCGTCAACGGCTTCATCGAGCCGGTGACCCGCACCCTTCCCATGGAGTACGCGGTGGAGTGGAGCCGGCTGATCGAGCTGCAGATGGAGGGCAGCATCGGCTGATGTTTGGGCACCCGCCAGCCACCGGATCGGTGGCAGGATGGAGCCATGCCGATGCGGGAGGAGTGCAAGCACTTCCAGAGCAGGACCTATCCCGACGGGGAGACGGCCCGGTTCTGCGTGCTCGACCTCGCCCCCGAGGCACCATGGCGTTGTCCCGAGAATTGTCCGCGCTACGAGCGCCGGCTGGCCGACGCCGGCTGGACCCATGGCAGCCTGATCGATCCTCCGGTCGAGGACGAGCCCGTCTTCGACGGCTCGACGTCGAGCCTGCTGGACGAGGCGGAGAACATCGTCAATGCCGCCGGGCCGGAGATCGTGGCCGAGGAAGACAAGCGACGCGAATCGGCCGAGAGCGGCTCGAGCTGGCTCAAGCGCCTCGGCAAGCCGTTTCGCCGTCGCCCATAAAATTTAGGGAGTCCCGCTGAGCACCTTTACCGCTGACCGGGCGGCCGCCCTGGCCGGCCCGGACTGGCTTCGAACGGCCCGTCTCGCCGCGCTGGCCCGTTTCGAGTCGTCGCCGCTACCGACCGAGGCCGAGGAGATCTGGCGCTACAGCCGCATCTCGCAATTGGACCTCGACACCTTCGTCCCGGCTGCGCCGAGCGACACCGAGGTCCCAGCCGCGGCGCAGGCGATCCTCGATGCCATCGGCCCCCGCGCCTGCCTGATCGTCGACGGCACGTCCGTAGGCCCCGTTGCCGACGGGATCACCATGGGTCTTGATGAGTTCGGCGAGGTGGTCGGCGAACCCGACGCCTTGGTGACGCTCAACGCCGCGTACGCACAGCTGCTGACGCTGCAGGTGGAAAGAGGTCGGGTCCTAGCTGAACCGATCGTCATACTGCACAAGCTCGAGGAGATCGGAAGAGCGTCGTGTAGGGAAAGAGTGTAGATCTCGGT
>OBLV0100000163.1_pt1 | contig 21881 bp, 21 predicted proteins | sample 1520071 | NCBI WGS metagenome assembly OBLV01 (sample SAMEA3888446, study PRJEB22518) | metagenome | reverse complement strand
TGTTCCTCTCGCGCGTGACCGGGTGGCTGATCCGCGTCGTCTATGACGAGAACCAGCGCTCGGTCGTCTTTCTCGGCCGGCCTTTCACGCTGCTCCGGTTCGATGCACCCGAGTACGAACTCGAGCGTGACCACGGCAAGGTCAGCTGGCGAATACAGGATGGGCTGCTGGTCGCGCGCGCGGGCCGGGGTTGCGGCTTCCTGTCGATCGACGTGAGGCACATCGGCGACGAGTCCGACGGCCGCGTGAAGATACGCATCGAAGTCGAGGTCGCGAACTTCTACCCCGCGATCGCGGTCGGATTCAGCACCCCGGTGTACGAAGCGACCCAGTCAGCGATCCACGTGCTGGTGACGCACGCGTTCCTGCGCTCGCTGGCTGCGCTTGACCTCGCCCCGTCGAAGGTGGGCCGCTTCGCCGTGCATCGGCCGGACGTACGCGCCGCCGGCCGCTACGCGATCGAGCGCGCCCGCCAGATCCGCGACCACGCTCCGCATTGATTTTGGGCCGCCTTCGGCGGCGTCCATGGGGCCTCGTGCCCCGTCCTGACAGTCCCGTGGGCCCTATACCTAGCTGTGAGCGAGGCTGAGACGCCGGGCCCGCGGCACTCGCGTTCGACACGGCCGGAACCGCGTCCAGCTTCCGGGCAGCGCGGGGCCGCGGGTTGGGCGATCAGCCGTAGCGAACTCCAGTTAGCGTCCGCAGCTTCGCACGGTCATGCCGAGCTGAGACCCGACGCACGGTGCCGGACCGCGACCGCATCACGAGCGACTCGGTCGTCGCGCCCCGGTCGCCCTGGTAGCGAACGCCCTGGAGCACGTCGCCGTCGGTGACACCGGTGGCGGAGAAGAACACGTCCTCGCCGGCCACGAGGTCGTCGCAAGTCAATACCTTTGAGAGGTCGTAGCCGGCCTCGATCGCCGCGGTCCGCTCCTCGTCGGTGCGCGGCCACAGCCTCCCCTTCATCTCGCCGCCGATGCATTTGATCGCGGCAGCAGAGATCACACCCTCGGGAGTCCCGCCGATCCCCCACAGGATGTCGACCGGCGAGTTCTCGCTGACCGCGAGCAGCGCCGCCGACACGTCGCCGTCGAGAATCAGCCGGACGCGCGCGCCCGCCTCGCGGATCTGAGCCATCGCCTCGTGGTGGCGCTCGCGGTCGAGCATCACCACCATCACGTCGCGGATGTCGATCTTCTTACGCTCGGCGATCAGCCCGAGCGTCTCGGGCAGCGGCCGGTCGAGGTCGAGAAGGTCGGCGATCTCCGGGCCGCCGGCGATCTTCTCCATGTAGACGATGGGACCGGGGTTGAACATCGATCCCCGCTCCGCCAGCGCGATCACCGAGATCGCGCTCGGCATCCCGAGCGCCGTGAGTCGCGTCCCTTCGAGCGGATCGACCGCGACGTCCACGAGCGGCGGGGTGCCGTCGCCGATCTGTTCGCCGTTGAACAGCATCGGCGCCCTGTCCTTTTCGCCCTCGCCGATCACGACCACGCCGTCCATCGATACCGAGTCGAGCACGTGGCGCATGGCGTCGACCGCAGCCTGGTCGGCTCCCTCCTTGTCTCCACGCCCGACCATGCGGGCGGCCGCGAGCGCCGCCGCCTCGGTCACGCGCACGAGCTCCAGCGCCAGGTTCCGGTCCGGACGGGCGGGTCCGTCGCTCATGGCAGCCCCGGTGGCTTACGGGTCGTGATGCTCTCCTTCGTCCGCGCGACCGACCCGATCAGGATCAACAGCCCGCCCCCCAAGCCGATCCACCATCCGAAGGTGATCCCGATCTCACCGGGCGGTGTTCCCGGTTTGTCGATCAGCCCACGAAACACCGTGAATGTCAACGCGGCGATCGCGATGATCGCCGTCATCTCGCCGCGCGGCCACGACAGCGCGTGCCCTCGCAGGATGATCCACGCGAGGACCGCGGGCGCGACCGCCGCGACGAGCAGCAGAAAGCGGAGGATCAGCAGTGAGTTCCACGCGGTGCATGAGCTGTTCGGGCCCCGGCAGTTGCCGAGCACCGTATACCTGTCCCCGAGCGTGTACCACGCCAGGAACACCGAGAGGCCCAAGATCGCCCCACCTAGCACCGCGATCAGTTCCCCGCGGTCGAGCTGCCTGAAGTCCATCGGCGGGCAGCCTAACCGGTTTGCCGAGCCGTCGGCGTAGGTCGTCCCGGCCACTCAAAGCTCGGTGTTGGCCCGCTCCGGGCGGGCGATTCCGCTGCGCTCTGCCGCGTCTTTGACCGCCTCGGCGACCGCCTCGTGGACGCGCTTGTCGAGCGCGTTGGGGACGAGCTCCCCGTCCGTGGCGAGCTCGGCGATCGCGTCGGCGGCCGCGAGCTTCATCTCGACGTTGATCCCGGCCGCCCCGGCGACGAGCGCGCCACGGAAGATGCCGGGGTAGCCGAGCACGTTGTTGACGCTGCGGCCGTCCGCCGCGAACGCGGCGCCGGCGGCCTCGGCTTGCTCGGGTTCGATCTCGGGGTCGGGGTTGGTCAGGGCCAGGATCACCTGACCGGATCGGATCATCTCGGCCTGGATCAGGCCGGGGCGACCGGTTGTCGCGACGACCACGTCTGCCTCCGCCATCACCCGTTCCATCGAGGTGGTCTCGACGCCGTGCTCGCGCGCCCGGGCATGGGACGCCTCGAGGGGGTCGAACGCGAGCACGCGGCGCACGCCCGCGTCGACCATGAGCGACGAGATCCCGTACCCGGCGGCGCCGAGGCCGAGCTGTCCGACGACGGCCGAGCGGAGATCGATCCCGGCATAGCGGCACGCGACCATCGCGGCGGCAAGCGATACCACCGCGGTGCCGTGGACGTCGTCGTGCATGACCGGCTGCGGCAACGCCTCCTTCAGCAGCGCTTCAATGTCGAAGCACTCGGGCGCCGAGATGTCCTCCAAGTGGATCCCGCCGAACGTCGGCGCGATCCGCAAGACGGTGTTGACGAACGACTCGACGTCGGTGGCGTCGATCAGGATCGGCATCGCGGAGATCCCGACGAACTGGTCGTAGAACACCGCCTTGCCTTCCATCACCGGCATCGACGCGACCGGCCCGATGTTGCCGAGGCCGAGCACCCGGGTGCCGTTCGTGCAGATCGCGACGCTGCGCGAGATCATCGTGTAGCGAGCGGCGAGTTCGGGCTGCTCGGCGATCGCGGTGCATACGCGCGCGACCCCCGGCGTGTACACGTCCCGCATCTCCTGAACGGTCCGTACCTGCCGGAGGGCGTCGATCCGGAGCTTGCCGCCGACGTGCCGGAGCAGCGCCCGGTCCTGGTGCCACAGCACCCTCACGCCCTCGAGCCCGCCCAGGAGCTCGGCGATGTGGTCGGACTGAGGGATGTCCCGCACCTCGACCGTGATGTCCCTGACCGAGTTCTCGCGCCCCAGCGAGACCGTGACCACGTCGCCGATCAGACCCTGGCCGTCGGCGATCGCCTGGGCGACACGCGCCAACTGCCCGGCGTGATGGCGGATCTGGACGCGATAGGTGCAGTCGAGCATGCTCCCTCCCTCAAACCGGCCTTGGCCTCAAGGCTGTCTGTTTATCACCCCGCTGATAGGTTCGGCTCCGTGACCGCCGCCTCGTCGTCCGGCCCGGGCCCCGAGCTACGCCGGCTAGTGCCCGAGCCCGCCCCGGTCGATGTCGGTGAGCTGCTCGCGTCGCTCAACCTCGTCGGCCGCGCGCACACCGAGCGGCCGTATCTGATCGCCAACTTCGTCTCGAGCGCGGACGGCCGGGCGGCGTTCCAGGGGGTCTCGCGCGGCCTCAGCGACCCGGGCGACCGGCAGATGTTCCACGGGCTCCGCGAGCACGTCGACGCGATCCTGGTCGGAACCGGCACGCTCCGCGCCGAGCGGTACGGGAGGCTCGTCCGCGACCCCGAGCGTCGGCATCGCCGAGCGGCCGCCGGCCTCAGCCCCGAGCCGCTCGCCTGCGTCTTCAGCCGCGGCGGCGACATCCCGATCGACATCCCCCTGTTCTCCGAGCCCGCCGCCCGGGTCGCGCTGTTCACGCCGGCGGCGCTCGACACCTCGGGCCTCGCCGCGCAGGTGGAGGTGATTCACCTCGACCCGGGCGAATTTACGTTGACCACGATGATGAGGCGGCTGCGGTCGGCCTTCGACGTCCGCTCGATCCTGTGCGAGGGCGGCCCCAAGCTGTTCGGAGCGCTGCTTCAGGAGGACCTCGTCGACGAACTGTTCCTGTCGCTGGCGCCCAAGCTGGCCGGGGGCGGCACGGCCCCGGGAATCACCCGAGGACAGGCGCTCGCGGAGCTCCGCCCGCTCACGCTCGTGTGGGCGATCGAAAGCGACAGCTCTCTATACCTGCGCTACGCGGTTCACTGAACCGTTTCACCTTAAATGGTGAACCGGTTCACCTCCCCAGTGAACCGGTTCACCTCGAGTTACTTTCCAAAAAGTCACTCGAGTTATCCGGAAGTTAACGAGTCGCGTGCGTACAATGGGACACAGTGACCGGCTCGATCGCAGCCACGGCGACCCCGACTGCGACGCGGATCGTCGAGGCGCTGCGAGAGGCGCGCCGTCGGACATTCGCGTTGATCGCGTCGGTGTCGGACGACGACCTCGAGCGCGTCCACTCTCCGTTGATGAGCCCACTCGTTTGGGACCTCGCGCACATTGCAGCCTACGAGGATCTATGGCTCGTGCACCGTTACGGCGAGCGCCCGCTGCTGCGTGAAGACTTGGCCGCGATGTACGACGCGTTTGAGACGCCCCGTGCGGTTAGAGGTGACCTCCCGCTGCTTGACCCCGCGCAGGCGGGCGAGTACCTCGAGGAGGTTCGCTCGAGGACGCTCGAGATCATCGACGAACGCGGCGTCGGCGACGGCGTATTGCACGAGATGGTGCTGCGCCACGAGCAGCAGCACGACGAGACGATGCTGCAGACCCTGATGCTGGCGCGTCTCGACGGCTACGAACTCGCCGGCCGGCGCCCGATGCCGGCTTCATCGCCGGCGGTCGCGACCGGGCTGGAGCTCGTCGAGATCCCCGCCGGCGAGTGCAGGATCGGCGCCGCGCCCGACGGCTTTTCCTACGACAACGAGCGCCCGCGCCACCGCACGGACGTGCGCGGCTACCTGATCGGTCGGACCGCGGTCACGAATGCGAGCTTCCTGACGTTCGTCGAAGGCGGCGGCTACCAGCGTCGCGAGTGGTGGTCGGACGAGGGTTGGGCGTGGAAGGAGCAGTACGACATCTCGAGACCCGGTGCGTGGACGGCCGACCTGGACGCCGAGTGGCGGCTCGGCGGGCTCGAGCCACTCCACCCGGACCGGCCGGTCGTGCACGTGTCCTGGTTCGAGGCCGACGCCTTTGCTCGCGCTCACGGCGCTCGCCTCCCCACCGAGGTGGAATGGGAGAAGGCGGCGACCTGGGATCAGGAGAAAGAAATCGCGCGTCGTTACCCGTGGGGCAATCGGCGACCCGTGGCTGGACAGCACGCCAACCTAGACCACCGTGGGTGCGGCACAGCGCCAGTGGACGGGTACCCGGACGGCCGCTCACCCTATGGGTGCCTCGGGATGATCGGCGACGTCTGGGAGTGGACGAGCACAGCCTTCGACGGCTACCCCGGGTTCGTCGCTCACCCTTACAGGGAGTACTCGGAGGTGTTCTTCGGAAACGACTACCGCGTGCTCCGCGGCGGTTCGTGGGCGACGCGCACACGCGTCGCGACCGCCACCTTCCGCAACTGGGACTACCCCCAGCGGCGGCAGATCTTCTCCGGGTTTCGCATCGCGAGAGACGCGTGAAGTCGCTGACTCAGAGCGCGGTCGTGACGATCGAGTCGTTCCTGTCCGAGACCGACGAGCGCTCGCTCGCCAACGACGTCCTCGACGGGCTCACCCGGCCGTTCAAGGAGATCCCGCCCAAGCACTTCTACGACGCCCGCGGCTCGGAGCTGTTCGAGCGAATCTGCGAGCTTCCGGAGTACTACCCCACGCGCGCCGAGCGCGCGATCCTGCTCGCGCGCGCTGACGGAATCGTGCGGCGGACGCGTGCCGGCGAGCTGGTCGAACTCGGTTCGGGGTCCGCCGAGAAGGCGCGGATCCTGCTGGGCGCGATGGCGAGGGCGGGAACGCTGCGCCGTTATGTTCCTCTCGACGTCTCGGAGACCGCGCTCGAAGCGGCGGCCGAGGAGCTCGTCGAGGAGTTCGACGAGCTCGAGGTCCGAGGCGTGATCGGCGATTTCGAGCGGCATCTCGGCAACGTCCCGGAGCCCGGCGGAACGCCTCGGATCGTGGCGCTGCTCGGCGGCACGATCGGAAACTTCCTTCCGGGCACGCGCCGTCGCATGCTGCGCGACATCGGGAAGCTGCTCGGCCCACACGACCGGCTGCTGCTCGGCACCGACCTGGTCAAGGACCCGTCTGTGATCGAAGCCGCCTACGACGACGCCGAGGGTGTCACCGCCGAGTTCAATCGCAACGTCCTGCGAGTGATCAACCGGGAGCTCGATGCCGACTTCTCGCCCGAGGCCTTCGACCACGTCGCCTTCTTCGATCGCAAGCACGAATGGGTCGAGATGCGTTTGCGCTCCCGGCGCCCATGCACCGTGCTGGTGGGGGACCTCGGACTGCGGGTCGATTTCGCCGCCGGCGAGGAGCTGCGGACCGAGATCAGCGCGAAGTTCACTCGCGCGCGCGTGGAGGCGGATTTCCACGCCGCCGGCCTCGAGCTCGACGCCTGGTACACGGACCCCGACGAGCTGTTCGCTCTGTCGCTGGCCGCTCGGGCTTGACGATGCCGGCGCCGGCCGCCCGCCGCTAGGGTTCCGCGCATGCGGATCGAAGGCAACGGCGCGCTCGTCGCCGGGGGCGCCTCGGGTCTCGGCGCGGCCACTGTCCGACGGCTTCACGCCGGCGGCGCCCATGTCGTGATCGCGGACATCAACGAGGACGCCGGTCGCGCGCTCGCGAGCAAGCTCGGCGAGCGCGCCACGTTCGTGTCGACCAACGTGACCGATGAGGTGGCGGTGCAGGCGGCGGTGCGGGCCGCTGCGTCCCAGCCGGTCGCGTTGCGAATCGCCGTCTGCTGCGCCGGTATCGGCTGGGCGGCCCGGGTGGCGGGCAGGCGCGGGGCGCACCCGCTCCAGCCGTTCGAGACCGTTATTCGGGTCAACCTGATCGGCACCTTCAACGTGCTTCGGCTAGCCGCCGCGGCCATGATCGATACCGAGCCGACCGAATCAGGCGAGCGCGGAGTGTGCGTCAACACCGCTTCGATCGCCGCCTTCGACGGACAGATCGGGCAGATCGCGTATTCGGCCTCGAAGGGCGCGATCGTCGGCATGACCCTGCCCGCCGCCCGTGACCTCGCCTCCGTCGGGATCCGCGTCTGCACCATCGCGCCGGGGACGTTCGACACGCCGCTGCTCGCCGGGCTCTCAGCCGAGACCCGCGAGGCGCTCGGCCAAGCCGTCCCGTTCCCGTCCCGGCTCGGGCGCCCCGAGGAGTTCGGTGCGCTGGTCGCGCACATCGTCGAGAACGAGATGCTCAACGGCGAGGTGATCCGGCTCGACGGCGCGCTGCGGATGCCGCCCCGTTAGCGCACGCAGCCGCGGCGCGAAGCTCCACCAATTCTCGTGGCCGTTTGTTCGAACGGCGATTCTTCCTGCGTTTGCAGGGGTAAAATCCGTCCCATCCAGGAAGGGAGTACCCAGTTGGCGTTCACCATGCAGGGTGGTGAGCGGCGCCCGACTTTGCCGTCGGGGACCTCGCCAGAATAGTCGTGATGATGCCGCCCCCCAAACGACGGCACGGGGACGGCGAGTGGCTTGACCTCCAGCGCGCGGTCACCGAAGCGCTCGAGCGATCCCAGTCGCTGACCGAGGCCGGTCCGTTGATCCTCGAGGCGCTCGCCCGCGCCGAGGAGCGGGCCCGCAGCGAACGGCTGCTCACCGAGGCCGAGCAGGCGGCCGACACCGGGAGCTTCGAACTCGAGCTCGACAGCGGCGCTGGCCATTTCTCCGCCGGCCTGCGGCGGATCTTCGCGGCGCCCGCGGAGCTCGAGCTGACGCGCGAACTCGTGCTCGAGCGCGTCCATACCGACGACCGCGAGCTGGTCGAGAAGTCGTTTGAGCAGGCCGGCCGCAAGCAGGAACCGCTCCAGTTTGAGTTCCGGGTGACGCGGTTCGACGGCGCGGAACGGGTCGTGCGCGCCCGCGGCGAGGCGGTCGTGGAAGCGAAGGGCCGGCCGGTCAAGGTCGTCGGGACGATGCAGGACGTCACCGTGGAAGCCGCGGCCCGGTCGGCGCGCGACCTCCTCAGCTACGTCGTCCAGTCCACCCGGGATGCGATCGTGACCAAGTCTTACGACGGCACGATCACGAGCTGGAACCAGGGTGCCGAGGAGCTGTACGGCTACACGGCCGACGAGGCCCTCGGGCAGCCGATCGGGCTGATCGAGCCCGGGCACCGGGCGGGCGAGCAGCAGAAGATCCTCGAGACGCTGCTCTCCGGCGAGTCGATCGAGAACTTCGAGACCGAGGGCGTTCGTAAGGACGGAAACGTGATCGCGGTCTCACTCACCGTCTCCCCGGTGACCGACGCGAACGGCAGGATCGTCTCGACGGCGATCATCGCGCGAGACACCACCGAGCGCGTCCGCTACGAGGAGCGGCTCCGCCACATGGCCGACCACGACCAGCTCACGGGCCTGTACAACAGGCGCCGCTTCGACGAGCAGCTCAAGCGGGAGCTGGCCCGGGCAGGCCGATACGCCGCCCACAGCGCGGTGCTCAGCATCGACATCGACAACTTCAAAGGGATCAACGATTCCGCCGGCCACGCCGCCGGCGACGCTGTGCTCGTTCAGGTGGCACGTGTCCTGGCCAACCGATTCCGCTCGACCGACGTCGTGGCCAGGCTCGGCGGCGACGAGTTTGCGGTACTGCTGTCGGCAGCGGGCCCCGACGAGGCCCGAGTCGCCGCCGAGGATCTGCTCGCGGAGATCCGCAGCAGCCCCGCGAGCTACGGCGGCAGGCCGTTCCGGATCAGTGCCAGCATCGGCGTGAACGCGTTCGAGTCGGACGACGCCACCGCCGGCGAGGTGCTGGTCAACGCCGACCTCGCGATGTACGCGGCGAAGACCTCCGGCCGCGACCGGGTCGTGGTCTACACCGCGCCCGAGGCGCGCAGGGCCCGCGCGATGGCGAAGCTGACCTGGTCCCAGCGCATCCAGGACGCACTCGACCGCGACCGTTTCGTGCTGCATCTCCAGCCGATCCTGGAGCTCGCCACCGGCCAGATCAAGCACGGGGAGTTCCTGCTGCGCATGAAGGGCGAGCGCGGCAAGCTGATCGCTCCTGGCGCGTTCCTGCCGGCCGCAGAGAGGTTCGGGCTGATCCATGCGATCGACCGCTGGGTGGTGGCCCGGGCGATCCAGCTGATCGCCGAGTCGATGGGACCCATCCCCCGGGTCGGGATCAATCTCAGTGGCGAGTCCGTGGTCGGCGACCCGGAGCTGCTCCGGATGATCGAGCGTGAGCTGGAGCGCTCGTCCGTGGATCCCGCCAAGCTCATCTTCGAGGTGACCGAGACGGCCGCGATCGCGAACATGCCGGAGGCCACCGAGTTCGCTCGCGGCCTGACCGACCTGGGCTGCAGCCTCGCACTCGACGACTTCGGCACCGGCTTCGGATCCTTCTATTACCTCAAGCACCTACCCGTGAGTTACGTGAAGCTCGACGGAGAGTTCATTCAGAACCTGCCCCGCAGCGAGGTCGACGAGCACATGGTCAAGGCGATCGTCGGCGTGTCCCAGGCGCTCGGGATCAAGACCGTCGCGGAGTCGGTCGCCGACGCGGAGACGATCGGGTTGCTCCAGAAGCACCAGGTCGACTACGCGCAGGGGTACTTCGTCGGGAAGCCGACTCCGGTGAGCATCGCGCTCGCGGACGGCGGGTGGCTGTCGAGCGCCCCGCCGTTGACCGCGTAGCGCCCGACTGCCCGCCTCTGAAAGCGCGCCGGCGCGCTCGTCGCGCCGGCGCCTCGGAGGGTCATCGCCTCGGACCGGCGGCGTCTCGGAGCCTCGGCGCGTCCGGGCGCCTAACTGAGCCGCTCGATCAGCATCGCCTGGCGGTGCCAACCGTAGCTCCCGACCGCGGCTTCCGCACCCACCTGAACGACGCGCAGTCGGAACCGGCGGAGGCGGCTCGAGAAAGCGTCATATTTGGTCGCTTTCTCGAGCCGGCCCCTCCAGACCGACCGTCGCCAGAAACCGACCGTCGCCAGAAACCGACCGTCGCCAGAAACCGACCGTCGCCGAACCCGACCGTCGCTTGAAACCGACCGTCGCTCCGAGCAGCCGCGCCGACCGCCGCTTACAACCCGAGGCCGCGCACGCCCTTCTCGTCCCACCCGAGATGGTGGGCGAGCTCGTGGCGAAGCGTGCGGGTCACCTGCGCCCTCAGCAGGTCGGGGTCGTGGCCGAAGTCGCGCAGTAGCGTGTCGCGGAAGATCACGATCCGGTCGTGGAAGTAGTCCTGGGCGATCGTGTCGCCCTGGTAGAGACCGTAGGCGCGGTGGCGCCGGCCGCTGTCCGAGACGACGACCGCCACGTGCTCGAGCGCGCGGTGGAACTCCAGCGGCAGATCGTCGATCGCGCCGCGCACGAGCGCCCTGAAGTCCTCCTCGTTGTAAGGATCGAACAGGTCGTCGTCGTCCTCGCCCTCGTACTCCTCGCCCCACGAGCCTTCGGCCGCGAGCCGCTCGGTGCGCTGCACGAGCGCCTCGAAGTCGATCTCGGACTCGGGGTCGTGCCATCCGGCCAGGCGGATCATGACCAGCACGACCGCGCCGCCGACGATCACCGCGCCAGCGCCGAACACCGCGATCCCCTGAAGCAAGCGGACCGGTGGCGATTCGCTGAACCCGGCGATCAGGCTCACCGCGCCCAGACCCACCGTCAGCGCCGCCAGCGCTGACAGGAGGATGCGGCGTGTCGTGGGCGGGCCGGGGCTCATTCCGTCTCCACGCCGGCGGTCGATCGCGCTCGAACCCTCATAGCCCCACCCATGCTACGACAGAGCGGGAGGTGTTAGGTGGCGGGCAACCAGGTGCCGCTCCGACACCGCGTCAGCCGACGCGGCGAGCCCCGTCGGCGGACCAACAGTGGCCGCCTGGGAGCAGGGCACCCGACGGCAGACCGCCGGATGCCCGTGCCAACCCTCCTCCTACAGACCCGGCGGGTGGCGAACTACGTAGTCGCCGCCGTCGGCGAGGTTCCCGAGCGGGTTCGAGCGCCACCGCGGCCCAGTGCCCGACGGAATGTTGGGGCCGCCGTAGTCGGCCGTGTCGAAGGCTCGCCCGCCGATCACGATGAACGCGTGGCTGGGATCGGTGTAGATCGAGATCCACTTCCCGGGACCCGCCTGACCGTACGACTCAAACCCCGTGGAATCTTCCGAGCTCGACAGCAGGCCCGCGCCGTGGAGGACGAAGCTGACCGACCCGGAGCAGTCGTAGCAGCTCGACTTCCACTGACCATGACCACCGCCTACGCAGTACGAGGTGTCGATGATCTGGTTGGCCGCGGTAATGGCCGCCTGGACCGCGGCCGGCGCGCCGGCCGGCGCCGTCGCGGTGCCGTCCGGGTTGATGGTCGTGGTCCCGGTGGGCACGTCGCTCTCGGTGGCGCTGATCGCCGCCTCGAGCGCCTTGTCAAACCCGCTGCCGGCGACCCCGTTGGCCGGGGTCATGCTGTGCGCCGTCTTGAACGCGGCCACGCTCGCCGCCGTCTCCGGCCCGTATTGGCCGTCGACCGACGTGGGATAACCGGCGATTGTCAAATAGCCCTGGAGGATCGTGACATCGTTGCCGTGCAACCCCTGGCGGAGCAGTCGGACGCCGAGCTGCTTGGCCGCGCTCGGCTTCGTCAGCGTACCCACGGTCCTGACGGTGGCCGCCATGGCCGCGCCGCCGGACGCTGGTTGGGTCTTTGGGGTGGCCGCGCTGGCCGATGCGCCAGCGAAGACCGCCGTCGCAATGAGTGCAGACGCACCCGCCCTACGGGCGACGCGGTGAAAATCCAGGCTCGACAAGTACAACCCCTTCTCTTTCTTGCGCCTACGGGGTTAGCTGTCGGGCTCGCGCTGAAAGAGTGCGCTACGCCGGAGGTCCGGCGATTCGCCCCCCGGAGCCTCTCGGCTCCATCGGGTTCCCCGCTCCCCGGCGCCGTGGCTACCGGGGACTCGGCTGGGCTTCTATGTCGGCGCGGCACACTACACGACCGGCCCGACAAATGTCACATAACTCGTATCGGGCTTTTTGGGCGGAGTCCTTTAGCGCGACCGAGATCTTGCAGACGCCCGCCTTGACACCCTTCTAGCTAACGGTTACGTTGCCTATATCTAACCGTTAGTTACGTGTCGATGTCGGACCCCGCCCACCTTCCAGGCCGAGAGTCCCTTAACGGCTATCAGCTGCGCGTCGTCCGCGAGGTCCTGCTGGCGCTCCTCGCGGGCGAGGCCTCGCACGGGTACCAGCTCCGAGCCCGGCTGGCGCTTGCGCTCGGTCCGCTGGCCGAGGCGCTGAACGACGGGCAGGTGTATGTCACGCTCAACCGGCTCGAAAAGGCCGGCCTGCTGAGCTCGCGTCGAGTCGGGCAGGCCGACCGCCCGGATCGCAAGGTGTACGAGCTGACGCCGGCGGGCCGCGAGCGGGTGGCGGAATGGCTCGAGGACACGACCTGGCCCAAGCCGGCGCCGGCCGAGTTTCATCTGAAGCTCGTGGCCGCCGCCGCGGCGGGGCTCGCCGACCCGGTTCGGATCGTCGACCGGCAGCGGCGCGAGCTGCTGGTCGGGCTAGGTCAGGCGCAGCGTGCGGCCTTGGCCGAGCCGGAGGGATCGGTCGCGGCACTGCTGCTGGAGGGCGTCGTGCTCCGGCTGCAGGCGGATCTGCGCTGGCTCGAGGCCTGCGCGCGCTACTGGAACTCGGCGAAGGAGCGATGATGGACCCGACGCAAGCGGTCCTGTCGGCGCGTGGGCTGCGCAAGGAATACGGCAAAGGGGCAGCGCTGGTCCGCGCGGTAGACGAGGTGAGTCTCGACATCGCCCCCGGCGAGTCGGTCGCGATCGTCGGCCCTAGCGGGTGCGGCAAGTCGACGCTCCTGTACCTCCTCGGCGGCCTCGAGCGGCCGACCGGCGGCACCCTGCGGCTCGCCGACGAGTCGCTCGAGCAGATGCCCGAGGCAGGCCTCGCGCGGCTGCGCCGGCATGCGCTCGGGTTCGTATTCCAGTCCTATCACCTGGTCGACGAGCTGACCGCGCTCGAGAACGTGGAGCTCCCCGCGCTGCTCGCGGGCGCTTCACCGCGCAAGGCGCGCGGGCGGGCGACTGAGCTGCTCGAGCAGGTAGGCCTCGACGACCGCGCCGAGCACCTACCGTCCACCCTGTCCGGCGGGCAGCGCCAGCGGGTCGCGATCGCCCGTGCGCTCGCCAACGCCCCACTCGTGGTGCTCGCCGACGAGCCGACCGGGAATCTCGACAGCACGGCCACGACCGACGTCCTGCGCCTGTTCGAGCAGCTCCATTCGAATGGTCAGACGCTCGTGACCGTGACTCACGATTCACGGATCGCCGCAACCTCGGACCGGCTGATCTCAATGCGCGACGGGAGGTTCGTCGACGAGACGAAGCTGACCGGCGGCACCGCCCGCAGCCTCACCGAGATGGCCGGACTGGACGGCTGATCGCGGTGGGGCGCCTCCTGCTCGTCTGGCGCCTCGTGATCGGCGATATCAAGCGCCGGCGCCTGCAGGCGGCGCTGCTCGTCCTGATGATCGTCACGACGACCACGACGCTGACGATCGGCCTCGCCCTGCATAAGGTCACGGACGGCCCGTTCGCGCGCACGCGCGCCGCCACGCGGGGACCCGACATCGTTGCGGAGATCAACCCGCCGCCCGGCCGGCGCTCGGGCGTAACGCGGGGGTTGGCACCGCTCGTCCATGCTCGCGGCGTCGCCGGCACGTCCGGCCCGTATCCGATCGCGTTCACCGAGCTGAGCGCGCGGGCGACCGACGTGGACGCCGAGGTCGAGGGGCGAGACGTCACCCCGGCGGCGATCGACCAGCCGGCGCTCACCGCTGGCCGGTGGGTCGCGCCTGGTCAGGCCGTCATCGAGCGAGGGTTCGCCGACGCGCTCCGCCTCGGCGTCGGCGACACGATCCGCCTCGGCGGGCGGCCGTTCCGCGTCGCCGGGATTGCGGTCAGCACCGCCCAGTGCTTCTACCCGATCACCGCCCCCGGGATGATCTGGCTCACACGGTCAGACGCAGACTCGCTGGCTCCCCGGCAGCAACCGACCGGGTACATCCTAAACCTGAGGCTGACAGATCCATCGTCCGCCGCCGCGTTCGAGGCCGGTCCCGCCGCCACCGCGTTCTACAACGCCACCAACAACCAGTCGTTCCTGTCCTCCTGGCAGGACATCGAGCGACAGGACTTCAAGGTCGTCTCGGTCGATCAGAAGGTCCTCCTGATCGTCAGCACGCTGCTGGCGCTGCTCGCGATCGCCAGCATCGCCGTGGTGGTTGGGAGCCGGATGGCCGAGCAGACGCGGCGCGTCGGGCTGCTCAAGGCCGTCGGCGGGACGCCACTGCTCGTCGCGGCGGTGCTGCTCGCCGAGAACCTGTTGCTCGCGATCGCGGCCACGGCCGTCGGGGTGACCGCGGGCCAGCTCGTCGCGCCCGTACTCACCAACCTCGGCAACGGGCTGCTCGGTAGCCCCCCGACGCCACCGGTGAGCCTGCAGTCGGTGCTTGAGGTGGCGGTCGTCGCAGCGGCGGTGGCCGTCGGCGCCACCCTTGTGCCGGCGATCCGCGGCGCTCGGACGAGCACGATCCGCGCGCTCAACGATCCCGCTCACCCGCCGCGGCGCCGGCCGGCGCTGATCGCCCTGTCGGCTCGATTGCCGGTTCCCTTGCTGCTCGCCGTCCGACTCGTCGCCCGTCGGACCCGCCGCTCCCTGCTGACCGCCGCGAGCATGACGGTCGCGGTCGCGATGGTCGTCGCCGCGCTGACGCTCGAGCACAAGGTGCAGCTGAGAAACCAGCAGCAGGTGGCCGCGGTCGGCGGCGCCACCGTCGCCGACCGAGTCACCCACCTCGTGTTCCTCCTTAGCGCGATCCTCGTGCTCCTCGCCGCGATCAACGCGATCTTCACCACCTGGGCAACCGTGATCGACGCGCAGCGGCCGACCGCGCTCGCCAAAGCACTCGGCGCCACCCCGCGCCAGATCACGGCCGGCCTCGCCAGCGCCCAGCTCGGCCCTGCCTTGCTCGCGGCCGTCCTGGGGATCCCGATCGGTCTCGCCCTCTACCAGCTCGCCGGCGGCAACGTTCACGAGGCCAGCCCGCCGGCCCTGTGGCTCGCCGCCGTGGTCCCCGGGACGCTGGTGGTGGTCGGAGTGCTGACTGCGATCCCGGCGCGGATCGGCGCCCGCCGCCCGGTCGCCGAGGTGCTGCGCTCGGAGTGACGCTACGCCACGTAGCCGTCGGCCGGGTCGAGCGGCAACCCGGCCGCGTGCCAGTCGAGCAGGCCGCCGACCATGTTGTGAGCGTCGAACCCCGCGCCGAGGAACGCCTCGGTCGCCATCGCCGAGCGCGCTCCGCTCCGGCAGTAGAACACCACCGGCCGCCCGCGGTCGATGCTGTCGACCTCCCCGGCGAGATCCGAGAGGACCACGAGACGGTCGCCCGCGATGCGGCCGGCCTCGTGTTCCTCGGGCTGGCGGACGTCGATCAGCTGGATCCCTCCCTGGGCCATCAGGTCGGCTACCTGATGGGGCGTGTAGTCCGCCATTAGGCCTTCCATTTGATCGAGCACCCGACGGGCTTGGTCTCAGGCCGCTCGATGATTGACCCAGACAGCACCCCGTCGAGGGCCTCCCGCAGCCACTCAGCCCGCTCGCCCGGATTGTCGTAGTCGGCGTCGGGCGCGCCGCGATAGCGCAGCCGGCCCTCGGCGTCGAGCACGAACACGTCCGGCGTCACCTTGGCGCCGTACTCCCGCGCCACCTGCTGCGTGGAGTCGTGCAGGTAGGGGATCGTCCACTGCTCGCGCGACACCCGATCCTTCATCGCGTCGAACGAATCGCGCGGGTAGCGGTCGGCGTCATTGGCGTTCACCGCCAGCACGCGCACGCCGCGGGCCGCGTAGTCGTTGGCCACCTGGGCAATTCGGTCTTGCCAGGCGAGCGCATACGGGCAGTGGTTGCACGTGAACACCACCACGGTCGCCGGGGCACCGTCGTACTGGGCGACCGACCACTTCCTGCCCTCGGTGTCGAGCAGGGAGAAATCGGGCGCCACCTGACCAATCGTTAGGCTCATCGGTTCACCTCCGCGCGCTCGGCGGCAAGTCGCAGCGCCTCGCGCAGATCGTCTGGATCGGGAATCGGGCTCACGCGGCCGTCGCGCCGGCGATAAACGCGGCAGCTGAGGCCGATCTGCTCGTCGGCGGCCGCGGGGACGAGATCGACGCCGTCGATCAGGATCGTCGGCGACCCGACGAATCCCGCGTCCGCGGCGTCTCCGTCGTTTTTGACCTCCCGCGTGTGGACCTCGACGCCGTCGAGTCCGAGGTCGGTCAGCGCCTCGCGCACGGCCGTCAACGCCCGCTCGGTCGAGGGACATCCCTCCCACCACAGCAGCTCTACGTTCACATATCGAGCGTAGCGAGCGCCGGGCGCTAACCGATGGTCCAGCTGTCGGCGCCGAGCAGCAGGTCTGAGAGCTCGACGTCGGTGGCGGGCGTCGTCCGAACCGGGCCGCCTCGCCCGTACACGTGGCGCTCGACCTGGCGGAAGATCCCGATCGGCGTCGGCACCGTGGGATCGTCCGCGAGTCGCGCCAGCGAGAACGCCAGGCCGGGATCCGACCGCCCGGGGTCGTGCACGATCAGCGCGTCCTCGCCGACGTCGGCGACGTCGGCGATCGCGAGATGCCCGTCGGGTGCCCGAGCGACGCCGCGCTCGTTCTCGGCTCCGAACCGGATCGGCTGACCCGCCTGGAGACGAATCTGGTTGGCGTCCTTGGTGTCCTTCTCGGTCAGCGCCGAGAACGCGCCGTCGTTGAACACCGGGCAGTTCTGGTAGATCTCGACCAGCGCCGCGCCGTCATGCGTCGCCGCCGCCCGCAACACCTCGGTGAGGTGCCGGCGGTCGCGGTCGATCGTCCGCGCCACGAACGTCGCCTCGGCCCCCAGCGCGAGCGACACCGGGTTGAACGGATGGTCCGCGACGCCGAACGGAGTCGACTTCGTGATCTTGCCGAGCTCCGAGGTCGGTGACGCCTGGCCTTTGGTCAGACCGTAGATCTGGTTGTTGAACAAAAGGATCTTGATCGGCACGTTCCGGCGCAGTGCGTGAATCAGATGGTTCCCGCCGATCGAGAGCGAGTCCCCATCGCCGGTGACGATCCAGATCGACAGATCCTCCCGCGCGGACGCGAGCCCGGTCGCGAGCGCCGGGGCGCGACCGTGGATGCCGTGCATCCCGTACGTGTTCATGTAGTAGGCAAACCGCCCAGCGCAACCGATCCCGGTAACGAACACAATCTTCTCCGGCGCGATCCCGAGCTCGGGCATGAACTGCTGCACCGCGGACAGGACCGCGTAGTCACCGCACCCCGGGCACCAGCGGGTTTCCTGATCGGACTGGAAGTCGGCCTTCGTCAGCGCCTCAGGCGGGGTGGGCGGGGTTCCATTCCCATGACCGTTCGTGACAGCCGTGCTCATTGCCGCTCCGCGATCTGCTCTTCGACCTCGGAGGCGAACAACGGCTGCCCCTGCACCTTGCAGAACGACTCGACGTCGACCAGGTACCTGGCCCGCAACAGCTGCGCCAGCTGGCCGGTGTTCATCTCGGGAACGAGCACGCGATCGAACGAGCGCAGCACGTCGCCGGTGTTCTCCGGGAACGGATTCAAGTGGCGCAGATGCGCGGACGCGACCGTGTGTCCCGCCTCGCGCGCGCGGCGCACACCGGCGCGGATCGCGCCCTCGCTCGAACCCCAACCCAGCACCAGCAACGTCGCGCCAGGCTCGGAATCAACCGTCAAGGGCGGAATCTCGCGCGCGATCCCATCAACCTTCGCCGCCCGCAACTCGGTCATCCGCGCGTGATTGGCGCCATCGTAGGAAATGTTGCCCGTCACGTCCGCCTTCTCCAGCCCGCCGATCCGGTGCGCCAGCCCCGGCGTCCCCGGGATCGCCCACGGACGCGCGAGGCGATCATCACGCGCGTACGGCATGAACTCGACGCCCTCCTCGGCCACCGCGAACGCGGGATCGATCGACGGAAGGTCCGCCACCACCGGCACCCGCCAAGGCTCAGAAGAGGACGCCAAAAACGAGTCCGACAACAAAATCACCGGCGTCCGATACCGGATCGCGATCTGCACCGCCTCAAACGCCGCATCAAAACAGCCGCCCGGCGTCGACGGCGCGATCACCGGCACCGGCGACTCCCCATGACGGCCGTGCACCGCCATCAACAAATCCGACTGCTCGATCTTCGTCGGCATCCCCGTCGACGGGCCCGCCCGCTGCACATCAACCACGATCATCGGCAGCTCCAACGCCGCCGCCAACGCAACCGTCTCCGCCTTCAAATCCATCCCCGGACCGCTCGTCGCGGTCACCCCCAGCCGCCCGCCGAACGCGGCGCCCAAAGCCATCCCCGCGGCCGCGATCTCGTCCTCGGCCTGAATCGTCCTCACGCCCAACGTCGCGTGGCGCGAGAGCTCATGCAACAGCTCGGACGCCGGCGTGATCGGATAGCTCGCGAGCAGCAGCGGCAACCCGCTACGGGCGCTCGCCGCGATCAGCCCCAACGACAACGCAGTCGTGCCGTTGACATTGCGGTACGTCCCCGGCGGCACATCCGTCGCCGGCTTGACCTTGTACTGCACATCGAGCAGCTCAGTCGTCTCGCCGAACGACCAGCCCGCGTTGAACGCCGCGAGGTTCGCGAGCAACGCGCCCGGATTACGCGCGAACTTCTGCTCGATCCACTTCTTCGTCACGTCCGTCGGGCGGCCATACAACCACGACAAAACCCCCAACGCGAACAAATTCTTAGCCCGACCGGCGTCACGCGTCGACGCGTCCTCGATCTCCTCGACCGCCGCCACCGTCAAAGACGTCATCGGAATCCGATGCACCCGAAACGCGCTCAGCGACCCATCCTCAAGCGGATTCGACGCGTACCCCGCCTTCTCCAGATTGCGCTTACTGAACGCATCCTCATTGACGATCACCGTCCCGCTCCGGTCAAGCTCGGCGAGATTCGCCTTCAACGCCGCCGGGTTCATCGCGACCAGCACATTCGGCCTATCCCCCGGAGTCAAGATGTCCCGAGACGCGAAATGAATCTGAAACGCAGACACCCCCGCAAGCGTCCCCGCCGGCGCCCGGATCTCCGCCGGAAAATTCGGCAACGTCGCGAGATCATTCCCCACCATCGCGGTCGCATCCGTAAACCGGCTGCCCGCCAGCTGCATCCCGTCGCCGGAGTCACCCGCGAACCGGACTACTACCCGCTCGCGCTCCTCGACCGTCTTATTCATTACTCGAAAGCCGTGCGCCCAAGGTCAAACCGCTCTAACCCATAGTACGCCCGAGACGGGACGAAGTTTCGCCGTTGGCGGCCAAGCCCCCCGAATGGGTGGAGTGGGGCCGCCTCCGGCGGCGTTCTCCGGATGACCTCGCGGCCGGTCCAATTGGCGAGGCACGGATGCCGAGCGGACCGCAGCCGCGAGACCGTACACCCCGTCCGGACAGGACCGAGGTCCGGGGACATGATTCGCCCGCAGCCAGCTGCGCAGGTGCGTGTCCCACTCGGGTGACTCGCGCTCGACCGCGCGGCCCATCGAGCCGGGTTGCGCCGCACGTCACCCGATGCGGACGCGCACCGGAGCTGCAGGTCGGATGTGCAGCCGAAGCTACAACTTGGCTACGTTGACCGCCTTCGGGCCCTTCGGCGCGGCCTCCTCCTCGTAGGAGACCTTGCTGCCCTCGGCGAGCGAGCGATAGCCGTCGGCGGTGATGCTCGAGTGATGGACAAACAGGTCGCGACCACCGTCATCGGGGGTGATGAAGCCGAACCCCTTCTCGTCGCTGAACCACTTGACTGTGCCCGTTGGCATCTGGAGTGCTCCTCCGCTTGAAGTGCTGCTACCGCGGAGGAGATATCCCGGCGCCTGCACGTACTTGACGCCGCCCGGTCAATCGGACGGCCTTACTACCTGGGAAGGTACAGGACATGGACGATCCAATGTCAATCGGTCGTGATATCCGGGTGCCTTTGAGGGAGATCACGTTGAGGACGTCCCGTTCGTCGGGCCCTGGCGGCCAGCACGCCAACGTCACCGCGTCCCGCGTCGAGGCGATCTTCGACGTCGAGGCCTCCACGACGCTGACCGACGAGCAGAAGCGGCGCGTGATCGCCCGCGCCGGCCCCCGCGTGACCGCGGTCGCCCAGGACGCGCGCAGCCAGGCCCGCAATCGCGAGCTCGCGCTCGAGCGGTTGCGCCGGCGTCTGACGCAGGCGCTCGCGACGCCGCGCCACCGGCAGGCGACCCGTCCGACGGCCGCCTCGGTACACCGCCGGCTCGAGGGGAAGCGGCGCCAGGCCGCCCGCAAGCGTCACCGGCAACGGCCCACGACCGACGACTAGCCTCGAATACACGATGCGATGGCTTGTCGATGGCATGAACGTGATCGGCGCCCGGCCCAATGGGTGGTGGAAGGATCGCGACGAGGCGATGCTGCGGCTGGTCGACATGCTCGAGCGGTGGGCCGCCGTCAGCGGCGAGGACGTCACGGTCGTGTTCGAGCGACCTCCACGGCCGCCGATCCGATCGACCGTGATCGAGGTCGCCCACGCCCCCAGACCCCGCCCGAACTCCGGCGACGACGAGATCGTCCGGCGGCTGCGCGCGGACCCCGATCCGGCCGCCGTGCGGGTTGTCACCTCCGACCGCTGGCTGGCCGACCGCGCCTGGGCCGCCGGCGCGAGCGTCGAGGGCGCGGACTCATTCCGGACTCGTATCGAATAACGGCCGAAGAGTTGCTTGCCCGGCCGCGGCGCCTTGCCACAATCAAGTTATGGCCGAGCAACCGCGGCGACCCCAGACCAGCCCCCGGCTGCGGCCGCCGGGCGGCCCTTCCCAGCAACCGCAACCCGGTTGGCGAGTAACCCCGGCACCGGACGGCCGTGGCCGGCCCGCGAAGCCGCCCTCGGGCCCCAACATCCGTTGGATCGCGGTGTTGCTGGTGGTCGGGCTGATCGCGCTGAACTTCTGGATCTCCTCGGAGGCGCTCAGCCCGAGCCCGCGTGTCCGGATCCCGTACAGCCCGACGTTCCTGACTCAGGTCGACAACAACAACATCCAGTCGATCTCGTCGACCGGCGCCTCGATCGACGGAACCTTCAAGAAGTCCGTCAAGTACCCGTCCGACGGCAACGGCTATACCTACTTCTCAACTCAGATCCCGTCGTTCGCGAACAACCAGGAGTTGTTCGCGGCGCTCCAGAAGAACAACGTCGAGATCAACGCCCAGCCGACGAACACCGGGCCTTCTTTCTTCACCAGCCTGATCTTCGGCTTCGGCCCGACGCTCCTGTTCCTGCTGCTGCTCGTGTGGGTGTTCCGCCGCGCCGCGTCTGCCGGGGGCGGCGCCGGCGGCCTGATGTCGTTCGGCCGCTCGCGCGCCCGCCGGGTCGAGGCCCAGGACCAGCGGGTCACGTTCAACGACGTGGCCGGCATCGACGAGGCCAAATCGGAGCTGACCGAGATCGTCGACTTCCTCAAGAACCCGGACAAGTACCTGAAGCT
>OBLV0100000162.1_pt1 | contig 21981 bp, 23 predicted proteins | sample 1520071 | NCBI WGS metagenome assembly OBLV01 (sample SAMEA3888446, study PRJEB22518) | metagenome | reverse complement strand
GATCTACACTCTTTCCCTACAGACGCTCTTCCGATCTGCCTGCAACGCGGCCTCACCCGGCTCGCAGGGGTGCCGGGGCACGTCGCAGATCACCATGTTCCCGGCACGGCGCCCGGCACCACACACGGTGCGCACTGCGATCCCGTCCGGCCCGGGGCCATCCCGGTCGCAGGAGAGCACGGTCAGCCCACCCCGGCCGCCCAGCCGCGGCGCCGGGAGCGCTGCGTGCAGGGTCGCGGCGGGTACTCGCCCGCCGCCCAGGGTCAGCCCGGACCAGCGCAGCCCGCCGATCTCCTCCGCCCCCAGGGCGAGATCCAGGCCACCGCCCAGCGCATCGCAGTCGACAAGCATGGCGTGACGTCCCGATCCGACCACCGACACCGCAACCGCGGCGGCGAGCACCGATGCCCCGGCACCGCCGCGCCCACCGAGGACGGCCAGTACCCGCCCGGGCTCCGCCGGCGATTCCGCCGCATCGGCCAGCGCGCCCACCAGCCATCCTTCTGCCTCCGGAAGCACCGCTACCTGCTGGGCTCCCACCGCCACGGCGTACCGCCACGCCTCGGGATCACCATCCGCGGAGACGACCACCACCCCGTCCCGGCGGGGGAGTCCCGCTTGGACGACCGCCGTGGCAGTGTTGCTATCCAGCAGCACCAGGGGCGCGGAATCCCACTGCTCGCGTGCCATGCCGGGGTCGGTGATCCGGTACGGCTCACATCCCGCTGCCGCCGCGAGCCGGGCGATCTCATCGGCCAGCGCACCCGGCGTCATCATGATCATCGGCCGCTGGATAGCCGACTCCGCGTCCTGTGCACCCACTGTTGCTCCCGCAGATCGCGGCCCCGCGTTGCCCGGGGCATCGGGGCCACCTTCACCTAACGGGCGCAGCGGAGCGACCACACCATGGTCAACATGTGGATAGCGGGGGTGATTGTGGACAATTACCTATTCCCGGGACTCAGCGGCACCCAGGTGCAGATACCGAGGCGCATATGCTGCCCGCCGTGAGCTCTTTCAGGCCGGGTTCCTCGGGTGTCGCGGCCTTCTTCGACTTGGACAAGACCATCATCGCGAAGTCCAGTGCGTTCGTGTTCTCACGCGCGTTCTTCCAGGAGGGTCTGATCAACCGGCGCGCGGTTCTCAAGAGCACCTACGCCCAGTTCATGTACCTGCTGGCAGGGGCGGACGCTGAGCAGATGGAACGGATGCGGGCGCACATCACCGCCCAGTGCTCCGGCTGGGATATCGCCCAGGTGACCGCGATCGTCGAGGAGACCCTGCACGATGTGGTGGACCCGCTGGTCTACGCCGAGGCGACCGAGCTGATCGCCGCGCACCGCAAGCGGGACGAGGACATCGTGGTGGTGTCCGCCTCCGGAGCGGAAGTCGTGCAGCCGATCGCCACGATGATCGGCGCGACCCACACGCTGGCCACCCGCATGGTGACCCATGACGGCCGGTACACCGGCGAGGTGGAGTTCTACTGCGCGGGTGAGAACAAGGCACGCGCCGCCCAGGAACTGGCCCAGGAGCAGGGTTACGAACTGCAACGCTGCCACGCCTACACCGACTCGATCACGGATCTGCCGCTGCTGGAAGCAGTCGGCCACCCGACAGCGGTGAACCCAGACCGGGCGTTGCGCAAGGAGGCGACCCAACGGGGTTGGCCGGTGCTCGCCTTCTCCAACCCGGTATCGCTGCGGACCCGGATCCCGGCCCCGTCCGGTGCGCAGATCGCAGCAGCCGTCGGTCTGGGAGCGGTGGCCGCCGCAGGTGCGGCATGGTATGGGCTACGGCGCCGGCAACGCTGATGTGAGGCCGCTTCCCACGATGGACCCAACGGGTTCTTGCTTACATCTAATGGGCGACAACCACTGGAAGTTTGTACGGAAAGTAGCGAATTGGATATGCCTGATCGGGCCTCTTGCTGCGTCCAAGGTCACGGAGTAGACATGACGCCACGGACCACTAGACGGCCAGGGACGGTGCGGCAGAGAAGTATCGTCCACCCCGACTGGAACTCCGTGCACGGACGCCGGGCAGCCCACGCGCAGCGCGCCGCGGGAGGCTTGTCGTCAAGGGTCTGCGTACCGCATTCTCACGGAATACGGGCGCCGAGACCCAACCAGGTACGACACGAGTTGCACGCTTGGTACCCCGGTAGTCCGTGCAGACGGCGGTGCTGCTGGAAGAGTGTCACACGCTTCCAGCAGCACCGCCGTCGCGTCCGGAGCCTGTCGCTCACCATCAAGGACGAACGACGACCTCAGCGGGCAGCGCCATCACCCGGCACGTCATCACACAATCGCAGCTCATGGTCACTCACAGTGACTGACTTGGCGATCACAACAGCCTCCCGGGCTCCAGCGGTCAGCGCGGTGCAGCAGTGCATGATCCACCCACCGACGGCTACCCCACCGCCTTGGGCGAACTCGGCCGCTGCCAGGCGGTATTCCCGTTCCTGGCGCAGATGAGTGACCTCCGGCACCACTAGTCCTTTGGGATCCAGACCGCTGGACACGGCGGTGAGCCGGGCCGCGGCTCTGGCCACCACACCATTGCTGAGGGCGAAGGGAGCGAGCGCCAGCAGCTCGCCATGCACGATCGCGACCAGCACCGGAGCGGGGACCTGGCTACCCCCGACGACCAGCTGAGCCAGACCGTCGAGCCGTGCGGTGGTCTCGGCGGACGGATCCGGCCGGCCCAGTTGCACCTCGGGTACGAGATCGGCCGCCGCCAGCAGGTGCAACCGGGCCAAGGCCTGCAACGGCGCCCGCTGCCATGTTCCCAGCAGCCCGCCCAGCGCTTCCGCCACCCGCAGCGCGCCGGCCAGAACTGGGTCGTGCACCGACCCGTCGCTGGGCAGGGCGGTACCCCCACCGTCGAGCGCCGCCGAGGCCCTGGCAGCACGTACTGAGGCCTCCGCCGCCGTAGCCGGCCAGCGGTGCCGGTTCGCCGGGTGCCGGTGCACCCGGGCCACCGCCTCGCGCGCGGCCGTGACGGCGTCCGCGACGCCGGGCAGGTCCAGCAACGGGGTCAATGGATCGGCGGCCATCCGGCGACCATAGCCATCCGCTGCGTATCCCCACGCTAGAAGGCAGCACCGACAGTGTGCCAAGTGCGCCGGATGCGCGAGCCCGGCTCAGATGCGCCGATGCATGATCTGCTGCCCGACATAGCCATGCACCGGGTGGTGGAAGGCCTCGGGCACGGTGACCAGTACCGCGAATCCCAGCGAACGCCACAATGCGACTGCACGGGTGTTCGTCTCGACCACAGCGTTGAACTGGATGGCTCGATAGCCCTGGGTACGCGCCCAGTCCAGGACGTGGCAGCCCAGAGCCCGTCCCACCCCCCGCCCGCCGTGGCGGGGGTCGACCATGAAGCTCGCGGTGGCGATCTGCCCGCCGGGCCCGCCCTGGTTGGGATGCATCTTGGCGCTGCCCAGAACGGCGTGAGCGTCGGTCGGCACCACGGTCCGGCCCGGCGATATGCTCGAAGAACGGCCAGATCGTCCCCCAGTCCGCGCTCGTGGCGTCCCTGATCAGCACGGTCGTCTCGCCCGGAAGCGGATCGCTCGGGGGGCCAGCGCCACCTCCGCATCGACCATCCCCGTGGCCTGCAAGCGCTGCGGCAAGGTGAGCGGGTCCACCACGACCATGGTGTCGGCTATGTGCAGCAGCCGGAAACGCAGGCTCAGCCGGCTATCCGATCCGGCGAACACCCCACCGGGCCGCAGCACCCGTGCCACCTCGGTGAACAGCCGGTCCTGCGCGCCGGCCGAGGGCATGTGGTGCAGCATCGTGAAGCAGACGACGGCATCGAACGAGCACTCCGGCAACGGCAGCTTCGCACCGTCGCCGTGGAGGATCCGCGCCCGCTCACCGAGCTCGGTGTCCAGCGCCGCGGCGAGATCGGGGTCGACCTCCACTGCAGTCAGCCGCGCCGCCCGGTGCACGAGCAACCGGGTGGTCGCCCCGTAGCCGGGTCCGATCTCGAGGACATCGGCGCCCAGATCGACACCGCTCAACACCCACGGCAGCAACTGCGACTCGACTGTGGAGATCCACTTGTCCGACCGGCACAACCGCCGGTGGATGAGGTTCATCGGCATGGACACCAACGCTAAGGCAGCCCGGCCCTGTCGACACCCACAGAGTTCACGGCACCCCGCCCGAACGGGCGGCACGGACAGCGAGGATGCACTCAGCTAGCTGAGCACGGTACGCAGCGCTCCGAAGACATCGATCTCCCGGGAGAGTCGCAACGAATCCTTGGCCGGACGCTGCACCCAGGTGATCGGTCCCCGAGCAGTCGTGCTGGGTGGCAGCGATACGGCGCCGGCGACCTGATGCACCCCAGCCGGCCAGGGCAACGCGGCACCGAATCCCTCCCCGACGAGCACAACGTGATGATCGGCGGCGGAGGGATTGGCGAGCACTGCCGGGGCGCAATGCCGCTCCGTGAGGATCTGGATCACCGCGGCGCTGAGTGGAATGGGGATCGCAATAGCCGAGGCGTCACGATTCAGGTTCAGCCGTAGCTGATCCCTGTGCTGGGTCACCGGCCAACCCCAGCTCTCGTAAGAAGCCCCCGGAGAATCGATACCACCCGCGCCGTCACCGGTTGAGTCCGGGACCGGGGTGGTGATGCGCACCTGGTTCATGACGCACGGGGTGCACGGAACGCCCTGGTCCACGTGGCCGGTCTCGCTGTCCGCGGCGCTCAACAAGGCTCCGCACAACGCACCGACGGCACCTACCGCACGCTCCTCGTTCGCCGGGACCAGATGCACCGTGCGAACAGGCTGACCGTAGAGAGTAGTTCGGTGGCTGACCAGCCTAATAGGCTGGTCAGCCACCATCGCCAAACCGGCACTAAGCCCCCCCAGCCGGTTCGCGTCCATCACCACACCACCCTCAGCGCGCAGTGCGGACACGCCGATCGCCTTGGTTGCATGACAGCATGCATCACAGCGCCGGTGGCGTATTCAACCGAGAATTGCAAAGTCTCAGACGACGTCGTCGAATTCGCCATCCTTGGCGCCAGCCAAGAAAGCAACCATTTCATCGCGAGTGAAAATGAGCGCCGGTCCACCCGGATCGCGAGAATTGCGCATGGCAACCTCACCAGTACTCAGTACGGCAGCCTCGACACAGTTCCCGAGCTGACCGCTACGACTACTCTTGCGCCACGTCACACCAGTAAGGCTCGCGGCCGGAATGCCATTGCGAGCTGGCTGAGACATAGAGCCACTCTCCCCTCGATTCAGTGCACCTGCACGTGCACTGGGTGAAGGTATCGCGTGCCGATGCAGACGTCAATGCACGTGCATGTGCGCGAATCGGGACAGCCGACGCGCGCGGAGAGCGCGGAGTGATGGCGTGCGACTAGCGCCGCAGCTCAGGGCGCAGTACAGAAACCGGCACCGATCAGATCTCGGCGTGAGCCTTGGCGAGCAACTGGCGTGTGTTGTCAGGAGTGTGGGCATCCACCGTGAGCCGGTCGAAGACCCGGCCGTACAACTCGGTATCGAATCGCTTGTCCAGGTAGAGCGCACCGCTGAGATGTTCGAGGTACACCACGTCGGGGAGCTCGGGCTCAGCGAATCGCAGCGTGGTGAACGAGCCCTCGGCGGCATACCCGCTGAACTGGTACGGCAGCACCTGCACGGTGATGTGCGGCCGCTTGGTGAGATCGAGCAGGTGCGCGAGCTGCGCCTCCATCACTCGCGCCCCACCGATCGGCCGACGCAGGACGGACTCGTCGATAATTGCCCACACCTTCGGGGGATTCGGCCGAGTGAATAGCACCTGCCGCCGCATCCGTACCGCAACCTGGCGTGACACGCTCTGACTCGCCAGTGGCGACCAACCATGCACGGCGATCGCTTTGGCGTAATCCTCGGTCTGCAACAGGCCGGGAACGAACTGCTGCTCCCACATCTGGATCCGGGAAGCCGATTCCTCCAGCCCGAGATAATCCTGGAACCAGTCAGCCACCAGGTCGGTGTAACGATGCCACCAGCCTGGCTCGTTCGACCGTGCCACCATCTCCAGGAATGCTTCGCGCCGTTCGGGGTCGGTCACCCCGTACATCGTGAGCAGGTCGGTGACGTCTCTCACCTTGAAGCTGACCCGACCAAGTTCGAGTCGACTGATTTTCGACTCAGAACTGCGAATGGCGAACCCAGCTTCTGCCCGAGAGATCTCAGCAGCCTCCCGCAGCCTGCGAAGCCGGGCACCCAGCATGATACGGCGGGCAGTGGGGCCGCTCCGCTGTTCAGTAAGATTACTCAATGATGCACCACTCGGATCAGTGGCGTAAGAAGTCGGAAAAGAATGAGCTTTCCGGGAGTCGTCAGCATTCCGAGGATCAACTGTAGACATGGTTAAACCTCCGCCGCACCCAGACCGCTCACTGAACGTACCGTACTCGTGGCACACCGTCAACACGATGACCGCGATAGAGCAACAGTACCTATAGGTGTAGGATCCGCCCGACCACTTGCGCCCACACCACCTACCGCGCTAGCCGGATGTGACCCGTGGCTGGACTCAGATCCATGCCGGGATCTAGATCCATACTGAATGAAGGTTGCGAGGCTCTCGATGCCAGACACGGCCGCACCGGCTTACATCGATACGACCAAGGCCAGTATTGCCCGGGTCTACGACGCGGCACTGAACGGTAAAGACAACTACGAAGTTGACCGCGAGGTGGTGCAGCGTCTACAGCAGATCGCACCGGAGATCGGTCAGTTCACCTGGGATCATCGAAACTTCCTGATCCGGGTCACCCGTTTCATAGCCAGCCAGGCAGGCATCACCCAGTTCCTTGACTGCGGCTCGGGGCTGCCCACCGCGGAGAATACTCACCAGGTCGCTCAGCGGCTCCAGCCGGAAGCACGCGTGGTCTACGTCGACAACGACCCGGTTGTACTGGCGCACGGGCGAGCCCTCCTCGTCGAGAACGACCAGACCCACTTCAGCGGTGCCGACATTTTCGAACCACGTCAGACCCTCAGCGATCCCATCGTACGCAAACACCTCGACTTCTCACAGCCGCTGGCATTGTTTCAGCTCGGTACGCTGCATCACTATGACGGGGAACGATCCCCCGCGAGCATCATGCAAGAATACATTGACGCCCTCCCCTCGGGTTCCTATGTCGCGTTCAGCCATTTCCTCGATCCGGAGAACGAGTACACCGAAGTCGCCAAACGAATGGAACAGATCTTCGTCCACAGCCCGCTGGGCAGCGGGTGGTTCCGCACCCGGGACGAGATCCAGGTCATGCTCCCCGGCCTGGAGTTGGTCGATCCCGGCCTGACCCAGTGTGTCGACTGGTGGCCGGACGGGCCACAGCTCAAGCCACTGGAACCGGCGCAGCATTGCATTCTCGGGGCCGTGGGTCGCAAACCCTGAGGCGGCTGCCCGGTCGGGCACCGGGCAGCGTCCGGCCCGGTGCCCGACCGGGCGGAGTCCGGATCCGACCCGAGCCCAGCGCAGGGTGAGCGGTACGCCGACAAGAAGCTACCGACAGCAATGGCGATGCACACAGATATACCCGATTGGCTGAATTTTGAGATCGTCTTACGGTGTTCTCACTGTTCAGCGGTGTGACCCCGGGGGCTTGGTGTGCGAGTATCACTGCCAATTCTAACCTGGTCCGGTTGCCCGGTCCGCCAGGTGCACCTAGCGTGATACCACCGGTTACCTACTGCGATCTTCCGAATCTGTTCGGCGGAGCGTGCACTCGGGCGCTGAGGCCGGCGGCGTACCGGAGGCAACCAGTAGGTATCCAGCCGGTAAGCGGGGGGTTGACGGACGACGACGCCCGCGAGGTGACTTGATGCCAGAGCCTACCCCGAAGCCCGCTCACACCATCCTGTTCAACAATCGCCATGATGGGTCACGTAAGGTGACCAACAATTTGACCAACAATGGTCATCAAGAATTCGGGGAAGATCCCACAACAATACGTCAGTCCGACCACTACACCGAGGAGTATGTTCCCAGCTTCGTTGAGAAGTGGGACGAACTGATCGATTGGCGGCGCCGCTCACGCAGCGAGGGATCGTTCTTCATCGACCATCTTAAGTCCCGGGGAGCCCGCGAAGTTCTCGACGTCGCCACGGGCACGGGTTATCATTCCGTGCGGCTACTGGAGGCGGGTTTCGACGTCGTCAGCGCCGACGGCAGCCCAGAAATGCTGGCCAAAGCGTTTGAGAACGGTCGGACCTTCGGCGGCCACGTGCTACGGGTCGTCGAGGCAGACTGGCGCCAGCTCAATCGCGACGTGCACGGTACCTACGATGCGATTGTGTGCCTGGGCAACTCTTTCACCCACCTGTTCTCCGAACGGGACCGGCGCAAAGCACTCGCCGAATTCTATGCGGTACTCAAGCACGACGGCGTACTCATCATCGACCACCGTAACTACGACAGCATCCTGGACGACGGGTTCTCGTCCAAGCACTCGTACTACTACTGCGGTGAGGACGTGGTAGCCGAACCCGAGTACATGGACGACGGGCTCGCCCGCTTCCGTTACACCTTCCCGGACAACTCGGTCTACCACCTCAACATGTTCCCGCTGCGCCGGAACTACGTCCGGCGGCTACTGCGGGAGGTCGGCTTCCAACAGATCGAGACCTACGGCGATTTCCAGGCCACCTACTCCGACGGTAACCCGGACTTCTTCATCCACATCGCCGAGAAAGTCTATCGCTCCGAGAATGAGGTGATCGACCTGTACTCCAACGCCGTCAACTCCGCCCGCGACTACTACAACTCCGAGGACGCCGACAACTTCTACGCCACCATCTGGGGTGGGGAGGACATCCATGTCGGCATCTACGAGAACGGTTCGCAAGACATCGCGGCTGCCAGCCGCCGCACCGTCGAGACGATGGCCTCGCGGATCAGCATCGACTCATCCTCCTCCGTGCTCGACATCGGCGCCGGTTACGGGGGCGCGGCCCGCTACCTGGCCCATACCTACGGGTGCAACGTCACCTGCCTGAACCTGTCCGAAGTGGAGAACCAGCGAAACCGGCAGCTCAACGCCGAGCAGGGCATCGAGCAATCCATCGACGTCATCGATGGTTCCTTCGAGGACCTCCCCTTCCAGGACAACCGCTTCGACGTGATCTGGTCGCAGGACGCCCTGCTGCACAGCGGGGACCGGGCGCGGGTACTGGAAGAAGCGGTACGGGTGCTCCGGCCGGGCGGCCGGATAATCTTCACCGACCCGATGGCGACCGAGCAGGCCAGCAAGCAGGACCTGCAACCCATCCTGCAACGCATCCAGCTCGATACGCTGGCCACCCCGACCTTCTACCGCCGCGAGATGGCGCGGCTGGGGCTCGGGTCAGTGGAATTCGCCGATCACTCCGAGCAGCTCGGCCGGCATTACCAGTGTGTGCTGGAGGATCTGCGGCGCCGCGACGAGGACCTGGACGGGCTGGTGAGCACCGAATACCGGACCCGGATGATGACCGGCCTCCAGCACTGGGTCGACGGGGCGCGGGCGGGCAACCTGGCCTGGGGGATCTTCACCGCCCGCGAATGACCGGCGGGCCGGCGGCGATCGAGGTCACCCTGGCAAGCCACCCGCAGACCTCGGTAGCAGTGGCTTCGATGCCGGACACTTCACGCGGCCCGCCTACGGGTCCGAGGGAATCGGCACGCAGGTGCGGATCTCGCGGCCGGATCCGCCGGGCAGTGCTACCCGAGCGACGTGAATCGGCACCCCGTACAGATCACTGAGCCGCTCGCTGGTCACGACGTCATCCGGCCGACCGTCCGCCACGACCGCACCATCCCGCATCAGCACGGCTCGGTTGGCGTAGGTGAGGGCATGCGCCGGCTGATGGGTGGTCATGAGCACGGAGCGGCCGGCGCGAGCCAGCTCGGTGACCACATGCAGGATGCGGACTTCGTTGCCGTAGTCCAGCGCCGCGGTCGGCTCGTCGAGGACGAGCACCGGCGCCTCCTGGACAAGGGCCCGTGCGAGCAGGGCGAGCTGGCGCTCGCCACCGGAGAGCAGGGAGAACGAGCGCTGGGCCAGGTGCCCGATCCCGAGGCGCTCCAGCTCGACGAGCGCGACCCGCCGGTCCGCCGCGGACGGCGCCGCGGTCACGCCCAGATGGGGGGTACGCCCCATGACGGCGATGTCCAGCGTGGTGAACGGGAAGGGGGTCGAGGTGGTCTGTGGCACGTAGGCGACTAGGCGCGCAAGCTGGCGCGCAGTCAGATCGCCGATGTCCGTCCCGACCACCCGGATCGAGCCGGACTCAGGAGCGAGGAGCCCCAGCAGGCAGCGCAGCAGCGTCGTCTTGCCCGCCCCGTTGGGTCCCAGCAGGCAGCACACCTCGGTCTTCCAGACGGAGATGGACACGTCCTCGATCCGGGGCCCGTTGCGGGGGTACCCGAACGACAGCCCGGTGATCTCCACGCTGACCGGATGCCCGTCCTGGTCTCCCGGCCGGGACCGCGGCGCCTCCGCCTGGCTCACAGCCACTGGCGCCCGGCCCGGACGAGCAATGCGACGAAGAACGGTGCGCCGATGAGCGCGGTCAGGATCCCCAGCGGGAGATCGAGCGAGGTGGCGCTGCGCGCGACGTCATCGACGGCCAGCACGTAACCCGCACCGATCAGGGTGGCGACCGGTAGTAACCGGGTGAAGGAGGGACCGACGACGAAGCGGGCCAGGTGCGGGACGACCAGACCGACCCAGCCGATGATGCCGGCGATGCTGACGACCGTGGCCGTCATCAGGGTGGAGGAGCCGATCACCACCGCCCAGATCAACGTGCGATTGACCCCCAGGGTCCGTGCCTCGTCCTCTCCGGTCGCGAGCACGGTCAGCGGCCAGCGCACGGTGTAGAGCGCGACCAGGCACACCCCCACGATGATCGCCGGCAGCACCAGGCCGGGGGTGGTCGCCCTCGCCAGGCTGCCGAACAACCAGAACGTGATCTCGGGCAGGGTGGTCTCCGGGTTGGCGAAGTATTGGGTTGCCGAGATCAGGGCGCTGAACATCGCCCCGACCACGATGCCGCCGAGTACGAGCACGATAGGGGAGACGCTGCCGACGATCCGCCCGATCGCGAGTGCGAGTACCGCAGCCAGCAGGCCGAACACGAACGCCAGTACCTCGAGCACGGACTGCGGGAGCCCGATCAGGATCCCGACCGAGGCCCCGAAGCCGGCACCCGCGGCGACACCGAGGATCTCCGGGGACACCAGCGGATTGCGGAACATCGTCTGGTACGCCGCGCCCGAGGAGGACAACGCGGCCCCGACCAGCAGCGCGGCGAGGATCCGCGGGAACCGGATATCCAGGATCACCGTTTGATCGGCCTGCGCCCAGGTCACGGGAATGTCGATGACCTGGGCCACCAATACCCGGACCACGGTGACCGGGCTCAGCGGGTAACGACCGAAACCAAACGAGAGCACCGCCAGCACCAGCAGGGCGACGAACAGCAAGGCAATCCGCAGCCGGCCACCGTGATCAGCCCGCAGCCGTCGCCAGATTCTGCGCAGACCCGCCGATCCAGCCAGTTCAGGGGTCTGCTCCGGGGCCTGAGCCAGGTCGGGTGCGGAGCGCTGCCGCGTCGAGCTCTGCTCACTCATGGAAGATCCGGGGTCATTGGTTCTGGAAAATCTGATTGAGCTCGACGTCGGAAACATTGTAGCGAAAGAAGGTCTTGTAGAAGTCGCGCGCCTCGGTGCGCATATCGGCGTCCTTGAACAGGTCGGGGTGCAGCGTCTTGGCGGCCCACAGGATCTGCAAAGCCTCCTCCGGGCCGTATTGCTCCCACGGGTACAGCCCTTGCGGATTGAAGAAAATCTGATGATTCTTGACCGCTTTCAGGTTATCCCAGCCCGGGATCGCAGCGGAGAGTGACGTGAGAACGGACTCGGCGGAGTTCGCCGCTTTACCCTGATCCCCGCCCGGAGCCTGGATGATCAGGATGTCGGGGTTCCACTTCAACACCTGCTCCGCGGTGATCGTGGTGCCGTTGACCCCGCTCGCGACGTCGGTGCCGCCGGCGAGCTTGATCCATTGGCCGACGATCGACGTACCCGAGTTGATCGTCAAGGGCGGGAAATTCCGGATATGCAGGACGGTGGGTCGCTGCGAGTCGGCCAGGTTGGCCAGGCGAGACTGGATGAGCTCGACGTTCCCGTCGAAGTAGTTGTTGTACTGCTGCGCGATTTTCGCCGCGTTCCCTCCGTATACCTGACCCGCCAATGTGATCGACTGGGTCAGCTGGGAAAGATTCGGGAAGTACATGTCGACGGCCGGCAACCCGACCGCCTGGAATGGCGTGAGGACGGCTCCGCCGTCGATGGCGGACACAACATCGGGTTTGGCGCGCAGCAGCTGTTCCATGTTTACTCCACCCCCGTTCTGGAACAGCTCGGGGACCGAGGCGAGCCCCGGGAATACGTTCCTCAGGAACGGGAGCGTCTTGACATTCGGGGGAATGGCGACCAGCTTGCCACCGACATCCAGCATGATGTCGGTCGCGGTATGGGCCGGGAACTGCTCCGCTATGCGATTCACCCGGAGTGGAACGCGTACCTGCGCACCGGAGATGGTGGTGACCATCTGAGTCGTGGGGGTGGGCTGGGTGGTGGAGGCAGCTGCCGGATCGGTCGCAGGCAAGGAGCTCCCACACCCGACCAGCGTCCCCGCCAGCGCTGAGACCACGACGGCAGCAACCGGGTTTCGCATGGGGCGCCGAGTGATGATGCCTAGCACCGTGCGGCAGCCCTCCTCGGAGTCGCCAGGTAAGCGATCACTCACCCCCAGCAACCGCGCACCCGTAGTGCGGATTCAGGCACTCGCCCGAATATCCCGCCAAACACCCTCCATTGGGGTGACAGAATGACCTGAACGAGTGGTGACCGTAACGCAGGCAAGTACGGACGGTCAAGACCACCGTAGCCGCATCTGCGGAAACAGGAGGTGCCGGCAGGGACCAGCTGAGGCAGCGGACCACACTGGTACCCGCGCTGCTCGGGGACGACCAGGCCACCCGGCAACCGGCTGAGCATGCTGGCACTCGGTTTCAGCGCGCCACCACCCCCTGAATGCAGGGCGCCATTGCGGATGGGTCCGCTTTCTTCGTGGACGGAGTCGCGTTCCCCAGAGATCCGGCAGACCCACATTGCGCACGCGGATACCAGGTGGGATCGAACCAACGAACCTGAACGGCGTTCCGGCCGCCCTGAATTACGCGCCGGCCACGCACATGAAATCGTGATCAGCCACCATACTGGTGCTGTGGCGTCGCCCCGGAGACCGATCAGCGGTACGCGCGACCACGTCGACACAGAACGTTAGCTACCGCCGGTACGCCGACCTCTCTGGGGTTTCCGACGACTTTTAGTTACCCTTCTCGTATGGGTGATGCCCAAGCTGATGTGCAGATCACGGAACTTGCGTTAGCAGCTGGCGAGGGGGACCGCGCCGCGCTCGCCGACTTCGTACGCGCTACTCAGCGTGACGTTTTCTGTTTCATCAAGTACGTCTGCGAGCGCGACGAAGCTGAGGATCTCACCCAGGAAACGTACCTGCGCGCTCTGCGGGCGCTGCCGAGCTTCGCCGGCCGGTCCTCGGCCCGTACCTGGCTGCTGTCCATCGCTCGGCGGGTCGCAGCTGATCAGATCCGGCGGGCCAGAGCACGGCCCCGCACCACCGCAGTGGAGGAGTGCCGGGACTGGGACCGCATCGCGGCCGGTGACAGGACGCGGTGGCAACCGGGTTTCGACGAGGGCGTCCTGCTCCGGGCGCTCGTTGCCAAGTTGGAACCCGGCCGCCGAGACGCGTTCGTGCTCACCCAGATGTTGGGACTGGATTACGCGGCGGCCGCCGGGGTGTGCGACTGCCCGGTAGGCACCATCCGCTCCCGGGTGGCCAGAGCGCGGGAAGACCTGGTTCGCGCGATGAACGCACCCGCACTACCGGATCATCGGGCCACCGGTCGCTCACGCTAACCGGGGATGTTTTTGAGCTCTGATCGGCAGAGGTGGGCGACGCGCTGGGCGCTTTCGGAATGCACGCGGCAGTGGCCGTGGTGGCTGGCGTGCTGGCCGCACTCGGTGGCGCAGCGGTCAGCGGCGGTGGCGGCTGCCTCGAGAATGGCCCTGATGACCCCGGCGTCGGTGGCAGTCGAGCGAGAAAGTACCCGCTGGGCGGCTGCGGCGATGTCGGCACAGTCCAGGGCCGCCCGGGTCGCGCTGAGCATGTCGGAGCCGTGGTGGGCCATCATCGCGGTGGCGCAGGCGGTCGACTCGTGATCGAGATCGGTGAGTGCTTGTAGCACCGTGGCCAGACCGTCAATGGTGAACACCAGTTCCACAGTAGCGTCGAATTCCCAGGCTGCTGCGGGCGTGCGGGCGAGCCGGGTGAGGCGAGCCGCATCGTCTGCGAACCGGCAGCACCCGCCACAGACAGCGAGATGCGCGTCGAGCTCGCTCTGTTCTGCTGCGCTCTCCTCGCCGTCCATCTGAGCTGAGAGGGCTTCGCGGCACTGTGTGCAGTCCATCCCTAGCCTTCAGGATTTACCGACGACTGTCAGTCATCGTGGATTGTAGTATGAGGTATCTCGATTGAGTTGAGCTAGCGTTGGCGTCGATCCGGCCCTGCTGTCCGGGGTGATTTCACGGTGCACCCGGGAACCACCGGTGCGGGATCAACGACCAATACCCGGTGAGGGCATCGACCATAAGGCCATCGGGTCCCTGAGGCCATGCCATCGGGGTTCCAGCGAGGAGGGACCACCATGATCCCGAACGTGTGGTGCGGTCCGTGATCCACGCTGCCGGCTGGAACACCTGCCTCGGTGCTGGACGACCCGGGTGCATGTAGATGACGGTCGTGCGCAGACTCCGGGTTCGGTGCCGGACATGCGAGGAAGTCGTGGTCACCGCCGATAAGATCGTCCTGACTTCAGGGGATCCGAGTTCGTCGCGTTACGCTTTCCGTTGCCCACTGTGCCTTTCTGTCGTGGAGTGGGACTGCACCGAGGTCATCGCGCGGTTGCTGCTACTCAACGGGGCGCGGAGCCAGCCCTGGCCGGCGCCGGAACTGCCGCCGGATGAGGAGCACCCGATCCTCGATCTTTCGTCGATCGGGGAGCTGCGCCGCCTGCTCGACCGCACGGACTGTGTCGACCTGTTACAAGACGATAACGGCCACCATTCACGCCCTGATGAATGAAGCAACCGAGGCGGAAGGCCAGGTCATCGAAGACCACCGGTGGCACAGCAGCGATATCCGGGCCGTGGTGGAGGCGGCGAGGTGGTGTGACGATGCTACCGGCTGGTCGGTCACAGCGTGGGAACGCTGGACACTCGGCGTCCTCGGTAGTGACTGCCTCGACCACGGCGACGACCTCGCTTGATCCGGAAGGAGCCATCTCGTGGCGGAGACCATCGGATTCGTCGGGCTGGGCAACATGGGACTGCCGATCGCCCGCAACCTGGCGCGGGCCGGCTACCGGCTCCGCGTCTACAACCGCACGCCCTCAAAGGCCGAGCCGCTGCTCGCGGTGGGTGGCGTCGCCCTGGTTCAGCACCCGGCCGAGACCGCCGAGCCCGGCGGGATCGTCGTCACCATGCTGGCTGACGATGATGCGGTCGAAGGGGTCACCGTGGGCGACGGTGGACTTGCCGACCGGCTGGGCCCCGAGGGACTGCACATCTCGATGAGCACCATCGCGCCGACCACCAGTACCCGGCTCTCCCAGCTCGGCAGCGGGTATCTCACCGCCCCGGTGTTCGGGCGACCGGACCGGGCGGCCTCCGCCGAGCTGATCGTGCTCTGCGCCGGTCTCGCGCCAACCCGCGAGCGAGCCAGGCCGCTGCTGGAAGTGATCGGTTCAACCGTCTACGAGCTGGGCGAGGACCCGGCCAGCGCGAACGCCGTCAAGCTGGCCGGGAACTTCCTGTTGATGAGCGCCATGGAGGCGATGGCCGAGGCGTTCACCTTCGCCGAGAAGCACGGCGCCGCACGGAAGCTGGTGGCCGAGGTGCTCACGGCGACCCCGCTGATGGCCAATGCATACCGGGGCTACGGCGCGGCCATCGCCGACGGGGCGTTCAGCCCACCAGGATTCGGCCTGCGGCTGGGCGCCAAGGACGCGCGGCTGGTGCTGGAAGCAGCCAGCCGGCTGAATGTGCCGATGCCGGCCGCGAACCTCGTCCACGATCGCTTCACCGCGTCCATGAACAAGGGGCGCGGGGAACTGGACTGGTCAGCACTGGCGATCGAGGTGTTCGAGGCCGCCGGCCTGGCCTGACCCAGTGAGCCGGGCCACAGTGACCAGCACACGACACCAGGTTTCGGCTCATCAAATATCGCTGACACCACCGCCGCGGTATGACGAGCTCACAGTAGATGCCCCTTGAACTCGGCTGTATGAACTTTAGATAAATTCCATCCTCCCAGCTCGGAGGGCATCTACCCCTATCAGAAACCCCTCACACCGAAATATCACCGGTGGATCCAGGCTAAAGAAATTAACGGCATCCCTTACAATTCCCGAGTGTTTCACCTGTCACTCGATGAGACTATTGCAGTAAAAACCATAGTGCCGATATGGTGGCCGTGGGAATCGTCTCGTGGGGAGCGATCTGTGTTATCTCGAATCACACTTGTTCAGCAAGGCGTATGGCACATGCGTCGCGAATCGATGCCGCTCGCGATCGGATATTTGGCCTCGTGCGTACGGCACGATCCGGAACTCGGACCCAAGTGCGACGTAGTGCTGAAAAACTATGACGGTGGGAAAGCGGCGTTCGACATGGCCGTGGAGCTGCTCTGTGAGCCACTCCCCGACGTCATTGGTTTCTCCGTGCTCGGTTGGAATATACAGCAGTTTGCAAGCGTGGCGGGAGCGATCAAACAGGCCTCTCCGTCCACAGTAGTAGTGTTCGGCGGCAACCACGTCGCCAACCAGGGAGACAATATATTCTCCAGATTCCCGCAAGTCGACTTGGTGGTTAACGGGGAGGGGGAGATAACCTTCCCGGAACTGGTTCGTCGACATCTTGCATCGAGCTCGCTCGACGACGTTCGAGGCATATCGTTTCGCGGGGTTGACGGCAAAGTCGTGACCACTCCGCCACAGGACAGGATCGCAGATCTCGATGCGATCCCCTCTCCGATCCTCAATGGTGTCATACCATTATTGGGGAAGGACGGTGAATTCCGCTACGATGTAGCGTTGATGGAAACCAACCGTGGGTGTCCATACAAATGCTCGTTCTGCTATTGGGGCGGCGCGACCGGGCAGCGGGTTCGCTCGTTCTCGCGGGACCGACTCCGGGCGGAACTGATCAAATTGGCCGGAGCGAAGGTCGAGACGATCGTGTTGTGCGACGCCAATTTTGGGATGCTTCGCCAAGACGTTGAGTTTGTCGAAGATCTTCTGGAGATCCGCAAGGAAAACGGTTATCCGTTCGCGCTGGAGACCTCATGGGCGAAGAACAAGTCAAAGATTTTCTACAAAATAGTCAGCATGATGGCCAAGAGCGGTATGCGCAGTTCCTTCACACTGGCACTGCAGACTCTCACCGAGAGCGCACTGGAGCAGATGAACCGAAAGAACATGCGCATAAATGACTGGCTGGAGCTGGTCAAATGGCTTGATATCGAGGGGCTGGACTGCTACGCCGAGCTTATCTGGGGCGCACCGGGGGAGACACCGAACTCATTTTTCAAGGCTTACGACAGCCTCGCTGAGCATGTCTCAAGAATCGCCGCTTACCCACTACTGTTGTTGCCCAACACTGATTACTGGGAGAAGCGGGAACGATATGGCTTCATCACCGTTAAGGGCATTCGCGACGACTTCGATTACGTACTGGCGAACGACTCCGCCGACGTGTGCGAGCATCTGCGCATGCAACGATTCTTGTTCTGGGCGCGACTACTCGCCGAGAATTTGATGCTCCGTCATATATGGCGTCCGCTGCGATGGATAGGCCACCTCACGCAGTCACGAGTGATCGAATCGTTCGGTAAGTACATCGTCGACAGTGGATCGCAGCTCGCGTCGAGCCTGCACAGCCTCTGCGAGTTGTCCACCGCCGACCCGGACTCATTGTCGCCCGCGTTGTTGGCTTGCTTTAGCGAGCAGGAGTTCGACCGCGTAGCGCTTGCCTGGTGGGACAGCGAAATCTGTCCCGGGGTGCCGGGCGAGTGGAAAGACCCCCTTCGCGAATTGTTGAGGTATGACCTGGACACCCGGCCGATTCCCCATCCACCTTCAAGAGGAATAGCCGACTGCGCGGTCGTCACCGCTGACGGCGAGCAGTTCTATGAAATCGTACGTAGCTATGATTACGACCTGAGCTCGCTCCTGTCCAGTTCCAACGGCGAACTACAACAGTTGACCCCGCCTGCCAGTGAAGAGTGGAACGTTCGATTGCGCTACAAGATGCGATTCGGCGAGATTGCGGCCTCGACCAACCACGAGGAGACCGCTCACTACGTTGCCCGGGTAGCGGCACTGGTGCCAAGATGATCGCCGCGTAAACAACTTTGGACACGTTGTGCTACCATCCGGGCGCGTATTGTCACGCAGATTCAGCGATCGCGAGGAATTCGATGTCTAGCAAGCAATACCAGGGGACTGACGCGGCGCATGCGGTGGCGGAGGCGATCGCGGGCACCCGGTGCGTACTCGTCGTCGACGAGGCACTGCCACCATGGCTGACCGCGAACACGACAGCGGTGCTCAGCGTCGCCCTCGGCGCACACGGAATGATACCGCTCGGACCAGATACGGTCGACTTCAATGGCGAAAAACATCCTGGCATCGGAGCGATGCCCCTGCCCATCCTGGCTGCGTCGTCCACGGAGTTACCCGAACTGCGGCGAAAGGCACAGGACTCTGGGTTGCTCGTAGTAGATTTCAACACCGCCGCCCGCGACAGTCGCACCTATCCCGAGTACGAGCACAAGTTGGCGAATGAGCAGGTAAGTTACCTTGGCATAGCCATGCATGGTCCGGCGCGCGCGGTCACCTCCATCGCCGGGAACCTCAAGAGCCTGCGTTGATCTGCGGCAGGGAACAATTTTGCGTCGTCAAGCAGCGGACGGACCATCCGGATAGCTCGACCCAGTTGATGCCGGAATCACCCTAGGGAGCGCAATGTCGGCGAAGAAATGGATCACCTTCCTTACCGACTACGGCTTGGAGAACAAGTTCATAGGCTCGTGTCGCGGCGTTATCGCGAAGATCGCGCCGGACTCGCAGGTGCTGGACATCACCCACCTCGTCCCGCGCGGTGACATCCGACACGGTGCACTCGTCCTTGAACAGGCCGTGCCCTATCTGCCAAAAGGTGTCCACCTTGCCATTGTCGATCCAGGTGTGGGCACCAGCCGGCGTGCGCTGGCAGCGGTGGTGGAGGGGCACGTCTTCGTGGGCCCGGACAACGGCTTGCTGCCGCCCGCGATCGATCAGCTCGGCGTCGTGACGGCGGTGCACGAACTGACCGAACCTTCATTCATGCTGCAGCCATTGTCGAACACCTTCCATGGTAGGGATATATTCTCGCCCTTCGCCGCGCACATCGCCGCGGGCGCCGAGCCTGCCGATCTCGGGCCGGAGATCGACCCGGCGACGCTCGTGCGTCTCCGGGCACCGATCCAACGGGTGGATGGGGACAAGGCCGAGGGCGAGGTACTCATCGTGGATCGCTTCGGCAATCTCCAGACGTCCGTCGACGCGGGAATGCTCAGCGCGATCGGCGCTACAATTGGGTCCGTGCTGGAGATCAGCGGCAACGGTAATATCTACAAAATCCCGTATGTGAAGACCTTCGCCAGCGTCCAGGAAGGGGAACTCCTGGCCCACGTGGATTCCGCGGGAGCCCTGGCGATCGCGGTGAACCTCGGTGACGCCGCCGAAGTGCTGAGCATTGGCACGGCCGATCTGTTCACCGTTCGGCGCGCTGGCTGACCAGGTCCTAGCAGAGCGCGGTCAACGGGGCTCGGCCAGATGGTCGAGCGGAAGCGGGCTGCGGGCTTTTATCGTCCGGATAGCGAAGTTGCTCCTGACGTCCATAACCGACGGCAACGTGAGCAGCCGGTCCAACAGGAAACGCTCGTAGGCGGCCAAGTCGGTCACGGCGACTTGGAGGAGGAAGTCCGCGGCGCCGGAAACGAGGTGACAGGAGACGACCTCGCGCAGGCCGGAGAGCGCCTGCTCGATGCGGTCCGAAGTCTCCCGCGAGTGCCTGGAAACCTTGACCTCGACGAATACCGTCAGGCTGAGACCGACAGCGGGGCGATTGAGCGGTGATGACCTGATGCGCTTCAAGTGCCTTGAGCCGGCGCAGGCACGGCGACGGCGAAAGGTTGACTTCATCGGCAAGGTTGACGTTGGACAATCGACCATCGACCTGCAGCACCTCCAGGATGCGTCGGTCAACCGCGTCGATATGCCGTCGTGGCACGTCTCCTCCATATACCCGTGATCCAGCAAGGATGTGGCTAAATCTCGTGCTTGTCGGGTGCATCTTGGCATCACGTGCTAACCCCCTTGCGGCACAGTGTGAAGTATGGCCAAGGGGGAGACAACCAGCAGGCATTTCGGGGTTGGTACGGGAACGGCCTTGTACGTCGGGGCTGTACTCGGCCCGGGAGTGCTACTGCTGCCCGCGCTCGCGGTGCAAACCGCCGGACCAGCGTCGGTGGTGGCGTGGGCGGTCCTGCTGCTGGTGTCCGCGCCGCTCGCCGTCATTTTCGCTGCACTGGGCGTCCGGTACCCGCACTCCCCGGGTCCTGCCGGATACGTCGCCGAGGCGTTCGGGTCCACCGCCTCAGCCGTGACAGGTTGGTGGTTCTTCACGGGCGTGGCGGTCGGGGCACCGACCATGTCCATGGTCGGTGGTGCGTACGTGGCGATTCTGCTCGGTGGTAGCCAGGCAACCACACTCGTCGCGGCTGTGGGCATGTTCGGGCTGGTCATGATCGGGAATTCGATCGGTCTCAAGGTCTCGTCCCGAACACAACTCGCCCTGACCGCGCTGCTCGCGATCATCCTGCTGGTGGCGATTCTCGCCACGATCCCGGAGGCGAAAGCGAGCAACTGGGAACCATTCGCCCCGCACGGCTGGCTCGCCGTTGGCTCCGCGGCCAACTTACTCGTGCTCTCGATTTCCGGCTGGGAAGCCGTAGCGCACCTCACCAGCCGGTTCGCCAGTCCTGTCCGGCAGGTGCCCATCGCGATCGGTGCGGCATTTCTGGTGATTACGGTGCTCTACGTCGGGCTGGCCACCTCGACTGTCGCTGTCCTCGGTAACGCCAAGCCATCGCGGGTGCCGCTCGTCGATCTCGTATCGGCTGGGTTGGGTGAGAGTGGCCGAGCGGTTACCGCCGCGCTGGCGGTGTTACTCACCACGGTGACGATCAACGCATATATCGCTGGTGCGGCGGAACTCGGTGCCGCGATGGGCCGCGAACGGGTCATGCCTCGGTGGCTCGGCGGTGACGCCGCCGGATCGGTACCTCGAAGGGCGCTGGTGGTCATTGCCGCGGTCGGCGCCGCGGCTCTCGTTGCTCTGGCCTTTGACGACGCCGCGATACCGGCGTTGGTGCATATTGTCTCGAACTGCTTCGTCGTGGTCTATCTGGCCAGCAGCGCAGCCGCGGTGAGGTTGTTGAGCGGCAGGATGCAGGTCACTGCCCTTCTCGCCCTCGGGTTGGTTCTTGTCATCGTCAGTTTTTCGGGGAGCTACCTCGTAGTACCCGGCGTTCTTGCATTTGCCGCCGTGGCGTATATGCAGAGCTCGGGCAAAGTTCTGAAGGAGACCAGGACAAACCGGAGGTGTGACAAGAGGTCGCACATTGAGAGTAACTGTGTGGACTGATGTCGAGCATGTAGTCACCACCGGCTCCGCCATCCCCGTGGTGGGGGTGGCGGAGTTGGTGGGTGGTGTG
>OBLV0100000161.1_pt1 | contig 22010 bp, 19 predicted proteins | sample 1520071 | NCBI WGS metagenome assembly OBLV01 (sample SAMEA3888446, study PRJEB22518) | metagenome | reverse complement strand
GTGCACGCCGAGGGGGAGATGCTGGCTACCGACCACACCGAGTACGGCACCCGGCTGCGCGCGCGAGTATGGCCGGATCTCGCCGGCGCGCTGGCCGAATACCGGGTCAGGACCTGACGCTGGGAGCAGCGCTGCACGAGTAGTTCACAAGCGTCGCAGCACTGCCACCACCCGACCGAGCACGGTTGCGTCATCTCCAGGGATAGGTTGGTAGGCAGGGTTGTGGGGGAGCAGCCAGACGTGGCCGTCGCGGTGCTTGAAGGTCTTCACGGTCGCCTCACCGTCGATCATGGCAGCGACGATGTCCCCATTCTCGGCGTTGGGCTGCTGGCGGACGACAACCCAGTCCCCGTCGGTGATCGCGGCCTCGACCATGGAGTCACCCACGACCCGCAGCAGGAACAGCGACCCTTCACCAACGATTTCTCTCGGCAACGGGAAGACATCCTCGACGGCTTGCTCGGCGAGCACTGGACCGCCGGCGGCGATCCGGCCGACGACGGGGACGAAGACCGGGCTGGGGCGGGTGGAATCCCCGCTGAGATTCTCACCATGCGCCGGGTCCTGAGCCGTGCTGTCTGCGGGAAGTACGCCGACGGCACGAGGCCGGTTGGGGTCGCGGCGTAGATATCCCTTGCGCTCCAGGGCGCGTAGCTGATGCGCGACCGACGAGGTGGAGGTGAGCCCGACCGCCTCACCGATCTCCCGCACGCTCGGTGGGTAGCCGAATCTCCCCACCCACTCCCGGATTACCTCGAGGATGCGTCGCTGCCTCGGCGTGAGCCCATCAGCACTCGCGCCGTCGTCGGGATCCGGGAAGGTATGTACCTGCGCCGCGTCTCCCCGATCCCGGCCCAGCGGTTCGAGATCGGTTGTTCCGAGCTCGTCGTTGTCCTGTTGTACCAACGCTCCTCCTCGGGCTGCTGCCAGACCAACCCTGGCCCGGTGTCCGTCGCCGTCCGGACCTGGCACGGTCCGTAGCGACGCTGACGCTAACCACCACCGGAGCAGAGATCAAACATCTGTTCGAACAACACGCCGCGCGGTCGCCAGATCCTGTCGGGGTGCCGTGATAGACACGGCACAGCAGTTCGATCGAACTCGCGTTCGATGGTACCCGCGATAAGGAGTCCTGATGAAGACATCAGCAGAGTTGCGTAACCGGCCCGGGGTACGCACTGCGGCCCGCGGCGGGACGATGATCCCGGGGAAGATCCCGGGGAACATCCCGGGCAAGACCCCGGGAAGCACCACATCGCCTCGCCCGATGGCACCCAGCGGGCCGCGTCCTGCTCCTCCGGCTCCGATACCACCGCTGGCCCCGCCGACGAGGCGGCAGCAGCAGGTCGAGACCCCCGTGCGAACCCCTGGGCGCCACCTGGCGCACCCGGCGTCGCCGTCGATGCGTGCCGTGCGCTCGCCGACTGGGCGATACAGCCAGGTGATGAGTGTCGTGGTGGCCGCCGCGGTGCTGCTGGTTGTGATCGCCGGGCTGAGTTGGATCGGGCAGGGCACGAGTCCGGGTCCGAGCGTCCCGGGGCGGACGGTCGTGGTTCAGGTGGGTGCCGGCGAGACCGTCTGGGATGTGGCGCAGCGAGTTGCCCCCCGGTTCGACGAGCGTGCGGTGGTGGAGCGGATCCGGCAACTGAACGGGCTCGCGGGCTCCGCCGTCGAGCCCGGCCAGCAGCTCCGAGTTCCTGACGGACGGTAACCCCGGGTGCCGACCGGAGCTGCCGTTCGCGGTGACGAGTAGCTTTGCGCGGTGGCTCGCGTGGCGGCTCGACTCCGTAACCACACCCCACATATAGTAGTTACAGTGATGTCGTTCTCCTAGAAGTTGGGCTTGACCGCTGCCGGGTCGGCAGTTCGTTCGGAGGCTCAGGGTTGCGCGGCACGCACTGATCTGGGCTCGGTGTAGCGCCTGGGGCGCTCAGGGGGTGGGGTATGAGGTGTCCGTTCTGCCGGCACTCTGACTCGCGCGTGGTCGACTCGCGCGAGGTGGAGGATGGGCAGGCGATCCGCCGGCGCCGATCCTGTCCGGAGTGTGCCCGGCGTTTCACCACGGTGGAAGAGCTGGTGCTTGCGGTGGTGAAACGCTCCGGAGTCACCGAGCCGTTCAGCCGCGACAAGGTGATCCGCGGGGTACGCCGGGCATGCCAGGGGCGACCAGTGGACGAAGACCAGTTACAGCAGTTGGCGCACCGGGTCGACGAGGTGATCCGGTCCTCGGGTAGTGCCGAGATACCCAGCCAGGAGGTGGGGCTGGCCATCCTCGGTCCGTTGCGGGACCTCGACGAGGTCGCTTACCTGCGCTTCGCAAGCGTGTATCGGTCGTTCTCCTCGGTCGAGGACTTCGAAAAAGAGATTCGTTTACTGCGTGAGCATCCAGGCCGCCCACCGTGTGGTGAGGGGGAGCCCGGCCCGATCGGAAAGGACCTGTAGCAGCCCGCCAGAGCACGACCATACGGCCGACCGCTCGGTCCGGGGAGAACACCGGACCGAGAGTCGGCGCACCACGACAGAGAGGGATGAGGATGACCGAGATCGTCGGGACTCCGGCTGGCGCCGGGTCGGGAGCCGTAGCAGCGCCCGCCCCGCAGCCCAAGCGTGCGCTGCGGGTGGAGCGGGTCTACACCACCGAGGGGCGGCATCCCTACGGCGAGATCACCTGGCAGCACCGAGACGTCGTGATGACCAACTGGCGGGACGGGACGGTCAATTTCGAGCAGCGCGGTGTGGAGTTCCCCGACTTCTGGTCGGTCAATGCTGTCAATATCGTGACCAGCAAGTATTTCCGTGGTGCGGTGGGTAGCGAGCAGCGTGAGTCGAGTTTGCGCCAGCTGATCGACCGGGTGGTGACGACCTACACCGCCGCCGGCGTCCAGCACGGATACTTCGCCACCGATGCCGACAAAGGCATCTTCGCTCACGAGCTGACCTGGATGTTGCTGCACCAGGTGTTCAGCTTCAACTCGCCGGTCTGGTTCAATGTGGGCACAAAATCGCCGAATCAGGTGAGCGCGTGTTTCATCCTTTCGGTGGATGACACGATGGATTCCATCCTCAACTGGTACCGCGAAGAGGGATTGATCTTCAAGGGTGGTTCGGGTGCCGGTCTGAACCTCTCCCGTATCCGCTCATCCAAGGAACTGCTCTCTTCCGGTGGTGCCGCATCGGGTCCGGTGAGCTTCATGCGAGGTGCTGACGCCTCAGCCGGCACGATCAAATCCGGAGGTGCGACTCGCCGCGCGGCGAAGATGGTCGTGCTCGATGTCGACCACCCCGATATCTCCGAGTTCGTGCAGACCAAGGCATCGGAAGAACGTAAGATCCGGGTGCTCCGCGACGCCGGGTTCGACATGGACCTCGGTGGCAGGGACATCACCTCCGTCCAGTACCAGAACGCCAATAATTCAGTGCGAGTTTCTGATGAGTTCATGCGTGCGGTCGAGGCCGACGGCGAGTTCGGGCTACGCGCCCGAACAACGGGTGAAGTGGTCGAGACGGTGCGGGCCAAGGATCTTTTCCGTGATATCACCAAAGCCGCGTGGGAATGCGCCGATCCCGGCCTGCAATACGATGACACAATTAACGACTGGCATACCTGCCCGGAATCGGGGCGGATCACCGCCTCCAACCCATGCAGTGAGTACATGCATCTGGATAACTCCAGTTGCAATCTTGCGTCGATCAATTTGATGAAGTTCCTTCGTGAAGATCTCACTTTTGACGCCGAGCTGTTCGTCAAGACGGTGGAACTCGTCATTACCGCTATGGATATCTCGATCTGTTTTGCAGACTTCCCGACGAAGGCCATCGGAGAGACTACGAGAGCCTTCCGGCAGCTCGGCATCGGTTATGCGAACCTCGGGGCGCTGCTGATGGCCACCGGGCATGCATACGACTCGGATGGCGGGCGAGCGCTGGCGGCGGGGATCACGTCCCTCATGACCGGTACCGCGTACAAGCGCTCCGCGGAGCTCGCCGGGGTCGTCGGAGCGTATGACGGTTATGCTCGCAATGCCGATCCGCATCAGAGAATAATGCGCAAGCATGCTGCAGCCAACGACTTGATCCGCACCTGCGATCATAACGACCGAGCGGTGCAGAAAACTGCGACGAGAGTGTGGCAGGAAGGTATCCGGATCGGGGAGAAAGATGGTTGGCGCAACGCGCAGGCGAGTGTCATCGCACCTACCGGAACCATAGGTTTCATGATGGACTGCGATACGACGGGAATAGAACCGGACTTCTCGCTGGTGAAGTTCAAGAAGTTGGTCGGCGGCGGATCGATGCAGCTTGTGAACCAGACGGTGCCGAAAGCGCTGGCCGCCTTGGGGTACCAACAAGAACAAGGCGAAGCGATCATCGAGTATATTGCCGAACACGGTCATGTGATCGATGCACCTGGTTTGCGGCCCGAACATTACGAGGTCTTTGACTGCGCGATGGGGGAACGGGCAATCCCCCCAATGGGGCACGTGCGAATGATGGCGGCGACTCAGCCGTTCATTTCCGGGGCTATCAGCAAGACGGTCAACATGCCGGAGACGGCTACCGTCACCGAGGTTGAGGAGATCTACCTCCAGTCCTGGAAGATGGGCCTCAAGGCGCTGGCGATTTACCGGGACAACTGCAAGGTGGGGCAACCGCTCTCGACGGGGAAAACCGCCAACACTGCGGTGGAGAAAGCGGTGACCGAGGCGAGGCCGGTGCGCAAGAGGCTGCCCAAGAAACGGCCCAGTGAGACGGTGTCCTTCACGGTCGGCGGTGCCGAGGGCTACCTGACGGGAGGGTCATATCCGGATGGTGGTCTCGCCGAGATCTTTGTGAAGATGTCGAAGCAGGGTTCCACGCTGGCCGGTGTCATGGAGGCTTTTTCGATCGCCATCTCGATCGCGTTGCAGTATGGAGTGCCGCTGGAGACCTACGTGTCGAAGTTCGTGAACATGCGCTTCGAGCCGGCGGGTATGACCGACGATCCGGATGTCCGGATGGCAACCAGCGTCATGGATTACTTGTTCCGGCGGATCGCGCTGGATCACCTGCCGAAAGACAAGCGGGACCAGATGGGCATCCTGACCGCCGAAGAGCGCACGATGCAGGTCTCCGCCGACTATGGGGTCGAGACCGACAGCGGTGTTGATGTCGACTCTTTCCGCACCTCGGTAGACGCGGCCCCTCCGGCTCCGGCTTCGGCAGCGCAGGGCCGGCCGGCGCCGGTCTACGTGGGTAGCTCCACCGAGTTGCTGGAACTGCAGTTGGGCAAGGCTGCGGATGCGCCGCTGTGCATGACCTGCGGCACCAAGATGCGGCCTGCCGGATCGTGTTACGTGTGCGAAGGATGTGGCTCAACCAGCGGCTGCAGCTGAGAACGAGCGGTCGATATCGCCGCGACCGTTCCCTCTCAGGGGGTCCTGCTTCTCCTCCGCCACCACGTCGCGACGCCAAGTGCGGTCACACCGCCGAGCGCGACGCGAGCGAGGTCGCGTGCGGCGCGTGGTGAACTGCTCTGGTTGGGCGCCGGTTGGGCGGTGGATCCTGCGGCGGGCGGATCCACCGCATTGCCGATCAGGGTGATCGTGCCGGCGTCGCCGTCGACGCGGATGGACTGGCCGTCCCGGATGCGTCGGGTCGCCACGCCGGTTCCGAGAACGGCAGGGATGCCGTACTCGCGGGCCACGATCGAACTGTGGCTCAGCGGTCCGCCGATGTCGGTGACCACCGCGGAGGCCATCGCGAACAGGGACGTCCAGGCGGGAGTGGTGATGCTCGCGACGAGCACGTCACCGGGCCGCATCCGGCCGGAGTCCTGCGGGCCTGCGAGTACCCGGGCCGGTGCAGTGATCTGCCCGGCGCTGGCGCCGGTGCCGCGGATGACACGGCCGGTCTGGTCCTCCGAGGCTGCCGGCATCAGCGCCTCGAACCGGTCGAACACGGTGCCCTTGGGCAGTAGCTGCGGGGGCGTGACCTGTCGCTGCCCGCGCCAGAGGGCCTGCCGTTGCGGCACGGCCCCGGCGGGCAGGGTGGCTCGGCCCAGCACCTCGTCGGGATGCAGCCAGAAGATGTCCTCGGGCCGGTCGATCATTCCGTCCGCTGCGCGGCGCCGGCCCAGCTCGGCGAGCATCCGGCGCATCTGCGGCCAGGCGAGACCGATGTCGGCGAGGGAGTCCTCGCGGACCGGGGCGATGCTCTGCGCCCGGCGCAGCAGGCGCGCGAAAACGGCCCTGCGCAGCGGGTCCAGCCGCGCGAGAACGGCCGCGGTCTGCTTGTCCCGCCGCGTGGCGGCGCGGCGTTGTCGTTCATTCGGGTCGGTCCCGCCGCCCTCCAGGTAGAAGCGCAGCGCGTCGAACAGGGGCCTCGGGTCGTCGGCGGGCACAGCACTGCAGAAGTCCAGGTTGTAGACGGTGTGCCCGAACCGCTCCAGGTGCGCCCGGAATCGAGAGCGCCACTGGTTCCACGCAGTACCGCCGGGTGACCCGCCGCCGTCGAGGAGGGCAACCGACCGGGTCGAGGGCGTCGCGAGCAGTATCGCGGTCAGGTCATCGTGGCCGCGTGTCCAGGCAGCGAGGTCGTAGAGCGATTTCTCAGCCCGGATGGGCGCGCTGTCGAAGCCGAGCAGGAATATCGGCGCGGGCGGGTCCCCAGCCCGCCTGACCAGCCGGTCGTAGAACCGGGTGAACAGGATTTCGCTACCCGCGGCGAGCGGGATGATCGTCTGCACCGCGGTGTAGTACTCCGTGCCAGCGTCCAGCAACTCGATGACGCCGGCCACCAGCTCCTCGTCGGTCAGGCCATCTATCGGCCTGGCCGTCCAGTCGGCAACGATCCGCCGGTAGCGGGGGTGAGAATAGTCGCGCCAGCGTGCCAGCCCGCTCTGCTTGCCGCCGGACGTCAGGAGCCGCAGCGCCGCGGGGCTGTACAGCATCATCCGCCAGAGTGCCGCGCGGCTGTACCGGTAGTAGGCGTAGCCGTTGACGGTGGGCAGGCCGAGTTCCCCGTCGCGCAGCACAGCGCGGCCGACGAGCTCGCGGAAAAGGGCACCCAGCGACCGGCTGACCGAACCGTCGACGAGATCGGCGAACAGCGGCGAGAGCGGGTCGGGTAGCTGCTCGACGATGCTGGCCCGGATGTAGAAGTCCCGCGGGGAGGGCACGGTCCAGTCGGTCGGCGGGTCGGCCGCCGGTTCGGACAGGGTCGTGATCGGCCGTGACTGCACGATGAAGAACTCGCCGCCTGCCAGGGCCCACTCGATGTCCTGGGGCGCCCCGTAGTGGGCCTCGATCCGTGCCCCCTCGTCCGCCAGCACAGCTGCGGCCTTGTCGTCGAGCACCGGCTGGGTGCGTTGCGCCGGCGGCACGGGTTGTTCCTGGGTGCCGTGTTCGGCGTAGGTGGTCATGACCGTTTTGTCGGCGGTCGTGCGGGACAGCACCCGCCCGGTCTGCTTCGCCACAACGAAGTCGTCGGTGTTCACAGTCCCGCTCACCACGGACTCGCCCAGGCCCCATGCCGCGGCGATGACAATCTGGTCCCGGCGCCCGTTGGTGGGGTTGGCCGTGAACATCACCCCGGCGGCGTCGGCCTCGACCATGCGCTGCACGACGACGGCGAGGCTGACAGTTGCCGGATCGATGTCCTGCCGGGCTCGGTAGGCCATCGCTCGCGCCGTCCACAGCGACGCCCAGCAGTTCTTGATCGCCTCGATCAGCGCGTTCGCGCCGCGTACGTTCAGGTAGGTGTCCTGCTGGCCGGCGAAGCTGGCGCCGGCGAGGTCCTCGGTGGTGGCCGATGAACGGACGGCGAGCGCCGCATCGCCCAACGCCATCTGGGCGGTGGTGATCTCCCGTGCCAGCGTCTCAGGGATCGTGCCCGCCGCGAACAGCGCGCGAATCCCGTCTCCGGCGGCTTCGTAGGCGGCTGGGTCGGCTGTCGGCGGCAGCATGGCGAGCCGGAGTATGTCTGCGGCTACCCCGTTCGCCTCGACAAAGTCGCGATACGCCGCGGTGGTGAGGACGAACCCCGGCGGCACCGGCAAGCCCGCGCCGATGAGTTCGCCGAGGTTCGCGCCCTTGCCGCCCGCGATGTCGATGTCGTCGCGCTCGAGCTCGTCGAAACGCCTGATGTAGGTCATGCCCTAATCCCTGGTAGCAGTGCTTGAGGTGATCTGCGCGCGAGTCGGCTGGTTCAGCGTCGCGGCGAACCGGCCTTTCCAGGCTCCACCCCGGCCGGTGGCGTGGCGACGCGCCGAGTCCACGGTCATGGCGGCGTACAGCGTCGCGATGACCGGCAGGGCGATCCCACGCAGCGGGGAAAGGCCATAGAGCCGCAGCACCGGTGCCTGGGTGGAAGCCATCGCCGTCCAGGCGCTGAGTCCGGCGAGGGTGGGCACTGCCGAGCGCCGGAGCAGCCCGGTGAGTCCCGCGACGGGTGGGACGAGGTACAGCAGGCCCAGGCCGGCGATGGTGCCAGTGAGCAGCGTCGGTGAATGGCGCAGTTGGGTATAGGCAGTGCGGGCGACCATCGTCCACAGATCAGCGAGGTGCGGGTAGGGCCGGACACTGCGAACCTCAGGCGGGTCGCCGGTGAAGCCGAGCCAGGCCCGTGCGCCGGTGCTCTTGATCAGGCGGGCCAGGGCTACGTCGTCGATGAGATTGCTGCGAATGCGGGTGAGGCCTCCGGCCCGGACCAGTGCCGCTCGCCGCAGGAGCACGCAGCCTCCTGCGGCGGCAGCGGTCCGCCGCGTGGGCTTGGCGACCCGGGTGAAGGGGTAGAGCTGAGCGAAGAAGTAGACGAAGGCGGGAACGAGGATGCGCTCCCAGCCGGTCTGGGCGCGCAACAGCGCCATGAGCGAGACGATGTCACGATCATCGGCTACGGCCGTGGCGACCAGCTTGCGTACCGAGTGCCGGTGGTGGGCGATATCAGCATCGGTCAGTAGCAGGAGATCGACTCCGGCGGCGTCAGCGGCCAGTACCCCGTGCTGAACTGCGTTGAGTTTGCCGGTCCATCCCGGCGCCAGCGGTGGGGCACGCAGCACGCTCAGCGGCACTGCGCCGCCGGCTTGATCGGCGAGTGCGCGTCCGAGCTTCCCCGTGCCGTCAGTGCTCCCGTCGTCGACCAGCCACACGGCCAGCTCACCCGGGTAGTCCTGAGCGAGCAGCGTGGGCAGCGTCTCGGGAAGGACCGCTGCCTCGTCTCGCGCGGGGATGACGATTCCGACGCTGGGCCAGAGGTCGGGGTCCGGCGGGTTCGCCGGGAGCCTGGTCGAGGTCCGCCAGAACCCACCGTGACCGGTGAGCAGGTACGTCCACGCCGCTGCGGACGCGATCGCGAGCTGGTTGAGCAGCGGCACCCGGTGAGCATGCCAGCCGCCTCAGTAGGCCGTCTATCACGCGGAACCGGCTGAATTTCAGCCTTCGTCCGGGCGCTCCTGGTCGTTGAGGAACTGCTCGATCTCGGCGGCGAGCTCGTCACCGCTGGGTAGTGACTCGGCCTCGCCGGGCAGTAGCAGGCGCTGGCCGGTGTCGCCGGTGAGTGCGTCGAACTGCTCCTCGAGGTTGTTCACCACCGCCAGGTTGGCGGGTGAGCGTGCGATTTGCTCGTCGACCTCAGCGAGTACCCGCTGGGCGGCAGCCACCAGTTCATCCACCGGCAGATCCAGTCCGGTGCTGCGGACCAGACCCTGGAGAAGGCCGCAGGCGGATTCCGGATAATCCATGCGCGCCAGGTAGTGCGGCACGTGCACCACCAGCCCCATCGCGTCGTGGCCGGCTTCGCCCAGCCGCAGCTCCACCAGCGCACCGGCGTGTCCGGGGATCTGCATGGTGGTGAACCACTGCGGGTAACCGGAGGTCAACTCCCGTCGGGTCGCATGGGCGGTGATCGTCGCGGGACGGGTGTGCGGCACCGCCATCGGTACCGCGCCCAGGCCCACGGTCAGGCCCACTCCGAAGCGCTCGACCAGCTCGCGCACCGCGTCAGCGAAGCGCTCCCACTGCAGATCCGGCTCCGGTCCGGTCAGGAGCAGGAATGTGGTCCCGACGCGGTCCCGCATCTCGTACAGCACCAACTCGGGTTGCTCGTAACTCGCCCACCGGTTCTCGTCGAAGATCATGACCGGCCGGCGGGAGCGGTAGTCGATGAGCTGGTCGACGTCGAAGGTCGCGATCACCCGATGCTCCAACGTTGCCAGCAGATGCGCCACCGCGAGCTGCCCTGCCTGGCCGGCATCGACAAATCCGTTGAGGGCGTGCACCAACACGATGCCCGCCCTGGTGGGAGGCTCCGCCTCGATCCGATACAGCTCGACATTCACGCCAGGTGTAACGCATTACGCGGACCGATCCATCCCGGCGGGTCCAGGCCGTTCACTGATCATCGATGGTCCGCGAAGATCGATTTCTCAGTGGGAGGTCTGCCGGGCAGGCTCTGCCCTCATGCCGCTGCTACCGCGCCACCTCGCGTCCTTCATCGCCGCTGCCCTGCGCAGTCCCGCCACCGTGGGCGCGGTAGCGCCGAGCTCCTCGCAACTGGCCGCCCGGCTGGCCGCCGTGGTACCTCGTTGCGGGGCGCCGGTCATCGTCGAGCTCGGGCCGGGCACCGGGTCGGTTACGGCCGCTATCGAGCACCGGCTCGGTGGCCGCGGCCGCCAGGTAGCCGTCGAGCTCGACCCGGCGTTGGCCTCCTACCTGAGTGTCCAGTTCGCGGAGGTGGAGATACTGGTGGGAGACGCCGCCGAGCTCACACAGCTGTTCGCCGCGCATCTGGTGCACGAGGTGGACGCCGTGGTCAGCGGACTGCCGTGGTCGCTGATCGACAGCGACGCGCAGCGCGCGATCATCGACGCGGCGGCCTGCTCTCTGCGGCCACAGGGGTGTTTCACGACTTTCGCCTACGTGCATGCGTTAGCGATGCCTCGGGCACGCCAGTTTCGCGCATTACTCGGCGAGATATTTGCCGAGGTGCTCACCACCCGGGACGTCTGGTGGAATCTGCCTCCGGCGGTGACCTATGTCTGCCGGCGACCGCGTAAGGCCCGATCGTGAGGCGAGCAGGATCCTCCAGGGGCACGCTAAACCATTGGTCCGACATTCCGAGAGGCCCACGAAGCTCCCGCGGGTAGTTGTCCACACTTACCCCTGCGATCCACAGCTGGCCTGGATCCAGCTGGTCCCTGGCGCGCTGCCGGAGGACTTTCACTTGCATGAGCGCACCTACCGCCGGTTGTATCCGGCTATCTGATTCCTCCGAGCTGATCGCCGCCGTCCCGCATTTACTGGGATTCCATCCGCGTGAGTCCGTGGTCCTGCTGGCACTGCACGGCATGAGGCTCGGGTTATCGCTCCGGGCCGATCTGGTCGATGACGACCAAGCCGCCCTGCTGGCGGAGCAGTTGGTACAACCGATAGCCCGGCACCGGCCGACCGGTGTTGCCCTGGTCGTGGTGGGGGGTAAGCCCGGCCCTGCGGGTGAGCCTCCGCATCGCGCGGTCGTGAGCGCGGTCACGGCGGCGCTGGCCGGCTCCGGACTGCCGGTTGTCCACGCGGCGTGGACGGCTGAGACGGTGCGGGGCGCGCTGTGGCGCTGCTATGACGACCCCGCCTGCGCCGGCAGGGTGGTGGACCCCGCGACCAGCCCGCTGGCGGCCGCCACAGTGGCAGCCGGCGCGGTGACCTTCAGCAGCAGGGAGGAGATGGCGGCGATGCTCTCCGGCGAGGACACTGCGGCATTGCAGCGCCGCAGTGAACTGCTGGACGATGCCGACACCGAGCACCCGTTGAGCCCGCACTTGGTCGGCCAGCGACTCGCGCGCTTGGCAGAGCTGTACCGAGCAGCAGCCGCGGGCAGTCTCGAGCTGACTGACACTGCTGTTGTCGACGTCGCCTCGGCGCTGTGTGATCATCGGGTCCGGGACGCCTGCTTACCGTGGTGTACTGGTTCTGGCGCGGCTGCTGCGGAAAGCCTGTGGCTGGCTCTTGTCCGCGCCACTCCCGCACCCGAGCGAGCCGAGCCCGCGGCGTTGCTGGCGCTGTCCGCATACCTCCGCGGGGACGGCGCGCTGGCCGGCGTCGCGCTGGACGCGGCGCTGCAGGCCTGCCCGCAGCATTCGCTGTCCGGGTTGCTGCGAGCGGCGTTGGATGGCGGAATCTCCCCTGCGCTCGTGCGCAGGGCTGCCGAGGATGCGGCGGCCGCCCTGCGACGACCCGTGTACCGGTCATCCAGACGGCGATCGCGGCGGAAGCGGTGACCGGTGCTCGAGCTGGGATCAGCAGATCTGCCGGGTGAAGTCCCAGGCGTCAGCCACGATCACGGCAAGCTCCGAGCGTTCCGGCTTCCAGCCGAGCTCGCTGCGCGCCCGATCGCTGGCGGCGACGAGTACGGCCGGGTCTCCCGGCCGCCGCCCCGCGATCTGTGCCGGGATCGGGTGCCCGGTGATCCGCCGGCAGGTGTCCACCACCTGCGCTACCGAGAAACCGGCTCCATTTCCCAGGTTGTAGATCCGGTGCTCGCCGGGCACCGCTTGTTCGAGTGCCCGTTCATGGGCATCGGCGAGGTCCACTACATGGATGTAGTCGCGTATGCAGGTGCCATCCGCAGTGGGCCAGTCCTCCCCGAACACCATGATCTTTTCTTGGCGGCCGAGAGCGACTTGCAGGACCAGCGGGATGAGATGTGTCTCGGTGGTATGCCGCTCCCCGTACCGGCCGTAGGCGCCTGCGACGTTGAAATATCGCAGGCTGACGGCGGCGATACCGTGCGCGAAGGCGTACGAGCCAATGGCGTGATCGATCGCCAGCTTGGTGGCGCCGTAGGTGTTGGTTGGCCGGGTGGCCGCATCCTCGGTGATCGGGACAGTCTCAGGTTCCCCGTAGGTGGCCGCGGAGGAGGAGAAGACCAACCGTGGGGTGCCGTGCTCACGCATCGCCTCCAGCAGGCGTACCGAGGCCACCACATTGCCCAGCCAGTACCGCTGCGGCTGTGCCATCGATTCTGCGACCAGCGAACGGGCCGCGAAGTGCAATACACCATCGAAGCCTTCGGCCAGTACCGAAGCGGCATCCTCGACCGCACCCTCCACGAACCGGCAGCCGACCGGCACCGCGTCACGGTGTCCGGTAGACAAGTCGTCCAGGACCACGACGTCGTGGCCGGCCTCGGTCAGTCGCGCGGCGCAGACGCTGCCGACATAACCCGCCCCCCCGGTCACCAACAGTCGCATTCGGGTCGGCTGGGTCACCGCCGGCGGCCCATGACCGCGTGCGCTAGCGCGCCATCTACCTCTACTGATGACCCCTTGCCGGAGAGCACTACCGGATGGTTGGCCCGCGGTTGGGCTGCGACCTCTACTACATTGCCGGGCACAGCATCGACCTTATGTAGGTCAGCCATCAGGGTGGGGTCCAGCTGCACGTGCTCGGCGATGCGCCGCACCTCGACGGTACCGCCGCCGCGGCGCGCGATCTCATCCAGCCGGACCAGGTCAGGTTCGATCGGGGCGGCGGGTTTTCCGACTCCGAGATCGTCTAGCCCGGGGATCGGGTTGCCATACGGGGAGGTGGTCGGATTGCCGAGCAGCGCAACCAGCTTGCGCTCCACCGCGTCGCTCATCACGTGCTCCCAGCGGCATGCCTCGGTGTGGACTTGCTCCCACTCGAGCCCGATCACGTCCACGAGCAAGCGTTCTGCCAACCGGTGCTTGCGCATCACCGACGTGGCCCGGTTACGACCCTCGGTGGTGAGCTCGAGGTGGCGATCGTCGGCGACGGTCAGCAGGCCGTCGCGCTCCATGCGAGCGACGGTCTGGCTGACGGTAGGCCCGCTTTGTCCCAGGCGCTCGGCGATCCGCGCCCGCAGGGGGATGACACCTTCTTCCTCGAGCTCGAAGATGGTGCGCAGGTACATCTCAGTGGTGTCGATGAGCTCGTTCACACCTATCTCCCTCGGTTACACTTATGGTAGAGGCCGATGGAGGCGCTCGGTGCGCGCGTGCCCGAATGGCGCAGAATGGTTGGCATGCATCCGGTGATCACGCCTCGCGAGCTCGCTGCTCAGCTCGCGGGTCTTGAGCCGCCCACCGTGGTGGATGTCCGATGGTCGCTCACCGGGCCGCCCGGTCACGTTGACTACCGCGCCGGTCACCTACCGGGCGCCGTCTTCCTGGATCTCGATATCGATCTTGCCGGAACGCCGGGTTCGGCTGGTCGGCATCCCTTGCCATACCCAGCGTCCCTGCAGGTCGCGCTGAATACAGCCGGGATCCGGGTATCGACTCCGGTCGTCGCTTATGACGCAGCCGACGGGTCGGTAGCCGCGCGGCTGTGGTGGCTGCTGCGCTGGGCGGGACATCCGGCAGTCGCGGTGCTCGACGGAGGGATCGCGGCGTGGCGGGCGGCTGGGCTACCGGTGACGACCGAGACCTGCGTACCCCCTGCGGGCTCGTTCACCGTGCGCCCCGGGGGGATGCCGGTGCTCGATCCGGCGCAAGCCGCTGCGGTGGCTCGCAGCGGTGTGCTGCTGGACGCCCGCGCGGCGCCCCGCTACCGGGGGGATATGGAGCCGGTGGATCCGCGGGCCGGCCACATACCCGGGGCGATCAGCGCGCCGGTCAGCGAGCTGACGGACGCTCAAGGACGGTGGTTGCCAGCCCCGCGCTTGCGGGAGCTTGCGCAGCGATGGGGGGCTGGCGGCGGTGAGATCGGTGCCTACTGTGGTTCCGGGGTCACTGCGTGTGCGCTGGTGCTCGGGCTCGAGCTGGCCGGGGTCACGACGCCGAGGTGTCCCGCGGCGCTGTACGCCGGTTCCTGGTCGCACTGGTGCACCGATCCGGGCCGTCCGGTGGCGACCGGCCCCGACCCGGGGTAGATCTCAGCCGGCCTGCCCGGCTGGCGATGGCTGTCCGGTCTATCCCACGTCGGAGCCGGGTAGCCTGCCGCACCATGGGCTTTCCCCGCGCGGTCGTCGTCTGGGATGAGGCGCTCCTCGCCTATGACCTTGGCGGGCGGCACCCGCTGAACCCCATCCGACTTGACCTCACCATCCGGCTGGCCACCTCGTTGGGCGTTCTGGAGGGAGTGACCCTGCTGGCACCGGTAGCGGCCACTGATGACGAGCTGCGCACGGTGCACTCTGGTGCTTATCTCGCGGCAGTCAAGCGGGCGCCGACCGCTGGCAACGTGTCCCGCGGGTACGTCGGGCACGGTCTGGGCACTCCGGATAACCCGATCTTCAGCGGCATGCACGAGGCCTCGGCGCTGGTCGCCGGTGGATCGTTGCGCGCTGCGGAGGCGATCCTCGCCGGCCGCGTGCTGCGGGCGGCGAACATCGCCGGCGGCCTGCACCACGCGATGCAGGATCGTGCCTCGGGTTTCTGCATCTATAACGACTGTGCGCTGGCGATCCGCCGGCTCCTCGACGGCGGAGTATCCCGGGTGGCCTACGTCGATATCGATGTGCACCACGGCGACGGGGTTCAGGAAGCGTTCATCGACGATCCGCGGGTCCTCACCATCTCGCTGCACCAGCATCCTGCGACGTTGTTTCCGGGGACCGGGAATTCCGACGATATCGGGGCACCCGGTGCTGAGGGTGCCGCGGTGAATGTGCCGCTTCCACCGGGTACCGGCGACGAGGGGTGGTTGCGGGCCTTCCATGCGGTCGTGCCGGAGCTCTTGCGCGCATTCCAGCCAGAGGTGCTGGTGACCCAGCACGGTGCTGACACGCACGTCGAGGACCCGCTCGCCAATCTGGCACTGACGGTGGACGGTCAACGGGCCGCGCATCGCGCACTGGCCGCATTGGCGGAAGACACCGCTGGGGGGCGCTGGCTGGCGTTGGGCGGTGGCGGATACTCCCTGTTCCGGGTGGTACCGCGATCGTGGGCGCATCTCCTTGCCACCCTGCTGGACCGAGACGTCGATCCTGGCACGGCGATCCCGGCTCGCTGGGCGGAGTACGCCGCCACCGTGGCTGCCGGCGAGCGTCTGCCGATCTCGATGACCGATGGTGTCCAACCCCGGTGGACTCGCTGGGACGGAACCGGACAGACTGCGCTGGATCGAGCGATCCTGGAGACCCGCCGCGCCACCTACCCGCTGCATGGTCTGGACCCCGAGGATCCTGGGTGGTAGCGGCCGCGTGAATCATGTGCGTTAGTCGGAAGGCCGGACCCCCGACGAGTCCGACCTTCCGTGGCGCGCGACAGCCGAGCCTGACGTCGCGTGGTCTGCATCACATGTCGATTTGACAGTGCAGCCCCGCTGCGGGCGAGTCAATGCCGCATTCGAGCGGTGACGCAAATGACACAGAGGCATCGACATGAATTGACAAAGAGTTAGCTGGCGTAGGCCCGAAGCCGCTCAGCGCGATCACCATGTCGCAGCTTGGCCATGACCTCACGCTCGATCTGCCGTACCCGCTCCCGGGAAAGACCGAAACGCTTGCCGATCTGATCCAGCGTGTGCGGCTGGCCGTCGTCCAGACCGTAGCGAAGCCGGATGACCTTCTGCTCCCGATCTTCGAGCGTACCCAGCACCCGGCGCAGATCATCCTGCAGCAATCCAGAGATCACGGCCGACTCGGCGTCGGTGGCCTCGGCGTCCTCGATGAAGTCACCCAGTGGTGCCTCCTCCTCAGCCCCGACAGGCATGTCCAGGCTCACCGGGTCCCGGGAGTAATCCAGCAGGTCGGACACCTTCTCCAGCGGGATACCGGATTCGTCGGCCATCTCCTGGTGGGTCGCCTCCCGGCCCAACTGCTGGTGCAGATCGCGCTTGACCCGGGCGAGCTTGTTCACCTGCTCCACGAGGTGTACCGGAAGCCGGATAGTGCGTCCCTGGTCAGCCATGCCGCGGGTGATGGCTTGCCGGATCCACCAGGTGGCATAGGTGGAGAACTTGAAGCCCTTGGTGTAGTCGAACTTCTCCACCGCGCGGATCAGCCCCAGATTGCCTTCCTGGATCAGGTCCAGCAGCGGCATACCGCGGCCGGTGTAGCGCTTGGCCAAGGACACCACCAGCCGCAGGTTGGCCTCCAGGAGGTGGTCCTTGGCCTTGTGACCGTCGGCGACCAGCCGAACCAGATCGGCCCGCCGTCCAGGTGAGAGTCGCGGCGCGGTATCCAGGATGTGCCGAGCGAACACGCCGGCCTCGACGCGTTTGGCCAGTTCGACTTCCTGCTGCGCGCTGAGTAACGCCGTGCGGCCGATTCCGTTGAGGTAAACCCGTACCAGGTCGGCCGCGGGGCTCTGCGCGTCGAGGTCTGCCTCGTGTGCAGTGTCTGGTTCCATAGTAATCTGCGCGGCAGTCATCAGGTTCCTTCCTGCGACGGATCCTCGTGCCGACTCGGCGCATTCGGCGAATCGGCGCGCGACGTTGCACAAGTCGTCTGGCCATCGGGTACCCGCGGCGATGACCAGTACAACGTCGGGGGTCTGGATTCCGTTCCCGGACCCTCGCCCGAACGACGAACAAGCACCGGGTGGAGTGCCCGGTGAAACCGAAACCTCAGTCACTTCTCAGGTTGCTGGATGTCGCCGCTGCCGTTATGGCCGTGATCACCCCGTTTGACTGCCGTGATGACAGCCCGCGGCACTGCCTCACACGTCGATGAGCACGGTGAAAGGGCCGTCGGCGATGCTGCGTACGGCCATGGTCGCGCCGAAACGTCCGGTGCTCACGGTGGTACCGCGAGCCCGCAGCAGCGCGACCACCTCCTCGATCAGTGGCTGAGCGTGTTCCGGGCGAGCGGCCGCGGTGAAGGAGGGCCGGCGTCCCTTGCGGGTGGATCCGTAGAGGGTGAACTGGCTGACCACCAGCACTCCGGCACCGGTGTCAGCGATGGACTGCTCGTCGCGCAGGATCCGCAGCTCGTGCAGCTTGCGGGCCATCGCCTCTGCCTGGGCGGCGCCGTCGTCATGGGTCACCCCGAGCAGGACCAACAACCCCGGGCCCTCGAGCAGTCCGATCACCTGGTCGTCCACGAGGACCGCTGCCTCACTCACCCGGCTCACCACGGCACGCACGGCGATGGATACTGCCAGGTCGGCCCCGCGGGCCGGCATGACCGTTGGTGATCTCCAGCACAGCCCTTCCGGTGCCCTCGCGGGGACGTAGGGTTGTGCTGGCGAGGGATGCCCATCAGTAAGTAGTGCCGCGAAGGTAGCCGAGTGGAGGTGGTTGCCGGTGAGCTCCTCGAACGGCGATCCCCGGCGGGAGAAGATCCAGGAGACTGCTGATAGCGACATCGCTACATCGATCCGGGCGTTGCTCGGCCTCGACCAGGCGGATCCCGCCGGGCTGGGGCTGGCGTTGGGCAGGTTCGCCGTCTCGGTCGCCGGGGACCCGATCGCGTTCTCGCAGGCGATGGTGGAGTACGGGATACGCAGCGCCCAAGCCACCATGGTCGCGGCGCTGCGCGGCATGGGTCTGGACCACGAGGGCCCTGCCGAGACGGACGAGGATCCGCGGTTCGCCGACCCGGCATGGACGAGCAACCCGCTGTTCTACCTGGTGCGCCAGCAGTACGCGCTTTTCGAGAGTTTCCTGCAGAAGTTGCTGGCCGAAGCGGATCTGGACGATCTCACCCGCCACAAGGCGGACTTCGCGGTGCGGCAGGCGCTCGACGCCTCCGCGCCGACCAACTTTTTGCTGACCAACCCAGCGGCACTGAAGCAGGCGTTCGACACCGGCGGCCTGAGCGTGCTGCGCGGAGCGAACAACGCGCTCCGCGACGTGGTGACCAACAAAGGCATGCCCCGTCAGATCACTCCCGGTCGGTTCCGGCCCGGTCATGAGCTAGCCGCCACACCGGGCCGCGTCGTGTTCCGTAACCGGCTGATGGAGTTGATCCAGTACGAGCCGCAGACCGAGACCGTGCACGCCATCCCGTTGCTGTTCAGCCCGCCGTGGATCAACAAGTACTACATCATGGATCTTGCGCCGGGGAAAAGCCTGGTGGAGTGGGCGGTACAGCATGGGCACACCTGCTTCATGATCAGCTACCGCAATCCGGATGAGACTCTGGCCGAGGTCACCATGAGTGATTACCTGCGGGAAGGGCCGCTGGTCGCTCTGGAGGTGGTCGAGGAGATCACCGGGACCCAGCAGACCAACCTGGCCGGGCTGTGCCTCGGCGGCACCTTGGCCACGGCCCTACTGGCCTGGCTCACCGCTCGGGGCGAGGATCGGGTCCGTTCCCTGACGGTGATGAACACCCTGCTCGACTACACCTTGCCCGGTCAGCTCGGTGTGTTCACCGATGAGGCCACTATCCGCCGCCTGGACCGCACGATGGCACGCACGGGCTACCTGCCCGCCCACAGCATGGCCACCACATTCAACCTGTTGCGGGGCCGGGATCTGGTGTGGAATTACGTGGTCAACGACTGGTTGCTGGGGAAAGAGCCGGCACCGTTCGACATTCTGAGTTGGAATGCGGATTCCACTCGGATGCCCGCGGCGATGCAGGCCGAATATCTGCGGTCCTTGTACCTGGAGAATCGGTTGGCACGAGGTGAGCTCGAACTGGCGGGGGAACGGCTCGACCTCACCAAAATCAGCAAGGACAGCTACTTCATCTCCGCTGAGAAAGACCACATCGCGTTGTGGAAGGGGGTCTACCAGGGTGCCCGGCTCATGGGCGGAACGGTCCGGTTCATGCTGTCCAATTCCGGCCATATCGCCGGCGTTGTCAACCCGCCGAACCCGAAATCGAAGCACTGGGTCGGTGCGGCCGACGAGTTGCCGGAAGATCCGGAGGTGTGGCGGGCGCAGGCTGCCCACGTTGCCAAGTCATGGTGGCAGGATTGGGCGCCATGGATCGCCAGGCGGGCGGGAAGGAAACGGCCTCCGCCCGCGATGGGCAGCACAATGCACCCGCCGCTGGAATCCGCTCCCGGCCGCTACGTCCTGGAGACCTAGTACCCGCGCGGTGGCAGTGCGGCGGGAGCGCGGAGGATGATGTGAGCCGTGGCCAAGGACGATGACGGCGGCGAGATTCCCGATCCGTGGCAAGCGCAGCTGGAGCCGCTGGGCGCGTTCATCCGGGCACAGCGCCAGCTGGCTGATCTCTCGTTGCGTGAGATGGCGGCTCTGACCCGGATCTCCAACGCCTACCTCAGCCAGGTGGAGCGGGGCCTGCACCAGCCATCGCTCACCGTGCTGCGGGCCATCGCCGATGCGCTGGGACTGACCACAGAACAGCTGCTGGCCAAGGGTGGGTGGGCAGCAACGGTGGCGCCCGACGTCCCCACTGAGGCCCCGCAACCGCCGCCGGCCGGCACAGAGGATGCCATCCGGACCGACCCGAGGCTTACCGAGACTCAGCGGGAAGCACTGCTGGGGGTGTACCGCAGCTTCACCGGGGGCGAGGTGGGGTGACGGTACTCACGTCACCCCGACGGTGTTTGACATATCTATCGTTCCTGCGTACTTTGGTGATCAAGGCTTTGTACGCTATAGGAAAGGATGACGATGACCACAGCGCAGGACACCATTACGGAGACCAACCACCGCGCTGCGGATTTCTTCACCAGAATGTGGCAGCCCTGGATGGACAACGCTCAGAAGTTCGCCAGCATGATGCCGGTTACGGACGCCAAGACGATGGATGCCCGGGCGGCCGGCATGGACGAGCTCATCGACAGCTGTTATGACTTCGCCGCGAACTTGCTGTCGGCCCAACGTGAGGTCGTCAAGAGTGGAGCAGCTGTCGCCCGGGCGGCGGTCAACAATGTGATGATCTCGACCCAGAGCGCGGTCAAGACCACGGCCACGAAGAAGAGCTGAGCCCACCCCCGCCCAGTGCGGCGACTCATACGCTGACCCCGCCACCGAACCGGGCGGGGTCACCGTGTGCCCGGCAGCCGTTCGGGGGACCTGCTGCCCGCGACTCCGCAAGCGCCCTCGCCAGGTGTTCCCATCGGCCCCTACGATGACCTCTGACAGCGTGGTCAGCCGGCCGAGCGGTCCCGTGCGTGCACGCGCTGGAGGAGGGTCAATGTCGCATATCGGGCTGTTGAGCGGGTCAGCCGACAGGGTGAAACGGCTTTCTCAACTCCTGCGAGACGCGGGCGCCGATCCCGTGATCATCACTGATCCGGCTGCATTGCCGGGTGATTCGGCTAGCGACGGTCTCGATTTCTACATCCAGCTCCCGGTCACCATCCATCCGGATGGTGACACCGCCGTCGCGCGGGTGGGCTCGTTCCTGTCCTCGGGCCTGCTGGCCAGGTTCAGCGCGGTCGATCGGGTGCTTCCGGTGCTGGCACCCGGTGCCACCGTGGTGCTGGTGTCAGGCAACACTCCGGACGAGATGTCGCTGCCCGACGACCAGCACTCCCGGCTTGCGCTGCTGCACTTGCTGGCGCACGCCGCCCGGGCCGAGCTCGCCGCCAAGCACGTCGAGGTGAGGGTCGTCAGCAGCCAGCGCACCGACGAGGAGATCGTGCAGTGCGCGCTGGGTGGCGACCGTGACTCTCACCCGCCACGTGACTCGCAGGAACGGGCCAGCGCGGCCACGGCATACCAGGACTGGCGCACCGAAGTGATGGGTTTAGTCGGCATCGACATCTGATACCGAGGAGGCCGTTGGTGAGCTTGATGTTGAGCCAGGACGCACCGGCAGATGCGTTGCTGGACCGTGACCCCCTGGCGTTGCTGCTGGCCATGCTCCTCGATCAGCAAGTGCCGATGGAGCGAGCTTTCGCTGCTCCCTACCAGCTGCAGCAACGGCTGGGCCATGAGCTCGACGTGCACGAACTGGCTGCTTATGACCCCGACGCGCTGGCGTCGCTGTTCGCCACGCCGCCCGCGCTGCACCGGTACCCCAAGTCGATGGCCGGCCGGGTCCAGGATCTCTGCCGGGTATTGGTTGAGCACTACGACGGCGATGTGACGAGGTTGTGGCGAGACGTGACGGATGCGCGTGCGTTGCTCGACCGGTTGACCGCATTGCCCGGCTATGGAAAACAAAAAGCGCAGATATTTGTGGCGCTTCTCGGCAAGCAGCGTAAC
>OBLV0100000160.1_pt1 | contig 22015 bp, 24 predicted proteins | sample 1520071 | NCBI WGS metagenome assembly OBLV01 (sample SAMEA3888446, study PRJEB22518) | metagenome | reverse complement strand
CGGGTCGACCACACTCGGCGGATGCGCTCCGGGTCGGTGGTCGCCCCGGCCGTACGGGGTCGGCGTCGCATGCGGGCCCTCCGGCCTGCTCGTCATCGACCTGGATCGCCCGAAACCGGGCGACACCCCGCCCAAGGCATGGCAGATGCCCGGCATCCACGACGGCTCGGACGTCCTAGCCGTGCTCGCCGAGCGGGCCGGACAGCCCTTCCCGGCCGACACGTACGTCGTCCGCACCGGCCGGGGCGGCACCCACCTCTACTTCGCCGCGCCGGCCGGCGCGGCGCTCGGCAACACCGCCGGCGCCCGCGGCGGCCTTGGCTGGCTCGTCGACACCCGCGGGAGCGGCGGGTACGTCGTCGCTGCCGGCTCCACAGTGGACGGCCGCCCCTACACCGCGCTCACCGCCCGCCCGCCAGCGCCGCTGCCTGCCTGGCTGGCCGCCGCGCTGACCCGGCCCGCGCCGAAGTCGCCAGCGCCCGCGGCGGCCGTGGCCGCCGAGCGGCTGCCGGCCTACCTCCAGGCCGCTGTCACCGGCGAGCTGGCGCACGTCGCTGCCGCCGCCGAAGGCTCCCGGAACCACACCCTGTTCACGGCCGCCGTCGCGCTCGGCCAGCTCGTCGCCGGCGGCGCGCTGCCGGCCGAGCGGGTGACCACCGAGCTGGAACAAGCCGCCGCCCGAATCGGGCTCGGCCCAGCGGAAGCGGCCGCCACCATCCACTCCGGGCTACGCGCCGGCGCCCAGAGCCCCCGCACCCCTGGCCGGCCCGGACGGAACGCCGCATGACCAAGCCGCAGCCCACGTCGGCCGAACGGCCCCCACTACGCGCCGTGCCGGCCGCTGACGGCTGGGACGCCGAGCCGGCGCCGCTGTCGGCGCGCCGGCTGCTGCCGCCGTTCCCGGGCGACACGTTGCCCGGCTGGCTCGGCGACCAGGTCGCCGCGGTCGCCGAGTTCACCCAGACCCCGGCCGACCTCGCCGGCTGCATCGGCATAGCCGCGCTGTCGGTGGCCGCCGGCGGGCGGGCCGTGGTCGAGGTGCGGACGGGCTGGCGGGAGCCGGTCAACCTGTTCACCGCGGTGGCGATGCCGCCCGGCTCCCGGAAGTCGGCCGTCTTCGCCGCCATGACCTCCCCGCTGCTGGCCGCCGAGACCGCGCTCGTCGAGCTGGCCCGCCCAATCGTCGTCGAGGCCGAGCTCGCCGCCCGGGTGGCCCGCGCCCGGGCCGAGCGGACCGCCAAAGCCGCCGAGGCCGCGACCACCGCAGAGGCCCGGATGACCGCCTTCGCTGACGCCTCGTCCGCCGCGCTGGCCGCCGAGGAGATCACGGTCCCCGGGCTGCCCCGGCTCGTCGCCGACGACGTCACGCCCGAAGCGGCCGCGTCGCTGCTGGCCGAGCAGAGCGGCCGGCTGGCCGTCCTGTCCGCCGAGGCCGGCATTTTCGCCACCCTAGCCGGCCGTTACTCCGGCGCGCCCAACCTGGAGGTGTTCCTCAAGGGCCACGCCGGCGACATGCTCCGCGTCGACCGCAAAGGCCGCCCGGCCGAGCACGTCGAGCGCCCAGCCCTCACCCTCGGCCTGGCCATCCAACCCGAAGTCCTCATCGACATCGCGCAGATGCCCGGCTTCCGCGGCCGCGGCCTGCTCGCCCGCATCCTCTACGCCCTGCCACCGAACACCGTCGGCCGCCGCCGCGTCGGTGCCTCGCCGCCGGCTGAGGACGTCACCTCCGCCTACGCCGACCACCTCCGCCACCTGGTCCTCACCCTCGCCGACTGGACCGACCCAGCGGTCCTGCCGCTCACCCCCGACGGCAACCAGCGGGTGCTCGAACAAGAGGCCGCCATCGAGCCACGGCTCGACCCGGAGACCGGCGACCTCGCCCACCTCGCCGACTGGGCATCCAAGCTGACCGGCGCCACAGTCCGGCTCGCCGGCCTGCTTCACCTCGCCACGCACCACGCCAACGGCTGGAACAGGCCAATCAGCGGCAGCACCGTCGAGGCGGCCGCCCGGCTCGGGCACTACTACCTCGCCCACGCCCTGGCCGCCTTCGACCACATGGGCGCCGACCCGCTCGTCGACGACGCCCGCGCCGTCCTCGCCTGGATCACCCGCGCCGGCGCTACCCGGCTCACCCGACGCGACGCCTTCAACGCCCTCCGCGGCAGTCGCTACCGCAAGGTCACCGACCTCGACCCCGCGCTCGGCCTGCTCGTCGACCACGGCTACCTCCGCCCTGTTCCAGCTCCGCCGCCGGCCGCAACCGGCGGCCGGCCACCCTCACCGGCCTACGACGCCCACCCCGCCTGCGCAGAACCCGCACAACCTGCGCAACCCCCCACCGGCGGTGCCCGATGACCAGTTCCGCGGGTTGCGCGGGTACTGCGCGACGGATCGCTGCAACGGTCGCCGCCAGCGCCCCGACCGATCACACCGGCCTACGCGCATTCGCCGCTCGACCGCCCGTACTGAGAGCCGCGAGAGCGCCGCCACCGGCCGCCATCCGTCGCGCTGCGGGGGGGTGTCCACGCCTCGCCATGTTCCGCGCCCGCCGACCGCCTGACCGCCGTCACGGACTCTCCCAGACTCGCCTCGAAAGGTCCACCCATGATCCAGCACCCCGAACAGCCCACCTCCGCCGAGACCCCGCTCCTGCTCACCGTCGAGCAGGCGGCCTGCCGACTCGGCATCGGCCGCACCCTGGCCTACGCACTCGTCAAGGCCGGCGAACTCGAATCCGTCCAGATTGGACGGCTACGCCGCATCCCGGCCGACGCCCTGCCCGCTTTCCTGAACCGGCTCCGGGCGCTGGCCGCGGACCGGCCGGCCGCCTGAGAGGGGCTGCCCATGACCACTACCGGCAAGGGTCGTGCCTCGAACGGTGCGTCGAGCATCTACCGCGGCAACGACGGGGACTGGCACGGCCGCGTCACCATGGGCACCCGCGACGACGGCCGCCAGGACCGCCGACACGTCCGCGGGAAGACGCGGGCGGAGGTGACACGGAAAGTGCGCGAGCTGGAGAAGGCGCGCGCCGCCGGGATGGTCCGTCGAGCTGGTCGCGTCTGGACCGTCGAGCAGTGGCTCACGCATTGGCTGGACAACATTGCCGCGCCATTCATTCGGGACAACACTCTCGCCGGCTATCGGGTGGCCGTGCGGGTCCACCTAATCCCCGGGGTAGGAGCGCACCGGCTGGACCGGTTGGAGCCGGAACATCTCGAGAAGCTGTACGTCAGGATGATGCAGAACGGCAGCGCGGCCGCCACCGCGCACCAAGCGCACCGCACTATCCGCACAGCGCTCGGCGAGGCTGTCCGGCGAGGACACCTGGCCCGTAACCCGGCGGCGCTGGCGAAGGCACCTCGGCTAACCGAGCTAGAAGTCGAGCCGTACTCCGTCGAGGAAGTGCAGCGCATCCTCGCCACCGCCGGCAAGCACCGGAATGGCGCACGGTGGGCCGTCGCGCTCGCGCTCGGCCTACGCCAAGGCGAAGCCCTTGGCCTCCGCTGGCCTGACCTCGACCTCGACGCCGGCGTCCTGGTCGTCCGCCGCTCGCGGCTGCGGCCCCGCTGGGATCACGGTTGCGGTGGCAGGTGCGGCAAGCCGAAGGCTGGCTACTGTCCCGAGCGCGTAGCGGCGCGCGAGGAGACCGCCGAGACCAAGTCCCGTAACGGCCGGCGTGTGGTCGGCCTGCCGAATGAACTCACCGCCATGTTGCAGCAGCACCACGCGGAGCAGAACCGGGAGCGAGCGGCTGCGGCCCAGCTATGGCAGGAAGGCGGGTGGGTCTTTAGCACGCCCACCGGCCGGCCGCTCAACCCGCGGACCGACTACACGAACTGGAAGAAGCTCCTCGCGGACGCTGGTGTCCGGGAAAGTCGGCTCCACGACGCCCGGCACACCGCAGCGACTGTGCTCCTGGTCCTCGGCGTCCCAGAACGAGCTGTGATGGGCCTCATGGGCTGGTCAGACAGTGCCATGACCACGCGCTACCAGCACATCACACGCCAGGTCCGGCGAGATATTGCCGATCGCGTGGGAGGCCTGATCTGGCCAGCCAACCCGGCTGCTACCGAGACGGACTAGCTGCGGCGCGCCAACCACACGGCCCGCTGGCCTACGCCTGTTCAATTGAGACCACATTTGAGACCAGAAGGACAACGGAAGGCGACGTAGCCTTACACGACGGCGCTTCCAGAGCGGGTTCGTCCTGGTCGGGGCGGTGGAGGTGGGATTTGAACCCACGGACGGCTTGCACCGTCACACGCTTTCGAGGCGTGCGCCCTCGGCCACTAGGCGACTCCACCAGTACTCCAGCGCAGCGTACCGGACCTTCCCGCCAGACCGCCGGCCGCTCACCGCGCAGCGGAGAAGAACTCCCGCAGCAACGCGCCGCATTCCTGCGCCAGCATCCCGCCGACGACCTCCGGCCGATGGTTTAGCCGCCGATCGCGTACCACGTCCCACACCGAGCCCACCGCACCAGCCTTCGGATCGGTCGCACCGTAGACCAACCGGCCGACCCGGGCCAGCACCAGCGCCCCCGCGCACATTGTGCACGGCTCCAGGGTGACCACCAGGGTGCAGCCGGTCAGCCGCCACGACCTGGCCCGGGCAGCGGCCCGGCGGAGCGCCAGCAACTCGGCGTGCGCGGTTGGATCACCGGTACGCTCCCGCTCGTTATACCCCTCGCCGAGGACCTCGCCGGCTGGGTCGAGCAGCACGGCACCCACCGGGACATCACCCCAGCCGATCGCCTGCCCGGCGAGGGCCAACGCGCGGCGCATCGCCGAGTAGTACCCACCGCTCAGGCCGGTCATCCGCCGCGCAACCCCTCCAGCGCGTCCAGGCAGCCGGCCTTCTCACAGACCGCGGTGATCACGTCGACGGGCAGCGTACCTTCGTGGCTGACCAACGCGAGCAGGTCGTGGGCCGAGGTGCCGAGATCAGCAACCAGGTCAGCGTCCCCAACCGGCTCGTCGTCGATGTCCTGCTCGGCATCCAGCAGCCCATCCACCAGCAGGCCAGCCAGCTCGTACTCCTCGGCGGCTGAGCCGTCGGAGACGAAAACCCGCAGATCATCCTGCTCGCTGTCCATCCGGAGGATGCCGACGTACTCATCGTCCTGCTCAAGGAACATCATCGCGGTCGCTGCGGTCTCGCTGGCGTCGCGGACCAGCTCAGCGATGTCGTCGATGGTCTCCACCTCGTCCAAGTCCAGCTCCCGGGCCATCCACCCGGCTGACGTACGAACCAGAACGGCAGCGAAGTACGACACGAGGGAACCTCCCGTGACGAACGGCTAACCCTCACTCCAGGCTAAGGGGTAGCTAACGGGGTAGAGCGTCGACAACCCGAGCGTACGGCTCGGCCAACCCGATCCGATGCGCAATTGCCACTAGCATCTCATCGGCGTACAGGTCGAGGTCATCCAGGATCGTCCGGAGCTCGAACTCATCCAGCCCGAGATCGGTAAATATCCGTAGGTCCCCTACCGGCCACACCTCGTCCATGTCCTCCTCGGCGGGCAACTCCTCGCCGAGCCGGTCCACCGCCTGCCGGGCCAAGTCGTAGTCGGCCGCCGCGGTGACGTCGGACAGCAAGAGCCGTACGTCGCCCGCATGCCCGGAGTCGGTGGCCAGCCGCAGCGCCACAAAGAACTCGTCCTCGACGTTCACCAGCACCATCGGGCCGCCCTCGGACGGCTGCTGCCGAACCGCGGTCAGGCAACTGTCCAGATCGTCCATCACGGCCGGTGGCAGCAGCGCGCACTGCCACTGGTCAGCATCGCGGAACAGCGTGACCGCGAATCCTTCGTCAGCCACGGCTGCCTCCTCACCATCCCACACTGTCGGATCGTTGCAGGCCAGGGCGGCCGGGGCCAAGCCGGCTGGGCAAGTCATCCCTGTGAAGCAGGACAAAACATCCTTTTCATCCGGGATGCGGCTGACCAGGGAGCTAGGTTATCCGGCACCGCGCCGGCTGATAACGCCTACTACAGGTGGCGCAGCATCCGGGAGTTGCCGAGCGTGTTCGGCTTGACCCACTCCAGGTCGAGGAACTCCGCGACACCCTCGTCGTAGGAACGCAGCAGTTCCTCGTACACCTCCGCCGGCACCGGCGTGCCCTCGATCTCGACGAACCCGCAGGAGGCGAAGAACGCGGTCTCGAAGGTCAGCACGAACACCCGCCGGATGCCCAGCGACCGGGCCGTCGCCAGCAGCCGCTCCACGATCCGGTGACCGACGCCGTAGCCACGCACCGTCGGGTCCACAGCCACCGTGCGCAGCTCGGCCAGGTCCTCCCACAGTACGTGCAGCGCACCGCAGCCGACCACCTCGGCCTGCTCCGGATCGGTCCGCTCGGCCACCCAGAACTCCTGGACGTCTTCGTACAGGGTGACCGTCGGCTTGTTCAGCAGGATCCGGTCGCCGGCGTAGGTGTCGACGAACCGCCGGATGTCCCGGACGTCGCGGGTCCGAGCCCGCCGGATCTCTACCTGCATGGTCCGAAGAGTAATGATCGGGTCGGTGCCGATGGGCCCGTGACGATAGGCATAGATCGATTTGTCGCGTGCCTCACCCAGGTTGTCGGGCCGAGGCGTTACGGTGATCACGTGACCTCGGTCGCTGTCCTCGGTCTGGGTTTGATGGGCGGCTCGCTGCTGCGGCGGCTGGCCGCGGATGCCGCCGTGCGCGGGTACGACGCCGACCCTGCTACCCGGCAGATCGCCCGCGAGGCTGGTCATTCAGTGGCCGACGATCTGCCGGCCGCGGTGGCCGACGCCGACTTGGTGGTGCTGGCCACTCCGCTGCCCACCCTGCCCGTACTACTGCCCGAGCTGGCCAGGGCGATCCGGCCGCGGGCACTGCTCACCGACATGACCAGCGTGAAGCAGCCGGTCCGGGAGCTGGTTGGGACGCTCGCGCCGGGGGTCCGGTTCGTCGGGGGTCATCCGATGACCGGTACGGAGCACTCCGGCTTCGCCGCCAGCGACCCCAACCTGTTCGCCGGTACGACCTGGGTGTTGTGTCTGGAGGAGGACACCGAGCTGGCCGGCTGGCTGGGGCTGGCTGCACTGGTGACCCGGCTGGGCTGCCGGGTGGTGCCAGCCACTGCTGACGAGCATGACCGGGCGGTGGCCCGGATCAGCCACCTACCGCACCTGCTTGCCGCGGCGCTGGCAATCAGCGGCGAGCAGGGTGGGGAGCTGGCGCTGAAGCTGGCCGCTGGGTCGTTCCGGGACGGCACCCGGGTGGCCGACACCCGCCCGGAACTCACCACGGCGATGTGCGATGCGAACCGGGCGGCGCTGGCCGATGCGCTGGATGCCACCGTGACCCTACTGGCCGAAGCAAGGGACGCGCTGCGGTCCGACCAGTCGCTGGCTGGCCTGCTCGCCGCTGGGTTCGCGGCCCGGCGGCGGTGGGTGGCCACTGGCATTGGCGGCACCGAGATCGTACTGAGCACCAACGCACCAACGCTGGCCGCCGACCTGCTCGAGCTAGGCCGGGCCGGCGGCCACTTGGTCGAACTCAGTGACCACAAGCTGCGTGGTTGGCGGCCATCAAGCTGACGAACTCAGTCCTGGTTCGCGACCGCCTCCACCAACTCGCTGCAAAACGCCTTGAGGTCTGCTGGCTGGCGGCTGGTGACCAGCGTGTTCGGACCGGCGGTACACACCACGACCTCCTCATCGACCCAGCTCGCGCCAGCGTTGCGGAGGTCGGTCTGCAGGCTTGGCCAGCTCGTGACCGTACGGCCACGTACCACCTCGGCCTCGATCAGCGTCCACGGCGCGTGGCAGATGGCCGCGACCGGCTTGCCCGCATCGAAGAATGCCCGGACGAAGTCGACCGCATCCGGCTGGGTCCGGAGCTGGTCGGGGTTGGCCACCCCGCCAGGCAGTACCAGCGCGTCGTAGTCAGCCGGGTCAACCACGGCCACGATGCCGTCGGGGTCGAACTGCCGGCCTCGGTCGAGATGGTTGAAAGCATGCACCTTTCCGGCCTCGCCCGCCACTAGGTGCGGGGTACCACCGGCCGCCTCGACGGCCTGCCACGGCTCGACCAGCTCAACCTGCTCGACACCCTCATTTGCCACCAAGAACGCCACCGTCTTGCCTTGCAGCTCATCAGTCATGATGGTCCTCCTCTCCCAGGCCGGGTACCCGACCGCGGCCCCGCCTAACTTGAGTGCCCGGCCCGTACCACGCTAGTAGCCGCGACGCGCCGCTGAGCAGCATTCACGATCGGTTGGATGTTTCCCTCAGCTTGCGCCCTGCGGACCGATGAACCCACTGAGCCCCCGCCCACGGCCAAGCTGACCGTGCGGCGGGAGGCGCGCATCAGCGCTGCTGCAACCAGCATGCGCGTGGCGGTGGAGGAGCCAGCCGTGTTCGAGCATTACCGGAGCACCCGGGGGCAGCAACCGGTCCCCACCGGGCCAGATCCCGTCTTGTCGGTCGGATCGCAGCAGTCCTCGTACGGTTTGGCCCACCCGCACCAGCCGGAACCGGCCGCTTCGACACACCAGCCGGATCGGCCGTACCGGTCCTGGCAGCGGTGGCATCGCCGCCTGCTGGTGGTCCTCGACCTGGCCGCCCTGCTCGGCTCGGCCGTCCTCGGGCTGGTTGCCGGCGGTCGCACCGGCGGTGTCCTGGTCGGCCTCGGGCTGGTCGCGGCCTGGCTGTTGACCCTGGTCTTCAGCGGTTGCTACGACCTGGGTCAGGTCGGCGGCGGAACCGCCGAAATGCGGCGGGTGCTGGGTACTCCGGTACGGATCGGGTTCGCGGTAGGGCTGGCGGCCTACCTGGTGCACGCCGAGTCCGAGCGGATGCTCATCCTGATAACCCTCGCCGCCGGCACACTCCTGCTGCCGGCCGGTCGACTAGTGGCTCGCGGCGTCTTGGTATCGGCGCGGCGGCGCGGCCACTACCGCTCCCGGGTGCTCGCCGTGGGCGCCGTCCGCGAGGTGGCACGCCTGACCGAGCAAGCGCGCCGCAGCCCTGGCGCCGGCCTGGACATCATTGCCGCCTGCGTACCGCAGCCCACCTCCGCCGAGCACCGACGTCACAATGACCTCACCGAGCTGACCTCGCTCGGGGTCCCGGTCGCGGGTACGCCCCAGACGGTGCCCGCCGCGGCCAGTTCCTGCCGAGCCGACACCGTGATCATCGCCGGACATACCGTGCTGAGCCGGCGCGCGCTGCGGCGATTGGCCTGGCAGCTTGATGGAGCCCGGTTGCGGCTGTACGTCGCCTCGCCGTTGAGTGAGGCCGACACCCAGCGGATTGCGCTGCGGGCGGTGGGCGATCTGTCCGCCCTGGATGTCCAGCCGGCAGCACTGGGCAGCAGCCGGCGGGTGCTCAAGGCTGCCCTCGACCGGGTCCTCGCCGCGGTCCTGCTGGTGCTGACCGCGCCGCTGCTGCTGGTGCTGGCAGCGCTGGTGGGGCTCACCTCGCGCGGCCCGGTGCTCGACCGGCAGCGGCGGGTGGGCGTGGGTGGTCGGACCTTCGACCGCCTGAGGCTGCGCACCACCCGGGTTGGCGCAGACCAAGCGGTGACCACGCCGCCCGACCAGTCCCGCACCGACCGGCCGCCGCCCGAAGCGCCCACGACTCCCCTGCTGACCGCGGTGGGGCGGGTGCTGCGCCGCTGCTCGCTGGATGAGCTGCCGCAACTGTTCAACGTGCTCGGCGGCTCGATGTCGCTGGTCGGACCGCGGCCGCCGCTGCCCAGCGAGGTGGCCGTGACCGGCGGCGAGGTGCGCCGCCGGCTGTTGGTCAAGCCTGGCATCACCGGGCTGTGGCGGGTCTGCGGCGGCAAGGACCTGTCCTGGGCCGACTCGGTCCGGCTCGACCTGTCCTACGTGGAGAACTGGTCGCCGCTGCTGGACCTGTCGATCATGGCTCGTACGGTGCCGGCGGTGGTCCACGGCCACCGCGCGCCCTGATGCCGGCCGGTTACCCGGTACCGCGCCGGGTCCCTCAAAGTGGTGGCCTCACGAGCCGGCGGCGGACTCGCCGGGCAACGGTCCGGTGAGCATCGGTATGAGGTCGAGCGTGACCGGATGGAACCGGCCAACCTTGGTCAGGGTCTCGATCCAGTCGCCGGCACGCTGCGGGGCGATGTAGCGGGCTTCGGTGATCACGGCGTGCGCTTGGTCCTCGTCGCCACCGACGACCAAGACCACCGCGAAGAAGAACGCCGCGGTCGCCGCCCCGGTCGGAGTGCTGGCGGCAGTGAAGGCAACCGCCACAGCCGGACCGAGCGCGCTGATGTCGGGGGAGGTGGCCAGCCTGGTCAGCAAGTCATAGAACTGGCTCGGCTCATCAAGGGCCGACAGGACCGCCTCGTGCTCACCGAGCAGGGCGAGGGAGCGTAGCGCGCTGACCTGCTGGGCGCGTCCGGTCTCATCCTGCTCGACCAGCTCCTCGAGGGTGGCGCCGACGAGGTCGTCGTCGAGGTCGTCGAGGCGTTCGGTGAGGAGCTGGCGTTGGCGGGCCGGCTCGGCTGCGACCAGCTCGTGCGCCAGGACGGTCAGCAGGAGAGGCCGGTACGCCGCCTCGACACCGTCAGTCTGGGCCACTTCGCGGAGAGTCCGGCACCGCTCTGCCTCGTCTTCGGGTACGGCAAGCAACGCCTCCTCGACGGCAGAGTCGGCGGCAGCGGCGAGAAGCTCGGGATGGCCGGCGAGATAGTCCCGCTCCTCGGTGAAGGACCGGGTAGCCAGCCACCCGCGGGCGGCGTCAAGCAGAGCGGCGTCGATGGTCGACCAGCTTAGCGGTGGACCTACGCCGAAGGAGCCCACCGTGGGTCAATGTCCGCAGTTCACCCTACCGAGTCGGCGGGCCGTCCCCTACCGGCCACCCAGGCAGCCGACTCCCGCGGTCCGGCACACGTGCGGCCCGTCGCTAGGCGCGTAACGGTCCTGTCGGTGGACGCGGCTGGCGGCCGTGAACGCTCCCCTGGCCGGGCCGGAAGCTAATAGTGCCTGGTATCTCGTACCGAGCGGAACTCGGCCTCATTCAGCTTGTGGCACCAAAGCCACTTTCCGCCTGGCAGCCTGCATCGAAGCTGTGACGTACCCTCCCAGGTGGCAACCTCAACATGCGCCGCTTGCAGCTCCGCGATCGTCTCCACTGCCGGCAAGAGGTCGGTATCCCGGGAGAACAGGATAGCGACCTCGTACTCCTGCTTGATCGCCATTCGCACCATATCGACGGCCAGCGAGACGTCGATACCCTTCTCCCGCGGCTTCTCATGGCAGCTCGGCTGGCCGAAGTCACGCGGGTACCAGAGCGTACGTCTGATCATCTTGACCCGCGGGTCGGCTCCCCAGGCTGCCGCCTGCTTGTCGGTAGCGGCCGTAAGCCGCGCCTCGCGCCGCGGTTCTGGCCGGCCCCGGTAGACTCGAACCTGTTGCAGCACACCACCCAAAGCGCGCTTTCTGACGAGCAGGCTGCCGAGCTTTACCGGGTCTATCAAGTACTGCTCAGGCAACCCCCCAACCGGTCGAAAAACTTCACGTGCGGAAAAATAGGCGTTTTGGTAGTCGAGAAACACGACCACCTTCGGCGCCATCCACACTGCTCCAATAAAAAAGCCCCGCCAGTCCCCCCAGGAGGGGAGGGCGGGGAGCAAGGAATTCAGGATAGGGCTAGCCGGGCCGCCGGCGCAAGGGCTTGGCAGTGACTCCTGCCACAGCCTGCCGTCGGCGCCCGACATTCGTGGTGGCGGCGGCCACTTCAACCTACCGGGCAGCTATGTAAAAAAGATGAATGAGGACATATCATTTCTCATTAAGTAACAGCCGGATGGCTCGAAAGTTCACTCCAAGAGCCGGCACACAGTAGGTCGCTGCCCAGTTGGGCCATTCTGGGCCATTCCCGACAAGATCGTCCCAGCGGCCGATCCATCAGGGTGGGTGGTGCCGTCACATGGTCGTCACATGGTCGGCCGCGCAGGGTGGGGCCATGGCAGTGCTCTGTACGTACCGACCCAGATGGCAACGCGGGATCCTCATTGCCGTGGGGTTGGCAACTCTCACCGGCTGTACGGGTCCGAACGGACACCGGTACGCAACCTCCGGTCGCCGGGGAACGACTCGTCTCCGCTACCCGGAACCGCGAATTCCTTTGCAGTCAGCTCAACCTGAGCGCCGGCACGGCTCCCTGTCCGCGCCGCAGGATCCAGCATCAGATCACCGACTGCTAACACGGCCGGCCGGGCCGACGCGCCGCGGCGGAGCAGTGCCCGCACCCGGGCCGCGAACTCCTCAAACGCGAACAGCTTGACCAGGTAGTCATCCGTGCCCGCATCAAGCCCACGGAGGCGGTCATCGACCGAATCCGCACAGTCAGCCGCAGGACCGACGCCCACTGCGCCGAGCCACGTAGCCGCCGGCACACTTCGAACCCGTCGAGGCCGGGGAGCATCGCGGCCAGGACGATCACGTCGTACTTGTTCTTCTGCACCAGCCACAGGCCCCTCGGGACCATCAGCGGCGACGTCGACCACGTACCCCTCCTCGTCCAGACCACGACGCAACAGGACCGCCATCCGGGCCTCGTCCTCCACTACCAACAGCCGCGCGACCACTCCATCTGACCACCGAGCCGCCGCCCGACCTCAGGCGCTACAGCGCCCGACCACAGCATGATGTACCAATCATGTGCGGCAGATGTGAACCTGGGGCCATACGGGGCAGAGTTGGGCCATGGAGCCCGGCGGATGGTCGAGCGGCGGTTCGAACCTGTTGTCCGCGACGCCTTCGTCGAGGTGCTGCGCGGCCAGCGGGGCATCGGGCGGTGGTGGCCGCGTGGTGCGACGGCGCGTGGGTGGTCGACCTGTGGGTGGTCGGGCCGACGCGGCGGGCGCCCGGTTCTGGCAGCCGGAATCGAGAACGCGTTCCGCGCCTGCCTCGGCTTGCCACCGCTCGACGACTGACCGCGGCATCGAGACGACGGGTCGCGGCAGCGCGGTGGATATGTTCGGACCGCTCGGGGCCCGGTGCGTCGCGATGCTTCGACCGTGGTGGTCAGGCGGTGGCGGTCACGGCCTCGACGAGCAGATCGCGTACCTCGCCGACCAAGCCGTTCATGTTGCACAACACGATGGCGTTGGCGTCCAGCTCAGGTAGGCGCTGGATCTGCGCCTCGTAGCCCGGGTCGCCGCCGCCGTGACCGAAACGTCGGGTGCGGCCCTCGCCGGCGAGGATCACGCCGTAGCCCATGGCGAGGCCCTCCGCCACGGTGCACTGTGGCGTGAGCATCACGTCACGCAGCGCCGCACCGAGCAGCGTCCCGTCGTGGTAGCTGTGCAGGAACCGGTCGAGGTCGGCGACGGTGGAGAAGGCCCCGCCGTCCGAAGCTCCCACGGGAGGGATGGAGTAGATGTTGGATCGCCATGGCGCGCCCGGCTCACGCGGCGGCAGGTAGCCCACGGCGACATTGGGACGAGCCTCGTCGAGGGCGAAGAAGCCGCTGGCGGCCATGCCCGCCGGCTCGAAGACCCGGTCGGCCACCACCTCGGTATAGGGAACTTGCGTCAACTCCTCGATGATGAGGCCCAGCACGATGTAACCGGCGTTGGAGTACTGGAATTGCCCGCCAGGGCCGCGGTACGGCGGGAGATCGGCGAACATCGGCAGGAAGTCCGCCGGACGCAGCACGCGGTACGACGGCCTGGTTTCCCACAGTTCGGCGTAGTCGCACTTCTCGTTCTCCTCGTAGTAGTCGGCGATCCCGGACGTGTGGGTGAGGAGGTGATGCACCGTGACCTCGGACAGCAACGTCGACGGGCGCCGCTGCGGCGGCAAAATGTCGACCACGAGCGTGTCGAAGGTCAGCTTGCGACGGCGCACCAGGTCAGCGACAGCAACCGCGGTGAACATCTTCGTCACCGAGGCCAGCCCGAACCGCGTACCCGGCCGCACAGGCACCGCATCCGACCGGTTCGCCATGCCGTAGCAGCACTCGAATTCGGTCACGCCCCCTCGGGTGACAAGGACAACACCAGAAAAGCCACGTTCGTCGGCCCACTCCCGCAACCGCGCGTCCACCCGCTCCATGACGTCACCAACGCAGCTCATGCACGCACTGTCCCAGCTCCGCTCGTCGGTACCCACTTTCTCAGCACCTACGAACTTAGCGGACAGTCGCCAAACGGCGACCCGATCGGGCCCAGTCGGCGCGGAATAGGGCGACAACGCCGCCATGATCACTTCGCCGACACGACCGCGTCGCTACCACCTCCAGTGGTCACAAACACGGCAGATCCACCATCGCAACGACTTTGCAGATCCGCTGGCCGGGTCCACGTCGATCCGGTAGGAAGCCGTTCGTATAGAGAGTAAGGAGCCGATACCCGTGGCGGCGATATGTCCAGGAGGAACCCAGATGAAGCAGTACCTGCTCAGCGTGTACCAGCCCGACGGAGATCCTCCGCCGCCGGAGATCCTGGAGAAGATCATGCGGGACCTAGACGTCTTGCACCAGGAACTCAAGACCGCCGGCGCGTGGGTCTTCGCCGGGGGCCTGCACTCCCCGAGTACGGCCACCGTGGTGCGGCTGAAGGACGGCGACGTACTCATGACCGACGGCCCGTACGCCGAGGGCAAAGAGTACCTCGGCGGGATCTGCATCCTCAAAGCGCCTGATCTCGACGCCACGCTCGAATGGGGTCGTAAGGCCACCCGGGCGACCACCCTCCCGATCGAGGTACGGCCGTTCCACGACGAAGCCGAGGACTGATGCCTGACGCGCCGCCCCTTCCTGCCTCGGAAATCGAACGTGTGTTCGCTGAACAGTACGGTCGCGCGGTGGCCGTCCTGGTCCGCACCTTCGGCGACATCGACGTTGCCGAGGAGGCGGTCCAGGACGCGTTCACCGCGGCAGTGCAACGGTGGCCGTCGGCCGGACTGCCGCCGAGCCCGGCGGGATGGATCATCACCACTGCCCGCAACCGGGCGATCGACCGCCTTCGCCGGGAGGCGTCCCGCGCCGACCGGCACACCCAAGCCGCCCTGCTGCACGTCCGCGACGAACCGGCCGAGGAGGGCGCCGTGCGCGACGATCGGCTGCGCCTGATCTTCACTTGCTGTCACCCGGCACTGGCCACCGGCACCCAAATCGCCCTGACGCTCCGGCTGCTGGGCGGGCTCACCACCGCGGAGATCGCCCGCGCCTTCCTGGTGCCAGAGCCGACTATGGCCCAGCGGCTGGTCCGAGCCAAGGGCAAGATCCGCGACGCGCGGATCCCGTACCGGGTCCCGACCGAGGCCGACCTGCCAGGCCGCCTGCGGGCCGTGCTGGCTGTCGGCTACCTCATCTTCAACGGGGGCTACACCGCCAGCTCGGGTGACCGGCTGGTCCGCCAGGACCTCTGTACGGAAGCCATCCGCCTCGCCCGGCTGCTGGCCGATCTCATGCCCGACGAACCGGAGGTCATGGGGTTGCTCGCGCTCATGCTGCTCATTGAGTCCCGGCGAGCCACCCGTACCACCCCCGACGGCGACCTCGTGCTGCTGGCCGACCAGGACCGGCGCCGTTGGGACCGCGACCTCATCGCCGAAGGCCAGGCCATCGTCCGAGCTTGCCTGCGGCGCAACCAGCCCGGCCCGTACCAAATCCAGGCGGCGATCAATGCCATCCACAGCGACGCACCGGCCGCAGCCACCACCGACTGGCGGCAGATCCTGCAGCTCTACAACCAGCTCTTGGCACTCGCCCCCAGCCCGGTCGTGGCCCTCAACCGCGCGGTCGCGGTGGCTGAAGTCGAGGGTCCGGACGCGGCGCTTACCCTTCTCGACGGCCTCGACCTCGCCGGCTACCACCTCTTCCACGCCATCCGCGCCGACCTGCTCCGCCGCCTGGGCCGCAGCACCGAGGCAGCCTCGGCGTACAAGGCGGCGATCACCCGTACCCAGAATGCAACCGAACGCGACTTCCTGCAGCGCAACCATCAAGCGCTGATGGCACTACAAGATCGCTAGGTCTTGAGCGACGAACCCATCGCCTTCGCTGTAGATCACGACCTGCAGATTCCACTGACTCATCGCGCCTCCCGCTCACCCTCCATGGCCTCCTTCACAGAGCACCGATCTTCGGCTCGGCTGTTGACGGGTGCTGATCAACTGCGGAAGGTCTCGGGAGGGGGTCGCGTACGGCCCGAGCACTTGACTCCGCGCCAGAACCTCGGCCACCGAGCGCGAGCTACGCCCCGCAGCCGGTCAGGCTGCGGCGATCTCGACCATGGCAGCACCGATGGCTAACGGTTCGGGGATCGGCTCGCCGTCCTCGCGCATGCCGGCCAGGTGGAGCCCCATCGCTTCCGCATAAGCTGCTCGCACTCCTCGCGGGTCCCGGCCACCGCGACGCAGCCAGGGAGGTCGGGTGCCCAGGCGCTGTAACCGGTCCCTTCGGCGTGCTCGATCACGGCGAGGTAGCGCAGTGGGGTCGCTCACTCCGTGCCCCTATCAAGCCAGCCTGCCGAAGGATGCTCCGCTCCGTTCGCGGATGAACGTCGTCCCTCATCTTCCGGGCTCATCTTTGCGGCGATCGTGACTTCCGACCCAAGCTTGATCGACTGGAGGCTCGTACGCGGCCCGCGCGCTACGGCCACCGACGCCGACGGCCCTTCCGCTGGGTCTGGTCTGCGCCGACGGTAACCGCAACAACTCCCACTGCTAAGGCCTACCCTGGCCGCCGCCACCACACGAGTCGGGGTGATGCCCGAGCAGGTCACCACGCCCCTGGACGCCGTACGACAACGCCCCACCGGGGGACAGTTCGCCGAGAGTTCGTGGCGAACTGGAACAGCTACTGGGAGCCGGCTGCTTGGACGGTGACCGGGGACGAGATTATCGAGGCCACCAGCACCAACCTCCGTACGCTGGCCCAGTGGCTACCGCGAGCGGTAGAAGTTCTGAGTTCCGGGTTCCCTCACCGCTGGAGCTACTGGCGGACGCCCGGCTCGCTGCGGGTGGCGTGCGGCTGTGGCTGGATGACCTCATCCATCCGGAGCTGCCCGGGTAACAAGTGGCGCAAGCTCAAGTACAACCTCCAGGTGGCGCGAGAGCAGGGCCACCGGACGCTGCTGAGCTTCGGCGGGGCGTACTCCAACCATTTGCGGGCGGTGGCGGCAGCGGGCCGGAACTTCGGCTTCGAGACGATCGGGGTGGTACGCGGCGAGGAGCACCAGCCACTCAACCCGTCGCTGGCTCACGCCGTGGCGCAAGGGATGCGGCTGACGTACCTGGATCCGCGCGACCTATCGTGAGAAGGCGACCCCGGCTGTCATGACTTGGCTGCGCGAGCAGTTCGGCGACTTCTACCTCCTCCCCGAGGGTGGTAGCAACGCGCTGGCGGTGCGCGGATGTGCCCGGGTGGTCTGGGAGACGATCAGCGGGTCATCGGCTTCGCGGTGCTCAAGGGTGGCCAGTTCCTGGTCGAGGACGTCGCCCGGCTGCAGCGCGAGACCTTTCGGGCGCGGGATGCAGAACTGGCACCTCGAGCACGGCTGCCACTTCGGCGGCTTCGCCAAGCGCACGGTCGAGCTGGACGCTTTCATCGCCGAGTTCAAGGACCAGCACGGCATCGAGCTGGAGTGGGTGTACGTGGCCAAGATGATGTACGGCCTCTTCGATCTCGTGCAGTCCGGGAGCGTCGCGCCGGGTACGACAGTGGTGGCGGTCATCACGGGACCACCGGGTCCTAGGCCTTGTGGTGGTGGGCACGCGGGGCGCATTTGGAGCGGGGCACATTTGGAGAGGTCACCGCCAGCCGCAGCGGAGCGCCGAGCGTCTGCAGACCCGCGGATGTGTCGCGTAGTGTGCCGTAGCCCGAGGCTAGGCCCGTACGTCCCAGCCGTAGGAGCGGACGAAGTCGTCGATACCGGCCTCGGATCTGCTGGGAAGCGAGGGAGCCGAGATGTCCGTCCTACTAGACGATCACGTCCAGCGGGTCATCGTCCTGGTGGCTCATCCGGACGATGTGGATTTTTGGCTGGGTGGGACGGTGGTCCGGTGGACGGACGCTGGGGTGGCCGTGACGTACGCGGTGTTGACCGATGGGGAGGCCGGCGGGTTTGATCCGGCCACGCCGCGTAGTGAGGTCGGCCGGATCAGGCGGGCGGAGCAGGAGGCGGCGGCCGCGGTGCTCTGTGTGAAGGATGTACGGTTCTTCGGTTTGGCGGAGGACAGCCTGCTGCAGCCGAGCCGCGAGCTACATGTGGAGGTGGTGCGGCTGATCCGGCAGGTGCGCCCGCAGCGCGTGGTCACTTGGAGCCCGGAGTGGAACTGGCAGCGGTTTCGGAGTTGTCATCCGGATCATCTGGCGACAGGGGCGCTCACCTTGCGGGCGATCTACCCGGATGCTGGTAACCCGTTCGCCCTGATGGCCCTGCGAGACGATGAAGGCCTTGACCCGTGGACGGTGCCGGAGGTCTGGCTCATCAACAGCCCCGCGCGGGAGATCAACCACTTTGTGGATGTCACCGCTGAGTTTGAGCGCAAAGTCGCGGCGGTGCAGGCTCACCACAGCCAGGTGGGTAACCGGCGGCAGCTCGCCGAGGAGCTGCGTCAGCGGGTCGCGGCGAACACTGCGGCGGCTGGGCTACCGGAAGACCGGATCGTGGAGGCGTTCCAGGTGGTACATGCGGGCTAGGTGGTGGCTTTGGGTGGGCGGGCGGTGCGGGCAGTCAGGAGTTCGCGGGCTTGTTCGGTGAATGCGGCTGTCGTGCGCGAGGGGTTAGTCTGTACGCCGCGCAAAATGGTGGCGACCTCGCCGTAGACGTGGTGGGACTGCAGTTTCCAGCCCTCGGCGACGATCTGGGTGCCAATAGTGGCGGCTTGGTCCAGATCACCGCGCTGGAGACAGACGGTGGCGAGGATCGCTTGGCGCTGGGCGTGGGTGCGGCCGTGGTCGGCGCGGCACAGCGCGATGGAGCGGGTCGCGTGCTGTTCGGCTGGCGCGGGGAGTTGGAGGTCGCGGAAGGCGCGGGCGGCGTGACCTGACAGGCCGCCTTCGTCGAAGTCGAGCCACGCCGGGTCGTCGTCCCCGTCCGACGATTGCCCGAGCGCGATTTCGGCTTTGGCCAGGGCGGCGGTGCAGGCGAGTTCGTCATGGGCGGCGGCGTGCGCGCAGGCCTCCATGGCGGCGAGCATGGCGGTGGCTTTAGGTGTGGCGACTCGGGCTGTGCCGTGCATAGCGGCGCGGGTGAGGTCCAGAGCCAGCGTCACCCGCTGCAGGTGGAGGGCTTGGTGGCTCATGGCACCGAGAACCCGCCCGCCGAGCAAGCGGTTGCCTGCCGCGTGCGCCAAGCGTAGGGCGTGTCTCATGTAGTGCTGCGCGAGCGTGTGGCTGCCGGCGTCGTAGGCCATCCAGCGGACATCGAGTTGTAGCTCGGCAATGGCGGCCAGCAAGTCACGACCGGTGGCTTCGTCGTACCAACTCTCCAGGAGTGGGGCGACCTCTTGACGCAGGTAGCCCACGGCCATTGGGAAGGCGCAGCCGCCGCCAAAGGTGTTGTCGATGGCCTTGAGCTGGACGCGGACGGCACGCAGGTGGGCGACCTCCGCCGAGCCGATCCGGCGCCATCCAGCCTGCCGGGCGGTGGACGGATCAGGGGGGGCGACCAGCCAACGCAGGCGCAGGTGTCGGCGCCGGCCAGTGCGTCATCTATTAGGTCATCGTGCAGCTAGCGATCCCACAGTGCGATAGCGGCCCGAGTGACATGCGGCAGGCTACCTTGCCAGGTGTCCTCGGTCGTGACGGCGGCTGAGCCGGCTGCACCATGTGGCCCGAACTGACCTATTTCCTGGTGTCGTTGACGCATCATCGCTTCGATTTCGTCGAACGCCATAGTAAGCGCGCCGTCAGTGTGCAGCAGCTCGTCACACAGTTGCCAGAAGGCATGGGTGCCTTTTTGGCGTCCGGTTTCGACGTTGGCCAGTGAGCTACGGCTGTAGTGGGTGAGTGCAGCGAACTTGTGCTGGTCGTATTTGGCGGCTTGCCGGAAGGCTGCGAGCCGCCGACCCAACGTCCGCCGCGCCTAGGCGATCATATTCTGGTCGATCACGGTCGAACCCCTCCGTTCCCCGTCGCCGGTGTCGGCGCCGTGTTGGGACAGTGTTGCAGACATTCTGACGACCTTGGCAACCTGACCGATGGGCTGGTTTTCTTAAGCACACGGCACCAGGACGGGTGTTGGTATGGACGCCAGGAAGAGCACGTCCTGTTGAGGGGGCTCCCGCCTGGCTCCCCTCTCGTCAGGCGTGCGGCGCTTCATCCCGCCCGTCCCGGTGTTTTGCCAAGGAAACCCAGGAGGGCAGGCCATGGACGAGACTACGGCTGCACGTCACAACTAACAGCTTCAAACGGGCGGGCTGATTTTCTGGTGCTGAATAAACGCTTTATGAATTAGTTCCCTGGCGGCCTGGCCATATACGGCTGATTGTTGAAGGAGCGCGAACGCTTTGACGTGGACAGCGATTTCGCGTGGTTGGGTAATGTCGAGTCCTGCGGATACTCCTTCGACTTGCACCCGGTCTTCGTCGAATATCCAAAAGCTGCCTTGGGTAAGGCAATGACGATGGCCCAGTGCTGGGATGATGCCAAGGCTTACTCGCGGTAGAGACATGACGGCTAGTACGCGGTCAAGTTGGCCGAGCATGATGTCGCTGCCGCCGACGCGGGTGTAGAGGGTCTGTTCTTCCAGTATGAAGGCGAAACGTCGGTTACCGATATAGAGTATCCGTTGCCGTTCCATTCGAGTAGCAACTGCTTCATCAACGTCACTGGAAAGGTCGAGGAATTCGTTCCAGAATGTCAAGATCGCAGCCGCGTACTCTGCCGTGTGAAACAAGCCGGGTATGACAGTGTTCTCATAGCCTCGAAACAGCCTCGTTCGCTCGTACAAGGGAACTGATGAGGTCTGCGAACGCTTGAGTCCGCCACGCATGTGCCGCTGCCATTCAGTGTACATCGACTCGATGGCGCGGACCGTGGCGATTAGGTCTGGCACCTGATCGTCGGCACTACAGACATGGCACCAGATCCGGATGTCTTCCTCACTCGGGTTCTGGGTGCCATGTTCGAGCTTACTTACCTTGGTAAAGTGCCATTGACAGGCGCTCGCCAGCGCCCGCCCCGTCAATCCGGCATCTCTGCGGATGTCTCGTAGGCGAGTCCCCAGTGCCTGGCGGGCCTGCTTGACGGGTGTGGTGGACAAGTCAGGCTGGCTCGTAGGTGGTGTGCGGGATAGCGATCTTCCATGCCTGGTCAAAAGCGGCCGCACACATTGAGACGATGTCTGGGTCGGTCGTCACTTCGTGGTCGAGTACATGCCCATCACCTGAGAAGTGCGTGAACGCGACCGTCTGGCGGTCGAACATCCAGAAGTCGTTTCCCGGTAGCAACAGCGTCGATGCCTTGCGTCGGGGTAGCCACCGCACATCTTCACCGGCAGCTACCAGCTGGGCGGCATCCAACCACTCAAACCGGATATAGTCAGTAACCGGCTCGGAGACGATGCGCAATCTCCGTAGCGTCTTACCCGCCTCGTTGTTTCGCCGCATCAGTTCAAACCACGGCCCCCACCACTCGGCTTCCGTATCAGGATTCAACGGTTGGCCGCGGAGCCAGGTCCGGAACCTGTCTCGTTCGATATCCGTGGCATACACGTCGCGCATCTCCAGGTGCACGGCTTCCCGCTCAAATGTCGTAAGCAACTGGTCTCGCTTTTCCTCCGAGATCGGCTCCAAAACTTCACCCTCCGGCCAGTAGCGCGACCACAGCCGACTTCGAGACATGTACACAAGTCTCATGATCCGGAATACTCATCTGGCTCAGCGCCTCCGCATCGGTAACTCGCTTGCCCTGGACGATGTAGTTCCCCGTGTCCGTAACATGCACGATGGGCGGCACCAGGTTACGTGAACCGCCCCGGGTTACATAGAGGCTAGGTTCGTATCGCTGAGACTACTTTAGCAGACTCCTCCTGCGCAT
>OBLV0100000159.1_pt1 | contig 22121 bp, 22 predicted proteins | sample 1520071 | NCBI WGS metagenome assembly OBLV01 (sample SAMEA3888446, study PRJEB22518) | metagenome | reverse complement strand
TCCCCTCGCGGACGATGCCGACCCGGTCGCAGAGGCGCTCGACCTCGTCCAGCTCGTGCGAGGAGAGGAAGACCGTGCAGCCGCGCTCGCGCTCCTCGGCCACCAACGCCAGGAACTCCTCCTGCATCAGCGGGTCGAGGCCACCGGTCGGCTCGTCGAGGATCAGCAGCTCGGGCGAGTGGAAGGTCGCGAGGATGAGGCCGACCTTCTGACGGTTGCCGCGCGAGAGCTCGCCGAGCGGACGGTCGAGGTCGGCGCGAAATCGCGCCGCCAGGGCCTCGGCGCGGCCAAGGCCCTCGACCCCTCGCAGCTTGGCCAGGAGGCGCAGGGCCTCGCGCCCGCTCGCCTGCTTGCCGTAGCCGAAGTCCCCGGGCAGGTTGCCGAGGCGGGCGCGGATGGCGACGCTCTCGCGACGGCTGTCGAGGCCGAAGATGCGGGCGCTGCCGCTGCTCGGGTGCAGCAGGTTGAGCAGGGTGCGAATCGTCGTCGTCTTGCCGGCGCCGTTGGGGCCGAGGAAGCCGAACACCTCGGCTGGCTCGACGGCAAAGCTGACGTCCTCAATTCCGCGCGAGCTGCCATAGCGCTTGGTCAGGCCACCGGCCTCGATCACCGACATCGGCCAAATGCTCTCACCAGGGCCGACGCCGGAGGCGCCTCGTGATGCCAACTGTCCCGGGCGCGAGACTGACGCTCAGTGACCCACCCCCGCGCACACCGCACGCCCGGCCGCCACACCCACTGGCGCCTGGCGAAACGCCGGCGCGTCTTGCTCGGCGCCGGCGGCGCGGCGGCGCTGCTGGCCGTGGTCGGCCCCGGCCTTCTCGCCGGCCTCTCCGACGACGACCCAGCCGGGATCACCACCTACTCGATCCTCGGCGCCAAATACGGCTACGAGCTGATCTGGGTCCTCGTCCTCTCGACCGCGGCCCTGATCGTTTTCCACGAGCTCGGCGTGCGACTCGGAGTCGTCACGGGCAAGGGGCTGTTGACCTTGATCAGGGAGCACTACGGGCCCAATGCCACCCGCCTCGTCCTGGCGGCGTTGGTGATCGCCAACACCGGCACCCTCTGCGCCGAGTTCGCCGGCATCGTCGCCGGCTCCGAACTGCTCTTCGGGGTCGGCCGCTACCTCAGCGTGCCGCTGGCGGCGGTCGTGGTCTCGATCCTCGTCCTGCGCGAGAGCTTCCACCGGGTCGAGCACTTCCTGCTGGCGCTGAGCTCGGTCTTCATCGCCTACGTCATTTCCGGCTTCCTCGCCCATCCCGACTGGGGCGCGGCGGCGAAGGGCGCGGTCGTCCCCGACCTGCCGCTGACCCGCGACGCGTTACTGGTTGCGGTGGCCACGGTGGGAACGACGCTGGCCCCCTGGGGCCTCGCCTTCATCCAGTCCTACGCGGTCGACAAGCGCCTGCGGGCCAAGGACCTGAAGTACGAGCGGGTCGACGTCGTCACCGGCGCGGTGCTGACCGGGCTGATCGGCCTCTTCGTGATCGTCGCCTGTGCGGCGACCCTGCACGAGCGGGGCATCGACGTCAACGACGCCCGTGACGCCGCCACCGCACTCGAGCCCCTGGCCGGCAACGCGGCCGCGACCCTGTTCGGCCTCGGCTTCCTCGGCGCCGCGCTGCTGGCAAGCGCGATCGTGCCGCTCTCCACCGCCTACTCGGTCTCGGAGGCCTTTGGCCGCAAAGCCGACCTCGACGACGGCTTTTCCGAGGCGCCCGTCTTCTACCTCAGCTTCGCCACGGTGGTGATCGTCGCCGCCGCGATCGTCCTCGTCCCGGGCGCCCCGTTGATCCAGATCCTCTTCCTCTCCCAGGCGCTGAACGCGGTCCTGCTGCTGGTGATGCTGCCGTTCGTGCGCCGCCTCGGCCGCGACCGCGAGCTGATGGGCGAGCACGCGCTGGGGCGCTGGGGCCGGTTGACGACCGGGATCGCCCTGGCACTGATCGTCGTCTCGGTGCTGGCGCTGGGCGCGCTGGCGATCGCCTGAGCCAGTTGCGGCTCCCTCAAACCCCGAGGGCGAGGCCGAGGGCAAGCATCAGCAGCGCGCCCGCGGCCAGGCCGGCGCTCGGAGCGAGCGGGGCGGCACGAGCGTAGGCGCTAGGCAGAACCTCGACCGCGACCAGGGCGAGCATCGCCCCCGCCGCGAAGGCGAAGGAGAAGGGGAGCAGCCCGCTCACCTCCTCGACGGCGAAGAAGGCGACGAGAGCGCCGACCGGCTGCGGCGCGCTGGTTGCGACCGCAGCCCAGAACTGGCGGGCGGCGCTGAAGCCCGCCTCCTGCATCGGAATCGCGACACTGGTGCCCTCGGGCACGTTCTGGATCGCGATCGCAACGATCACGAAGAGGCTGAGGCCGGAGCGATCGGAGGCAAAAGCGGTGCCGACCGCCAACCCCTCCGGCAGGCTGTGCATGAAAAGGACGAGGAAGACCAGAGCGGAGGCGCGGGCACCGGGACCGCTGCGGCCCATGAAGGTGGCGTCGGTGCCCAGGTACCGCCGGGCGAGGAGGAGGAAGGTGACACCGACCGCGAAGCCGGTGAGCACCAGCCACGCACCGCCTTCCTCGAAAGCGGGCACGAGCAGGCCCGAGAGCGCCGCCACCGCCATCACCCCCGCGGCGAAGCCGAGCAGGAGCGGCGTCAGCCGCTCGGTGCGCCGCCCGAAGACGAAGACCGGGATCGCACCCAGGCCGGTCGCCAGCGCCGTCGCCGAGGCGGCGAGAAAAAGGGTGAGCACTTCCGGCACGAGGAGATCTTCCCCCGGTTCCAGCACCAACCGCGGTCAGCGGGGGCTGGCGTGAGATTTCCCCCAGCCCCGAGGCGCTCGTCAGGCGTTCGCCATCTCCCCGGGTGGCGAGTCGCTGAGGTGCGCGGCCTGGCGCCCTTGCTTCCGCGGCCTCCATACCCGCACGTACTCGGCCGCGACGTAGGAGCCGAGGACGACGAGGAGCGCCCCGGCCTGGGCGATCACCGTCTGCCAGTTGGCGAACAGCGAGAACCAGGTCCCGGCCCAGCCGGGGAAGCTCACGCCCGAGATCGGCGTCGTGCCGATCCAGCCGGCCAGTTGCATCTCGTTGACCTCCTCGCCCACCATTACGAAGAGGACGACAACGAGCAGGGCACCGGTGATGATCAGGAGGCGCTTGTAGGGGAGCCGCTCGTGCAGGCCGAAGGTGATTACGCCGACCGCGGCGGTGAACAGCGCCCCCAGCAGGACACCCTCGAGCACAACCGAGGAGCCGAAGGTGACCCGCAGGTTCTGGAGGAAGACGACGATCTCGAAGCCCTCGCGGTAGACGGAGGTGAAGCCGAGCAGGCCGAGGCCGAGGATCGTCGCCCTGAGCGTGGTCTCGCCGCCCGAGGCGGAGGAGAGGAGGCTGCGGCGGCGCTTGTGGTGGTGGGAGATCCAGCCGGTCCAGTAGACCTTGTGGAAGAACCAGTTCATCACCAGCAGCAGGACGAGAATCGCCGGGATCCCCGTCGCCGCCTGCACCGCAAGGCCGCCGTCACCGAACATGCCGATGAACCAGACGGCCCCGAACCAAGTGGCGATCGAGGCGAGGATCGCCAGGCCCGCGCCGACCGCCACCGGTTTGCGGTAGACCCGGTTGCCGCCGAGGAAGCTGGCGGTGATCGCGGCGAGGACGAGGATCGTCTCGAGTCCCTCGCGGAAGACGAGGATGGCGCTGTTGACGACCGCCTCGGTGCGGCTCATGTGGTCGGCCGGATCGCTCGGATCAGGCGTACCGCCGTGCGAGTGCCAGGCAAGGATCACGGCGGCCACGGAAACCGCAAGAACCACCAGCACCCAGAGGCGGAAGCTGTTGCGCCGCGCCATCTGCCCGAGCTTCGATTCCGGCGAAGGGCCCTCGGGGGCTGGCTCGGGGGCGAGCGTGGCGGGGTCTGGCATCTGGCGATCCTCCATTCGGTGGCCCAGACACCACGTGGCAGGCTAGCAGAATACGGGCAGCCTTATTAGGCGCCCCTAATATGACTTAACACGTCAGGGTTTGTGATGCCGGTGCGGTTTCGTCACTTTCACGCACTTCGGCTTGCCCTTGACGGTCTTCTTCTTAAAGCCTTTCTTGAAGAACGGCTGAAGTTTTTCGAGGTACGTATGCGGTGATGCCGTTCCAAGTCGTCCGCGAGGAGTTGGACCTGCACGTAGCCGCGGTCAACCCAGTGCTGCACAGCAAGCACCGAAGCGCCGCGCTATCGCCGGACCCGCTGCCGGCCAACGCCAGCTTCATCCGTCTCCGCTCGCGATGTCACCGAGTGCCAAGTCCCCGAGAGAGCGTCTCTCCCAAGGGCGCCCGGCTGATCAAGCCCGAGACGTGGTGAGCGTTGAGGCGGCGGACTCTCGCCCCCTATGCTGGAGCCAATCCCCCTGCTGTTTCGCCAGCAGGGCGCGGGGCCGCCGAAAGGCGGCCTCTGCATTTCTAGACTCCGGCTGGCCCCTATCGCGCGCCGCGTGGTTCGACCACCGCAAGGCCCGGCAGGTGCCCCAGGTAGACAGCGCCCCCGGCTGGATTCGAACCAGCGACCGTCGGATTAGAAGTTCAGCCGGAATGGCGTCCAACAGGGCGAATCTGACCCGATAGAGCCGATTACGTCCAGGGAGTTCGGCTGAGTTCGCTGAGTTGGGGACCAATTTCGGGACCAAGTCTTCAGCGGATCAGCTGAACCTCGGCCGCAACGTCCGCCTCGAGCCATTTCCGATCTGCGGTCAGCGCCGGAACACCGAGGCGCTCCGCCAGCGAGAGGCAGGCTCTATCCGCAAGCGAAAGGCCCTGTCGCCTCGTGATCGGACGAAGCCGAGCGACCACCACGCAGTCCGCCGCCGTCAGCGGCTCGATCGACAACGCGCGGCGCGAACCCTCTGCCCGCCGCAATTCTGCCGCTGCCGCCTCTGGATCTTTCCCGGCTTCCGCAAGCTTGGATAGAACCTCTGCCCAATTGACAACGCTCACCGCGGCCCCCTCCCCAATCGCGTCGATGACAACTGACGCGCCCTCCTCCGCATGCAGGACCGCCATCAACGCCGAGGCGTCAAGTACCGACGCCGGACTGCTGTCAGCCACTGCGGCGCCGGCGGGCCGCCGATCCGCGGCCTTCGGCCGCTGCTTCAGCCCGGCGATCAGCGATCAACTCGTCAACCAAGCTTCGATCGGGTGCGACGTCCGCGAATAGTCCCCGCATCCGCTCCGCTGCAGCACGCCGACGCTCGACCTCGGACTTGGTGAGCTTGGTCGCGCGTGCCATGGCAGGCATGGTATCGGCCGACCAGGACTCGACCAGCAGGGCTAACCTCGGACGATGGCGCACCACAAGCGCAAACGACCGAAGCATCGCCGAAGCGGATGCCTGCTTTGAAAGCCGCACAAGCTGACCTCCTTCGTGAAGGCGAAACGCCGCGAAGCCCGCGACCAATGGCGCTCGTACGAGCGGGCAGCCGGGTAAGCCTTGATGTCAACAGACGCTGACCTCAACACCAAGGGTTGGATTCCAGACGAGCAGGAGCTTGACCGGGGTGCGAATTCCGTGGTCTACCTCGCCCGCCGCGATGGGAACCACGCGGTCCTGAAGGTTTGCGCGGCTTGGAGGCCTGAGTCTGAGCGCTACCTGCGCTTTGTAGCGGAGATCCAGGCGCTTGAGGAACTTTCAGATGAGTCCGGCGTGATGCAAATCATCGACTCCGAGGTCCCCGATCCCGGCAGGGGGAAGTTCCCGTGCTACGTCATGCCACAGGGAGTCCCCCTTAGCAAGCGACTTTCCGAAGCACCTCTTGACGAACTACTGCCGGGCCTCGCATCTATCGCCGGAACGCTCCAAGCGATGCACGATCGCGGATATTCACACCGAGACGTGAAGCCGTCGAATCTCTTCGTCATGGCAGACGAGACGTATGTCGTCGGCGACCTTGGCTTGGTCAGCTTGCCCGAGGACGTCCGTCAATCGTTGACGCGTGCCGGAGGAGCCTTAGGTCCCTCCAATTTCATGGCCCCAGAGATGCTCGAGTACGTCCCCGGCACGGATGCGCACCCAGCCGACGTGTACTCGCTGGCCAAGTGCGTGTGGGCGTTGGTGGCGAGACGTAACTATCCATTGCCCGGCCACCAACGGGCCGATGACCGTGAGTCCCTGGTCGCCCTGACTGGAGAGGATCGCGCCCGCGATCTGGATCGACTCATTGAGGCAGCAACGGAGCACGAGCCGGAACGCCGTCCAGCGATGGCTGAAATGGCAACTGGGTTGAATACTTGGGTCGACGCACAGTTGAGAACCCCCAATAGCAAAGAGGAGGACGAGCTCACCGCGGCCGTTTCGAGGGCGCGAGAGCGCCTATCGACCAAACTGAGTGAGGCGGAGGCTGCTGCCACCGATCTCAACAGTGCGCAGAGCGCGTTCGGAGAACTCATTGAGGGAATGCAGCCAGTGTTAAGTGCGCTGCGACAGCTTGGTGCAAGCGGCAACCCCGTTCAAAACGATCAAATGCTCGACGCGACGCTCGGCCATCCCTTCCTCGAAGAGCTGGGCAGACCATTGATCGTCTGGCGGAACCAGCTCTTCTGGTCCGCGCAGATTGGGGAGGACCATGACGGAGTCCGACTAGCGGTCGCTTGCGCGAGCGCTTTGTACGAGGGTCGGGTTTTGACCTCTTCTATCGGCATTCTTGTGTATGAGGTCCCACCGACGCTTGGTTCAGACGGCTACGCATGGCACGACAGCTTCGAGGCCCGGGTCGACAGGCTGACCGTGCGTGAAGAGACGCAGCACCTTGCGCACCGCGCGCAGCAACAGATGCCTGCGGCAATTGCGAGCTTCTCCGAGATTGCCGAGCGGCTCTAAGAGAGGAAGTAGCGCCCCCGGCTGGATTCGAACCAGCGACCGTCGGATTAGAAGTCCGATGCTCTATCCGGCTGAGCTACGGGGGCGGGTGGGGCAATTGTCGCGGCTTCGGCGGCCGGAGGGCCGCAGTCCAGAGCGGGTTGCTCGGCATCGCCGCATGTCAAGCGCCCTGGGGCGCTTGACTCCGGCTGTCTGGTCGCGTGGCTTTCCGAGGTGCTCTGAGTTTCGCTGAGTTCGCTCAGATGCTCGTAGATCTCGGCAGTTCGGGAGATATTCGGGAGATGCTTTCGCGCGGTAGTGAGCGACTCCGGTCGCCTCCATTTGGCCGACGTTGCGCACGACGACGAGCCCGCGCCCGGGTCGGTGAAGCACGGCCCGCGGCAGCACCCAGCTGCCGCGGCGGATCCTGGCGATGATCTCGGTGGGAGCGCGAGGCATCAAGTGCCCACTCAGCACGCAATCCAGCTGACCCCTGACACCCCCTGACTGGGGGGCGCACTTAAAGCGCGAAACCTGGCCATGCAATATGCATCAGGACGGATCGATGAGTGCGATCAGCCTGTATCTCGACGCTGGTGAGGAAGAAGCCAGTCGGACCGAGCCTCAGCTGCCCCGAGCAGGGTCATCAGAGCAGCCCGAGCTTCCCCGTATCGAGGTCATGGCCGCGACTTCGCACGAGGATTGCGTTGTCCTGCGGGTCGGTCCTGAACTGAGGCCCGGTGAGAGTCAACGGGGCGCGGTGACCATAATCAACGCCAGCCACCTCCCCGCCCCGGTCACGCTTCTAGAGCAGGACGCCGCAAGTCAACCCGGCGACGAAGCGATTGCGCTGGAGATCGAGGAGACGGGCGGAATCCCGTCACGGCGCATCTACCTCGGCAGGATGGGTGGCGTGCCCGGTGACGGCATCGACCTGGGCCGCTTCCTGGCCAAGGAGTCGCGGACCTATCGCTTCATGGTTCTAAGGAGTCGCGGGGTGTGCCCGCGCCCCTTCTCCGCCCACGCCACCTACAGCTGGCGGTCAGAAGAGCCAGGCTCAGGTTGCGGCAAGAATGGGCGCGACAGCATCCAGAACCAGAATCTATGTTGACGGGGTCGGAGGTTGCAGCTCAACTGCGACCGGACCAAACGGTAGTCGCGCAGCCGACCACCTACTCGTCGATAAGCCATGGGTGCAACACCTCGAACTCTCGGTGCTACACTAGCCTTGTGCCGACCACCAAGCCCCGCTACACGCTCACCGACACGGGCGAGCTCAGCAAACAGCTCGATCGGGCGCAGCGGCGCTGGCCCGAGATCCGCGACCGCAAAGAGCTGCTGCTGAAACTGGCGGCTGTCGGGCAGGAAACGCTGGAGCGCGAGGCCGATGAGCGCGCCCGCGCCGTCGCCGAGACGGCCGGAGCGCTGAGCGGGGTCTATGAGCCCGGGGAGCTCGAGCGCCTGCGCGAAGACTGGCCGGAGTGATCGTTTTCGACGCCAGCGTCCTGATCGCCCACCTCGACGAGCGCGACGCCCATCACGCCAAGGCGCGAGCGCTGCTTGCCGACAGCGGCACCGAGCCGCTGGGGGCGAGTACCGTCAGCCTGGCCGAGACGTTGGTCGCACCGGCGCGGGCAGGGCGCCTCGCCGACGCCATTGCCGCCTTGGAGCGGCTCGGGGTCGCCGAGCTGCAGCTCGGCCCGCAGGCGCCCGCCCGCCTCGCCCAGCTGCGGGCCGACACCGGCCGCAAGCTCCCCGACTGCGCCGTCCTTCTTGCTGCCCAGGAACACGAAGGCGTGGTCGCCAGCTTCGACACGGCCCTGGTCGATGCCGCCGCCGGCCTCGAACTGGCAACGCTCGGCTCGGAGAGGGGCGTTTGAGTAGCGGTCCGCACGAACACAGAAGCTCACTCCGGGCGGTGATCCTCCGCTGCCCCGGCCAGCCGGAGAATGCCCCGTCGGCCGGGCGGGGCCGTCGAGCAGGAGCCACGACTTTGGGGGCAAGGATTCGCGGATTCTTCGCTTGGCTCGACTACATGCCGACGCGAGTCGCGGACTTCACCTACCTCCTCACCGGAGGCAGAGAGGAGGCTCGGCAGTCGCGTGGTCGCGAGCGCGAGGGCTTCGCCCTCTACTTCTTCTTCCTCGCGGTCGAGGTGTTCCTCGGTGGTGCCACGCGCTGGCTGATGACTCGTGGAGCACTCGTCTGGGTCGATCTGATCGTCCCACTTGGAGGTTGGGTTGCGGCGATCCCCTGGTTCGTAGCGCTGAGGCGGCCGGTCTGGTCGGTAGCGGCACTCACTCGCGTCGGCTTGCACGGCGACGAGCGCCTCGACCCCAACGTCGCCCACCGGCCCGACGAAGAGGAGCGGCTGCAGCTCTTGGATGCGATGGCCGACCTCTGGATATAGACGTCAACATCCCGATGCCCGAGCGCGTGGTGATCACCGAGTTTCCGATCGCCAGGGGCGCCATGTGCTGCGACACGCTGTTCCTCACGACGGCCGCGATGCAATCTCCGGCGCTCCCGGCAACGCTCGGCCATGAGCTCTCGCACCTCTGCTCATCCGACCCTTGGCTGGGGGTTGCAGTCGACCGTCTGAGAAGCCGGGTCGACCCTTGTCGCGAAATCCAGCTCGAGCACATGCGCGGGGCGTGGAAACTCCTCGGCCTTCTCTGCCTGCCCGGGCGCTGGGCGATCTGCCTGGCGCGCGGCGGGGCAGGTGAGCGGGTGTTGCCGGGCCGCTGGGCCGCCTACAAACTGGCGCGCGAGCACACCGCGGACGCCTACGCCGCCTCGCTCGGCCAGGCCGAGCTGACCTGCTGGTATTTCCGCTCGGTGCGACCCGAGGACGACGGCCTGTCGCGGCTGCTCGACATGGCGAGCTGTCACCCCCCGGTGGCCGAGAGGATCGCTCGTCTGCAGGCGCTGCCGCGGCCGGTCCCATTCGCCGATCTCGACGACGACCCGATGGCGCTGTGGCCACGCGAAGCGATCCGCACCTCGGTGGCGGCCTAGATCCACCGAGATAGCGACAGCTCACCGAATAGCGGAAGTCCGAGATCCTGACGGGGCAACGCCGTCCCGTCCTTGGTGGATCGCTCAGCTTGCGACCCCGGCCACCCGCAACGCGTCGGTCAGGCCGAGGTAGGGAACGAGCAGAAAATAGGTGACCTCGGGGACCAGGGAGGTCAGGTGCGGTGGATCACCGAGTCGGGTGCGGTGAGCCAACAGCCAGATCGCGCCGCCTACGTTCGTCTCCTCGAGCGAGGGTGGCAGCCCCTCACCCCACGGCGACTGGGACCTGCCTGTGCGAAGCACCGTGGCGAGAACCTCGATCGAGGCCTGCTGGCGAGCCAGCCCACTGCGCCCGATGCGGAGGATCTCCACCGCACAGAACGCGCCGAGGCGGGGGTCGGCATCGAGAAGCCTGGCCACGGTCTCAACTGCTGCGCCGACGGCAGCGGGCCAGTCCTCTGCCTCGCCAACCGCCTGGACGATCTGCCCCCTCATCCAGTCTGCGATCAGGTCGTAGGTGGCAAGTACACACTCTTCCTTGCTCCCGAAATGGTCGTAGAAGGTGTTACGCGAGACACGCGCCGCGGCGATGATGTGGGCCACGGTCGTCCCCGGGTAACCCTGCTCTGTCACCTCCCGCAGGGCGGCGGCAAGGATGCGCGCGCGTTGCCCTTCGGCGACGAGCTTTGATGGCGGCGTTTGCTCCCCCAACGAAGAGCGGCCCAAGCCGAGCGTCGTCGAGTAGCGCAGCTCGAAAGGAGAAGCCGGAGCGGTTGGCGAGGGGGCTCGGTCTGAGTTCATGCGCTTTAGATCGGGGCGACAGGAGGCCCCGACGCCGAGCAAGGGGGTGTCGGCGTCGGAGCCACCTGCTCCCGCAATGGCGCCGCACAGGGTGGGCGGCAGCCCGCCTTGGGAAAAAGAGGCGACCTTTGGTAGGCCGCTAAAGCGTTGCCGTTGAGGCCTTCGCGCGCCACATAGATCATGCGAAGCCTCACGATGCGGTGTCGTAGGGATTACGACTCACGGGCGAGAGTCCCGCGTAGTGCGCTCAGCAGGCACGACCGCCCGGCTGCTCTGCTCCCGGATTCAGCCCAAGCAGGATCGGCTTCGGCGGAGCGCCGGACCGATCTCAGCCGATCCCTCCGACGACCTCTTGGAGTCGCGACGGATCGAGGTAAGGGCCCAGTAGGAAATGGGTGACGTCGGGAGCCAGATCGGCTATGCGATGGGGATCGTGGTCGCGCAAGCGGTAACCGACCAGCCAGATCGCGCCACGGATCATCGTCTCCTCGAGGAGGAGCGGCAGCTCTGCGCCCCAGGGACAGCGAGCGCGGCCGGCCCGAAGGGGCGGGCCGAGCCGCTCAACAAAGGCCTCATAGCGGACTCCCCCGGCCCGACCGACGCGAAGGATCTCGGTCGAGCAGAGCGCTGCCAGACGAAGGTCGGCGGCGAGCAGATCCAGCGCGGTGACGATCGCCGCCCTGACAGCGGTCGCCCAGTCCTCCGCCTGACCGCCTGCCCGGGCAATCTTCCCTTCCAGCCAATCGATGGCTCGGTCATAGGCGGCCAACACGCATGCTTCCTTGCTGGCGAAATGCTCATAGAAGGTCCTGCGAGATACACCAGCGGCAGCGACGATCTTCTTGACCGTTGTATTTGGATAGCCGCACTCCGACACCGTCTGCAGCGCCCCGACGAGCAAGCGGCTGCGGTGAGCTGGGAAGGTCAACTCCTCGGGCTGGATCCACGCACTCGGCGCGATCGGAGCCAACTTTGGTGCGGTCGGGTAATCGATCGCGAAGGGAGAGTCCGGGTGCCTGAGGGGGTTGGGCTGCCGAGGGATCATGCGACTCTGCGATGTGCACGCAGCCCGGGCTGGAAAGCAGGTTGTTCTCTGACGCCCGGGGGCCGCCTGCCACTGGTCGCGCCGCGCCGGGAGAGCGACGCTATTGGCGCCGCCGGGGAGCGGCCACCCCGCCTTGCAAAAGGCCGACTAAGGATCGTCGCCTCTCGTCGCCGCTGCCACAGAAATGCTGCGAAGAGAGCCGCACAGCCTTCGTAGGATTTACGAGTTGGCGCGGGCCAAAGACGCCCGCAGGCGTAACGCCACCTCGAGCTCGACCCGGCGGGCGCCGATCGGGTGCCCAAGCCGCTCTTCCGCGGTCCGCAGCCGGTTGGCGACCGTCTGCTCGTGGACCCTCAGAGTCGCCGCCGCGGAGGCGGCGTTATGCCCCGCCGCGAAGTAGGCGCGGAGGGTCTCACGGAGTCGCCGCGAGGCGGCCGTATCGTCGTCGAGCCCACCCAGCTCGCGCTCGACGAAGCTGCGGGCCTCCTGCTCGTTCTCGGTGGCGAGAGCCTCGACTGCGACGTCCGCGTAGCGGGTCAGGGTCAGGTCCCTGACGGGGCGAGCATGCGGGCCCGCTTGGCCTGCCGGTGGGTGGAACGAAAGCCGCGAGCACCGGCTTCTTGCAGGCCGATCGCAAGCCCGGCGCCGGCCGGAAGGTCGAAGGTCTCGACGGCTCGCTGCTCGGCTAGATCGAATGGCCTCTGGCCGCTGATCCAGCCCCACCAATTGTGCTCGAGTGGGTCGACCAGAAGGAGCGGGCGGCCGAGGAGGGTGGCGAGCCCGCGGGCCGCCTCCTCGCCTCCTCTTCCCCAAGCGAGGAGCCCCAGGTGGTGCTGCTCGAGGTCGAGGTCGAAGTCCGCGGAGGAGGCAAGCGGGTGACCGTCGAGGAGTGCCTTGACGGCTCGGAAGCGTCGCCGCCCGTTCGTGGCGCCCAACTTGGCCCGCTCCTCCCGATAGACGGTGGAGATGTAGTCGCCAAGCAGGTCCGCATAGCGGAAGAAGTAGTCGGAGCCTCGGGTCAGGAGCTCGCGACGTTCTTTGGCGTCGAGGCCGGCGCTGTCTTCGACCAGAGCGAACCAAGCCTCCCAGAGGACCATCTGCGCAACGCGGTAGGCGTGGGCGAAGATGCGAAGCTCGCCGGCCCGCGCGACGGTGCGCGCGGCGGCGGCGTCGGCCTCCGGGCAGGACTTCGGCAGTTCGTCACGGCTGAAGGCACGCAGTTGGAACTGCACGCTGGCGCGTGCAGTGGCGAGGACCTGCTCGCGGGAGAAGGCGCTCTCCACGTCCCAGTTGGGCGAGCGCTCGCCAAGGCGCTCCAGGAGCTGGCCGGCGAACGAGTCGGCGCGTGCAAGCATCTCATCGGCAAGACGATCGAATTGCCCCATATGGAAACGGCCCCCGGCCCCACCTAGTCGTCGACCGCACCGCCTGGCCATAGCCGACGCGATGCCCCTGAGAATCAGGGGCGAAGTCTTTTGACCCAGCGACCGCGCCGCTATATGGATGTGCCGAAGGTCGGGGTCTCCGACTCGTAGAGTCTGCGAACTCAGAAGTCGGGCAAGGAACTGCCGGCGAGGCGGGCACGCAGACGCAGCGCCAACTCCAGCTCGACCCGGCGCACGCCGATCGAGTCGCATCCCAAGCGCTGCTCGGCGCTGCGCAGGCGGTTGGCGACGGTCTGCTGGTGGATCCCCAGCGCGGCCCCAGCGCAGGCGGCGTTGCATTCGGCGGCAAAGTAGGCGGCAAGCGTCTCGCGAATCCGCTGGGAAGTGGGGGTTTCGTCCTCGATGCCGTGCAGCTCGTGGGCGACGAAGGCGCGAGCGTCCTCCTCGCTCTCGACGGCGAGAGCCTCGACCGCGACATCGCCAAAGTGGATGACAGAGGGGTCACCGTCGCCGACGAGCTGACGAGCGCGGAGGGCCTGACGATGGCTGGCGCGGAAGCCGCGCTCGCCGTTGCCCTCGAGACCGACGGCGATGCGCACGCGATCCGGATCGAAATCGCGAAGCGCCAGCTCCTGGTGGGGCTCGAGGGGACGGTGGCCGCTGATCCAAGCCCAAGCCACACCAGTGAGCGCAGGCGGAGAAACGAGGAGAAAAGGGCGAGCGAGGAGAGTCGCGAGGGAACGAATGCCGTCTGCAGGATCCTCGCCCCAAGCGATGACAGCGAGATGGTGACGATCGAGGTCGAACTCGATCGCCGCGGCGGCAAAGGGGTCGCCTGAGAGGAAGTCGGAGACGGCGCGAAAGCGGCGCTGCTTTTCACCGGAAGGCTCGAGCTGGCGACGGAAGAACTCGACAGCGAAGTCGCCGAGGTGACCGGCATAAGCGAAAAGGAAGTCGGAGCCGCGGCGCAGCAGCTCACGGCGCTGGGAGGGGTCAAGCGAATCAGTCTCGACGAGCTCGAACCAGGCTTCCCAGAGGACCATATGAGCGGCGCGGTAGAGCTCTAAGCAGAGGTCGAGGTCGGCGGCGATCCGAGTTACCTCGGCAGCAGGATCGCCGAGGTGGACGGGTAGCTCCTGACGGGCAAAGGCACGCAGCTGCTCGGCGAGCATGAGACGGGCGACGTCCAGGAGGCCAGAGCGGAGCGAGCGCCCCGCCCCCGAGGACCGCAGACGGGCAACCAGCTCGATGCAGAGCGGCTCGAGGCTGGACTCGAGCTGGCCGGCGAGACGGGCGAAGGAACCATTGGGGGCGACGGGCTGCTGGAGGTAGCTCATCGGGCTGGCAAGAGGTCGCCGTTGCGAGCCCGCGGCTTGCGGGGAGTCGCGGAAAGACGACCACGTTGCCAAAGTTTCTGAGTCCATCTGCCCGCCTAGACCCCCTTTCCCTTCACCCTTGTGCCCAGTGGGGCACCGGACAGATAAGCAGACTGGAGGGAAAAACGCAAGGAGCCTTTTCTGGCAGTAAGAACCGCGTTTCTATGTGTTCAGAACGGGCGTGAGACGCCGACGCAGCGGTCGAGGGCTCGCCCAGCCAGTTGCTCGACGAGTTGACGGTCGCAGGCACAGACGCTGGCCATGAGCGTTTACGCGCCTGGCCCCACGGCCTCTCTGCCGGCGCGCGGATAGGGTGACGGCATCAGGGGCCCGCGCCGAAATCTGGAGTTGAAGGCGCGAGATCGCGACTCTGCCCGATCCGTCGAGGTGAGTGGAGAGCTCGGCGCAGAAGACAAGGGAACGCTGATCCAGCGGGACACCTATTTCGAGGTTCCGCGGGGACGGCTCAAGCTGCGCGAGGAACCCGACACGGTTGCCCACCTGATCGCCTATGAGCGCCCGGATCTTCCCGGCAACAAAGAGAGCCGCTATCGGCTCATCGAGGTGAGCGAGCCCGCCGAGCTGCTGGGCGCTCTTGCGGCCGCCCTCGGCATCACGGTTGTCGTGAGCAAGGCTCGACGCCTCTTCATCTTCGAAGGCGTGAGGATTCACCTCGATCGCATCGATGGCCTTGGCGAGTTCATCGAGTTCGAGGGGGTAGCCCCTGATGGTGAGGATCCGGGTGGCTTCGCGGGGCTGTTGGCTGACCTGCGACGATCCTTCGACATTCGCGATGCAGATCTCCTAGGTGAGAGCTATTCGGACCTGCTCCGATCTGCTGCTCGCGCTTGAGTCTGTTCTTTCGCCCTTTTCTTGATCGATATCCGAAGAACCCGCTGGTTCTCAGGGGTGTTCTTGACAATAGGAGCGACTCAGTGAGGGGGTGGCTCCAGGCAGTAGGCAGCAAGCTGCTCGGCGCGCTCGGCGCCAAGATAAGGCGAGAGGACGAACTCGACGAGGTCGGGCAGTAGGCCCGGCAGGGATGCTAGGTCTTCTGCGAGCAGCGGCCGTGAGGCAGCGCTGACGAGCCCACCGAGGAGCGACTCCTCGGTCGAGGGAGGAAGGGCGCGCGCCGCCGGCAAATAATCACGGCCGGCGGCGAGCAGCGGAGCGAACTCGAGCACCGCGTCTCGATGCCTGATCGCGATCGCCGGCGTGGCGGTGACCGGCTCGACTAGGCAAAAGCGGGCTAGATCGGGGCGTGAGGCGAAGAACGCGAGGCCGGCACGCAGGGCGGCGATGACGCGCTCAGGCCAGGTCGAGCAGGGGGCGGCTGCGTCGTCGATGAGGCGGCGCAGGTGTTCGAGGACGGCGTCGAAGGCGGCGAGAAAGCAGGCCTCGGCGGAGTCGAAATGACGGTAGAAGTCACGACTGGAGACCGAGGCGACGCGAACGATCTCGGTGATGCTTGCGGCGTCATAGCCGCGATCGAGGACGATCTCGGTGATTGCGGCGAGGAGTCGCTCGCGCTGGGACTCGGCAACCTGGCCGGGGCTGAGGCCGTGAATGCCGCCGGGCAGGGGTCCGAGCTCGGTTCCACCCTCCCCCTCCCCGGGCCAGCGCTGTTCTGCCACAAAGAGACGGTACACCGAGGATCGGGCCGAGCGGGCGGCGAGATGTCAGTGCGGCAGAGGAGGCGGCAGCGGGGGCGCCTCGATCTCGAGCTCCCGCTCGGCGGCCTCGGGCCCGAGGTACGGCATGACGACGGCGAACATCATGTATTTGACGACGCGTTCCTCCATCGGCTCCCGGTTGCTGACCGCAGCGGCAATCTGGTTCCAGATCGAGCCACCGAGCGACTCGGCCGTGGTGCGGGAGGTGGCCTGGGCGCCGGGCTCTGAGCGACCCTCGTCGAGGAGGTCGAAGATCGTGTTCATCGCGACCTCGACCTCGAGTTTGACCCGCTCGCCTGCCTCGCGACCGTCGATGAAGATGAAATGGGTGAGTCGGAGATCCTCGGAGACGGCGCGCCAAAGCGCGTAGGCGGTTGCGCGGACACGGTCGCGCCAGGCGCTGTAAGGGGCGGAGGCGGCGGCGATTTCGGCGAGGATGCGATCGCGTTCGACTGCGTATACGCCGCAGAGGCACCCCTCGAGGTCGGCGAACTCGCGGTGGAAGTCAGCCTCGCTGAGACCGGCGCATTCGAGCAGCCTGGGGAGCTCGAGCTCGGCGAAGGACCGCTCGGAACTGAGCTCGAGGAGGGCGTCGCGCAGGCGGTGCCAGGCGGCGCTCTGGTTGGCCTCGGAGCGGGGGCCAGTCACGCTCGATTTCCCCAAACGAACACCTCTTCCCCGGTGGTGGGCGGAAAAGGCGCCTCCCCCCGAGGATAGCGAGGAACGAGAGTGGCAACCCGTGGCCCAAAGGAGACCTTCAGACGCGGCGGCCAGCGCTGCCCGAAGCTGCGTCGGCGGCGATCAGGACCGCCGCTTCCTCGCTGCCGATGTACGGCCGCAGGACGAGCTCGACCACCTCGGGGAAGAGGTCCTTGACGCGATCGGCCTCGCCACTGATGATCCGCTGGTAGATCGACCAGAGTACGGAGCCGGCGAGCGTGCCCTCGAGAGTGGAGGGCAGGCTTTCGCCGCGAGGGCTGAGAGCGCGACCCTCGGCGAGCAGGGGGACCAGGGCGTCGGTGGCCTGCTGGTAGCGCCGGAAGAGAGCAGGGCCGGCGACCAGGGCCTCGACGATCACGGCGCGGGCGATGACCGGATCGGCGGCGAGCTGCTCGATGATCGCGCCAAGCGCCGCGAAGATCCGATCCGGCCAGGCGTCTCCGGCAAGCTCGAGGGCTTGCTCGACGCTTCGGCGAGTGGAGTCGAAGGCCGCGTCGAAGAGGTCGAGAAAGGCAGCCTCCTTGTTGTCGAAGTGCTTGTAGAAGGTCGAGTAGCTGACCCGGGCGCGCTTGCAGATCAGCTCGACGGTGACCGCGCGGTAGCCGCGCTTGGCGACGAGCTCGCCGGTGGCGCGAAGGATGCGACGGCGCTGGTCGACTGCGGCGCTGGAACGGGTGACCGAGGCACGATCCTCGTGGGTCGAGCGGAGAGCCCGGTCGGGCAGTGCACGCATGATCAGGAATAGTAAGCGGCGAGGGTGGGCCCTCGGGCCAGCGCCGAAGGAGAGAAATGGATGTGCCCGCGAGAAGGCATCAGCCCTGAGGAGAGGGGGTGCCGATCGGCCAGGGCAACGGTTCGAGCTGGCTGACCCTCCAGGCGCTTCCTTCTTCTTCCATCGGCATCATGTATTGCTGTTCGCCCGGCCCATAGAAGAGGGCAAAGGCATGGGGGCCTTCGACTCGCAGAGCGGTCAGCCCCTGGATGAGCGGATCCGCCCGTCGGGCGGCGGGAACTCGTTCGGAGAGCTGGGCGTAGGCCGCCGCACAGCTCTGCCGGGCAGTGCCCGCTTCCCCCGCAAGGGCTTCCAGCTGCCCGGCGACCGCCGCCGACATCAGCGAGCAGGCGGTCGCCCAGTCCCCTTCGGCACGGGCGGCGAGGTAGGTCGAGAGGGACGTTTCGGCCGCCGCAGATTGCGCCGAGGAGGCTTCGCTGCCGTAGGTCGGGACCGAGTTGTCGCCGACGGGGACGAGGAACGGCGCCGCCTTGCCGGCCGCGTGCGCCAGCCTGCGGTGCGCGGCCTGCGCATGGTGCCTTGCGCGGCCTTCGGCGGCCCGGCTGCTCGCCTTGGTGACGCTACCGGCCTGCTCTCCGGTCGGGCCGCGACGTGGAGCGCCGCCCGAGATGTGGACGATGCCCGGGGCGATTTTCGAATGCCCGGGCAGCTTTCTCGACCACTTCGGCGGGCCGCCGGTCGGGCTCGCCGCGGAGCCCGAGTCGGTCGCGGCGGTGGAGGAGCCGGTGGTCGAGGAGCCGCCACCGCAGCCGGCGAGCCCGAAGAGGAGCGCCGCGAGGACGGCCAAGACCGACAGCCGACCGACGCCCGTCGAGCTCATCCGCGCGCCCCGCAGCTGCGGTTCAACACCGTGCTCAGCGTGGTGCCCCCGGCGAAGGAGAAGCTGGTCCTGGCCAGGGAATAGCTGGCCGAGGGGAAGCCCTTCGGTGCCGGGCATCCGGCGGAGACATAGCTGCGGGCCTGACCCTTGTAGGTATATCTGCGCGAGAGGGTCATCTCGATCCCCGTCAGGTTCTTCTTCTGCCCGAGCGCCTGCTTCAGATTCGCGGTGAGCACGGTGCCGTAGTCGCCGTGGCGCTCCGAGCGCACCCGGAAGCCGATCACGAAGGAGGTGGCGAACGGGTGCGGGCTGTAGATGTGGCCGAGGAGCTCGGGCCGCCCGTGTTCGACCGCGTTGAAGACGAGGAGCTTGCCTTCGAACGGGAACGGTGCCGAGCCCGGCAGGCCGATCGTGCCGGAGAAGGTGCCTTCGCCGACCAGCGCCGGGCCGCAGGCCGCGAGGGCGCGGCCGTTGGAGGCGGTCCGGATCGCCTGGGCCCTGCAGGTCGGCAGCCCGGTGCCGTCGAGCCGGCCGTGGCGGTTGATCTCGATCACGAGCTTCTGCATCTGCGGTGGTTCGGCACCGTCGGTGGTCGAGACCCTCCCCCCCACCTTCACCGCGACCGGCGCCATGCCGGCGCGGGGCAGCGTCTTCGGGGTGAGGTCCCCTTGCACCGAGACGCGCAGGGCGCCGTGCTGGACGACCTCAGCGACAGCCAGCGAGGCTCCGGCGAGGCAGAGCGCGATGGCCGATGCCAGGACCCGGATGGTCGGTCTGCTCGCGAGCCGTCTCACGTGCGCTTCCTCTTCGGGCCGCGGCCGTGGTGGCTCCGGACGACGCAGACGACCTTGCCCTTGCGCCGGATCGGCTTCTTGCCCTTCGGGCACCGCGTCGGCGGGAAGTGGAGTGGCGGGTTGGAGGCGCCGGGGACGAGAGTGCCGACGGTCGGGTCTTCGGGGGCGGCCGGGAGCGGCGCGCATTCGTCGGATTCGCAGGGGATCGAGCCGACCGTCCCGGGCGGCGCGCCGGCGGGGCGCGGCTCGAAGTCCGCGGCGACGGACCGGGCGGCGCCTATCGTCACCGTGCAGGTCGGGGCGGCGCCCGAGCAGCTCCCCGTCCAGCCGGCAAAGTTCGAACCGGGGGCCGCGCTCGCGATCAGCGTGACCTCGGAGCCTTCGCCGAAGCCTGCCGCGCAGATCCCCGGGCAGGAAAGGCCGGACGGTTCGCTCGTCACCGTGCCCGCGCCGGTGCCCCCGATCGAGACCGCGAGCGGCAGCTCGGGGGTCGGCTCGAACTCCGCGGCGACCGACCTTGCCGCGGTCATGGTCACATGGCAGGTGCCGGCAACACCCGAGCAGCTGCCCGACCAACCGGCGAAGCGGCTGCCGGAGGTGGGCGTGGCCGTGAGGGTGACGAGGCGGCCTTCGTTGAAGTGTTCGCTGCAGGCCCCGCCGCAGGAGAGACCGGCCGGTTCGCTCGTCACCACGCCCGCCCCGTTCACCGCCACGGTCAGAGTCTCCTGCGTCGGTTCTTCGAATTCGGCCTGGACCTCGGTCGCGGCGCTCATCAGCAGGGTGCAGGAGCCCGCGCCCAGGCAGCCGCCTCCCGACCAGCCCTTGAAGACGGAGTGGGCGTCAGCCGTGGCGAAGAGTTCAACCTTCGCGCCTTCGTCGAATTCGGCCGCGCAGGCTTCGCCGCAGACAATGCCGGCGGGCCTGCTGTTCACCGTCCCCCCTCCGCTGCCCGTCTTCGCCACCGCCAGCCTGCGGGCCGGTGCGGTCGGCCCGAATTTGAGGACGGACGATCCTTCCGAGCCGCCAGAGGTGACGAGGACGTTGCCGGTCCCGGCTTCGATCGCGATCCCCGAAGGGCCGGCATCGGTGAACCCTTTGATCTGCCCGCGCCAATCGCCTTCGGAGTTGAACTCGTCGAGCACCCCTTCGGGTCGGCCGGTGCCGGATTCGCGGCCGACGCGGTCGAGCACGTACAGATGCCCGTAGGACGGCGAGGCGGGGTCGTTGTCGAGGAGGGCTTCGGAGTCGAGGAAGTCGATGAAGGCACCCTGCGGGGTCGCTTCGCCGGCGATCGGTTCCAGTTCGGTGCCAGTGGAGGATTCGAAGACCCTCACCGTGTGGGTCGCCGCGTCGGGGGCGTAGAGCCGGCCCTGGGTGGCCGGGAAGTTCGAGTAGGCGACGCCGTAGTAGGCGGCGCCCGCGTCGGCTCCGATCGCCGTCGGCACCTCGCCTTCGTGGACTGGAGCCGCGTAGCGGCTGATGAAGGTGCGGTGGGCGACGTAGAGGTCGCCGGAGACCGGGTCGACGACAAGGCCGGTGGGCGCTTCCGCGGCGTTCGCGGGTTCGGGGTCGATCGTCTCGTAGGCACCGGTCGCGAGGTGGCCGGCTTCATAGCGGAGGACGTCGCGGTGCCAGTTGTTCACGTAGAGGTCGCCGGCGGGGTCGAAGGCGATCTTGCAGGGGCCGCCCTGGGGGGCCTCGCCGGCGATCGTCGTCGGTCCTTCGATCGCATTCGCGCCGTAGTTGGAGACGAAGAGGCCGTCCGGACCGAACGCGAGCCCGCAGGCGTTCTCGTAGCCGGCGACGCCGACCGTGCCGAGGAAGGGATGGTTGGCCGCGGCGAGCGCCCGGCCAGGAGCCAGGAGCGCGCACACTGCGACGATCGCCGCCGCCAATCTCGGCCTGCTCATCTTCCCCTCCCCCGGGTCTTGTTCTTCGAGTGCTTCTTGCATTGGCCCTCGAGCGGCACGCTCGGCGCGTAGCCGGTGTTGTTCTGGCCGAGGAAGCGGACTGACGCCGTGGCGTGGATCTGGCAGACGTTCGCGGAGTTGACGAGGAGGCCGCGCTTGCCGCCGAACAGCGTGAGGATGAACTTCGAGGCCGGTGCGTCGGGCAGGTTTTCGAAGCTCGCCCGCATGCCGCCGCGAACCTGGTCGATCTTCGCATCGAGATCGACCTCGATGCCGCCCGGCCCCGCCAGCGGGATAACCAGGTCCGGCAGTCGGTGTCCCATGCCCGAGACCAGGTAGACGGGGCCTTCCATCGGTTCGGCGAGCAGCGGCGTGAAGGCGCGGGCATTGCCGTAGATCGACCCCTTGGGACAGTTATGCGCTTCGAAGAGGCGCTTCGCACAGACGGTGACTATGTGTTCCTGGGCGAGGAACTCGGCATGAGGCAGGGCGACCGCGGCGCTCTTGAAGTTTGCGTCTCCGGGTCGCATCAGGACCGTCGCGCGCAGCTGCGGGTACTTGTTCACCTTCGTGCCTCCCCGCAGCTTCAGCGAGAGCTTGGGCTGGAAACCCAGCGAGGAGCAGCCTGAGACCTGGAAGGGATCGGAGACGGTCGCGCTCTGACCGAAATGGTCGCTGAACGGCGGGCTCGAGCCGGCCAGGGTGGAGGTCGTCCGCGTCGGTTCGCAACTGGTCGGATTGAGGGTGAATTCGGGGCGGTCGATGCGGACGCGGATGTCGCGGATGTGGATTGGGATGCCGTCGATGATGTGGGGGATCGGGCCCTTCGACCTCGGCGTGATCATCGTCCGCTCGGCGATCGAGGTGAACCCGATCACTACGCAGGTCTCGATCGACTCCGCCGCCTCGGACAGATCGGAAGAGCGTCGTGTAGGGAAAGAGTGTAGATCTCGG
>OBLV0100000158.1_pt1 | contig 22160 bp, 24 predicted proteins | sample 1520071 | NCBI WGS metagenome assembly OBLV01 (sample SAMEA3888446, study PRJEB22518) | metagenome | reverse complement strand
ATCGTGATGTGACTGGAGTTCAGACGTGTGCTCTTCCGATCTGCCGCGGCGCACCTCGTAGGCAAGCTGCCAGCACAGCACCGCCGGATCCGCCGGCCGGCGCGGTAGCGGCATCGCCAGCGCGTCCACGCACAGCACCCGGACACCGGGGTACCCGGCCAGCTCTCGCGCCAGCCGACCGGCCAGCCGCAGATCCCGCTCGACCGCCAGCACCCGCGCCCCGGTCCGGGCCAGCGTCAGCGTCAGCGCGCCCCGCCCGGCGCCGATCTCCACCACTAGGTCGCCGACACGGACGCCTGCGGCCGCGACGATCGCGGCCGCAGGTCGGTCAGCAAGAAAGTGCCTGCCCGCTGGGTTCGGCGGCCCCTGCCGCCGCCTGGCCACGGAACGTCCAGACCATCGACACGATCGGCTCCCTTCGACTGCTTGACCCGCACGGTAGCCAGCGCGTCGTGCGGCCGGCCAACGGGTTTCGGCCGCTGCGCTGGGTTAGCCGGGCGACCGGTTCGGCGTCCGGGGGGGCTGCTCGTAGGCGGATATGCTTACGTACGTGAGGGTGGCGGACATGGTGCGACAGATCCGCGCCGATGCGGGCCTGTCGGTCCGGGCCCTGGCTGAGGCGGCCGGGGTGGCCGCGAGCACGGTGCACCGCATCGAGCGAGGCGAGTTCCAGCCGACCGTGCCGACGCTGCGGCGCATCGTCGAGGCAGCGGGGATGCTGCTGCGGATCGAGCCGCAGCTTGACTACTCGATCAGCATCGTCGGGCTAGCTCGTTCCATCCGCACGGATCTAGCACGCGGTGACCAGGCGTGGCCGGTCCGCAAGGCGGCCGAGCTAGCCGGACGGTTCCGCCGGGCCGACCCGGACACCCAGCGACGGATGATCGCCGCAGAGCCGCCCGAGACCGGTGACCCACGGTGGGACGCCTTCCTCGCCGCCCTTGCCGAGTGGCTGGCAGTCCGGGCGGATCTCCCTACTCCTCCCTGGACGCTGCAGAGCGACCGTTACCTGCGCCGCGGCTGGTGGGTCACGCCGATGACGTCGATGCGCGCCTGGGAGTACGCCGGCAGCCCGGCCTCGTTCCAGAGCCGCGGCGTGTACCTGCACCGCGACTCCCTGGCGAACGTGTAGGTGGTGGCCATGCTGACCCGGGACCGGATCCTCGGCCTGTTCGCCGAGCTCAACGACGAGTTGTGCCGGACGGATGTCCGCGGCGATGTTTTCATTGTCGGCGGTGCGGCCATGGTGGTCGCCTACGACGCCCGTCCGGTTACCCGTGACGTGGACGGCATCTGGCATCCCTCCGCCGAGGTCCACGCCGCCGCCGGGCGGGTCGCCGCCCGCTATGACGACCTCCAACCGGACTGGCTGAACGACGGGGTCAAAAGGGTTCCTACCCGGTGGCGACCAGGGCAGCGGCAGGGTGATTTACGACAACGACTGCCTCACCGTGTCCGTTCCCTCAGCCGAGTACCTGCTCGCGACCAAGCTGCTGGCCAGTCGGGTTAGCCGCAATGAGGACGACATCCTGCTGTTGTACGATCCTGCGGCTTCACCACCGTCGAGGAAGGGCTGGACCTGCTGGAGCGCTACTATCCAGGCCGACCAATCGAAGCCAAGGTGAGATTCTTCCTGGAAGAACTACTCGCTGAAAACCCCTCGTAGAGATCAAAGTGGCGCGCTCGGTACCCAAGCGGGTGGTGGCCAGCGCCACCCCGGCTGCGTCGACCTGGGTGGCTGCGTCGAGGCAGACCCACTCCCCGCGCGGCGGCCGGGCCAGGTACACGGTCAGATCCACGTTCGCAAACGACCACCTGTGCCAGTCAAGCACCGGCCCGAGGAACTCCGCGGTGACCCGGGCGAGCGCCGCGTCCGGCACCGGCGCGCGCAGCGTTCGAGCGCGTGCACCAGTAGCGCGGCCGGCGGTCCGCCGTGCTGGAAACGCGGGTCTCACGGCCCCTCGGTGATCTCGGTCGACCGGAAGGTATCGCCGCCCAGCGGCAGGTAGAACGCGTCTGACACCCTGGCGATGCTATTCGGCGGTCTGGTACGGAGGTCCGGGAGGCCGCCGGGAACGCCCGAGGTGCCGCGTTCGTGGCGGATGTGGTGGCCGCCGACGACTTGAGTCTTCAGCATTGTTACAGGACGCGGAGATTGCCGTCTCCGAACAGCTCCGGCAGGAGCAGGCCGCTCCAACGAGTCAGGGTGATTTTCGCATTTTCTACGCTGTCTCCGAGTGTCCGGCCACCAGCAAAGTTGCGGTAGAGCAACCGGGCGAGTTCCCGGCTTTGACCGTCATGCACCAGCCCGGGCCAGCAGACGACGGTGTAGCCGTGCCGGGCCAAAGTTTGTCCGGCAACGATCGAGTCGCAGAAGTTCAGCACAAGGATAGGTGTGTGATGGCTGGATCGCATGATCGCTTGGACGAGGTAAGAGTGCTGTACGGGAATCGGTTCGGCGTCGAGTGCGAGAAAAACCGAGCCTCTGTCGCTGTGCGCCGCGAGGTGAAAGATCTGCGGATGATGGTCGTTGAGCAGGTTCCCAATCTCGTCGAGCTGAACGCATCCCGCTTCCTTGATCGACAGGCGGGGCTCAAGGAGCTGCCGGATGAGAGCGATCTCGCTGGAAAAGTCATTGTTATTGGGTTGAGAATGACCGCTGCACGCGACGACGGTTGACGTGCCTGGTACGGATGGATGACGGTGGCCGAGTGCGGTGTGTCGTCCGCCGTGGAGCTGCCGCGTGAAGCCGTCGGCTTTGACCTCCGGCTGATGATGGTCGCGCCAGTCGAGCAGGGTGTCGAGATCTACGCCGATGGCGGTAGCGATCTGAACCCAGGTCGCCCCGGTGCGTCGGTACCCGCGAGCAGCAGTGATGACGACCGAGATGGCGATATCTCGAGAACGAGTTGGCGCAGCCGGTACCAGATCGCCCAACTGTCGCAGCCATGCATTCTCGGCAGCCGTCAGGGTTGGCGGGTCGGGCGGGTCAGGCTCGCGGAACGTCATCGACGCGGGCATCTGCGGCGAGCGGTGGTGGGTCGGCGAGGACGCGGGCGAGTTCGTTGACCGTGGCCGCCCGGTCGGGGCGGTTGGTGGCCAGCCGGCGGAGCTGGGCCAGCGCGTCGCGGCGGTCCCGGTCGGTCGCGTTGTGGGCGGCCTCCTCGATGAGTTCTTGCGCGGTGGCCCGGGTTTCCTCGTCGACCCCGTCGGCGGTGAGCGCGGTGACCAGGGCGGCGGCGAACGGCCCGGCGAACGGGTCTTGGGCAAGCTGCGGCGCGGCGAACCACAGGTTGCGGATGCGGTCGGCGTCGCCCGACTCGGTGATCTTCAGGAACAGGTCGCGGGCGTCGGTGGGGTCCAGCACCGCGTCGAAGATTTCCGGCAGCGGTACGTTCCCCGCGAGCCGGATGATCGCGAGGTGTTGCTCGGCGGCAGGGTCACCGCGCATCGACTCCAGCAGCTCCGCGGTGAAGGGGTCGGCGAGCAATTCCGGATGCTCGGTGAGGAAGCGTTGGGACGCGCTCCAGGTCGGTGCTGCGATCCAGTCATGGATGAGGGTGGCGTGCGCGCCCGTGGCCCTGATCTCGGCGAGGACCGGCTCGGAGCCCCGGGCGCCGATGTCGGCGATGACCTGGCGTAGGAAGTCAAGTTTGCCGTTGTCGGCATGCAGCGCGGCGAGCGCGTCGATCGCAACCCGGTTGCCAGGATGGGTGAGCTGCTCGACGTGCTCGGTCAGGATGCGTTCCTGGTCGAGCCAGGCAGGCGCGGAGAGCCAGGTGTTCACTAGCTCGACCGCCCTGTCCGGGATGGGCGTTGTGACCCAGGGCGGAAGCTCCTCGACCACCTGCGGTGGTAGGGAGCTGGTGAGTGGGGTCACAGCGTCGCGGACCTGCTGCCTGGCCCTGGCGGCCAACCTGAGGTCGCCGGTCTCCGCGTCGGCTGCCTGCACGGCCCGCAATAGGTCACCGATGGCGCCCTCAGCATCCTCGCGCCCCGCCCGCCAGCGGTATTTGGCCACCATCAGCTCCGCTTGAGCCCCGGGTGGCAGGTCTGCCCACGCTGCCTCCCACGCCGCCAGCGCGCCGTCCCGGTCGCCGGTGTCGCTTTGCTGGTTGGAGAGGTTGTTCAGCGAGGTGGCGAGGTTGGGTAGGAACGCGGCGGGGTTGGTCTGGGCCAGCCGCCGGTAGGCGGTGACGGCTTCTTGGATGGCGGTCAGTGCCCCGTCCCGGTCGCCGGTCTCGCTTTGCCGGAGGGAGAGGTTGTTCAGCGAGCCGGCGAGGTTGGGTAGGAACGCGGCGGGGTTGGTCTGGGCCAGCCGCCGACGGATGGTGACGGCTTCTTGGATGGAGGTCAGTGCCCCGTCCCGGTCGCCGGTCTCGCTCTGCTGGACGGAGAGGTTGTTCAGCGACATCGCGAGGTCGGGCAGGAACGCGGCGGGGTTGGTCTGGGCCAGCCGCCGACGGATGGTGACGGCTTCTTGGATGGAGGTCAGTGCCCCGTCCCGGTCGCCGGTCTCGCTCTGCTGGACGGAGAGGTTGTTCAGCGACATCGCGAGGTCGGGCAGGAACGCGGCGGGGTTGGTCTGGGCCAGCCGCCGACGGATGGTGACGGCTTCTTGGATGGAGGTCAGTGCCCCGTCCCGGTCGCCGGTCTCGCTCTGCTGGACGGAGAGGTTGTTCAGCGACATCGCGAGGTCGGGCAGGAACGCGGCGGGGTTGGTCTGGGCCAGCCGCCGGTAGAGGGTGACGGCCTCGTGGATGGCGGCCAGGGCCCCGTCCCGGTCGCCGGTGTCGCCCTGCCGGACGGAGAGGTTGTTCAGCGCTTCCGCCCGCTCGGCGAGGGTCCGCTCATCGGCGCCGGGGCCGGGCGGCACGGGTCGTGACCGGGTCGCGGCGATGAGCGCCAGGGTGCGCAGCGCGCCGTGGCCGAGCGGGATGGCGACGGCGAGGTGGCCGAGCGGCAGCGGGGTGTCGTCCCGTTCGGCGAGCCGTTCCAGCGGGCGGACGAACGGGCCGCCCTGGCTGAGTACAACGTCCAGCGCCTGCGGCCACAGGTTTTCGTGCCGGCTCAAGGTGAGCGCGGCGAGGCGTTCGGCGACGGCTGCGTCGCTGTCCGCGGCCCGGCTGAGGTTGGCGACCACCCGCAGCGGGTCGGTGAGCGGGCCGTCCTGTCTCCGCCACCATCTCCGCCACCGGCTGCGTCTGACGGGGACGGCCAGGTCGAGGCAGCGCAAGAAGAACCGCTTGTCCGCGCCGCATACGGTGGTGATCAGGTGGTCGGCGATCGGGTCCGGCCGCACCGCCAGCGTCCCGTCGCCGGGGTCGCGCAGGAACAACCGCACGACCTCGGCCAGCTCACCGGGCGCGAGGCTGGTCTGGTCCCGAAGGCCCATGGCGGCAAGTGCGGCGGTAAGCGCGCCGGCCGGTGGGGTGAGCAGGCTGACGCCCGCCGCGGCCATCCGTAGCGCCTCGACCGGTGCCTGCCTGGCGAAGCGGGTCTCGATCGCGTCATTCCAGTTCGCCAGCTCGCGGCCGAGCACCTCCTCGTACAGGGCGGTTGAGGTCGCCGGTAGGTCGACCGTGGTGTTCGCCGCGAGCCAGGCGAGCATGACCACGTCCAGGGTGGTCCACCGCTCGTTAGCCGTCGGCAGCGCTGGCGGCTGGTCGGACGAGGCGCCCACCCCCCCGGCGAACCGCCGGTACGCCCGCCGGTAGACCACCTCGTGCTGGGGGTGCCGGGCGGCCAGCTCCTGCGGCGGGTACTCGGTGAACCGCAGCCCAGAGCGGTCAAGGGCGTTGGTGAGCCGCGGCCACCAGTCGCCGGTCGCCCGGGCGGTGAGCACCATGACCGTGCGACCGCGGCGGCTGGCCAGCGCGGCAAACAACCGCTTGAGTGCGCCGGTATCCGCCGCCTCGACGTAGTCGATGACGAGCAGCACCGGCGAGACCACCCGGCTCAGCCACGCCAAGTCGGTCCCCGGCTCGGCGGCCTCGGGCGCGGCGGGGTCGAGGAGTTCTGATCGCAGGAAGCCGGTGTACCAGCGCTCCACGGCGAGCTGCTTGGCGAGTTCGGCAACTAGCCGGGTCTTGCCGGCGCCACCGGTGCCGTGCACGACCGCAACCCGTGGCAACGCGCCCGCCCCGCCGAGCGGATCCGGCGCGTCCGGCGCGAGGCACCAGGCCAGCAGAACGTCGAGCGGTTCACGGGCCTCGAACGGCACGACTTCGTTGCGGGCCCGAAGCTGGGCCAGCGGGCCGCGCAGCGTGGCCGGCGGGTGGTAGGGCGGTTCGAGTGGCTCGATCTTCGGCCAGCTCGCCAGGTCGTACGCCTGCTCCGGGCGGTAACTGAGCCCGATGTCGACGCCCACGTCCCACACCCAGCCGGCACCGGTGAGCATCGTACCGGCAGCGGCGACCGCCTCCTCGAAGCTGGCCGGTCCGGCGGCTGCGCCGGCCAGGTCGGCGGTCCAGTCCCGGGCCGCCCGAGCCACATCGACGGCGACGAACTCCCCGGTGCCGTCCCACGCAGCCCGCAGACCAGCTCCCGGCCAGGGCGGCTGTTCGGCGAGCACCGGCGCGGCCAGCGGGTAAGGCTCGCGGCCCGCGCGCCGACCGTCCGGGCCGGCCCAGTCGCCGCGCAGCCATACCACGACCACGACGTGGCTGGCCGGCCCGCCACCGGCCGGGTCGAGCACCACGACGACGGGGTGCAGCCCGGCATCCAGGCAGCCAGCCGCGAACACCACGCACAGGTCCAGGCAGTTGCCCCACCCCGGCCGGAGCAGGACCTCATCAGGGGTACGGATGTCCTGGCCATCCGGGGTACTGGTGAACGGCTCGTCGGCGTACCGGACCCCGGCTGCGGCGAACGCCTCGTACAACTGCCGCACCCGGATCTCCGCTGGCGCGCCGGACCGGCCTGGCAGCACGGTCCCCGCCGGTATTAGCCTGGCCAGCACGCCGGTCTGGACGTAACAGGCCAGCTCACCGGGCTTGGTTGCGCGGTCCCACCGCGGCCACTCACTCACTGGCCGGCCTCCTCGTCCGGCACCAGGTCGGCGCTCTCGGCATCGACCACGGCCAGCGGCGCCGAGGCGTATACCGACGTGCCGTACCAGCCGCCCTTGATCTCCACGGTGACCTCGTACAGGCCGGCCGGCAACGGCGGTAAGGCGGCCCGCCAGCTCGCCCCATCGGCCACCAGTGTGATCGGCCCGATCCCAGCCTGGACCGATGGGGTGAGTGTCACTGCGCCGCCCGTGCCGGGACCTGCAGTCCCGCCCGCCTCGCCCGCGAACAGTTCCGCGCCAAGGCGAGTCTCGGCACCGGCTGGCACCACGTCGTCGAGGTCGAGCCCGACCCACGGACGATCCGGGCGCAGGTTGCCCCGGCCCGGCAGCTTCTCGCCCAGCAAGCTCGTCAGCAGCTCCAGCACCGCCGGGGTCGAGCCCATCGGGCCGTGCGGGTCCGGCACCGCCCGCCACACCTCTTCCTGGTCCTTGAGTTCGGCCGGGATCGCGGCGACCGCCGGTACGGTCTTGTCGCCGCGCCAGCCGACGTTACTGCGCCACGTCGGGTCGTCCGTGCTGACCTCGACCCGCTTGTCCTTGTCGCACAGGCAGGCCCAGTTCAGCGTGGCGTGGCCGCGGCCGAAGTACGGCACCAGCTTGGGCCGGCGGCTTCGGGGATCTTCGCCCACCCCGCCGCGATCTCCTCGTGCGTGCAGGCGCCCTTGCGGGCCATCTGGAGCACGGCGGTGGGCGCGCCGGCGTCGCACTTGTTGTCGAAGACGCGGACGCAGGACGGCGGCAGGTCGATCGGCTCCAGCAGCCCGCTGCGGTGCCACACCGCCGGGTACTGCGGCAGCAGCTCGTACATCGACGGCCAGCCACGCAGCACCCGGGTCGCGTCCGGATGGCGCCACCGACCGATCGGCACACCGTTGAACAGCCAGTCCAGCGCCCGCGGCGCGCCCCGGTGCGGCGTGCCTAAGGTGAGCAGAGCGTGGCAGTACCGCCAGCCATCAAGCGGACCGACCCAGTAGCGGGCGACCAGGCCACCCATCGAGTGCGCGAGCACCACGACCTTGCGGCCGTTGCCGGCCGGCGGGCCGAGCGCGTCATAAACCGCGCGGTCCAGCAGCTCGGCGGCCTCCCTTACCGACCGCCGGAAGTCGTATGGAACCCGCAGCACGTCTGTGTTCGCCGGCACTGCCACGCCGGGTTGGTAGTCCGTGATCGTCAGGCCGGCCCCGAAATGGGTCCGAAGGTGGTGCAGCATCCCGTCGTAGCCGGGCATCACCAGCACCGGCGGGATAAGCGTCGTGGTGTTGATGAGCCGTGTCGGCACCAGCTCGGGATGCTGCTCCATGCTCAACACCTCCGGCTGGATGACCGCATGCCCGATGCGGCGGGCTGAGACATCCCAGATACTCCGACCGTCGGGGCCGGCTAGTACGCTGCCCGCGATGCCCGGGAGCTGAACGATCAAGTGCCTGAGCTGCCCCATCGACCCCCCGTATTACGGTCCAACCCTCAATCCAGGTGGAGCATCGACGAGCCTACCGGGCAACCACCAGTCGGGGTGAAGGAAGCGGGTTGGTTGATTGGTTAGGTGTCACTGGCTGGGGAGGTACCCGCGCCGCCAGGTGAGGCAGTGTTGGACGTATCCGGACAGGTGTTGTGCCTCGAACTGCTTGAGGTCCCAGTCTTCGAGCAAGGTTTCCGCGGGGTCGGCGTAGACGTACGTTGATGCGTGGCGGCCGTCGGTGAGGGTGAGTTGGCGCAGGTCGTAGGCGTCGTCTTCGAAGGTGTCGATGATGTGCCACTCGTCGTGGGTGAGGTCGGTAAGTAGTAACCCGGTTACAGAGCCCTGGGCCGTGACCAAGCCAGGGTAGAGCCGTCCGGGTAGGGCCGCTACGCGCCATCCTGTGGCTGTTGCTGGTGTCCTGTCTGGTAGCCGGCCGAGCAGAGCGTTAAGGACGTCAGGAAAACGGAGGCTCCCGTAGACGAAGAGCGCTTCCGGGTCCGCTGATAGGTGGTCCGGCTGGCCAGAGCACCGCGAACTCGGCCGGCGTGAGTGGGTCGCGATATGCGGCATGGAGCACCTTCGGTATGACTGAGGCGTCGGCGTCTACCTTATTATTCCGGTGGGGTGGCGAAGTAGTCAGTAAGCATCTCGCTCGACCACGCGGCTTGGCGAACATCGCCGCGCGGGCCGAACTCGGCGAACCAAGGCTTGATATCCAGGACCGGTGTCCCGTCGACTGCGTCGAGTTCTTCGACGTGTAAGTTAAGGCCGTCGACCTTGAGTAGGCGGCAGCGGGAGACTCCTAACCAGTTCAGTCGGCGCATGTTGCGGTGCCCGAAGGTTCCGACTACTGGCCAGTTCGGGTTGTCTCTGGCGCGGCGTGCGCCGAGGTTGAGGTCGGTTGGGTCGGTGCGGTGGAAGCGGAAGACGATCTCCAGGTGGGAGAACGCGTCCAACCCCGTCACGGCGTCAGCGTCGAACCGAGTACCGTCGATCCGGATAATAGAGCGAGTGCCGCCCCAGTAGTCGTCGGTCGGCTCGATGCGTCCACCGATCACGTGGGCGAGGGGTTCGACCTGAAACGATCGGGCTGTCATAAGGGTCGATTCCCTTCAGCAGGGTTCTGGCGCCTGGATGTCAGGGGCACAGCAAAGCGGTCAAAGGTGGCACCCCCAATCCGCAGCGATGCATGAGTCACGGTGCCGCCGCCAAGTAGGCAGCGGCGCGCGCGTCGAGGTCGGCGGTATCGGGCACTCCTCGACCTTGGAGGGACGACAGCGTTGCGCGCATGTTTGTGACGAGTTCGCGGGCGCGGCCCGAGTTAATGCCGTCCATCGCGTCCAGGGCGCTGGACCAAGTGGCACATGCCTCGTCGATGTTGCCGCTACGTGCCTGTACGGAGCCGAGGTCTCCCAGCGTCAGGGCATGGGTGCGGGTGAAGGTAGCTGCCTTGCGGGTTCGCGCGCTGCGGTGGAACTCGCTGAGGGCACCGGGTAGATCTCCGGTATTGAGCAGAGTGCGGGCCGTTTGATCGGCAAGGCTGGCCTCGCCGAAGAAGAACACCCGTGCTGGCTCGTCGTCATCGCTGCTCGCCGCTGCGAGGTCGTCTTCGGCTCTGATCAAAGCGGTTGCTGCAGCCGTCTTCTGCCCGGTCGTGCTGAGCGTACGCGCATAGACGACACCGAACAGGGCGCGTTCACGCGGACAAGCCAACGTGTATCGTTGGCCGTCCATGGATGCGGTGGCCAATTCCCGTGCTTTTTGGTAGTGACCCAAGTCAAGGGCCTGATGTGCCATGGCGCGCAGGATATGACCCGCCATGGGTGGGTCGCCGGCTTCGGCGGCGAGACTCACAGCGATGGTGTAGTACTGCTGCGCGATGGAATGCTCCGCATTGTCGAACGCCATCCATCCCGACAGATAGGCGAGTTCACTGGCGGCCGAGAACATCTCGTTGCGCACCCGTTCATCCGCGTAGGTTCCACGGAGGTAGGCTGCGACATCCGACGTCAAGTACTGCACAACTGCTGTTCGAGCATGACCACCTCCGCGGCGTTGATCAACTCGCGAGAAGATTGATGTCATCTCGCGGACAGCCTCCAGGTCACCACGGCCGACGGCGCGGGCACAGGAACGCGCCGGCTGGGTGACGGGATGGCCGCCGTATTGAAGCAGTCCGATGGCGGCTATGGCGGTGCTGATGAATTCTCTGCGTCGCACGTCGGCGTCTTCCTGTGCGTCGTGCTGGGCGGCCGGCAGGATAAGGCCGTCCAGCAGGAGTGGGCCGGATATTGGGAGCGGGGCCGGCTCGGGGTCGAGGTGCCGAACGTTTTGCTGGTTGCCGAGGATTGCGTCGAATCGGAGTCGGGCGTCCTCGGGCGCACGGCTGAGGGCGGTGTCCAAGATTGCCTGGGTGTCAGGCCGGGGCTGGACGTCGCCGCGTGCGGCTTCCCACTTGGCGACGGTCCGGGCGGCGACGCCGAGGTATTCGGCGAAGCCTCGGACGCTGAGCCGGAGCGCTTAGCGCAACGCGTGCGCTTCGGCGCCTGTCCACCGCTCGACGGGCCGCACAGTCTCCCTTCCTCTCTGCGCGATCGTTGTAGTAGGTCTGGCGCGGTCAGCGCGTCCAGGATAGCTGCGGAGTGCCACGGAAGTGCACCGCTGACGCGGCATACGGTCATTTCTGGTCAAGCGTGTGAATAGCCACCCTAGATGGATGGATATCGCAGCGCGCGAATCAGCGTCGGGTCCAGCCGTCGCGCCCGGGGGGTCGGTGGCTGGGGTGGGGAACGGTCGCCGGTAAGTGTGCCATCGTCCCGGCCGGGGCGCAGTGGTGGGAGTAACCGGTGGTGCGGGCGGCGTTGGCGGCCCATGACATCAGCACGGTGTACCGGCTGTTGCAGGCCGCCGGGTACTCCCAGAAACAGATCGCGGCCTGGACGGGTCAAAGCCAGCCGGAGGTCTCGGCGATCCTGCACGGCCGGCGGGTGATCTCCTATGCGGTGTTGGCCCGCATCGCCGACGGCTTGGGTATCCCGCGCGGCTACCTCGGCTTGTCGTGGTGCGGCTGCCCGAGCGCGGGCCCGAGGTGGCCGATGTGGTGGCGGGGGCGGATCAGCCGGCCGAGGCAGAGCCGGTGGCCGCTCTCGGGTCGGGGTGGTTCGGTGAGTCGGCGGTCGGCGTTGCTACAGGCGGCGTTGGCCTACGTACGGGCCGGGTGGCCGATCGTGCCCGGCGCGATGCCCCATTGCGACCGTACCGGCAGCCGAGCCGGGCAGACCCTCGCAGTCACCGGCGTCGCGGTCCAGACACTCGCCTGGCCTTCGCCACCCTGTTCGTCGCCTGCTTCACCGGTGCCGTTCGCAGACCCTGACGCACCGCACCGACCGCCAGCAGAGCCTGAATGCGGACTGTTAGTGGCCGAGGGTGGAGTATATGCCGAGGTAGTACGACAGGGCGGTGAGTGAGGGGCCGTCGGTGATCTGGCCGTCGGCGGCCAGCTTTGGTACGTCGGCGAGCGGGTGCCACTCCACGCGGGTGGCCTCGGTCTTGTCGGCTGGTTCGCCGATCCTGATTACGTTGGTCGCCAGGAATGCGGTGAATCGCATGTTGCCGATGCCGCTAATCGCGTTGTACTCGGTCATGGGTGTGACCGTGCTGGCGCGCCAGCCAGTCTCTTCCTCGATCTCGCGGCGGATCGCCGTCTCGGCGTCCTCGCCTTGGTCAGTCCAGCCGGCGGGCACCTCCCAGCCCCAGGTGCCGGTGATGAACCGGTGCCGCCACAGCAGCAGCACCTGGTGCCGGTCGTTCATGACCACAGCGGTGGTGGATGCGTGGGGAAAGCGCAGCTCATGGTGCTCAAGACGGTCTCCGCTGGGCACCTCCACGTCATCGAGCCAGACCTCGACCCAGGGGCTTTGGTAGACGGGCCGGCGAGTATGGACGTGCCACTGCACGCGGCTACTCCTCCCCTTCGAGGGTATGGGTGATCTCGGCGAGCTGGGTGTCTAGGCAAGCGATCGCCGTGGTGTCCTCCCAGCGTTGCATGTCCCCGCGAACCGTCAGGGCGCGGGTGATGATCGGCCGGACGACCGCACCGTGAGCTAGGTTGAGCGCCTGGCTGGCCAGCCGGCACGCCTCCTCCGGCTCGGCCGCTACGATCCGGCACGCGGCTAGGTCGAGCATCAGCAGAGCGCGTCCCTTCGCGTCCGTGGCACAGCGGTAATCGAGTGCCTGCGACAGTAGCTCACCGGCCGGCTCGGTATCCCGCAGCAGCAAGAACGTGCTCCCAGCGATGCCGTCCAGCCGCGGGGCATCGAAGAAGTCCGTGCCGTACGGGGGGTCGGTGACTGCGGCCATTACCTCCCGCGCAGTATCCAAGCAGGACAAAGACACCACCCGGTGACCGGCCGCGCCGTGTGCGCGTGCCCGCAGCGCCTCGACCCACGCACGCCGTCGTGGGCTGGATGCCCGATGGGCAAGTCCGCTCGCCTCGTCGAGCAGCTCAACGGCCTCACCCGGACGGCCGGCGAAAAATGGCGCGATGCTGTGCGTCGCCAACACCCATGCGGTCAGGTCGTCATCGCCGGCTTCATCACCGGCCAACCCGCCAAGCTCGAAGAAGGTCATGGCATGGTTCTCGCGTCCGACGTCCAACCAGAGGTTGCCGGCGACCCCGCACAGCACGCCAACCAGACGTACCACTCGGCGACGGACCTGGACGGTCTGCGGCTGGCTGAGCGTCTGGCGTAGTCGCCGCAACTGTTGGCGGACCGGCACCATCAGCACGTCCGGCGGGGTAGACGGGTAGCGCGCGACGTAACCGATGACGGTCCGCTCCATCATGTCCAACGCCTGCGTGCTGATGGATGAGCGGGTCAGAGCGTCGGCGATCTCCCACGCTTCGAACTCGTCATCGGCCACCTGTGCCGGCACCGGCGGCACAGCGAGCGCAACAAGCAGGCCACCCGCGTTCAGCGCCACGTCGCACGCCTTTGCGAAGTCGTATGACCCTGGTTCCATGCCGGTCTCGACCTTGCTCAGCATCGACTGCGAGAAGTGAATCCGCGCCGCAAGACTGGACTGCGAGTAGCCGGTCTGCATACGCAACCGGCGTAGCGCCTGGCCAAACGTCTCGCTCATCGACAACCGCTCCTGGCCCATGAACTATGAGCGGTCGAATACTCATGGGTCAACCCCTGACGCCAACACTCGGCATCCCGCAAGCTGGAACCAGCACAGGCCGAATGGCCTGTGGAAAGAGAGGTCACGGTCATGGCGAGGCGGTCAGCCACGCTACCCATTCGTCCGCTTTCGGCGAAAGACGACAAACCGCTGGTTGCGGTCTTTGACGCAAGCATCGGCACCCCCTTGACGGTGAGGATAGCCGCAGCACACCGGTGTCACACGGCGTGGTCAAGATCACGACCCTGGTTCGCGGTTGCTCCGGAGGTCGCCGCGCGGATTGTCGCACGAAGCGCCGATGGAGACTCGCCGGTTGCTATCGGCAGGGACCTGCACCTGACATTGCTTGAAGTACGTGAGGTGCTGCGGGCCGCCGAGTTGGACCGGAGATCACGGTAATGGCAGCGAGACCTATGCGGCTATCTCGGTCCGACCGCCGCTGGCGGGGGCCGGACTGGTGGCTGCTGGCCGGATGACTGACCTATGTCCAGCCAACCCGCATAACTGGTGGAAGGAGGGGAGTTGTGTTCTGGCCTGCGTTGATGGTGCTGGTCGTAGCAGTGGTGTTCACCGTTGCTGTGGGCATGGCGGCATATCTCGGACACATTCACGAGCACACACCGCCGCTGCACGCCGCGGCAGGGTCCCCACGATCGGAGGGAGGGGGTCGGCACCGGCTAGGCGGTGGGTTGTCGGTGGCCGGCTTGCGGGCGCGGGAGAACGCGGGGGGTATGCGGATGTATCCCGGTGGTGGGGGTGGTCGGTCGTGACCGGGGGTAGCGCGGCTGCTGGTCTCCGGAGCGATGCGATGAGTCACGGTGCCGCCGCCAGGTAGGCAGCGGCGCGCGCGTCGAGGTCGGCGGTATCGGGAACTCCTCGACCTTGGAGGGACGACAGCGTTGAGCGCATGTCTGTGACGACCTGGCGGGCGCGACCGGAGTTGATGCCGTCCATCGCGTCCAGGGCGCTGGACCAAGTGGCACATGCCTCGTCGATGTTGCCGCTCCGTGCCTGTACGGAGCCGAGGTAACCCAGTGTCACCGCATGGCTGCGGGTAAACACGGCTACGTTGCGGGTCTGCACGCTGTGTTGAAACTTTCTGAGGGCGCCGGGTAGATTTCCGGTGTCACGCAGGGTATAGGCAGTTTGAAGTGCAAGGCTGGCCTCGCCGAAGAAGAATATCCGTGCTGGCTCGTTGTCATCGCTCGTCGCCGCTGCGAGGTCGTCTTCGGCTCTGATCAATGCTGCCGCAGCCGTCTTCTGGCCGGTCGCGCCGAGCGCCCGTGCATAGACGACACCGAACAACGCACGTTCACGCGGACAAGCCAACGTATATCGTTGGCCGTCCATAGATGCGGCGGCCAATTCCAGCCCCTGCTGGCAATGACCCAAGTCAAGGGCCTGATGTGCCATGGCGCGCAGGATATGACCCGCCATGGGTGGGTCGCCGGCTTCGGCGGCGAGACTCACAGCGATGGTGTAGTACTGCTGCGCGATGGAATGCTCCGCATTGTCGAACGCCATCCATCCCGACAGATAGGCGAGTTCACTGGCGGCCGAGAACATCTCGTTGCGCACCCGTTCATCCGCGTAGGTTCCACGGAGGTAGGCTGCGACATCCGACGTCAAGTACTGCACAACTGCTGTTCGAGCATGACCACCTCCGCGGCGTTGATCAACTCGCGAGAAGATTGATGTCATCTCGCGGACAGCCTCCAGGTCACCACGGCCGACGGCGCGGGCACAGGAACGCGCCGGCTGGGTGACGGGATGGCCGCCGTATTGAAGCAGTCCGATGGCGGCTATGGCGGTGCTGATGAATTCTCTGCGTCGCACGTCGGCGTCTTCCTGTGCGTCGTGCTGGGCGGCCGGCAGGATAAGGCCGTCCAGCAGGAGTGGGCCGGATATTGGGAGCGGGGCCGGCTCGGGGTCGAGGTGCCGAACGTTTTGCTGGTTGCCGAGGATTGCGTCGAATCGGAGTCGGGCGTCTTCGGGCGCACGGTTGAGGGCGGTGTCCAAGATTGCCTGGGTGTCAGGCCGGGGCTGGACGTTGCCGCGTGCGGCTTCCCACTTGGCGACGGTTCGGGCGGCGACGCCGAGGTATTCGGCGAAGCCTCGGATGCTCAGCCGGAGCGCTTGGCGCAACGCGTGCGCTTCGGCGCCTGTCCACCGCTTGACGGGCCGCACAGTCTCCCTTCCTCTCTACGTGGTCGTTGTGGTGCGTCTGGCGCGGTCAGCGCGTCCAGGATAGCTGCGGAGTGCCACGGAAGTGCACCGCTGACGCGGCATACGGTCATTTCTGGTCAAGCGTGTGAATAGCCACCCTGGATGGATGGATATCACAGCGCGCGAATCAGCGTCGGGTCCAGCCGTCGCGCCCGTCGCGCCCGGGGGGTCGGTGACCGGGGTGGGGAACGGGGTGGGGAACGGCCGCCGGGTAAGTGTGCCATCGCCCCGGCCGCCTGCGGAGTGGTGGGAGCAGCCGGTGGTGCGGGCGGCGTTGGCGGCTCATGACATCTGTGCGGTGTACCGGTTGTTGCAGGCCGCTGGGTACGCCCAGAAACAGATCGCGGCCTGGACGGGTCAAAGTCAGCCGGAGGTCTCGGCGATCCTGCACGGCCGGCGGGTGGTCTCCTATGCGGTGTTGGCCCGCATCGCCGACGGCCTGGGGATCCCGCGCGGCTATCTCGGGTTGTCGTGGTGCGGCTGCCCCAACGGTGGGCCTGAGGCGGCCGATGTGGTGGACGGGGTTGATCGGCCGGCCGAGGCGGAGCCGGTGGTCGCCCTGGGGTCGGGGGTGGGCCGGTGAGTCGGCGGTCGGCGTTGCTACAGGCGGCGGTGTTGCAGGCGGCGTTGGCCTACGTGCGGGCGGGGTGGCCGATCGTGCCCGGTGCGATGCCGAAGGCTGAGGCGCGGCCCCGGGTGCGGGTGTTGTCCGGGGGCCGGTCGGTGTCGGTGGCCTGCTGCTGCGGGCAGGAAGACTGCTGGTCTCCGGCGGCGCATCCACTGGGCCCGGACTGGCGGCACCAACACGTCACGACCGAGGCCTCGGCCCGGTTTTGGTGGGACCGCCACCACCCGCCGCTGCCGAATATTGTGCTGTGCTGCGGGGAGACTTTTGATGTGTGGAGTGTGTCGGCTGCGGTCGGCTCCTATGCCTTGGACATCCTCACCAACGGCATTGGCACCCCGGTGACGCCGGTGGCGGTCACCCCGGTGCGGCGGTGGCATTTCTTCACCGCCCCCGAAGGCGACCACCCAGCCCTACCCGCACCGCACGGCCTGGATGTGGTCCGGCTGGGCGCCGGGCAGTTCGTACCCGCACCGCCATCCACCCGCGGCCCAGCCGGCCGCGACCGCTGGCTGATCCCGCACCGCCACCGGTGGCTACCCACCGGCCAGCGAGTCGCCGCCGCCTTGATCCTCGCCGCCGAACACCTCACCGTCGGGCACTGCCCGCGGGGAGATAAGCATTGACCCACTGGCGGCTGGCGGCTGGAGTAGTACCAGGCTGGGCGTACCGCCGCGACCTGTAGCCGGCGGCGGGCCGAGTGCCACCACGCGGTCCGCCGCACCGACGCTGACATCACACCGAGAGGTACTAGGCCGTGACCGAATCCGCGCGGGGGCATGGCCCCAAACACACGTCTGGCTGCACCACCGCCAGCCTGCTCATCCTCACCTGCTCGGGTCTGGGCTGGGGATGACCGATGTAGTCACCGCGCAGGTCATGCCCCGTGTTACTGCTCCCCCCAGCGGCCGGGATCATGGTCGACCGGCCCGACCCGGCGCGGAGAGCGCATGCCAGTTGGCCAGTAGGTTGAACTCGTAGCAATGGTTGGCCGCCTTGAGATTCTGCTGCCTCGGTTGAACGAACGTGACCGTCGTCTGGCGTTGGCGAGTGAGGCGCGGTCGTGGGAGCAGAGAACTGTCACGGTGCACCAGGCGACTGGGGATTCTAAGACCCCCTTCGGCGGGGGATCGCTGACCTGATCTCGAGCGCCGACGCTGCGGGCGGCCGTGTGCGCGCTATGGGGGAGGTGACGGATCCGTTGGCTGCTGGCCGCGGGTCCTTCGTTCGGCGGATTACACGGTGGGAAGTGACCGATGGATCATGAAGCATTCGAAGCGGCTGCCAGAATGAGAGTTCTTGATGCATGATGCATACGGCGCGATTGCATTCCCTCAAGCGTCCATGATCGCAGTGCGGTACGGGAGCTGCGCAAACAGCAGCGGAGCCTGCCCTGTGGGGATCTCAAGATCCCAGCCACCAGCGGCTTCGCTATGCCTGTTACACAGATGATCAATTCCTCGGGTTCACCGGGCCGAAGCGGGTGATGTTTAGGAGCATTCTGGGTGTGGCGATCATGGCGCCGTCTGCGCGTCGTGCGGCGTCGGCGGGCGTTAGTCCTGGGGCTAGGTGGGTGAGGACAAGTCGGCGTCTGTCTGGGATGGCTTGGGCGGCTTGCTCCGGGGTGCAGTGGTATTGTCCGCCTGGTTGGGCCGCTCCGGCTTCGCAGAGGAACAAGTGTGCCTCTTCAGCGAGCGCATTGAGTGCGCTGCATGGGCCGCTGTCTGCCGAGAAGGCGAATGTGGTGCTGGCGTGCGTGAGGCGTAGCCCGAATGTCGGGACGGAGTGCTGCACGGGGATGGCGGTGAGGGTGAGGTTGTCGAGGGCTTCGGTGTCGTGGGTGTGTTCGCGGACGTCGAAAACCCGCCGAACGTGGTCGGGACCGTCTGGTATGGGCAGGAACGCACCGACCCGGTCCGCCCATCCGGGTGGGCCGTAGATCCGTAGCCGTTGCGCGTCGTCGCTGTTCGCCGCCCACTGGTATGCGGCGAGAAGGTCTCCAGCGTGGTCGGGGTGGAGGTGAGATACCCAGATGGCAGCCAGGGCGTTGGGGTCGGTCTGTCGTAGTAGCTCGGGCCAGACAGCTAGACCGAGGTCTACCAGCACACGTGTTCCCGAGGCGTCTACCAGGTAGCCGGAGCATGGTGACCCGGCTGTCGGGTACGGCGACCTGGCACCCAGGACCCGGACGGTGAGCGTCATCGTGGCAGATCCCGATGGGAGCGGGCTTCGGTGGCTCCGCCGTTGCTTGCTTGGGCGGCGGTGAACTGCTGACCTGTCTGGCGGACCCTTAGTCTAGGGCCCTACCTGGCGTTCTGGCATGGCACAGGTCAGGGCCGGGTCAGGGCCCGCGTTGGTGCCGGCTGGGCCGGCGAGACCTGCTCGGCGTCGATCCGAAGCGCGCCGGTGGGTAGGTAGATGTGTTTGCCTTGCCCGGTGGTGACCCGGAAGATGTCGATGGTTTGTGCAGGGGCGAGGTTATTGAACGGGTCACCGAACATGGCCCGTCGCCCGGAGGTCGCGCTGGTTTCGGTCTGGCAGGATGAGCGGGCCTGGCGCCTGAGTACGCTGGGTGACGGCCACCGACCGTGCGCTTCCTGGGAGTGTTGGATGCCTAACTACGTACAGGTTCTGACTACGATTGACTCGCGAGAGGTAGCCGAGCAGGTCGCCCGGGCGGTGGTGGAGGCGCGGGCTGCGGCGTGTGCACAGATCGTTGGGCCGATCAAGAGTATCTATTGGTGGAACGGCGCTGTCGAGAGCGCAGAGGAATGGCAAGTCCTTATGAAGACGACTGAGGAGCGCTATCCGGTGTTGGAGGCGGTTATCCGGCAGGCGCATAGTTATGACGTGCCGGAGATCATTGTGACTCGTATACCTTACGGTAGTAAGGATTACTTGTCGTGGGTGAGTAAGGAGACGGAGCCGACCGCTTAAGCGAGCGTGGCTAGCTGGTCGCGGAGTTGGCGTACTCTGGCGTCGTTCGGCTGCCGGGGAAGGGTGCGAGCCAGGATCCGCAGTCGATCCTTTGCGATACTGGTTTCGGTACGGACGGTGGTGTCCAGGGAGTGCTCTACAAAGGCTGTCGCCTGCTCATAGTCCCGGACTTGTAGCGCTGCTGCGGCTAGGTCGGCGTAGACGATAGCTTTCACCTTGTTTTCGCTGGACGACAGCGCAGCGAGCACGCTTGTAGCCGTCTGTTCCAAGGCGCTGTGTTGCAGGTGCACATATGCGGAGACGGCCATGGAACCCATCCGGCTAGCGCTGAAAAAGCTGGTCCACACCCGCTCACGAAGCGGATTGGCGTAGTCAAACGCGACATAGGCTCGTTCCAAGGCGCGATCGGTGCCGCGCTCGTCGCCCAGGGCGGCGCATGTCTCGGCCTCGCGTGCTGCAAGCCATGAACGCGTGGCGGCGCTACTGGGACCCGTGACATAGCGTTGAGCTTGGGTCAAGATTCGGTGCGACTCCTCGGGGTCGCCCTGGGTGTCCGACATATAGCTCAGGTACCCCATCACGCAGGCCAACAGCGGCCCATCTCCCGCTTCCTCGGCCGCCCGGCGTGCATTGTCGTAGTGCTTGAGCGCGGTGCTGGACTGCTGCATGTCGAACGCCAGCCATCCGGCCAGTGCCTCCGTTTCGCCAAGGGCAGCGAGCAACCGCCGCTGCATGTCGTTGCCGGTATTGACGGGGACTAGCCGGGCAAGTGTCTCCCCGTGCGCCAAGAGATCAGCAAGCAACTCGCGCGCTGGGATCAGCTCCTCGCGGATAAAGAACTCGGCGGTACGACTCTCAAGGATGCCCATGGTGACCTCATCGACACCACACGGCCGGCTCAGGGCCGCGGCGAGGCGTTCCCAGGGGGCCGGGGCGAGCGTGCTCGCGGCGACGACTCCGGTCAGCTTGAGCAGGTGTCGGCGCTGCATGTCTTCTTCTTCCTGGTCGGTTCCTTCGACGGTAGCCGGATCCGGCAGGGGTGCCGACACGTCGGACGTATCCGCACGCCACCAGCGCAGGTGGGATGGCATCAGGAGGGCATCGGCCCACGCGGTCAAGGTGTCCAAGTTGTTGACCTTGTTTGCGCCTGTCTCAATGCGGCAGACCTGCGCTTGTGAGACACCTCGCCAGACGGCGACCAGCCGTTGCGGCACCCTGGCAGCGCCGTGGTGTGGGTGCTGCCGGAAGGCGCGCACAACGGCGCCCAGGTCGCACGATGCCACCGCTGAACTCAGCGGTTCAACCGTCCAGAACGTGGGATCGGCCGCCGCCGCGCGCGTCCGACGCTGACAGGGCGCACAGACCCGGGCCGCATTGTCACGGGCCAGACGTGCGCTACACAGCGTGCAAGACGACGCCTGCGGAGCTGTCACGGTTGTCCTCGCTTCGGTGGCGATGCGCATCCACAGTAGCCACCTTGCCACGAGTCGGGAATGCGGCACTGACATAGGCGTATACGCGTGCCGTATGCCCTGAATGCGTCGGTGGGATCACAAGAACGTACGACAGGTGGACGGTAGACCGGCACGTACACCGATCGAAGGAGTCCACCCATGGCGGAGACACAAGCGCTCCATCCTGTTGTCGCCCCCGAGGTCGCCAAGCGGATTGTGGCGCGTCGGGCGGCGGGTGAGCACATCACAGACATCAGCCGCGACCTGCACATGACCGCTGTTGAGGTCCTGAACGTGCTCCGCGCTGCTGAACGGACCAAGCCGTGACGGGGGAAGCGCTGCGGGTCGCGGGCCCGGGAGCACGCCGCGGGCATGCCGATGTACCCCCGTGGGGGTGGTCGGTTGTGACCGGGGTAGGGGATGGCCGCGGGTCGGGTGTGCCGTTGTCCCGGCCGCCTGCGGAGTGGTGGGAGCAGCCGGTGGTGCGGGCGGCGTTGGCGGCTCATGACATCTGTGCGGTGTACCGGTTGTTGCAGGCCGCTGGGTACGCCCAGAAACAGATCGCGGCCTGGACGGGTCAAAGTCAGCCGGAGGTCTCGGCGATCCTGCACGGCCGGCGGGTGATCTCCTATGCGGTGCTGGCCCGCATCGCCGACGGCCTGGGGATCCCACGCGGCTACCTCGGCTTGTCGTGGTGCGGCTGCCCCAACGGTGGGCCTGAGGCGGCCGACGGGGTCGACGGGGCGGATCAGCCGGCCAACGCGGAGATGGTGGCTGATCTCGGGTCGGGTGGGTCGGGGGTGGTTCGGTGAGTCAGCGGGCGGCGGTGTTGCAGGCGGCGTTGGCCTACGTACGGGCCGGGTGGCCGATCGTGCCCGGTGCGATGCCCAAGGCCGAGACCCGGCCCCGGGCACGGGTGCTGGCCGGCGGCCGGTCGGTGTCGGTGACCTGCTGCTGCGGACACAAAGACTGCTGGTCCCCCGCAGCACACCCACTGGGCCCGGACTGGCGGCACCAACACGTCACGACCGAGGCCTCGGCCCGGTTTTGGTGGGACCGCCACCACCCGCCGCTGCCGAACATTGTGCTGTGCTGCGGGGAGACTTTTGATGTGTGGAGTGTGCCGGCTGCGGTCGGCTCCTATGCCTTGGACATCCTTGCCCACGGCATCGGCACCCGGTGACGCCGGTCGCGGTCACCCCG
>OBLV0100000157.1_pt1 | contig 22187 bp, 18 predicted proteins | sample 1520071 | NCBI WGS metagenome assembly OBLV01 (sample SAMEA3888446, study PRJEB22518) | metagenome | reverse complement strand
CTGCGCCATCGAGAACCTGTGGCTGGCCGCCCGCGCCGAGGGGCTCGGCATGGGTTGGGTCACGCTGTTCCCCCCGTCCGAGCTGGCCCAGCTGCTCGGGTTGCCCGACGGAGTCGAGACGCTCGGTTGGCTCTGCCTTGGGTGGCCCGACGAACGTCCGCCGGCGCCGGGGCTGGAACGGGCCGGTTGGTCGCAGCGAGCCCCGCTGGCCGAGGTAGTCATCGCCGAGCGGTGGCCAGCGCCGGAAGAGGAGGGAGGGCCGCCACCGTCGCACCTCCGGGCTCCGGACCAGGAGGCGGTGGTGGGCGCCCGGGACGTCGCCGACGCCCTCTTGACCCCGCTCGGCTCGCTCGGCGTCCTCGACCGCGCCGTCGACCGGGTGCTGGCGCTGGGGCGCGACGAGCTTCCTGGCGGCCGCCTCGTCTTGGTGGGTGCCGACCATCCGGTGTGCCGGTATCAGGTCTCGGCCTTCGACCAGCGGGTCACGGGCGACGTCATGGCGGCCGCGGTCGCGGGCGAGGCGCTCGGCGTGGTGGCCGCTCGCGGCGCCGGCCTGACCAGCGTCGTCGTCGACGCTGGGGTTGGAACCTTTCCGCTCGCCGGCGCGCTGGCCGCCCGGCCTTGTGACCGCCGGGGTGACCTGGTGACCGAAGACGCCCTGAGCGACGCCGATGTCGCCGCGCTGCTCGCCGCCGGACGTGCGATCGGCCGGGCCGCGGCCACCGACGGGCTCGTTGCCCTCGGGGAGGTGGGGGTCGGCAACACCACCGTGGCCGCCGCCCTCACCGCCGCTGTTCTCGACACGCCGGCTGCGGTTGCCGTCGGACTCGGGGCCGGCGCCGACTCGGCGATGCTCGAGCGCAAAAGAGCGACGGTCGGCTGGGCGCTCGAGCGGGCCCGGGGTCAGCACGACGACCGGCTGGCCGACCCACTGGTCCTCCTCCAGGCGCTGGGCGGAGCGGAGTTTGCGGTCCTGGCCGGCGTCACGCTGGGCGCGGCCGCCGGCGGGGCAGTCGTGGTGCTCGACGGGCTGGCCACGTCGGTGGCCGCCCTCATCGCGACCAGGCTCGAGCCGGCGGTCGCCGCCCATCTCGTCGCCGGCCAGCGCAGCCGCGAGGTGGCCCACGGCCTCGTCTTGCAGCAACTCGGGCTCGAACCGATGCTCGATCTGCGCATCCGCGCCGGCGAGGGCGCCGGCGCTTGCCTGGCTGCCGGGCTCCTTCGCTCCGCGCTGGCAATCCGCTCGGGTACCGCCCGCACGAGCTAGCGAAACCCGCGCCCGGCGCCAGGACCGCCCCGACTAGTACGAGTAGGTCCATTACGAGTAGGTCTACGACGGGTAGGTCCACGATCCCTTACCGTGCAGACGTGGCTCTGCGCGGTAAGGGGATTCACTACGACACCGGGTTCTTCCCCGGTGGTGTGAGCACCCGCGACGTTTTCGACCCCGCGGTCGTCGGTCGGGAGATGCAGATCATCGCCGGCGATCTGCACTGCACCGCGGTACGGATCAGCGGGGGCGACCCCGACCGGCTGACGGTGGCGGCCGAGCACGCCGCCGCGGCGGGCCTGGAGGTGTGGTTTTCCCCGTTTCCCTGCGACATGACGCCAGCGGACATGCTGCCGTACTTCGCCGAATGTGCCGGTCGGGCCGAGCGGATCCGCCGGGCCGGCGCCGAGGTGGTCTTGGTCACCGGGTGCGAGGTCAGCCTGTTTGCAACCGGCTTCATCCCGGGCGGCAACTTCCCGGGCCGTATGGCGGTCCTCTCCGGCCCCGACGAAGCCCGCATCGCCGCCCTGCGCGACGTCCCGGTGGCGGTGAACCGCTGGTTGGCCCAGGTGGTGGCGACGGTCCGCCCTCGCTTCGGGGGCCGCATCACCTACGCGTCCATCCCGATGGAGCACGTCGACTGGCGGCCCTTTGACATCGTCGGGGTCGATGCCTACCGTTCCGAAGCCAACGCCGCCACCTACCGCCAGCGCCTCGGGCTCTTCCTGGCCAGCGGAAGACCGGTGGCGGTCACCGAGGTCGGCTGCTGCACCTACCACGGGGCGGGCGATCGCGGGGCCAGCGGTTGGCTCGTGATCGGCCCCGACGGGCACCTCACCCCTGGCCTTGTCCGCGACGAGGGGGAACAGGTCCGTTACCTGGACGAACTGCTCCCTATCTTCGAGGAAGAGGGCATCGACTCGGTGTTCTGGTTCACCTTCGCCGGGTACACCCTGCCGCACCGCCCCGAGCCGGGCACGGACCTCGACCTGGCCTCCTACGGGATCGTGAAGATGGTCGAGGGCGGCGGCGGCACGTATCCCGATCTCGGATGGGAGCCGAAGGAGGCGTTCCACCGACTGGCGGCGCGTTACGCCTTAGCCTGAGGAAGCACCGACGACGAAGGAGAGACCGATTCCCGACTTGCGCGACATCTTGGCCGAGGAGCATCGTGAGATCGCCGGGCTGCTCGACGACCTGGCCACCAGCCGCCACGACCGGTTCCCTCTGGCCCACCGCCTGATCGACGCCCTGGCGTCGCATACCGCGGTGGAGATGCAGTTGGTGTACCCGGCGTTGCGCGACATCGTGCCCGGCGGGATCGCCATGGCCGACGCCGCCCAGGCGGACCACCAGAAGATGCGCCAGTCGCTGATCATGCTGGAGGACACCAACCCCGGCGACGTCGGCTTCGAGCAGGCGCTGGTCGACCTGCGGGCCGAGCTGGCCGCCCACGTTCCGATCGAAGAGAACTCGGTGCTGCCGGCCCTGGCCGATGTGATCAAGGCCGACAAGATGGAGGAGCTCGGCACCCTCTACCTCCAGATCCGCGAGAGCCTCCCGACCGGCCTGCAGGCCCTGCCTCCTGACATGCCTGACCCCAATTTCCGCCCCTGGTAGGGGATTCTTCGCGCCATGTGTACCGAAATGGGTACCTTTGCGCGAAAAATCCCGCCGTCGGCCCCGACCTGCGCCGCCAGCTCAGAGCGCCTGGTGGAAGGCGAGCTCGGTGGTGTGGCTCAGGTCATGCAGCTCCCGGGTGGCGCCGGTGGCCGTAAAGCCGGCCTGCAGGTAGAGCCGGTGGGCGTCGGAGAAGCGAGAGTCGCTCCACAGCTCGACGCCCCGGGCGCCACGGGCGGATGCGAAGGCGCAGGCGACGCCGACGAGCGTTCGGCCCAGCCCCTGGCGCCGGCGGTGGGGGGCGACGTAGAGCTTTACCAACTCGACCAGGTCTTCCTGGCCGGGGACCACTCCAACGCATGCGGCTATCCAGGGTCCTTCCGGTAGCGCCCACATTTTCCCCCCTGCATGTTGAAAGAAGGTCGCCGGTGCCAGCAGCTCGGGGTACTCACCCGCGATGTCGGTGACACAACCGGGGTACTCGGCCCAGCACGCGCCGATGAGGGCGATCAGCGGCCAGGAGTCGCCGTCAGTGATGGGGCGCAGTTCCAACGCCGTCGATGCGCAGGTCGACCTTCTCGTCGTAGAAGCAGGCCAGGCCCGCGATCTTCTGGCTCTCCGGGAGGGGAGCCCGGTAGATCCAGACGAGGTCGTCGTAGACCTCGTCTCCTACGGCGAGCGAAAAGTAGGTCGCGGCGCCCTTGTAGGGGCAATGGGTCACCGTGGGCGAGGGGCGCAGCAGGTCGAGGCGGGTGTCGACGAGCGGGAGGTAATAGCGAGGCCGCAGGCCGGTCTCGAACAGGATCCGGGGCTGATGGCTGTCGGCCACCGTCACGCCATCGACGACAACCTCGATGTGGCGGTGGCTGGCCAGGATGTCGATGCGGTGGTAGGGGTCCCGGGGGTGGGTGTAGACGGGCTCGTCCTCCTCCATCCACTCGTCCATGGCGTCCCATTCCAGGCGGACCGCCTCCCGAATCAGCTCGATCGGCGAGGCCGGGTACCGCAGGGCCGCCCCGGGTGCGGTGGCGCCGCCGACTTCGATGTCGAACAGCTCGGCGTCGCCCCGGCTGGGCGAGTGCTTGCCGGCGCCGGCGGCGACCAACGTGGCGCGCACATCGGCCACGGGGAAGTAGTAGGTCGGATAGTGCGGTGACTCCCAGACCAGGAGCGCCTTGGTGCTATCGGCGACGACCTGCCCGGCCAGGTAGGTCCGGACGCGTTTGGGGCTGGTCTCGACTCGGACCCGGCCGGCCCGGCTCACCACGGGATCATCGGTCATGGCCGAAGAAACGATAGTGGTGGCCGGGCGGTACCGTCGCCGTGGTGAACCTGCGACCGTCGGAGGACCACTACCTGCCGCAGGTGCTGATCTCGCTCATCGCCATCCTCCTGGCGCTGGGGATCTTCGTCGCCGTCACGGCCAAGAACGGGCGTCCGATCGGGATCTACAACAGCGGTATCGGCGATCGCTGGCCAGTGGAGCACCGCACGCTGACCATCGTCGACCGCACCGGAAATCTGCGCTGGCACCAGGCGGTCCTCGACGCCGTTGCGACCTGGGAGGCCGGTGGATCGGCGCTGCGCTTCGTGGTGGAGACCGGCGTCGGTGCCTGCGATCAGTCCCCCTATCACATCGAGTACTGCCAGGCGACCACGGCACAGATCGCCCGCCAGGGTTCCGACGGCGACCAGGGCCTGTTCGAGCCCGACGTCGCCAACAACAACGAATATCGCTCGGCCATCCTGCTCGTCTGCTCGGACTGTGGCATCGACCAGAACCGCCGGATCATCATCGCGACCCACGAACTCGGCCATGCGCTGGGCCTGGCCCACAGCCCGGACCCCTCGTCGGTGATGTACTTCTCCGGCGGCTCAACGCAGCCCGATGCCCGCGACTACCAGATCCTGCGCCAACTTGAGGGGACGGCGATCACCAGCTGAGTGCTAACCTAGCGGGAACGTATGTTCGCTGACACCTCGCTGGTCGACGGTTCTGGGGGGGTCCTGGCCGGGATGCACCCGGCGATTCGCTCCTGGTTTGAGGGTCGCTTCCCCGGCGGGCCGTCGGAGCCCCAACGGCTCGGGTGGCCTCACGTCGCCGCCGGTTCGGACACGCTGATCGCGGCGCCCACAGGATCGGGGAAAACGCTGGCCGGTTTCCTCGTCTGTATCGATGCGCTCTATCGCGCGTTTGACGCAGGCTCGATCGTCGAAGGCTTCACTCAAGTCGTCTATGTTTCGCCGCTGAAGGCGCTGGCGGTCGACATCCAGCAGAACCTCGAGGTGCCGCTCCGTGAGATCGCCGCCTCGGCCGCCCGCCTCGGCCTGCCCTTCCCCAGCTTGCGGGCCGAGGTCCGCAACGGGGATACAACGACCTCGGCGCGCGCCGCCATGCTGCGCCGGCCACCCAATTTCCTCGTGACGACGCCCGAGTCCCTCTACCTCATGGTGACCGCCGAGCGGGCCCGGGCGACGCTGTCGTCGGTGCGCACGATCATCGTGGACGAGATCCACGCCGTGGCCCGGGACAAGCGGGGCTCGCACCTGACCTTGACCCTGGAGCGGCTCTCCGAACTGTGCGACGAGCGCCCCCTTCGGGTTGGGCTGTCGGCGACCCAGCGGCCAATCGAGACCGTCGCCCGCTTGCTCGTCGGCGCCGGTGTCGACCGCAGCCGCGCCGACGGCAGTCCACGTTGCGCCATCGTTGACGTCGGTCACCAGCGGCAACTCGACCTGGCCATCGAGTTGCCCCAGGGCGAGCTCGAGGCGGTGGCGTCGGGAGACCAGCTGAACGAGATCCTGGACCGCATCGCCAGCTACGTCCTGGCCCATCGCACCACCTTGGTCTTCGTCAACACGCGGAGGATGGCCGAGCGCATCGCCCACCTGCTGGGCGAGCGGTTGGGCGATGATGCCGTCGCGGCCCACCACGGCAGCCTGTCGAAGGACCGGCGGCTGAAGGTCGAGACCCGGTTGCGGGCCGGGGATCTGCGGGCACTGGTGGCGACGGCCTCGCTCGAGCTGGGGATCGATATCGGCCCGGTCGAGCTGGTGTGCCAGATCGCGTCACCGCGGAGCATGGCGACGTTCCTGCAGCGCGTCGGGCGATCCGGTCATCACAAGGGGGGCGTGCCGAAGGGCCGGCTGTTCCCGATGACCCGGGACGAGTTGATCGAGTGCTGCGCCCTTCTCGCCGGGGTCCGGGCCGGGCGCCTCGATGCCCTGTTGCCGCCGGTGGCTCCGCTGGACATCCTGGCCCAGCAGATCGTGGCGGCGTGTGCCGCTTCGGCCTGGCAGGAGGACGATCTGTACGCCCTCTTCTGCCGGGCCGCGCCCTACGCCTCACTCTCGCGCTCGGACTTCGATGACGCTCTGGCGCTGGTGTCCGATGGCATCGAGACGGGGCGGGGCAGGCGGGGCGCGTATGTGCGCCGCGATCAGATCAACGGGGGCCTCACTGCTCGGCGCGGCGCCCGGCTGGCCGCACTGACGTCGGGGGGCGCCATTCCCGAGACCGGCGACTACCGGGTCCTGGCTGCTCCCGACGACACGTTTGTCGGGACCGTCAACGAGGACTGGGCCATCGAGTCCATGGCCGGCGACGTCTTTCTCCTGGGGTCGACCTCGTGGCGGATCCGCCAGGTCGGATCCGGCGTGGTGCGGGTGGTGGATGCGGGCGGCGCGCCGCCTTCGGTTCCGTTCTGGTTGGGCGAGGCGCCGGCGCGGACCACCGAACTCTCCGAGGAGGTCTCGGCGTTGCGCGCCGGCGTGGACCGGTTACTGGGCGCCGGCGCCCCAGGCTCAGGCGCCGGCGCATCGGCCACCGATGAGGTCGTCGCATGGGTGGCTGCTCGCTGTGGGGTCGACGACGAGGTGGCGGCGATGGTCGTGCGCTACCTCGCGGCGTCTCGGGTCGCCCTGGGCGGGTTGCCGACCCTCGACCACCTCTACATCGAGCGGTTTTTCGACGACTCCGGCGGGATGCAGCTGGTTGTCCACGCGCCGTTCGGCGGGCGGATCAACCGGGCCTTCGGCCTGGCCCTGCGCAAGCGCTTCTGCGTCTCGTTCGACTTCGAGTTGCAGGCGGCGGCCAATGACGACGCCGTGCTGCTCTCGCTCGGCCCCCAGCACAGCTTCCCGCTCGACTCGGTGGCCCGCTTCCTCTCGTCGGCCACCGTCGCCGACGTGCTGCGCCAGGCGGCGTTGGCCTCGCCGATGTTCGCCATCCGCTGGCGGTGGAACCTCAACCGCACCCTCACCGTGCTGCGCTTCCGGGGCGGCCGCAAGAACCCGCCGCCGATCCAGCGGATGGAAGCAGACGACCTCATGGTGGCCGTGTTCCCCGCCTTGGCGGCGTGCCAGGAGAACGCCACCGGGCCGATCGAGATCCCCGACCACGTGCTGGTCCGCCAGACGATGCACGATTGCCTGACCGAGGCCATGGATGTCGCCGGCCTCGTCTCGGTGGTGCAGGGGCTCGAAAGCGGGGCGATCGCCGTCACCTGCCGCGACACCACCGAGCCGTCACCCTTGTCGCACGAGATCATCAACGGCCGGCCCTACACCTTCTTGGACGACGCCCCGCTCGAGGAGCGTCGCAGCCGGGCCGTCTCGCTCCGACGCGGCCTTCCCGTCGACGCCCGGGACCTCGCCGCCCTCGATCCCGATGCCATCGCCCGGGTTCGAAGCGAGGCGGCTCCCGAGTTGCGCGACGCCGACGAGCTGCACGACCTGTTGCTGTCCCTCTACGTGTGCCGGCCGTTGCCGGCTGCGATTTCGTGGTTTGCCAACTTGGCCGAGTGCGGCCGGGCGTCTGTGTTCACAACCACGGCGGGGGAGAAGCTGTGGTGCACCACGCAGCGCCGGCCGGCGGTCTCGGCCCTGTTCCCGGACTTGTCCCCGGTCCCGGTCCCCGAGGACCCCGACGTCGTCGCCGCCAGCGTGCTGCGGGGCCATCTCGACACGCTCGGACCGGTCACCGTCGCGTCGCTGTGCGAGGCCACGGCGCTGGACCGCTCGACGGTCCAGATCGGGTTGGCCCGGTTGCAGCAGGAAGGCTTCGCGCTGAGCGGCAACTTCGAGCCAGGCGTCGGTGACCTCCAATGGTGCGCCCGACGACTCCTGAGCCGGATCCACGTGTACACCCAGAAGCGGCTGCGCCAGGAGATCGAGCCGGTAACGGCCCAGGACCTGATGCGGTTCCTGCTGCGGTGGCACCACGTGGCTCCCGGGACCCAGCGTCAGGGCCGGTCCGGCCTACTCGCGGTGATCGAGCAACTGCAGGGTTTCGAGCTGCCCGCCGGCACCTGGGAATCCGCGGTGCTGCCGGGCCGCATCGAGCACTACCGACCGGCCTGGCTCGACGAACTGTGCCAAACAGGACAGGTGGCCTGGGGACGGATTAAGGTTCGGGACGGCGTCGGCGAAGGGGACCCAGCGGGCGTCGCCGGCGCTGGCGCGCTCGCCCGCGGGCCGGCCCGTTTGGCGAGCGTCACCTCCCGGGCGACGCCGATCACGTTGCTTCTGCGGGCGGACCTGGCCTGGCTGCTCCAGGCTGGCCGGGGTGGTGCCGTTCCCGCTGAGCCGGTGGCAGGGGCGAGCCACGACATCATCGAGGCGCTGCGCGAGCGGGGAGCGATGTTCCTCCCCGAGGTGGCCGCGGCGGCCCGGCGACTGCCGGCCGAGGTCGAGACAGCACTGTGGGACGGCGTCGCCCGAGGCCTGCTGACCGCCGACGGCTTCTCGGCCGTCCGTTCGCTCCTGGCCGGTCGTCAGGTTGCCTCGCACAACCAGTGGCAGGGACGCCGGGGCCTTCGGCGCGGCATCTCGGGCGCCCGGGCCGGGGCGGCCAGCGCGGCGGCGACGGGAGGCGGTCGCTGGTCGCTCGTTCCAGTGGCCGGCGAAGCCGTGGATGGCGACGAGCTGGCTGAGGCGGTGGCCGAGCAGTTGCTGGCCCGCTGGGGCGTGGTGTTTCGTGACATCGTGTCCCGGGAGACGCTCGCCATCGCGTGGCGGGACGTCCTGTGGGCGCTTCGGCGGATGGAAGCTCGGGGCACCGTGCGGGGCGGGCGGTTCGTGACCGGTTTCAGTGGTGAGCAGTACGCCCTGCCCGAGGCGGTCGACGAGCTGCGCCGCGTCCGCCGCCGCCCCCGCGATGGCGAGACCGTCCACCTGTCGGCTACCGACCCCCTCAACCTGGTCGGCATCCTCACCCCCGGGCCCCGGGTGCCGGCGGTGCGGACCAACACGGTCACCTTCGTCGACGGCCTTGCGGTCGGCGACGACGAGGGGTCTCGGGAGCGCGTTTCGGAACACCGGTGACGGCTGGCCGGTTGCGAGCCGGTACCTGTGCCCGGATAGCGTTTCGTGCCATGGAGGAGGGCGCTATGGCACGACGTCGCTGACTGTTCAGCCTGTCGCCCGGTCGGGCGACGACGACGGTCGTTGCCCGGACCCTTCGTTCCTGGTAGCGGCGAAAGGCGGCGGCCGTCGATCCATCACCATCGAAAGGATCGACATTGAGCAATTATCTGGACGCGCTTCAGGGCGTCATCGACAACGTCGTCGCACCAGGCGCCGCTGAGGTGGACGCGAATGGAACCTTTCCGCGAGAGGCAGTCGCCGCTCTCGGCGAGGCGGGCCTACTTGGATTGACGGTTTCGGAGACGGCGGGCGGCGGGGGGCAGAGCCTGCGTCAGGCCACCGAGGTGGTCCGCCGCCTCGCCGAAGTCTGCGGGTCGACGGCCATGGTCACATTGATGCACTACGCCGCCGCCGTCGTGATCGACAACCACGGCCCCGACGAGGTCCGTAAGGTGATCGCCGCCGGCGGGCACCTCACGACCCTGGCCTTCTCCGAGGTCGGCTCCCGAAGTCATTTCTGGGCGCCGCAGGGCACCGCCACCGCCGCCGCGACCGAGGATTCGGTGCAGCTCGACGCTCGCAAGAGTTGGGTCACCTCGGCCGGCGAAGCCAACTCCTACGTGTGGTCGAGCCGGCCGCTCGCCGCCGACGGGCCGATGACGCTCTGGTTGGTGCCGTCGACCGCCGGTGGGCTCAGCCAACCCGGTGGATTCGACGGCCTTGGTCTGCGGGGGAACGGCTCCACGCCGGTCACGGCATCGGGCGTCACGGTGCCCGCCTCGGCCATACTCGGCGGCGACGGCGCCGGCCTCGACGTGGCGCTCGGCGAGGTGCTCCCGTGGTTCCTGGTTCTGAGCGCGGCGTTCAGCGTTGGCCTGATGGACGCCGTCACTGCCGAGGTCGGCACCTATCTCACGACGACTCGCCTCGAGCACCTCGGCCAGACACTCGCCGAGCAGCCGCTCGTTCGGGTCGACCATGCCCGGATGCGTCTTGCGACCGATCAGGCCGCAGCGCTGCTGGCCGACACCTTGAACGCGCTGGAGGCCAGCCGCCCCGACGCCATGCTGCGCGTGCTCGAGGTCAAGGCGGCGGCGGGCGAGGCCGCGATCGCCGTGTCGGATCTGGCGATGAAGCTCGCCGGAGGCGCCGCCTTTCGCAAGGAGCTCGGCGTCGAGCGGCATTTCCGCGACGCCCGGGCTGCCCGGGTCATGGCACCCACCACCGACGCCCTGCTCGACTTCATCGGCCGGGCGATCAACGGCCTCCCACTCCTATGACCCCCTCGACTGACGAGCAGCCGCTCGTCTTGGGGGCGGTGGCGTATGACCCGAAGGTGGTCACGATCTGGGACGGCTTCCGCCGCTGGTTTGCCGGCCAGGACCTCCCCTTCGACTTCGTCCTCTACTCCAACTACGAGCGCCAGGTCGATGACCTCGTCGCCGGGCGCATCGACGTCGCCTGGAACTCGCCGCTGGCCTGGGTGCGGACCCGTCGGATGGATCCGAGCGCCCGGGCCCTCGCCATGCGCGACTCCGACCGCGACCTGACCTCGGTGATCGTGGTTCGCGCCGACTCGCCGGCGCAGTCGCTCGCGGACCTGTCGGGCGGCGTGGTTGCGACCGGCGCGGTCGACTCGCCCCAAGCGACCCTCATTCCGCTGACGTTGCTCAGCGGCGCCGATCCCATCGCCGAGACGGTGACCGTCCGCCGATTCGACGTCGGCGTCGGTCTTCACGGCGACTCCATCGGCGGCGAGCGTGATGCCGCCCGCGCCCTCGTGGCCGGGCAAGCCGACGCAGCCTGCATGATCGACGCCAACCACTTGCTCTTCTCCAAGGAGGGGGTGCTCCCGCATGGCAGCACCCGGGTCATTGGCCAGACGCCGCCCTACGACCACTGCAACATGAGCGTCGCCGGCACCGAGTCGCCCTACCTCGACCGGTTTGTGGCGCTCCTCCTGGCGATGGACTACGGCGACTCGTCGGTACGCCCACTCCTCGACCTCGAGGGCCTTACGCAGTGGCTGCCCGGGCGTTTGTCGGGCTACCGCCAGCTTGAGGCCGCTGTCGACCGGTTCGGGTTCTACGACGCCCAGGGGAAGGTCACCGCCAACGACTACCGACCATGAGGCCCTGGCAGTAGCGGAGGTCGCGCTCGGCCACCTCGGCCTCGATACCGGGGGGCACCTACTGGTCGACCGCGCGCTGGCGGAGATGAGCCCGGGCCAGCGCCTCCGGGTGACGAGCGACCGTTCCGACCTCGCAGTCCACCTGTCGCCGTGGGCCCGGGCTCGGGGCCATCGGGTGGACGGTGATGTCCTCATCCGGGGCGACGCCGGCGACCGGCGCCTGTCAGGCGCGGTTCGAGCCGGAGGTCCGACCTCGGTCGTCGCCGCCCCGCCGGCCACCTGGGGGTTGGCCGCTCGCGGCGCGCTGGTTGAGGACGGTGGCCCGGCGCTGGCGGTCGCTGATCTAGCGGAACGCACCCTGGTGTGGACCGATCTCGCGCCGAAGCTCTATGCCCAGGCCGCCGCATCGCAGTGGGACCCCGCCACCGCCATCGACTGGGTGCCGCCCGAGCTTCCCGACGACGTGGAGGCCGCAATCGTCCAGGTGATGACCTACCTGGTCGAAAACGAGCAGGCCGCCCTGATGGTCCCGGCCCGATTTCTCGGTCGGATCCACCCGCACTTTCGGGAGATCGTTCAGTTCCTGGCCACACAGGTAGCCGACGAGGCCCGCCACATCGAGGTCTTCACCCGGAGGGCGACAATGTCGGGCCAGCCCCTCGGGGTTTCTGGCGCCGGCGGCCGGGCTTCCCTCCAGACCTTGCTCGATGAACCCGACTGGCCGACCGCGTCGTTCCTCCTGTCGGTGCTCGGCGAGGGCACCTTTCTTTCCCTCCTCTCCTTCCTGGAGCGCTGGGCTCCCGACCCTGTTACCGCCCAGGTTTCGCGACTTGCCCTCCAGGATGAGGCGCGCCACGTCGCATTCGCCCTCGGGCACCTCGGCGAGCACCTGGCCCAAGTTCCGCGGGACCGGGACCGGTTGCGGGCCGCGGTCGAGCGACGCCACGACTCCCTGGCGTCGACCGCCGGCCTCTCGTCCTCGGTCTATGACGCCTTGGTCGTGCTGGCCGCCGGCTCCTGGGCCTCCGAAGCGATTGCCGCGGGGTGGATACGGGTGCAGGCCTTGGAGGCTGAGATGTACGAGGGGCGCAAGCGCAGGCTGGTGCGTCTGGGCTTCTCCGACGCCGAAGCCACCGAGCTGTCGGCCCTGCATACTCGCAACTTCATGTAGTGCCGCGTCAGCCAACGTTTGCCCATGGTCAGCCCGGTTATGAGGAGGATTCGAGCAAGGCGACGGCGTAGCAGGCGATGCCCTCGCGCCGGCCCAGGGCACCGAGGCCCTCGGCCCGTTTGGCCTTCATGCTGACGGGAGCCCCGACGACTTGACTCAAGCGGGCCTGCATGGCCGCCTTATGGGGCGCCAACCGGGGCGCTTCGAGGACTACCGCACAGTCGACGTTGACCACCGTCCAGCCCGAAGCACCGACGAGACGTACCACCGAAGCGAGCAACGAGGTGCTGTCCGCGCCCGCCCAGTGCGGGTCCGAGTCGGGAAAGTGCTCCCCCAGGTCACCGAGGCCAGCCGCACCGAGGAGGGCGTCGGCCACGGCGTGGGCGACGACATCGGCGTCGCTGTGGCCGGCCAGAGCGCGCTCGCCGGGAAGCTCGACGCCGGCCAGGACAAGCGGCCGCCCGCTGTCGGGAGAGCCGGCGGATGAGGGAACGAAGGGGTGAACATCGAAGCCCAGGCCAACCCGAAAGGGCATCAAGAGGTCCTGAGACGGTCGAGCAAGAGCGAAGCCACAAGGAGATCGTCGGGTGCGGTGATCTTGAAGTTGCGGTGATCGCCCTCGACGGTCACGACCGACCCGCCCAGCGCCTCGATCAGGGCGGCGTCGTCGGTCGCCTCGAGGTCGCCGGCGTGAGCCTCCCGCAGGGCGCCGGCCCGGAAGGCCTGCGGTGTCTGAACCGCCACAAGGGTCGATCGATCCAAGGTCGAGACCACGCGATCTCCGGATACCCGTTTGATGGTGTCGGCCACCGCCACGACGGGGATGGCGGCGTCGGCGCCCGCCCGGACGGCGGCCACGACCCGATAGAACAGAGAAGGCCCGGCCAGCGGGCGGGCGGCGTCGTGCACCACGATCACCTCGGCGCCAGGCGGGACCGCCGCCAACCCGGAACGAACCGAGGCCGAACGGGTGGCCCCGCCGGGCTGGGCGCCGGGTTCGAGCTGATCGGGTGGTAACACCGCGACGACGCCGTCGCATGCCGTCCGGGCGGCGGCGAGCGACCAGTCGAGGACCCGAACTCCGAGCAGCGGCTCGAACTGCTTGAGCCGACCGTAGCGCTGCCCGCTGCCCGCGGCGACCACGATCGCCCACACCTCGCCCACCGGGCGAGCGTAGCGTCGCGATAGACAAACGGCGGGTTTAGGATCGACCGGGCTATGGCAGCAAGCACCGACCACTACGACGTCGTCGTGGTCGGCAGCGGCTTTGGCGGCAGCGTCGCCGCCCTGCGCTTGACGGAGAAGGGCTACCGGGTCGCGGTCGTCGAGGCGGGCCGTCGCTTTGACGAGACGTCGTATCCCAAAACGAGCTGGCAGGTTCGGTCGTTTTTCTGGGCACCCAAGCTCGGCTGCTACGGGCTGCAACGGATCTCGCTGCTGAAGGACGTGATGATCCTCTCCGGCGCCGGGGTGGGCGGCGGGTCGCTCCTGTACGCCAACACCCTGTACGAACCGCTGCGCCCGTTCTACGAGGACCCGCAGTGGTGCCACATCACCGATTGGCGAGACGAGCTGGCGCCGGCCTACGACCAGGCCAAACGGATGCTCGGGGCGACCGTCAACCCCACGACGACGCCGTCGGACGAGGTCATGAAGGCGGTGGCCGACGAGCTGGGGGTGGGCGACACCTTCCACCCGACCCCGGTCGGGGTGTTCTTCGGCGAGCCGGGTGTGGAGGTGGAAGACCCGTTCTTCGGCGGGGTCGGCCCGAGCCGCAAGGGCTGCATCGAGTGCGGGGCGTGCATGACCGGCTGCCGCCACGGCGCCAAGAACACCCTGCTCAAAAACTACCTGTACCTGGCCGAGCGAGGAGGAGCGACGGTCTGCGACCTGACGACGGTCGAGTCGATCCGGCCACTCGAGTCCGGCTACGAGATTGCAACGTCAAGGACAAGAGGATGGGAAAAAGGTGGCCGCGGCGCGCCCCGGGTCTTCTCTGCCGACCACGTCGTCCTTGCCGCCGGCACGATGGGAACCCAACGCCTCTTGCACCGCCTGCGCGACGAGGGCACGCTGCCCGGGCTTTCGGCCCGGCTCGGGGAACTGACCCGGACCAACTCCGAGGCCATTCTCGGCGCCCGGACCTTCCGGCGCGACGCCGATTTCACCAAGGGCGTGGCCATCACTTCGTCGTTTCATCCGAGCGCCGATACCCACGTCGAGCCCGTTCGCTACGGCAAGGGCAGCAATGCCATGGGTTTGCTCACCACGGCCCTCGCCGACGGCGGTGGCCGGTCGCGCCAGCTGACCTGGCTCCAGGAAATGGCGCGCCATCCCGTCACGATGGTGCGCAACCTGAGCATGCGGCACTGGTCGGAGCAGACGATCATCGCCCTGGTCATGCAAACCCGCGACAACTCCATCACCTGCTTCACCAAGGCCGGCCTCTTCGGCCGGCGGCTCAGCACCAAACAGGGCCACGGAGAGCCCAATCCGACGTGGATACCCGAAGGCCACGAAGTCGTCCGCCGCATCGCGCGCCGCATCGGCGGCTTCGCCGGCGGGGGTTGGAACGATGTGTTCAACATCCCCATGACCGCCCACTTCCTGGGCGGGGCGGTAATCGGCGACAGCGCCGAGACCGGGGTGGTCGACGCCTACCATCGGGTCTACGGCTACCCGGGGATGCACATCGTGGATGGCTCGGCGGTGTCGGCCAACCTCGGTGTCAACCCGTCGCTGACCATCACCGCCCAGGCCGAGCGGGCCATGTCGTTCTGGCCTAACCGGGGCGACCCCGACCCTCGCCCGGCGCCCGGCGAGCCGTACCGCAGGCTCGATCCGATCGTCCCGCAACACCCTGTCGTGCCGGCCGGCGCGCCCGCGGCCCTGACGATCCGGCGCAACCCGGTTCGAATCCCTAATTCTTACGAGTCGCCCCGGTAGCCTGGAGTCGTGAATCGGAACGGGATCGGAGCCTGGTGGGTGCTCGCTTAACCTTCGGTCTCGTCGCGCTGGCGGCGTTGACGTTGGCGGTGGGGTACGTGACCCACACTCCGTGGCTCATCTATATCTCCATCGTCTGTAGCGTGCTGGCGGCCGCCGGGCTGCTCTTCTCGCCCCGCCGCAAGCGCCGGGCGGCCAAGGAGAAAGAGGAGTCTTCGTGGCCGGCCTCGCTGGCCGAACCGTCGATCACGCGGACCGAGCCGGTACGGGTCTTCACGCCGGACCCAACGGAGGCTCCCGCCGGTGCCGGCCTCAGGATCGGGCCCGGCTCGTCGACGCCCCGTCGACGCCCCGCCCCGCCCGTCGTGGCCGCGCCCTCCGAGGATGATGACCCTTTCGCTTTCCCCGAGCCGGCGCCGACCCAAGCCGTGCGGCGTCGGCCGACTCCCGTGGCCGCGGTGGTCCCTGACGATCTCGACGAACCGGAAGAGCTCGACCATCCGGACGAGCCCCGGGTTTACCGCCTGCCGTCAACGACCAGGTCGCCCAAGAAGAACCCCGTTGCCGCCGACTGGGTGCACGCCGACGAACCCGTAGCCCAGCCGGCCTACGCCACTCCGGTCCCGCGCCGCCCGGCCGCGTCTGCGACGCCGGTGGCCCGCAGAGCTGCGCCGGTCGCCCGTCCGGCTTCGCCGGTCGCCCGTCCCGCCGCCAGTCCGGCCGCGCCCGCCGCTCCCACCGCCCGTCCCGCCGCGCCCGCCGCCCCGCCCCGATCCCCCGCGCCCGTCCAGCCAGCGACGGACTACCCCTTTCCCATCGAGGACTACGACTACCTGGGCGTGGCCGAGATCCTGCCGCTGCTCCCCGAGCTCGACGACACCGAACTGGTCGAGGTCCTGCTGTACGAGCAAAAAAACGCCAATCGGGTCGGGATCCTCAACCGCATCGACGCCTTGTTGGAGGGCGAAGGGTAATTAGTTCACGGGATCGTGACCTACCTGTGACGATCTCGTTGGATTGGCGGGCAACCATAGGGATGTGAACTGGCCCACCGATGCCGCTTCTTCGGGTCGGCGATATGGCTAGCGCCATATCGCCCGCCGGGCTCGCGCCCGCGGCTGCGTCGACCTCCCCCGAGGTGGATCGTCTGGCCCGGCTGCTTGACGAGTCGCTCGAACGCCAGGAGGGGCCGAAGCTGGTTGCACTGGTCCACGATGTACGCGAGATGACCGAGCAATCGGTGGCGTCGGGGGGCGCCTCGTCGGCCGGGGACCTGCTCTCGATCCTCTCCGACCTGGACCTCGACACCGCGATCCGGTTGGTGCGAGCGTTCTCCGCCTTCTCCCGGCTGGCCAATGTGGCCGAGCAGGTGGGCCAGGTCGAAGACCTGAGCGACCGTCGCGGCCGCGGCCCCGGCGGGTGGTTGCGCCAGACGATCGACCGGGTCGAAGAGGAGGGCGTGGCCGATGCCGTCTTGGATCGGGTGACCGACGAGTTGGAGCTGCGGCCCGTTTTCACCGCCCACCCAACCGAGGCGGCCCGGCGGTCGATCCTGGTCAAACTGCGCCGGGTGGCCGAACTGCTGGGCGAGCGCTCCTACCCGGCCACGGCTGAGGACATCGCGCTCGCCGACCGCCGGCTGGGCGAGCTCATCGACGCCATGTGGCAGACCGACGAGCTGCGCCTCGACAAGCCCGAACCGCGCGACGAGGCCGAATCGGTCATCTATTACCTGAACGACCTGTACCGCAACGTGGTACCCGAGCTGCTGGAAGACCTGGACCAGGAGCTGGCCCGGCTCGGCCGGCAGTTGGCACCCGACGCCCGGCCGCTGCGGTTCGGGACCTGGGTCGGTGGCGACCGCGACGGCAACCCGAATGTCACACCCGAGGTGACCCTCGAGGTGCTGGCCCGCCAGCGCGAACAGGCCGTCGACCTCCTCATCCCCCTGATCGATGAGCTGTCCTGGGAGCTGAGCACCTCGACCCGGCTGGTGCCCGCGTCGGCCGGCCTGCTGAACAGCCTGGAGGACGACCGACGCCATTTTCCCCATATCTACGAACGATTCGCCCGCTTGAATGCCGATGAGCCGTACCGGCTGAAGTGCTTCTACATCCGCGAGCGGCTCCACCAGACCCGCGACCGGGCGAGCGCCCTGACCCCGCACCGACCGGGGCGGGACTATCAGGAACGGTCCGAACTGCTGGCCGACCTGGCCCTGATGAGCGATTCGTTGCGCGACAACCGTGGCGAGCTGCTCGCCGATGGGTCGCTGCGCCGGGTCATCCGGCTGGTGGCCACCATCGGGCTCAACCTGGCGATCATGGATGTGCGGGAGCACTCGGCCCGCCACCACGCCGTATTGGCGACGTTGTTCGACCGGGTGGGGGACCTGCCGGTGCTGTACGGGTCCTTGACGCCTGACGAGCGGACCGAGGTGCTGCTCGGCGAACTGGCCAGCCGGCGACCGCTGCTCGGACCCACCTCGGTCCTCCATGGTGACGTGGCCCGAACCATGGAGACGTTTCGTTCGGTGCGCACCGCCTTGGACCGCTTCGGCTCCGAGGTGATCGAGAGCTACATCGTCTCGATGACCAAGGGGGCCGACGACGTGCTGGCCGCCGTGGTGCTCGCCCGCGAGGCGGGCCTGATCGACGTGCGCAACGAGCGCTCCGGCGGGGTCGGCGACGGCATCGCCCGGATCGGGTTCGTACCACTGTTCGAGACCGTCGAGGAGCTGCGGCGAGCCGGCGAGATCATGGAGCGGCTCCTCAGCAACTCCATCTACCGGCAGGTGGTGACCTTGCGGGGCGATATCCAGGAGGTGATGCTCGGTTACTCCGACTCCAACAAGGACGCCGGGATCACCACCTCGCGCTGGGAGATTCACCGGGCCCAACGCCAGTTGCGCGACGTCGTCCAGCGCCACGGCGTGATCCTGCGGATCTCCCACGGCCGGGGCGGGTCGGTGAGCCGCGGTGGCGGCCCAACCCACGAGTCGATCCTGGCCCAGCCGTTCGGCACCCTCGAGGGTCGCATCAAGGTGACCGAGCAGGGCGAAGCGATTTCGGCAAAGTACGGCCTCCCCGGCCTGGCCCGGCACAACCTCGAGCTGGCGCTGGCCGCCGTGCTCGAAGCGTCGCTCCTGCACCGCGAGTCCCGTGTCCCGTTGTCCGAGATCGACCATTGGGACAACGCCATGAGCGCCGTCTCCGACGCTGCCTTCATCGCCTACCGGGCGTTGGTGGACAGCCCGGGGATGGTGGAGTACTTCCTCACCTCCACGCCGGTGCAGGAGCTGGCGGCGCTGAACATCGGGTCACGGCCGTCCAGCCGGCCCGAGGAGGGCGGCGGGCTGGGCGGCCTGCGGGCCATACCGTGGGTGTTCGGCTGGAACCAGTCGCGCCAGATCGTGCCCGGGTGGTTCGGCCTAGGTTCGGGTCTGGTTGCGGCCCGGGCAGACGGCTGGGAGGACACCCTGATCGACATGTACCAGCGGTGGCATTTCTTCCGATCCTTCGTCGCCAGCATCGAGATGACCGTCGCCAAGACCGACATGGACGTGGCTGCGCACTACGTCGCCACCCTCGTCGCCCCCGAGCATCGGCATCTGTTCGCCGTGATTCGAGCCGAGCACGAGGTGACCTGCCGGGAGATCCTCCGCCTGAGCGGGCACGACCGGCTGCTGCAGGACCAGCCCGAGCTCGAGCAGGCCATCCGGGTGCGCCGGACCCACCTGGACCCAATTTGCTACCTGCAAGTCGCCCTGCTCGCCCACCTCCGAGGGTCGCCGGAACCCGAGCCCATGTTGCGGCGGGCCCTGCTGCTCACCGTGAACGGGGTCGCTTCGGGCTTGCGCAACACCGGCTGATAGCCGGTGAGTGATTCGATTCCCGTACGGGAGCCAGCGCCGAAGATGGTCGCGGCCTGAAGATGAAACCGGCGTCAGCCGGTCTGGATCCGTACGATGAAGGTGCGGATCTCGGCGACCGGGCCGTTCTCGCGGGCGTAGGTGCACGAGAGGGTCCCGGCCCCGACGCCCAGCGCCCCCACTCGGAGGACCAGGCACGGTGAGTAACCGGGCTCGAACTCCTCGTCGAGGACCTGCAGCAGGTCGCCCACGACGTCGAAGCGCCAGGTAAACCCGGTGCGGGGAAGGAAGGGCAGGCGGACCTCCAGCGTTGTCCCGGAGGTGGCGTTGAGGAACTTCAGCGACTGCTCGAGGGTCACTGGAGCCTCCTCCTCGGCCTCGGGCGTTTCTGGTCGGGCCGGGCGTTGTTCGAGCGCGGGGTCGTAGGAGGCCGGCGGCGGCTTCGCCTCATCGGAGACCCAGATCCACCCGTCTTCCTCACGGACGGCAAAACACTCCAGGTACCCCGGATGAAGCTTCCACAGGTTTTCCGGCGCCGCGTCGCGTCGGGGGTGGACGTTTTCACCGGTGCAGGGATCGAATGAGTAGCCGTGCCGAGGGCAACGAAGGTTGCCATCCTGGATGGTGGCCTCATCCAGCTCGGTGAACTGGTGGGGGCAGGACGGTCCGAAGGCTACGACCTCACCTGACAGGAGACGGGCCACCAGCACATGGCTGTCGCCCACGCGGACCCGGCGGATCTGGGTGTCCCGACCGTCCCCACCGGTCAGCTCCTCGCTCCGCAATCCCGCATCCATCGGTCGGAGCCTACAAAGGGCTCAGCCGGCACCGGGTGGGTCGGGGCCGGGCTCGGTACTGTCGTTGGCAAACCGGTCGGCGTAGCGATCGGCTTCGAGGTACTTCAGGACTGGGATGTGGCGCAGCTCCAAGGTGAGCAGGAGCAGGGCGGTGGTGATGACCCCGAGCAGGAGGTGGCCGAAGCCGACGACCACCCCGATGGCCACGACGGCGAAGAAGGTGGCCGCGGTGGTGACGCCTCGGACCGCCCCCATCTGGCCCCGGAACACCACGCCGCCGCCGATGAACCCGACGCCGGTGACCAGGCCGGCGATGGCCTGTGGCGACGATTTGGCCGCTACCGAGGTGATGGCGGCGGCCGCCGCCCCGACCAGCGAGAACGTCCGCACGCCGGCCGGTGAGCCCCGTAACTCGCGCTCGAAGCCGAACAGGTAGGCGAGGGCGAAGCCGACGAGGATCCTCGCCAGCAACGCCTGATCGCTATGGGCCACGTCCGTAGTATTCCGGTCCCGGCCTGGTAGCTGGCGGACCCTGCCCGTACCATGGCCCGGCCAGCTCGCCGGGAGGGTGTTCCTCGATGTCGGAACGGGTTCGTTGCACCATTGAAGATGGCATCGCCGACGTCCAGCTCAACCGGCCGGACAAACGCAACGCCCTCGACCTGGCGATGTTCGACGCCCTGATCGACGCCGGCGAGGCCCTTCACGGCGAAGCGGGCGTGCGGGCCGTGGTGTTGTCGGGGGAGGGGAAGTCATTCTGTGCCGGACTCGATCTGGCCGCGCTCGCCCCGGCCGCGCTCGCCCCGGCCGGGCTCGCCCCGGCCGCGCTCGCCCCGGCCGCGCTCGCCCCGGCCGCGCTCGCACCAGGCGGAGACGAGACTGCGACGGCGTTCGTGGCTGGCGCCCTGGCCCACCGAGGCGACGAGATGGCCTCGGTGGTGCAGCACGCGGTCACGGTGTGGCGCGACCTTGCCGTGCCGGTGATCGCGGCCGTGCACGGACATGCCTTCGGAGGCGGCCTGCAGCTGGCACTGGGCGCCGACATCCGCATCGTGGCCCCCGATGCCCAGCTGTCGGTGCTCGAGATCCGGTGGGGCCTCATTCCCGATATGACCGGGACCCAGGTTTTGCCCGGATTGATCGGGCGGGACCGGGCCAAGGAGCTCACCTTCACCGGCCGGATCGTGACCGGCGAGGAGGCGGTCGCCATCGGGTTGGCGACTCGCCTGAGCCCGAACCCGCGCCATGACGCCCTGGCGATGGCTCGGCAGATCGCCGATCACAGCCCGGCCGCGATCGCCTCCGCCAAGGCCCTTCTGAACCTGGCCGGCCGGGCCAGCTTCGAGGAGGGGTTGCTGGCCGAACAGCGGGCCCAACGTCGTCTGATCGGTTCGGCCGATCAGGTCGAGGCGGTGCGGTCGTACTTCGAGCAACGACCACCGCGGTGGACGACCCGCCCGGACGGCCCGCCCAGTTCGGATTAACTTGACCGCCTTGGTGCCGCGTCGGAAGCGTTCCCATGGCTCGCTATAAGGCATCGCAGGGCGTTTCCTCCGGCGGACCAAAGCAGGGACGGTCCTCCACCCTGCCGGGCGCAGCCCGGGTGCCGGTCGGCCCGGACGGCTCGCTGCTGACGCCGTTCCTGCGGGAGTCGGTCCGAGCCCAACGTCAGCGCCAGAAACGGCGCCGCCGGATGACCCTCTCGGGTGTCCTGGCGGTGGCGATCGTGGCGTCCGTCATCCTGACCAGCGGCGGCACCGAGCCGCCGCGACGAGCCGGCGGCCACGCGCAACTGGGCAACGAGGAGGAGACAACCCCCACCACCAACCCCCCCACCACGGTCGTCGGTGGGACCCCGGTGCAAGCGGCGGCGGCGAGCCAGGCACTCCAGGTGTCGGCCCAAGTGGTGGCGGAGAATGCCCTCCCCGGATCGAGTGGATGGAAGCTGAACGACCCCGCCAACAACGGCGAAGATCGGAAGAGCGTCGTGTAGGGAAAGAGTGTAGATCTCGGTG
>OBLV0100000156.1_pt1 | contig 22195 bp, 20 predicted proteins | sample 1520071 | NCBI WGS metagenome assembly OBLV01 (sample SAMEA3888446, study PRJEB22518) | metagenome | reverse complement strand
GACCACCGAGATCTACCCTCTTTCCCTACACGACGCTCTTCCGATCTCCGAGCGCTACCAGGGCACGTTCGCCGACCGGGTCGCTGTCCCGCGCTGGAACCTCCTGCCCAAGCCGGCCGAGCTGTCGTTCGAGCAGGCGTCCTGCCTGCCGACGGCCTGGCTCACCGCATACCGCATGCTGTTCACCCGCGGCGCCGTTCCCCCCGGTGCGACGATCCTCGTCCAGGGCGCCACCGGCGGCGTCGCCACCGCGTTGACCGTGCTCGGCAGCGCCGCCGGAATCCGCGTGTGGGTCACCGGTCGCTCAGAGGACAAGCGCGGTCGGGCCGTAGAGCTGGGCGCTGATCAGGCGTTCGAACCCGGCGCTCGCCTGCCCGAGCGTGTCGACGCCGTGATGGACACGACGGGACAAGCGACATGGGCCCACTCCGTCCGCGCGCTCAAGCCCGGCGGCAAGATAGTGATCTCGGGAGCCACGACCGGAGACGCCCCGCCGGCGGAGCTGACCAGGATCTTCTTCCTCCAGCTGTCGGTGATCGGATCGACGATGGGGACCCGCGACGAGCTCGAGCGGCTGATCCGGTTCTGCGTCGACAAGGGCGTGCGCCCGGCGATCAGCACGACGCTGCCCCTGACCGAAGCCCGCCAGGGGTTCGAGGCGATGCTCCGCGGCGACACTGCGGGCAAGATCGTGTTCACACATTCATAAGCGTCACTTATAGGCGGATGGCAGAACTCGTCTTGGACAACTAGGTCCGCGCGCGTCATCATTGTCGGCACCCTCCCTCCCTCGAGCGCGCCCCATTGGACCGGCACTCCCCCTTTCCGCCGGTTTCGGGGCGCGACTCACTTAAGGAGTCGGGCCTCCAACACCGCGAGTGACCACCGCCGCGGATGCGCACGTCACCAGCGCGAGCGGCAGATCCGCGGCGTCGACTCCGCGTAGGTCCGAGTGGTCGAGGTCGATCTCGATCATCGGCTGTTCGAGCTCCGCGCCGGCGCCGAGGCTGCGGTAACCGTTCCGGCACAGCTCGGTCCACAGGTCCCCGACCGACGCGAGCAGCCCGGACCGGAGCTGGCGTTCGCGCCTCGAGCCCGTCTCGAGCTCGCGCGCCTCCTCGAACGGGTCGATCCGCACCTGCGAGTCGCTCCCGATCGCGAGCGGCACGCCCGCGTCGGCGTAGGCCATCGCCGGGAGGTACCCGTCGCCGAGGTTGCCCTCGGTGGTCGGACAGGACACGACCGTCGTCCCGCTACGCACGAGCGCGTCGACGTCAGAACCCGAAACGTGGATCCCGTGGATCACGCTCGACCGCGGACCGAGAAACCCGGTCCGTTCAAGCAGCGCGATCGGCGAGCAGCCGTGCTCGGCCTGACACTCGGCGAGCTCGCGGCGCTGCTCGTGAGCGTGGACGTGGCGGACGATCCCGTGGCGCTCGGAGTATTCGGCGATCGCCTCGAGCCAGCCGGCGGGGACCGCACGCACGCTGTGGGCGGCGACTCCCACGTCGACGCCCGCCATAGGAGCCGCCCACCGACGCAGCGCGTCCACCCGAGCCAGGAACGTCTCAACATCCGGATCGCAAAAGCGCCGCTGACCCGGCGCCGGCGGGAGGTCCCGGCCGTCCCAGCCGCCACGGTGATACGCGGCCGGAAGCAGCACGATCGGCAGGCCCGCCTCGATCGCCGCGTCGGCAACGGCGAACGCCATCGCGTTGGGCTCGGGGTACGGGGTGCCGTCGGGCTGGTGGTGGACGTAGTGGAACTCGCCGACGACCGCGAACCCGGCGCCGGCCATCTCGCGGTAGCACTCGAGCGCCGCCGCGCGCATCGACACGGGGTCGAGCGTCTCGGCGAGGCGGAACATCTCGGTCCGCCACGTCCAGAAGTCGTCGCTGCCGCCGGCGGGGCCGGGACGCTCGGCGCGGCCGCGCAGCCCACGCTGAAATGCGTGGGAGTGCGCGTTCGGCATCCCGGGGATCGAGCGCGCCAGGACCGCCGGGGATCCGTGCTCGGTCACGCCTGCGCCCTCAGGCTGGTCAACGCGCGCTCGACCACCCGCGCCGCCACCGCCGCATCCGCCACGTCGACGTCCTCGGCCGGCGAATGGCTGACGCCGGTCTCGTTGCGGACGAACAGCATCGCTGCCGGCACCCGCTCGGCGACGACGCCCGCGTCGTGCCCCGCGAAGGAGACGAGCTCGGGGACGGTGTGGCCGACGACGCTTTCGCTCGCCCGCGCCAGTGCGTCCCGCAGCGAGACCGAGAACTCGCGTGCGTCGCTCCGGGAGGCCACGGACACCTCGATCTCGACTCCGGTACGCGCCGACAACTCTGCGACGAACTCATCCAGCGCAGCCCGCCACTCGTCGACGGCCGCGAACCCACCCGCCGAGCGTCCGTCGATCCACAGCCGCACCTCGGCGGCGATCGTCGTCGGCGCATTCGGCCTGGCGAGGATCCGAGATGTCGTGACGGTGACCGGCGCATCATCACGAACGGCCAGGTCCTCGGCGCTGACGATCAGGCGGGCCGCGGCCGACAGCGCATCGCGGCGCTCATCCCGCGGCGTCGTTCCCGCGTGGTCGGCCCGGCCGCGCAACACGACCTCGAGCCGGGTCCGAGCGGCCAACGACCTGACCACGCCGACCGGCGACCCAGCGCGCGCGAGCTCGGTCGTCTGATCGATGTGGATCTCGACGAACCCCGATAGCTTTTCGAGCCAGGTCGGGGCCGCGGCGATCCCGTCCGGATCCACGCCGGCGGCGCGCATCGCATCGACCAGCGCGACGCCGGCATCGTCCGTGCGCGACAGCACGGAGGGGAGGGCGAGCCGACCCGCAAGCGCCTTGCTCCCGAACGTCGGCGTGTTGAACCTGGCGCCCTCCTCGTCGGCGAACGAGACCACCGCGATCGGCATCGCATCGGCGCAGGACGCGATCTCGAACGCGCACGCCACGCCCAACGGCCCGTCGAAGCGGCCGCCGCCCCGGACGCTGTCGAGATGCGAGCCGATCCCCCACCAGGGCGGCTCCGAGTGCGGGCAGGCCCACAGGTTCCCGGCCGGATCGCACTCCACCCGCAGCCTCGCGACGGCGGCTTGCCGCTCGAACCAAGCACGGGTAGCTCCGTCCTCCTCGGTCCAGGCCAGTCGGTACACGCCCTCGGGACGGACGCCGATGTCCTCGAGCTCTCGTAGACGAGCAGTCAAGCCCTCACCGGTGATCACACGTGCGTACGGTAATTGAGCGAAGATGACGACGTGTCCGCGGAGCCAAGGAGCAACCCCTCATTCCTGTTCGACCTCGATGGAACGCTGATCGACAGCGTCTATCAGCACGTGATCGCGTGGCGCGAGTCGCTCCAGGAGGTCGGGATCAACCTGTCGGTGTGGAAGATCCACCGCCGGATCGGGATGAGCGGCGGCCTGTTCGTGAGCGCGCTCGTGCGCGAGATCGACACCCCGCTCGACCGCGAGACTCTGGCCGCCCTCCCACGGCTCCACGGCGAGGCGTTCCTTCGCCACTACGACGGCGTCCGCCCGCTGCCCGGGGCCAGCGACCTGCTCACGACGCTCACCGATCTGGGCGTCCCCTGGGCGATCGCGACCAGCGGCGCGGAGCGGTACGCACGCCGCGGCGTCGAACTGCTCGGCCTCCCCGCGGACACGCCGCTCGTGACCCGCGACCAGGTCCGCTACGCCAAGCCGGACCCCGACCTGTTTCTGACCGCCGCCGAGCTGATCGGCGTCGACATCCGCGACAGCATGGTGGTCGGCGACAGCGTCTGGGACCTGCTCGCCGCCAGACGCGCACGAGCCCTCGGGATCGGCCTGTTGTCGGGCGGGTACGGGCGCGAGGAGCTCATCTACTCGGGCGCCTACCGGGTGTACGAAGATCCCCGGGACCTGCTCGCGCACATCGACGAGGTCGGGGTGCGGCGCCCGCTGTAGGACCCGCGGCCGGTTACCTCTCCATCCGGGTGGTGACTCGCTGCCGAGGATGGTAAGTACGCTCGGCCGCGTAGGCCTCGAGCACGCGGTGATCGGCCGGCGTCTGCGGCGCGTCCACGAGTGACCGCGGGTAGAGGCGCTCCTTTAGGACGACGTTCAACTGTGCGCCGAGCAGCGTGATCTGCGCCTGGAGGTAGAACCACCACAGGATCGTGATGATGGTCGCGAAATGTCCGTAGGTCGATTGGGCCTTCTGCAGGTAGTGCGACACGATCAGCGCCGATACCTGTTGCAGCACGAAGAACGCCACACCTGAAAGCAGCGCCCCCGGCAGCACCTCGCGCATCGACTCGGCGCGCGAGGTCAGAATCCGGAACGCCGCCAGGAAGATCCCGATGTCGAGCGCGGCCGACAGGACGTAGCCGCCCACCCGGCCGAGAGCTCCGAGGCTAACGCCGTTCGCCGAGCTGACCACGAACCCCGATATGAGGGTGGTGAGTACGAGGCCGGCGCCGATCGTCGCGAGAACCCACACGCTCCGCAGCGCCTGCTGGACCAACCCGGGGCGCGCGTGGTACGGCACCTCGTATACGGAGTCGAACGCGAACTGGGCCGTGCGCACGACGCCGAGGCCGCTCCACAACGCAGTCAACGAACCGAAGACGACCGCAAGAACGCTCCCGCTGAGCGCGCTGACGCTCGACGGATCGAGCAGCGGGAGCATCTTCGCGACGTCGCCGAACACGGACTGCCTGTCCGAGGCGGGCAGGACCCAGGCCAGAACGGTGACCAGCACCAGGAACAGCGGGAAGATCGAGAAGATCCCCCAGAACGCGATCATCGACGCGAGGTTCGAGCTGCGGTCCTCTGAGAACTTTTTGAAGGTGGCGACGGCAACGCCGGCGGGCTCGCTCTGTTGCTGCGCGCGATCGACCTTCTCCTTGATCCCCATGTCGCTTTCTCCTCTCGGCAGAGCGGCGCCACCCCTATCGCATATTGATACCCCGTTCGCTCCCGGGTAACCCCCGTCACTCCTTCCTTTCGGCTTAGCTAGCCGAGTCGGAGCGCGGCATCCCGGGCTCCGTCCGCAGCAGCCCGTGGGCCAGTCCGGGGCACGGTAGTGGCCTCGGAACGGTCGCGATGAAGCGCCACCGCCGCGACCACCAGCGCGACGCCCAGAAGCTGACGCGCGCTCGGGATCTGCGCCAGTACCACGATCCCGATCACGGTCGCGGTGGCCGGCAGCAGCGAGACCATCAGCGCATACGTGGCGCGGCTCAGACGCGTCATCGCGAGCTGATCGCATACGTATGGAATCACTGACGAGGTGATGCCGACGCCGATACCCGCGCCGATCGCGACCGGGTCGAGCACGTGCGGGACGACAGCCCAGCCGCCGATCGCGGTGCTCACCGGCGCGGCGATCAGCATCGCGCCCGCGAGCCCATCGATGCCGCTGACCCCGGACGCCCGCGCCACACGGTGCGCGAGGACGATGTAGAGCGCGAACAGCCCCGCATTGGCGAAGGCGAACGCGACGCCGATTGGCTCGCCCGCAAACTGGACCGCGACCAGGACGTACACCCCCACCACCGCGAGCGCCAGCGCCAGGCCGTTCCGGGGCGAGCGGACGCCCATCGCCGCGAGCACGATCACCGGCAGGAACTCGATCGCGGACACGGTCCCGAGCGGCAGCCGCGCGATCGCCTCGTAGAAGCAGCTGTTCATCACCGCGAGCACGACCCCGAGCGCGGCGACCAGTGACACGGTGGCGCGATCGGCGTGCCGCAGCGCCCGCCACGGCCGGCGCCAGAGCGCGAACACGATCGCGGCGCTGACGATCCGCAGCCAGGCGACGCCCAGCGGCGCCACCCGAGCGAACAGCAGGACCGCGAACGCGGGCCCCAGATAGTGGAACACCGCGCTTCCGACGAAATACGCCTGGGGCGGAACATTGCGCGAGCGCATGTCCCGATTCTCGCCACACACGCCATGCTTGAACATGGTCAATCGAAGGTGTTATCGTCCTTTCGCCTCATGAACAACGGCAACACACGCAACACAACCGCCGATTTTCCGCAACTCGACGCGATCGACCACCAGATCGTCAGCGAGCTCTCGACCGACGGCCGCGTCTCGTTCGCTGAGCTCGGTCGCCGGACGAACCTGTCCTCGCCGGCGGTAACCGAGCGGGTCAAGCGCCTCGAGCAGGCCGGGGTGATCACGGGCTACCGCGCCGAGGTCGACCCACGCGCGCTCGGCTACCAGCTGACCGCGATCGTCCGGGTCAAGCCCGCCGTCCGGCAGCTGGCCAAGATCGCCGAGCTCGCGGCGGAGATCCCGCAGATCGAGGAGTGCCTGCGGATCACCGGCGAGGATTGCTTCTACATCAAGCTCCACCTCGGCTCGATCGAGGAGCTCCCGAGTGTGCTCGACCAATTCTTGCTCTACGGCGAGACCACGACCTCGATCGTCAACGCGACGCCGGTTGCGCGCCGCGCCCCGCCGCCGCGGTAGCGCGAAGCCCGACGGGAACGGACGTATCAGACCGCCGCTGAAACGCTCATGGCGGTAGGTCAAGACTTTCCAAAATCGTCCGAGGAGACCGTCATGTCCATCTCTGAATCACTCCAGCTCGCGTCGCCGACCAACGCCGCGGATCGTTCCGGCCTCGTGGCGTTGAGCGTGATCCTCGCCATCGGCGTGGTCCTGCTCGTGTTGATGCTCGCGTTTCCGACCGATGGATCCGTGGCGCATCACGTAGCCGGCGCGCACGTCGTCCCGCACCTGGCCCGCTAGATCCAGAGGAGTCACCCGGCGTGCTGCCGGGTAGACCACCAACCCGTGGTGAGAGGCAGCACGCCCTGGCCGGTTCGGTTCGTCGTGCTCGCGCTGTTCTGGGGATCGACGTTCCTGTTCATCAAGATCGGCGACGAGGCGCTGGCGCCGCTCCAGGTCTCGTTCGGGCGCGTCGTGGTGGGCACCGCGACGCTGCTCGCGATCCTCGCCGCCCGCCACGGGCCGCTCCCGCGCGGCCGGCGCATCTGGGCCCATCTCGCGATCGCCGCGATCCTCCTCAACGTCGCGCCGTTCACGCTGTTCGCCTACGGCGAGCGCCACGTCTCGAGCGTGCTCGCCGGCATCTGGAACGCCACCGTCCCGTTGTTCACGCTGCCGGTCGCGATTTTGTGGATCGCCGACGAGCGCGCGACCGCGCGGCGCCTCGCCGGGCTCGCGGTCGGGTTCGTCGGCGTGCTCGCGGTGCTTGGGGTCTGGCGTGGCCTCGGCGCGACCTCCCTCGAGGGCAACCTGCTGTGCCTCGGCGCGGCCGCCTCCTACGGTCTCGGCTTCCCGTACGCGCGCAAGTACCTGGCGCGGCGACCGGAGGGCCCGCTGTCGCTCGCCGCCGCCCAGCTGATCTGCGCCACGGTGGAACTCGCGGTGCTCACGGCCGTGTTCACCGACGCCCCCCACGGCGTCGCGTCCAAACACGTCCTCAGCATCTTCGCGCTCGGCGTGTTCGGGACTGGCCTCACGTTCCTGCTCAACCTGTCGATCATCCGCGACGTCGGAGCCACCGTCGCCTCGACGGTCGCCTATGTGATGCCGATCTTCTCGACGCTGCTGGGCGTAGTGGCGCTCGGCGAGCCGCTCGCCTGGTACGAGCCCCTCGGGGCGGCGATCATCATCGCCGGCGCGGTGCTCGCTCAGTCACGCAACCGCGCCGCGCCGACGAGCGGAGCGCTCAGCCTTCCACGAAGTATGCGCCGCTCCCCTGCCCGCTCGAGAACCAGCGGCTGGTAACGGTCTTCTTGCGCGTGTAGAACTCGACGGCGTCGGTGCCGTGCGCGTGCAAGTCGCCGAGGAACGAGTCCTTCCACCCCGAGAATGGGAAGAACGCAACCGGCGCGGCCACGCCGATGTTCACGCCGACCATCCCCGCCTGCACCTCGTGGCGGTACCGCCGCACCGACGAGCCCGACTCGGTGAAGATCGACGTCCCGTTTCCGAACCGGCTCGCATTGACGATCGAAATCGCCTCGTCCAGCGTCGGCGCGCTGATCACGCACAGCACTGGACCGAACACCTCCTCCTGGGCGATGTCCATCTCCGGCGTGACGCCGTCGAGAATCGTCGGACCCACGTACGAGCCGTTCGGATCGGTCTCGGGGCCCCGTCCGTCCAGCACCAGCCGGGCACCGTCCGATACCCCCCGCCCGATCCAGTCACCGATTCGGTCCCGCGCCGCGCACGAGATCACCGGCCCCACATCATTGGCGTCATCGAGCCCGTCGCCCACCCGCAGTGCGCGCGCGGCCTCCACCAGCGGGCCGATCAACTGCTCATGCGCATCCCCGACGGTCACGACCACCGACCCCGCCATGCACCGCTGCCCGGCCGCGCCGAACGCCGAGGCGAGAATCCCATCCACGGTCTTGTCGATCACCGCGTCGGGCATCACCACCATGTGGTTCTTCGCGCCGCCGAGCGCCTGCACCCGCTTGCCCGCCTTCGCTGACCGCTCGTACACGATCCGCGCCACCGGCGCTGACCCCACGAACGACACGGCGTCGATCCCCGGGTGATCGAGGATCCCCTCCACGACCTCCCGGCCGCCGTTGACGAGATTCACGACGCCCGGAGGCAGCCCCAGCGCGTGCAGCTCCTCGAACGCGATCTGCTGCGTCAACGGAACCTGCTCGGATGGCTTCAAGATGAACGTGTTCCCGCACGCGATCGCGAACGGCAAGAACCAGAACGGCACCATCGCCGGGAAGTTGAACGGCACGATCGCCGCGCACACCCCTACCGGTTGACGAATCGTCTCCGCGTCGATGTTCCGCGAGACGTCCTCCAGAATCCGCCCCTGCATCGTCGTCGGGATGGCGGTCGCCGCCTCGACCATCTCGATCAGCCGCGCCACCTCAGCCCGTGCGTCCACGATCGTCTTCCCCATCTCGATCGTCACCGACCGCGCCATATCCTCCTGACGCACCACCAGCCGCTCGCGCAACTCGAACAGCTTGCGCGCCCGCCCGATCGTCGACACGCCCCGCCACTCCGGCAGCGCGTCGCGCGCCGCCCGCACGGCGGCGTCCAAATCAGAAACACCCGACAGGGGAACGCGCGCGAGCACCTCCCCGTTCGCCGGGTTCACCACGTCGAGCACGTCGGTCGCGGCCTGCGCCGGCGTCCACTCGCCGTCGATGTAGTTGTCAAGAAGGCGGGTTGCTGTGACTGCCATCGAGGATCCATTCATGGTCGGGGTCGTTGACGACGGCCCACAGACGTTGGGGGCCGGCCATCACGTTCAGGTAATAAGAGTCATAGCCCGGCGGGGCCGAGACCGTGTGGTAGCCGCGGGGCACCAGCACACAGTCGCGATCGCGGAACGTCAGCGCTTCGTCGAGCGCTTCCTGGTAGTCGTACACGCGCATCAGCCCAAAGCCGCGCTCGGGCTTGACGCGGTGGTAGTAGACCTCCTCGAGCAGCGACTGCCGCGGCGGGTCGTCGTGGTCGTGCTTGTGCGGCGGGTAGCTCGACCAGTGGCCCGCGGGGGTCAGGACCTCGACCACGAGCAGCGACCCGGCCCCTTCGTTCTCCATCAGGATCGGGCGGATGAAGCGCTCGTGGTCGCCGCGGCCGCGGGTCTCGACCGCGATGTTCGCGCCCGGGAGCACGCGCGGCGTGGCGCCCCTCAGCGCCGGCGCCCAGCACAGCGCGACCTCGGCGCCGTCCTCGCCGGCCCGCAGCCCGACGTGCGACTCGGGCGGCAGGTAGGCGGCATCCGGCAGGCCCGCCCAAGGATCGGCTCGGCCGCCGATGTCGAACCACTCGCCGTGCTCGGAGGCGACGTGCACGACGCCGGAAATCACGACCACGCATAGCTCGCGGAAGCCGCACGCGCGCTCGGCGGTGCCGCCACCCTCGAGCGCCAGCACCTCGAAGCCGACGTACTCGAGCCCGACCGACTCGGGCTCGACCGACAGGATTGCGCCGTCGGGCCCGGGGGCGGAGGCGCCGGAGATCAGGAGCTCAGTCATCGGCCGAGCGTAGATACTGACGCTGGGCCGTGTGGTCACGTTCGTAGGCCTCGCGCGCGGCTCGCACCGGGGCCTCTTCCGACACCTCGGCGACCGGCACGTCCCACCAGCTTTCATACCCGGGCACGCCCTTGTAACGGTCGGCCTCGATGTACACGACCACCGGCCCCTCGGCGCCGCGCGACCCCGCCAACGCGTTCCGCAACTCCGCGACGCTCCGCGCCCGGATCACCCGAGCGCCGAGGCTCTCGGCGTTGGCCGCGAGGTCGAGCGGCAGCACCTCCGTGGAGGCTGGATCGACCGGCACCGACCCGTTGTCGGAGAACCGGTACAGCGTCCCGAAGCCCGACGAGCCGACCGACCGCGACAGCGCGCCGATCGACGCGTACCCATGGTTGTCGACGAGCACGATCACGATCGGGACTCGCTGCGCCACCGCGGTGACGAGCTCGCCCGGCAGCATCAGGTAAGAGCCGTCGCCGACCAGCACGTACACCTCGCGCTCGGGCGCGGCCAGTTTGACGCCGATCCCGCCCGGGATCTCGTAGCCCATGCACGAGTAGCCGTACTCGACGTGGTAACCCTTGCCGGCCGGATCGCGCGCGACCCACAGCTTGTGCAGATCGCCGGGGGCCGAGCCGGCCGCGCATACGACGATCCCGGTCTCACCCGCCGCGTCGTTGATTTCTTTGATTATTTGCGCCTGGGTCGGTGGGCCCACGTGATCCCCATCGAGCGATGTCAACCGCGCGAGCTCAGCCGCCCACTCGCGCGACTCCGAGGCCGCTCGGTTCTCCCACACGTTGGGGACGCGATGACCGTCGAGCGCGTCGCGCAGGTGCTCGAGCGCGACCCGCGCGTCGCCGATGACCGGCAGCCCGCTCTGCTTGCCGGCGTCGAATCCGGCGACATTCACGTTGACGAACCGCACCCCGGGATCCTGGAACGCGGACTTCGACGCGGTCGTGAAGTCGCTCCAACGGGTCCCCACGCCGATGACCAGGTCGGCGTCGCGCGCGAGCCGGTTCGCGGCGCTGGTCCCGGTCGCGCCGACCGCGCCGAGGCTCAGCGGATGCTCGGACACGAGCGCGCCGCGGCCCGCCTGCGTCTCGCACACCGGGATCCCGGTCGCGTCGACGAGCGCTCGTAGCGCCCCGACCGCCTCGCTGTAGATCACGCCTCCGCCGGCGACGATCAGCGGCCTCCGCGCGGCCCGGATCAGCTCCGCCGCCCGCGCCAGTGCCGCCGGCGCCGGCGGCTGGCGATACACCGTCCACACGCGCCGCTCGAGAAACTCGTCAGGCACCTCGAACGCCTCGGCCTGCACGTCCTCGGGCATGGCGAGCGTGACCGCGCCGGTCTCGGCCGGATCGGTGAGTACGCGCATCGCCTCGAGCGCGGCCGGGATCAGCTGCTCGGGACGCTCGACCCGTTCGTAAAAGCGCGACACCGGTCGGAAGCAGTCGTTCACCGACACGGTCGAGTCCCACGGTACCTCGAGCTGCTGGAGCACGGGGTGCGGCGTGCGGGTGGCGAACGTGTCTCCGGGCAGCAGCAGGACCGGCAACCGGTTGATCGTGGCAAGCGCCGCGCCGGTCACCATGTTCGTCGCGCCCGGTCCGACCGACGTCGTGCACGCGAACGCGCCCAGCCGGTTTCGCTGCCGCGCATAGCCGGCGGCGATGTGGACCATCCCCTGCTCGTTGCGGGCGGGGTGGTACGGGAACTGGTCGCGGCACTGGTGAAGTGCCTGCCCGAGCCCGGCGACGTTGCCGTGCCCGAAGATCCCGTAGCAGCCGGCGAAGAACCGCGAGCGCTCCCCGTCCCGCTCCACTTCCTGCACCGCGAGGAACCGGACCAGTGCCTGGGCGACGGTGAGCCGGGTCATACGAGGCTCCATGATGACTCGACTTCTCTGCGGAGACGTCCGAGCATCGTGCCCAGATCCGGCAGATCGACTCCGAGTGCGCGCGCGGTGTCGTTCGCGTCGAGTCGGGTGTCGCGCGGAATTCCGCCACCGGAGATCGCCTCCGCCGGCGGGGGAGCGACATCCAACAGGTCGCCGTCGAGCTCGAATACCTCGATCGCGCGTCGCGCCAGGCCCACCCGGCTGGCGTGCTCGCCGCCGCAGCAGTGCAGGATCCCGGTGACGTCTCCGGTGAGCGCCAGCCACACGAGCTCGGCCGCGTCGGTGGCAAGCGTCGGCGTCGCGAGCTCATTGAGCCCGGGGCCGTCCCACACGGCGAACCGCTCCCCGGCACGGAGCGCATCCGCGAGCGAGGCGACCAGATAGCCGAAACCGGCGTCCTGCGCGCGCGGCGCCTGCGGTCGCGCCCGGTGGACGCCCTGCACGCCCGCGATCCGGGCGACGGTCCCGCGCGCCGCCGACTCGGTGACGATCAGCTCCGAGCACGCTTTCAGAAAACCGTAGGTATTGATCGGGTTGGGCGGCTCGGTCTCGGGCGCGGGGGTGGGCGGGCTCCCATCGTTGTTGAACACCCAGTCGGTCGAGATCAGCACCACGTGCGCGTCGACGGCGTTGGCGGCCGCGACGACGTTGCGGGTGGCGCCCACGTACTCCTCCCAGGCGCGACGGCGATCGGTATGGAGCGCCCCTGGATCGTTCCAGATGGCGGCGTGCACGATCGCGTCGGGCCGGGTGGCGAGCACGGACCGGCGCACGACCAGTTCGTCGGTCAGATCGACATGCTCGTGGCCCGGCGCCACGACCTCCGCGCCGTGCCGATCCGCGAACACGTGCGCGAGGTTCGAGCCGACGAAGCCGCTCGCCCCGGTCAGGTAGATCCTCATATCGGCTGCACCTCCTCTACTCGCACAGGACGACCCTCTCGCAACGACCGTCCCGCCGCAAGCCCGATCACCAGCGGGGCCCGTGCATCGACGGTCGACACCGGCGGATCCTCGCCCCGCCTGAGCGCCTCGACGAATGCCTCCCATTCGCGCACGTAGCTCGGCAGATAGCGCTCTAGGAAGAAGTACGGGTTCGGCGGTCGCCGCTCGCCGGCCGCGGTCAACACACTGCCGGTGTGCGCCCGCGGGTTCTCGGACACCGCCATGCCCTCGGACCCGAACACCTCCACTCGCTGGTCGTAGCCGTAAGCGGCGCGGCGCGAGTTGTCGATTGCGGTCAGACATCCGTCCTCATGCACGAGCGTCACCAGCGCGGTGTCGATGTCGCGGGCCTCGGCGAACGAGGGCTCGATTCGGAGCGCGCCGCGGGCAAACACCTCCACGACTTCACTGCCCGTGACGAACCTGGCCATGTCGAAGTCGTGGATCATCATGTCGAGGAACAGACCGCCCGATCTCTTGACGTACTCGAGCGGCGGCGGCTCGGGGTCACGGCTCGAGATCCGCACCAGGTGCGGGTCGCCCACCGCGCCCGAGGCGACGGCTTCGCGGACCGATGCGTGCGCCGGATCGAACCGGCGGTTGAACCCGATCTGGAACGGCAGGCCGGCGGCGTCGATCGCGTCGAGCGCGCGATCGACCTCGGATAAGTCGAGCGACACCGGCTTCTCGCAGAACACCGCTTTGCCCGCGTGCGCGGCCGCGATCAGGAGATCTACGTGGGTGTCGGAGCTCGAGCAGATCGCGACCGCGTCGAGCTCCGAGTCGAAGATCTCCTGGACGCTCGCGGCCGCCGGCACCCCGAGATCGGCCGCGACCCCGCGCGCCGCCGGTTCGTACGCGTCGTACACCGCGCCCAGCGCCGCCCCCGGCACCTGGTGAGCAATCAACTCCGCGTGCATCGCGCCGATCCGCCCGACGCCGATGATCCCGATCCGCAGCGGCGCGACGGCGGTCGTCGCGGTCACGCCCCCTCCCCGTCCAGAAGCGGCACGACCGGCTCCCAGGCGCCGCTCTCATTCGAGCGGATCAGTGCCGCCTGCACGCCGGCAAACGCGAGCGCGTCTTCGAAGCTCGGCTCGTATGGGCGCCCCTCCGCGACCGCCGTGCAGAACTCGTAGTCCTCGATCGTGATCAGATCCTCGAACCCGATCGTGTTACCGCTGCCGGGGACGAAGATCCCGTGGTGCCCGAACCGGTCGCCGCCGAGCACGGTGGTGTACCCAGAGCCTCGATCCTCGGTGGCACGGTAGACGCGGAGTTCGTTCAGACGCTCGAAGCTCCACCCGACCGCGCCGCGCGTGCCGTACACGTCGAACGCGTTCTCGCTCTCGGGTCCGACGAGCGTGCGGCTGATCTCGAACGTGCCGCGCGCGCCCGACGCGAACACGCACAGCATCGCCGCGTAGTCCTCGTTGGTCACCGGCGTGCGCGGGTCGTCCGGACGTCCCCGCCCATAATGGCCCGCGCCGTCGCTGGGTACCGGGCGCTCGCGGATGTACGTCTCCACCGTACCCGTGAGGGTCGTGATCGGGCCGAGGAGCATGTGGGCGAGGTCGACCGCGTGGCTCATCAGGTCACTGGTGACGCCGTAGCCGGCCTGGTCCAGCTGGAACCGCCACGAGTTGAGCCCGAGCGGATCGGCGCCGTACATCGAGAAGAACCGGCCCCGATAGTTCGTGATCTCGCCGAGCTCGCCGGTCGCGATCAGCTCGCGCGCATAGCGCACGAGCGGCGCCCACCGGTAGTTGTAGCCGACGCCGCTGATCACGCCGGCCTCGCGAGCGGCCAGTGCAGCGCGGGCCACCTGCTCGGGCGTGCCGCCGACCGGCTTTTCGCAGAACACCGCCTTGCCCGCCCGCGCGGCCGCTTCGGCGAGCGCCACGTGGAACATGTTCGGCGCGGCGATGTAGATGACGTCGACCGCGGGGTCCTCGATCACCGTCTCCCAGGCGGCAGTCGCACGCTTGAACCCGAACGAGTCGGTCGCCTGATCCAACCGCGCCGGCAGTGGATCGCTGCACGCGACGAGCTCGGCGTCGAACGCGCGGTTTTCGAACAGCGTCGGGATCCGGAGCAGCGAGCGCGTGTGCGCCTGGCCGAGCCAGCCGAAGCCGATCACGCCGACCCCGATTCGCCGCCGGGCGGCCCTCGCGGCCGCCGCCGCCGTGGTCCTCGGTTCAGCCGTCGCGCTCATGCCGGCGACCCTTCCAGCCACGATTGCCTCATGCCGGTGTCCCCTCGAGCAGCCCGACCACCTCCCGTTCGTACGGCATCGCCTGCGAGCACAAGAGCCGCGAGGCGACGATCCCGCCGGCGGCGTTCGCGAACGCGATCGTGCGCTCGTGGGGCCATCCGTTGAGTAGGCCGTGGGCGAGCGCGCCGCCGAACGCATCGCCCGCCCCGAGGCCGCACAGCACCTCGATCGGCGGGGGCGCGATCAGCCGCTCGGCCTGGTCGCTTGACAGCAGCACCCCGTCCCCGCCGAGCTTGACAACCGCGAGCTCGACTCCTCTTGCCCGCAACCTGGCGGCGGCCTCGCGCGGGTCGTCGGTGCCGACCGCGACCGCGCACTCCTCCCGGTTCCCGACCGCGATCGTCGCGTGCTCGACCGCAGCGCCGATCCGTGCCGACGCCTCCTCGCGCGATCGCCAGAACGTTGGCCGGTAATCGAGATCGAGCACGGTGTGACGCCGCCGTCCACGTGCCCGAAGCATCCCTTCCGTCGTCGAGGCGCTCGGCTCCTGTGACAGCGCGCTCGCGGTCACCCACAGGATCGGCACGTCGGCGACCGTCTCCAGGTCGACATCGCCGGGCCGGAGCTGGAAGTCGGGGACCGGCGGGTCGCGGCGGAACAGCAGCTGCGGATCCTCGGGCGGGTCGAGCACAGCGAACGCCAGCGGCGTCACCGTGCCGGGCTCGATCCCGACAAACCGGGCGTCGACCCCGAACTCGCCCAGCTCAGCGATCGCGACCTCGCCCCACGGGTCCGCGCCGACCTTGGTGAACACCGCGGTGCGGTGGCCGAGGCGCGCGGCGGCGACGGCGACGTTCGTCGGGCTTCCGCCGATCGCCTTGCTGAAGCTCTCCGCCGCATGCCAGTCCGCGCCAATCTGCTCGCAGTACAGGTCGATGCTGATCCGTCCGACCGTCAGCAGCTCGAGATCGCTCGCCATCTGGGATCAGGCGGGCGTCTGGGTCTCGCTGGCCGCATCGGCGGCCAGCTCCTTGGCGACCTCCTTCAGTTCCGGGTCGCTCGCGCGCTGAAGCTCGTGGCTCAGCTCCTCGAGCTCGGCGCCGCCCGCCATCAGCGACGTCAGCTCCTCGAGCGAGGTCTCCGCCTTGGAGTAGGAGCCGAGCATGCGCCCTCGCTTGAGCAGCACGAACCGATCTCCGACGGGGTAGGCGTGGTGCGGATTGTGGGTGATGAAGATCACCGCCCGGCCCATCGACCGCGCCTGGACCACGTACTTGAGCACGATTCCCGACTGGCGGACGCCGAGGGCGGAGGTCGGCTCGTCGAGGATCAACACCTTCGCGCCGAAGTACACCGCGCGAGCGATCGCCATCGCCTGGCGCTCTCCACCGGACAGCGTTCCCACTGTCTGGTCGGGGTCGCGGACGTCGATGCCCATCTTCGACATCTCCTCGCGCATGATCTTCTGCGCCCCTTTGAGATCGATCCGCTGGAGCGGGCCCCACCCGTGGGTCGGCTCGTTGCCCAGGAAGAAGTTGCGCCACACCGACATCAGCGGCACCGTCGCGAGGTCCTGGAACACCGTGGCGATCCCCCGCGCCCGCGCATCGCGCGGCCCGGCGAACGTCACGGGCTGGCCTTCGAACAGCACCTCGCCCTTGTCCGGCGAGTGCACGCCAGACAGGATCTTGATCAGCGTCGACTTGCCGGCCCCGTTGTCCCCGAGCACGCACGTGACCTCCCCCGCCTGCACCGCCAGGGTGACGTCCTCGAGCGCGTTCACGCTCCCGAAGTACTTCGACACCGACCGGACCTCGAGTGCCGCCGTTCCGTTCGCCGGCGGTTGCGCTGCGGCGGGCTTCTCCTGCGCGTCCCCGCGACCGGGGGTACTGTCGCTCATGTTCGGAACTCCTTCGCTCATCGCCGCGCCTTCAGTGCCCGCCGGTAGATCAGCGTGTTCACGACCACCGCCAGGAACAAGATCACGCCGAGAAACGCGAAGTCCCACGAGCTGTCCCAGCCGGCGTAGATCACGCCTTCGAACGCCATGCCGATGATGCACGCGCCGAGCGCCGCGCCGACCGCCGAGCCGTAGCCGCCGGTCAGCAGGCACCCGCCGACGACCGCCGCGATGATGTAGAAGAACTCGTACCCAACGCCCTGCTCGGACACCGCCGAGGACGCCTGGGTGAACGAGATGATCCCGACCAGCGCTGCCGCCAGCGCCGTGGCTACGAACAACAGCACCTTCGTGCGATTGACCGGAACGCCGGTGTTGCGGGCCGCGTTCTGATCACCACCCGACGCGAAGATCCAATTTCCGAACTTCGTCCTGCTGAGCACCCACGTACCGACGATCGTCACCCCGATGAACCACAGGATCGCCGTCGAGTAGCCGCTCGGAAGCGAGCCGCTCGAGAAGAACGAGCTCCCGAAGATCGACTTCGCGCTGTGCAGACCGGACGGATGCGGCGTGGTGACAGTGATCTGAGTGCTCCCGCTGTTGAGCAGCAGCACGCCGCCGGTACTCGCGCCACGAAGCACAAAGAATGTCGCCAGCGTGACGATGAAGCTCGGCAACTTCGTGAGCACCACGATGTAGCCGTTGATCAAACCGATCCCGACCGCGAACGCGAGCGTGATCAGGATCGCGATCCACGTGTTCACGTGCCACTTGCCGACGAGCAGCGCCATCACGATCGCGGTCACGCCCGTCATCACGCCCGCCGACAGATCGAACTCGCCGCCAATCATCAACAACCCCACCGGGACCGCGACGATCCCGAAGAACGCCGCCTGCTGAGTCCAGGCCGCGATCCCGGTCTGCTTCAGCCACAGGTGGTTCGAGCTCGCGTCGAAGACCGCGAACATGACGAACACGAACACCGCGGCGAACAGCGCGCCGAGCTCCGGACGCCGGAGCGTGCGCGTGAGCCGGCTGATTGGAACCAGCCGTTCGTCTTGCGCCCCCGCGGAAGCGGGCGGCGTTGCTATCGGAGGTGAGGTGGCACTCATAGTCCCTGGGTTACGGGGTGTCGCCACCGGGCGGGAGCGAACTCCCGCCCGGTGACCTTGCGTTGTTTGACTCTTCTAGCGTTCCGCTCCGTTAGTCCTGTCCCGCAGCGATCGCGGCGGCCACCTTGCCGATATTCGCGCTGGTCACGACCAGCGGCCCGCTCGCGACGGTGGTGCCACCGCCGACGCTCTGACCGTTGTCCTTGTTGTACAGGTACAGGAACACGATCGGCAGGTAGCCCTGGAGGTACTGCTGCTGATCGATCGCGAACGACATCGAGCCGTTCTTGAGGTCCGCCTCGACGCCCGAGTTCAGGTCGAACGTGGCGATCTTCGGTTTGCTGGCGGGCGCACTCGTGACAAGCGCGGTCCCGATCGCGTTGTTCAGCGTCATCACCGCGTTGATTCCCGTGTGGGTCTGCAGGTACGCCGTGACCTGCGCGATCGCCTGCTGCGGGTTCGACGCCGCGTTCGGCGTCGACAGGGTGAGCTCGGTGCAGGCCGGGCCACTCGACGGCGCGCTCCCGGTCTTGCACTGCGAGCCGACTCCGAGTCCCATCGCGATGCCATTGCATCGGTCGAGCAGGTTCTGACCCGACTGGTGGATGACGCACAGGACGTTGGTGGCGCCGAGCTTCTTGAAATACGCGCCTGCGGCTTGGCCCGCGAGCTGCTCGGGCTGGCCCACGCACGTGAGTGCCTGGCTGGCGGCGATGTCGGTGTCGTCGCAGCCCGCGTTGAGCAGGACCACCGGGATGCCCGCCGCCGCCGCCTTGGCGAGCGTCGGGTTCATCAGCGAGGGGTCGTGGTCGGACACCGCCATTCCGTTCACCTTCGCGTTGATGGCGTCTTGAATCTGAGCGTTCTCGGCGTTGTCGTCGGGCTCCGCCTGGCCCTGCTGCTGCGAGCCGTAGGTCTCGGTCAGCGTGCAGCCGAGGTCGGCGGCCGCGTCCTTGGCACCCTTGTACACGACGCTCCAGAAGCTGCCGTTGTCGCCGTGGGTGATCAGCGCGAACTTGTAGTTGCACGGCTTGCCGCTCGCCGCGATGTTCACCGCGCTGGTCGTCGTGCCGCTCCCACTCGCCTTGCTGCTCGAGCTGCTGCTACCACACGCCGCCACCAGCAGTGCCGCGACGCCCAAGGCGGCGACGATGCCGATAGTGCGAGACAGTCGTCTCATCGATTGATCTCCTCCGTCGTCCGAGCCGTGTGGTGAAGGAAGGCGATGCTCTCGCGAGCGTCGCGCATCGGTCCGCCTGCCACCGTCGGCTCATCACCGGTGATGGCGGTGTCTTGTTCGAGTACGAGCCAACCGTCGTACCCGTGCGCCTGCAGGGCATCCATGACCTCGGCGATCCGTGCGTCGCCCTTGCCCAACGGTAAGAACAGGCCGTTGCGCGTGGCGTCCACCAGCGATCTCCGGCCCTCCCTGAAGTCGGCTGCCACGCGCGCATCGACGTCCTTGAGGTGCGCGTGCACGATTCGATCGCCGTGCGCGCGAGCGAACTGAACCGGATCCGCGCCACCGATCGTCAGGTGCCCGGTGTCCAGGCACCACCCCACGTCGACGACCTCGAGCGCGCGCTCCACCTGCTCGGCGGTCTCGATCAACGTGCCGGCGTGCGGATGGAGTGCGAGCGTCAGGCCGTACTCGGCGACCAGCCGGTCGATCTCGCTGAGGTTCGCGGCGAGCCTCGCCCATCCCTGTTCATCGAGCTCCTGTGGCGCGCTCCACTCCAGATCCTGCACCACGCCGGCGACGAACATCCCGCCGCCTGCCTCGGCGATCAGGCGCGCTGCCTTCCGGGCGTCCTCGATCGCCCGGTTCAGGTCGGGCTCGTGGAGAACGAGCGCGACGAAGCCGCCGACGAGCTCGAGTTGATGGCGCGCCAGCGACTCGGCGATGCTCGCCGGGTCATCGGGGAAGAACCCGGGCGCGCCGAGCTCGGTGCCGCGCAGCCGGAGCTCCGCCATCTCGGCCAGGACAACGTCGGGCGAGGGCATCACGCCCCAGCCCGGGATCTCGCAGGCACCCCAGGAGATGGGCGCGCCGGCCAGCCGATCGTCGATCTTCCGCATCGCTCCGGTCGCCCGGGCGTGCGCCTCTTGCATCTCTCTGGTGTTCCTCTCTCCCGAGCGGTAGACCGCCCTAACCCCTGCTAGCGATTAGAGCGCTCTAACTGCGGAATCCGGCGACTATATCCAGAGCGTTCACAAGAAGTCAAGGCTGGGGGCGGAAATGAGCCGACGGCCGCCGAAACCCCCCCGAATTAGCGCGAAAACCCTCAACGAACCGCGAGAAGCCCTTCAGCTCCGTCGTTTCTGCCGTAGAGCGCTCTAACGCAATTGCAATGTTGTCGCGCTCTAAGTAAGGTCCTCGCGCCATGCCACGATCAACGCGCCGCCGGCCGGCGGCCCCCCAATCCCGACACGCGCCCACCATGGAAGACGTCGCGCGCGAAGCCGGGGTGTCGCGCGCGCTGGTCTCACTGGTGATGCGGGAGCGGCCGAACGTCAGCAAGGAGCGCCGCCGGCGCGTGCTCGAGGTGGCGGCCCGACTCGGCTACCGGCCGAACGCGATGGCGCGCAGCCTGGCCAGCCGGCGGACCAAGACCGTCGGCGTGATCCTCGACGACCTGCGCAATCCGTTCTTCGCGGAGATCGCGGGCGGCGTCGAGGAGCTTGCCTCGGAGCTTGGCTATCAGCTCCTGCTCGCCGCCGGCGGCCGGTCCTCCCGGCGCGAGCGCGCCGCGCTCGCCGCGCTGCTCGAGCACCGCGTCGGCGGGCTGATCCTGGTCAGTCCCCGTATGCCGGCCGGCGACATCGCCGCGGCCGCGGCCGAAGCGCCGTGCGTGATCGTTGGACGCGGGCTGCGAAACGCCGATGCCGACAACGTGCTGATCAACGAGAGCCATGGAACCGGATTGGTGATCGACCACCTCGTCGGGCTCGGGCACGAGCGCATCGCGCACGTCGACGGTGGCAGCGGCGCGGGCGGACCGCAGCGCCGCTCCGCCTACTTGCGCGAGATGCGCGCCAGGAGGCTCGGGCGGCATACGCTCGTAATCCCGGGCGACTTCACCGAGGAGGCGGGCATGCACGCCGCCGACGAGCTGCTCCGCCTTGGCGAGCTGCCCACAGCGATCTTCGCGGCCAACGACCTGGTCGCCGCCGGCCTCCTCGGGGGCCTCGATCGCGCCGGCGTCGACGTCCCCGGCGACGTGTCGATCGTCGGCTACGACAACATCTCGATCGCCCACCTCGCGCACGTGTCGCTGACCACGGTCCACCAGCCGCGCTCGGAGATGGGCCGGCTGGCGCTCGAGCTGCTACTCGACCGGATCGACAACCGCCGCGCGAACGAGGTGCGCCTGATCGAGCCCTCGCTCGTGGTCCGCTCGACGACCGCGCCACCGCGCGCGGCCGCCGCGCCGCCGGTCGTCGCGATCGCGTGACGGCGTGGCCGACCTCCGCCACTGAACTGATCGCCGCGCAGCGCGCGCTCGCGGCGATCGTTGGCGTGCCCGACGGTCCCGGCGCGCTCGCGGCGATCGTTGCCGTGCCCGACGATCCCGGCTCCCCCGCGCGATGGCGCCCCGCCTCCCCCACCCCCGCCGTCGGTGCCTGCGTCGTCGTGTTCCCCCGCGGCCAGACCGGCCGTGGCGCGCGCGGAGATCCTGCTTGGGCAGCGGCCGCCGTCCTGCGCGGACAGCGCGTGCTCGCGGAGTCGACCGTCGCCGGCGAGGCCGGCGGTCCCTACATCCCCGGCCTGCTCGCGCTGCGCGAGGGGCCGTGCCTCGAGGCCGCGGTGCGCGCGCTCGCCGTCGCGCCCGACGTGCTGCTCGTCGACGCCACCGGCGCCGACCATCCGCGTCGCGCCGGGCTCGCATTGCAGCTCGGAGCGGTCACCGGGCTTCCCACCGTCGGTGTCACTCACCGTCCGCTGCTGGCGCACGGCGCCTGGCCTCCCGACGCGCGCGGCGCGCACTCACCACTGTCACTCGACGGCGCGTGCGTCGGCGCCTGGGTGCGGACGCGCGCCGGCGCGCGTCCGCTGGCCGTGCACGCCGGCTGGCGGACCACGCTCGACGTCGCGGTCGAGGTCGTCCTTTCGTGC
>OBLV0100000155.1_pt1 | contig 22590 bp, 21 predicted proteins | sample 1520071 | NCBI WGS metagenome assembly OBLV01 (sample SAMEA3888446, study PRJEB22518) | metagenome | reverse complement strand
ACCCCCGCGGCGACCGACGTGCGCAGTGCCCATCTCCTACACACCTACGCAGGCCTGATGCCGGCTAACCCCCGCATGATCAAGCGCATCGCGAACGCGTTGGGGATGCTGCTGGCGATCAAGAGGCATGTCCGGCACACCGAAGACGATGACGCCCTGGCGCGGGCGGCGATCCTGCTGGTCCGGTTTCCCGTGCTCGCCGCCCGGCTACGCTTCGACGACCTGTCCAACGGCACGGACCCATGCTGGCGCCTCCCCGGTGTACGGGACGTGCTGGGCGGGTGCAGCCTCGAGTCGCTGGCCCGCTGTCTCGGCCGACCGATCCTCCACCCAGCACCGATGAGGCCGTGACCGTCAACGGATCAGCGGACGCAGGGTCTGTGCCGCGATCTCCAGCCCCTGCTTGATCTTCGCGTGGGTGCCGCCCCAGACCGGGTCCTCGTGCTCGACGGCGACCACGCCGTCAAAGCCGCCGGTGTAGAGGGTGTCGATGATCCGGTTCCAGTCGAGCTGACCGCGGCCGGGGACGCGGTAGCGCCACCAGCCGGTGTCCTCGGGCCGGAGGCGGGTGACCGTCTTACCGAAGACGCCATACCGCGTTCGGCATTGCGGGTCGATTTCGATGTCCTTGGCCTGCACGTGGAGCACCCTGCCCGTCTTCAGGCACGGCCGGAGGGCCTCGACCGGGTCGATGCCCAGCCAGACCAGGTGTGAGGGGTCATAGTTCAGGTACAGCCCGAGGTCGAAGAGCCAGTCCCACAGCTCGGGCGAGTACGCGAGGTTGCCCGGATACCCGTCAGGGTGCCAGCCCTCCATCGGGCAGTTCTCGATGACGAGCCGGACGCCGTGGTCGTCGGCGTACCGGACCAGTTCGGGCAGCAGCTTCTCGGCCTCCCGCAGGTTGTCCGACACCGTCCTCGCGCCGTCCCGGCCGACGAACGTGCCCACGTGCGGCACGCCGAGCGCCGAGGCGGCGCGGATGCAGGCCTTGAGATGGCTGTGAATCCGCCGGCGCTCGGCCGGGTCGCCGATGAGGTTGTTCTCGTAGTAGCTCACTGCGGAAAGGGCCAGGCCGTGCTCGGCGAGCAGAGCCCCGATGCGCTCGGTGTCGGTGGGTCGACCGTCCACCTCAAGATGGGTGGCGTGGTGCGGGTGGTCGTCACCGGACGGCCACGCCGCGACCTCCAAGGCATCGTAGCCGGCTGACGCGGCCCAGCCGGTGACCTCGCCGAGCGTGAGCCACGGAAGACATGCGGTGAACAGGCCGAGCTGCATACGCCTCCTCAAGCGGCGGGGAAGACGGTGTCGGAGTAGGGGTGTCCGCCTCCACTGTGTAATCGATCTGAGTCGGTGCCACCGCGCAATGGATGCCCGCGCTCGTCGGATCGGCAACACCTGCTCATCGTCGCGGGCCGGTGCGTCAATCGCGACGCTGCTCACCGACGAGACTACGGCCTGTCCCGCGGATCTTCGTGCTCTCGGTGCGCCGAGTTCGACAGTGTGGTTGGCGGTTTGGCGGCAGACAGCCGTGCTGTCGAACTCGGCGACGACGGCCTGGGCATTCACGCTTCTCCGGTTATGCGAGTCCCTTCTTTCGCAAGGGGAGAGGGTCGCCAGTCCGCATCCTGCCCGCGGCACCTTGACATCCCAAGTTGGTAAGTAAAGACTTACCGTCAGTGAAAACTTACGATCCCGACGGATGGGGGGTGCTCGGTGATCGCACACGACGCACGATCTTCGAGCGCCTGGCCGACCGTCCGCAGACGGTCGGTGAACTGGCCGCCGAATTACCTGTCAGCCGCCCGGCGGTCTCGCAGCACCTCAGAGTGCTTAAGGACGCTGGTCTGGTGGTGGACCAGCCGGTTGGCAACCGCCGGATCTATCGGGTCAACCCAGACGGGATGGTGGCGCTTCGGGCGCAGCTCGAGAGTTTCTGGACCAGAATGCTGGCGGCCTACAAGCAGTCCGCCGAGCGCAAGGACACGGAGGCCTGATGACCACGCAAACAGGGCAAGCTTCGCTGCGGACGCACATCGTCGTTGAGGCGCCGATTGAGCACGCGTTCGCGGTGTTCACCGAGCGGTTCGGTGATTTCAAGCCACCGGAGCACAACATCCTCGGCATGGAACTGGCCGAGACGGTGTTCGAGAGGCGGGTGGGCGGTCACATCTACGACCGTGCGGTTGACGGCAGTGAGTGCCGGTGGGCGCGGGTGCTGGCCTACGAGCCACCCCGCCGCGTGGTGTTCAGCTGGGACCTCAACCCCCGCTGGCAGGTTGAGTCCGATCTAGACAAGACCAGCCAAGTCGAAGTTCGGTTCGTCGCCGAAACCGCGCAGCGCACCCGGGTGGAACTCGAGCACCGTCACATCGACCGGCACGGCGAGGGCTGGCAGCAGATCAGCGAGGGTGTCGGCGGCGACAGCGGCTGGCCACTGTACCTGGAGCGCTTCGCCCGCCTGCTGGGCCAGGAGGGTTGATGGCACCAATCACCACGACTATCGAGGTCGACCGACCACCGAACGAGGTGTTCGGCTATGTCACCGACCCCACCCGCTTCGTCGAATGGCAGCGCAACGTCGTCGGTGGACACATGGATGCCGACGGACCCGCCACTGTCGGCACGAAGTGCCTGACCACCCGGCGGATCGGCCTCGCCGAGCGGGCCGTCACCTCCGAGGTCGCCCACATCGTCCCACCCCGCACCTGGGGTGTGCGAGGCATCGACGGTCCCATCCGTGCGATCGTCAACGTGACCGTGGACCCGCTCGACGCGGGGCGACGCTCACGGCTGACTATCGACGTCGACTTCGAAGGTCATGGCATCGGCAAGCTGCTCGTGCCGCTCGCTGTGCGTAGGCAAGCGCGCAACGAGATGCCGAAGAATCTGCGAACTTTGAAGGAACGCCTCGAAAATCGAGACATATATCGAGGCATATGAGGAAGGGCGACCCTGGACGGGCGAGTGGTGGGCACTGTAACTCAGTGCCCACCGCAAATCAGCCACATCCGGTAAATCCCCTGCGGACGCCGCTTATCAGGTCGGTTTCCGTACCTCGCGGCCGAGCCAGCCGCGTCACGACTTCACTCACCCGGCGGGTCGTCTCGGGTGCCCCGGTGTCTCAGCTGCTCATGCTCGAAGAGCTCAGCCTCGAGCTCGTGCTTCTCGGCCATCGCGCGTGCCTCGTCCGCCTCGGCCTGGTGGTGCCCCTTGTGCCACTGTGCCTTACCCTCCCTGCGGAGGTCAGCGCTCCCGGTGACGCTCCCGGCCGCCTCTTTCAACTTACCCTTGGCCTTATCAGCGATACTCATTTCCAACCAGCCTCTCTTCTCCTTGACTCGCAGGGAGTACCCGCGTGGCGAGCATTCGAATCAGTCCCCGTGCCGCCAGCGCAGTCCACGGACGATTCGCGCTCATTCCGGGGCACACAGGCCTGGTGAGAGCCACGGCGTGGCAACCGTCCGACCAGGCCGAATAGAAGCCTCGGTCGGGTTTGGATCCCTGGCCGCGCAGCTGCTGGATCTGCACTGCGCACCGTGAGGCGATCGGCTAGCACCTCCACCGTGAAATCCCACGGTCTGAGTCTCGGCGGCGAGCGCCCTCCGGCGCCACGCCGTACGGCCGCTGGACCGTGAGCTCGGGGGAGACCGCGGTGGGGATGGCGCTTGCAACCCAACTATAACGATGTTATGTTACTGGTCATAACAGTGTTATAAAATGGACGGATGAACGCTGGGAGACATGCCATGGGTAACGACTACCTCGAGGGCAACTACGCACCGGTGCGGCAGGAGCACACGGTCACCGAGCTGGCCGTCACTGGGACCATCCCGGCTCATCTTGATGGGCGCTACCTGCGCAACGGGCCGAACCCGATCGCCGAGGTCGATCCGGAGGCCTATCATTGGTTCACCGGCGACGGCATGGTCCACGGGGTGCGACTGCGAGACGGCAGGGCTGAGTGGTACCGCAATCGCTGGATCCGCACCCCCGCCGTGGCGCGTGCACTCGGCGAGCCGCGACGCGACCGCGCTCCTATCCGGACTGGGCTGGAGCTGTTCGGGGCCAACACCAACGTGCTGACCCACGCCGGCCGCACCTTAGCCTTGGTGGAAGCCGGGGTGAGCAACTATGAGCTCACCGACGACCTGGAGACCGTGGGCCCGTGCGACTTCGACGGCACCCTGCGCGGCGGCTACACCGCGCACCCCAAGCGGGACCCGGACACCGGTGAGCTGCATGCGGTGTCCTACTCATTCGGTCGAGGCAACCAGGTGCAGTACTCGGTGATCGGTGGCGACGGGCGCGCCCGTCGCACCGTGGCTGTCGAGGTCACCGGCAGCCCGATGATGCACGACTTCTCACTGACCGAAAAGCACGTCGTGTTCTACGACCTTCCGGTGACCTTCGACTCCCGGCAAGGCGCCGCCATGTCCGTACCAGCCGCGTTGCGTGCACCGGCCCGGTTGGTGCTCTCTGCGCTCATCGGTCGGGTCCCGGTACCTGACCCGATCATGGCGATGACCGGTAAGAAGATGCCCGGAAATGCGCAATTGCCCTACCGGTGGGATCCCAGCTATCCGGCGCGCGTCGGCGTCATGCCCCGTTCCGGCGGAGCCGGCGACGTCCGCTGGTTCGACGTCGAGCCATGTTATGTTTTCCACCCGCTCAACGCCTACGACGACGGTGACACGATTGTCCTCGATGTCGTGCGGCACCCGAAGATGTTCGTGACCGATTTCCACGGGCCCAACGAGGGCCCCACCACGCTGGACCGGTGGACGGTGGACCTCGCCGATGGCAAGATCCGCGAGGCTCGTCTCGATGATCACCCGCAGGAATTCCCCCGGGTCGATGACCGGCTCACCGGTCGGCCGCACCGCTACGGGTACGCGATACAAACATCCAGTACCGGGGGCACCGCCGGAAATTCGGTGCTCAAGCACGACCTGGCCCGCGGCGAGACCATCGCTCGGCGTCTGGGCACCCACCGCAGTGCCGGTGAGTTCATCTTCATCCCCAACGCACCGCAGGTCCCCGAGGACGACGGGGTGCTCATGGGGTTCGTCTACGACGCCACCATCGACCGCAGCGACCTGACCATCCTCGACGCCGCAAGCCTCGAGACCATCGCCACCATCCACCTGCCCGATCGTGTCCCGTACGGATTCCACGGAAACTGGGCCCCCACAACACCCTGACCGGACGAAGATCGATCGTGCGCAGCTATATCCCGGTGCTCGTTGCGGGTGCCGGCCCAAGCGGTCTCACCTTGGCCATTGAGCTCATCCGCAGGGGCATCGATTGCCGGATCGTCGACAAGGCACCTGAGTTGTTCACCGGTTCTCGCGGCAAGGGCCTGCAACCGCGTAGCCTCGAAGTTTTCGAAGATCTTGGCGTGCTCGACGCGGTCCTTGCCGGGGGAGCGCCGTTCCCAGCGTTTCGGCTGTACTCAGGACACGCCATCTTGTGGGAACGCGGACTGGACGAGATGCTCGGTACCCCGTCGCTGGAGAGGACCTCCGACGTTCCCTACCCACGGCCGTGGCTCATTCCGCAGTGGCGAACCGACCAAATCCTGCATGACAGATTCGCTGAACTCGGTGGGCGAGTGGAGTTGGCCACCGAGCTGACCGACTTCACTCAGGACGGTGCTGGGGTCGTCTCTACCCTGCAACACGTGGATCGGCAGGAACAGGTGCGCGCCGATTACCTGGTGGGTGCCGACGGCGGACGCAGCTTCGTACGCAAGCACACCGGAGTTGGCTTCGCCGGGGAAACCTACGACAACGAGCGAACCTTGATCGGCGACGTCCGAGCGAAAGGTGTCGAAGGCACATTCTGCCACCTGTTCACCAGCGGTGATCTTAGCAAGCGGTTTTCATTGTGGAATCTACCGCGCAGCGACTACTTCCAGTTCGTCACGGCGGTCGGAGCAGACGAGGAGCCCGACCTGAACCTGACCACGGTGCAGGCACTACTGGAGGAGCGATCCGGACGCACGGACATCCGGCTGCACGACCTGAACTGGATCTCGCTGTACCGGGTCAACGTGCGGATGACCGAACGATTCCGGATCGGGCGGGTTTTCCTGACCGGAGATGCCGCACACGTGCATTCCTCAGCGTCGGGCCAGGGGCTCAACACCAGTGTCCAGGACGCCTACAACCTCGGCTGGAAGCTCGCGGCGGTACTCGACGGCGCATCCGATTCCTTGCTGGATACCTACCAGGACGAAAGACTGCCCGTGGCGGCGGAGGTGCTGGAAGTCAGCACGACCATGCACCACCGCGGACGCACCGCTGCACACCTACTCGGGCACGCCGATTCGGCTATTCGAAATCCTTCGCGGTCCGCAGTGGATTCTGCTGGGATTCGGTACCGAAGTAGCCGATCTGGCTCGCCGGCACGGCACCTCGTTACGGGCGTACTCCGTCGTGCAGCCCGGAGAACAGGGCGATCTCGTGGACACCCATAGCCAAGCCACTCGTAGCTACCACGTGGCAAGAAGGACTTACGTCCTTATCCGGCCAGACGGTTATGTAGGCCTCATCACCCAAGATCCCAGGCGGGTACCCGAATACCTCAACCGAATGTGAAGAAGCATCCTGACGCCGCATCCTCGTCCCCGCACACTGCACCGGGTGGCGTGCTCAGCACGCCATGTCCGCCCGCTTCGGCTCGGTATTCATCCCGAAATAGCGTCGCACCACGTTCCACCTGCAGCCACGATAAGTACGTCACGTACTTGACCCTGGCGCACATGCTGATCTCGCGTGTCGGGCTCGACGAGACCGAGCTGGTTGGGATGGGCAAGGCAGAGAGCTGACCAAGTCTGCCCTGATGCTAGGCGTCCAGTTCGGCCAGTTCCGCAGTAGTCAGCAGCCGGGAGCGGATGAGGAAGCGGACTCCCTCCGGTGCTTCGAGTGAGAAGCCGCTGCCCCTGCCCTTGACCAGGTCGATAGTGAGGTGGGTGTGCCGCCAGTATTCGAACTGGGATCGTGACATCCACACCTCGACCGGCTGCTCGACCCCCTCGACGGGCAGCTCACCAAGCCGGACATCGGAACCGCCGGTGCGGAACTCACCGGCGGGATAGCACATCGGCGAGCTGCCATCGCAGCATCCGCCGGACTGGTGGAACATCAGCGGCCCGTGCTGCTCGGCGAGCTTCCGCAGCATGTCCGCTGCCGCGGGGCTGAGGTCGACCCGTTGTGTCGGCACCGTTGCCTCCTCGTGATGCCTGATGGCGGCTGCGGTCAGCGCGACACGGCACTGAGCCGGCCACCATCAGGACATCGTTGTGGATCAGAAGAAACCCTGTGGCTTGGTGGAGTAGCTGACCAGCAGGTTCTTGGTCTGCTGGTAGTGCTCCAGCATCATCTTGTGGTTCTCCCGGCCGATACCGGACTGCTTGTACCCGCCGAAGGCCGCATGCGCGGGGTAGGCGTGGAAGCAGTTCGTCCACACCCGGCCGGCCTGGATGTCGCGGCCCGCGCGGTAGGCCTGATTGCCATCCCGCGACCACACCCCGGCACCCAGCCCGTACAGCGTGTCGTTGGCGATCTTGATCGCGTCGTCGTAGTCGTCGAAGCGCGTCACCGAGACCACCGGTCCGAAGATCTCCTCCTGGAAGACCCGCATCCGGTTGCTGCCCTCGAAGATCGTCGGCTTGATGTAGTAGCCGCCGGAGAGCTCACCACCGAGATCGGCGGGTTCGCCGCCGGTGAGCACCTTGGCGCCCTCCTGCCGGCCGATGTCCAGGTAGGACAGGATCTTCTCGTACTGGTCATTGGACGCCTGCGCACCGATCATGGTGTCGGTGTCCAGCGGGTGACCCTGCACGACCTGTTCAGTGCGCTTGACGGCGTCGGAGAGGAAACCGTCGTAGATGCTGGCCTGGATCAACGCCCGGGACGGGCAGGTGCACACCTCACCCTGGTTCAGGGCGAACATGGTGAACCCCTCCAGCGACTTGTCGTAGAAGTCGTCCTGGGCGGCCGCGACATCCTCGAAGAAGATGTTCGGGCTCTTGCCGCCCAGCTCCAGGGTGACCGGGTGCAGGTTCTCGCTGGCATACTGCATGATCAACCGGCCGGTGGTGGTCTCGCCGGTGAACGCCACCTTGCCCACCCGAGGGCTGGACGCCAGTGGCTTGCCCGCCTCGACCCCGAACCCGTTGACCACGTTGAGCACGCCGGGCGGGATCAGGTCGCCGATCATCGACAGCAGCACGTGGATCGACGCAGGCGTCTGCTCCGCGGGCTTGAGCACCACCGCGTTGCCGGCGGCGAGTGCGGGTGCCAGCTTCCAGGTCGCCATCAGGAGTGGGAAGTTCCACGGGATGATCTGCCCGACCACGCCGATCGGTTCGTGGAAGTGATAGGCGACGGTGTCGGCGTCGATTTCCGAGATGCCACCGTCCTGCGCGCGGATGGCCCCGGCGAAATAGCGCCAGTGATCCACGACCAGCGGCAGGTCGGCAGCCAGCGTCTCGCGGACCGGTTTTCCGTTGTCCCAGCTGTCCGCGACGGCGAGCTTCTCGAGATTCGTCTCGATCCGGTCGGCGATCTTGTTCAGTATGTCGGCGCGGGCGGCGACGGAGGTCTTGCCCCACCCGGGCGCCGCGCCGTGAGCCGCGTCCAGTGCTCGCTCCACGTCGTCAGCGGTGCCGCGAGCGATCTCCGTGAACGTCTGCCCGGTCACCGGCGTGGGGTTTTCGAAGTACTGTCCCTTCGCCGGTGGCACATACTCGCCCCCGATGTAGTGGTCGTACCTCGATTCGTACGACATGACGCTGCCGGACTCGCCCGGTGCCGCGTACCTCGTCATAGTGGACCTCCTGGTGACATAAGGGCACGTCCGGTGCAACGTAAGCCAGCTCACGTTGCAGTAACGTTGCACGCGGTGCCCATGCGATCGGGGGGCTGTCCGATGCGCACGCCACGCGCGATCACGCTGACCGAGGACCCGGTGGCGCTTGCCCGATCGCTTGAGCGGATCCGGGAGGCGGTGCTGTCCGGTGGTTCAGCACCGGCGCCGCCGCGCGAGGTCATCTCGGAGTCCTGGCGCCGGTCGCTGGCGGCTAAGGTCGACCCAGACTCGCACCCACCGGCGCCCGTCTTCAACCCGGATGAGCTGGCCGAGATCCGTGACCGGCACCCGCTGGCAGCGGTGCTGCCGCTGCTGCGCTCCACGTTGGTCAGCCTCGCCGACGAGGCCGTCCACGTGATGATCGTGACCGATGCCGAGGGCAACATCTTGTGGCGCGAGGGGTCGCCCGCGGTGCGGCGCCAAGCGGATCCGGTCGGGCTCTTCGAGGGCACCCGCTGGAGTGAGACGTCGATGGGCACCAACGCGATGGGCACCACCCTGGCGGTGGACGCCCCAGTCCAGGTGCATTCCGCAGAGCACCTGGTGCACACCTACCACGACTGGACCTGCGCGGCCGCGCCTGTGCACGATCCGGACACCGGCGTGATCCTCGGGGCGATCGACGTCACCGGCCCGTGGCACACCATGCATCCGGCGCTGCTCTCATTGGTCATCGTGACGGCGCAGCTCACGGAGGGACAGCTTCGCGCCAGGATGAACGCCGCCGACGAGCGGCTCCGCGCGAAATACGCCCCGCAGCTGGCCCGGCTGCGGGGTGAGCCGGGTGCATTGCTGACCCCCACCGGGCGGGTGCTGGCCGCACAACCGGCGGACCGGTGGCCGGAGCGGGTTGACGTCGCAGCGGAGCGCGTCGAACTGGCCGACGGCAACCAGGCGCTGGTCGAACCCCTGCCCGGGGGCTATCTCCTGCGGGTGCCCCGGCCGTCGCGCCGCCGACCGGCACTGTGCTTGCGGCTGCTGACCGGCAGCCACCCCAGCGCCAGCCTCGACGGGCGCCCGCTCGCGCTGACCACCCGGCACGCAGAGCTGCTGGCGCTGCTCGCCCTCCACCCGGCGGGGCTGACCGCGGAGCAGTTGGCGCTGCATATCTACGGTGAGGAAGGCAACCCCACCACAATCCGCGCGGAGATCCACCGGCTGCGCAGCGGACTGGATGGCGTGGTGCAGACCAAGCCGTACCGGCTGCGCGCGGAGCTCGATGTGGACCTGCACACGGTGCGGGAAGCGCTGCGCGCCGGTCATCTGGACACGGCGACCCGCGTGTGCGCAGGTGAGTTGTTGCCGCAGTCGGAATCGCCCACGTTGCGCGCCGAGTGGGATGAGCTGTTGGTGGCGCTACGGCGCGCTGTGCTGACCCGGGGGGAGATCGGACCACTGTGGTCCTTCGGCCAGGCGGACTACGGGCGGGACGACCTGGAGGTGTGCGAGCGGCTGGTCGGATTGTTGCCACGCACCGACCCGCGCCACGCCGTGGCAGCTGCTCACAGTGAGCGGCTGCGGGCCGAGGACCGGATTCCTCTATAGCGTCGTAAGACCGACCCACCGGCTGTCCCCGTGGGGGTCATCGAGCCAGATGGTGTGGGCTCCGTCGTGAACGGTCAGCCCGAACCGTTCACGTGTAGGCCGTCCTAGTCCCACGCCCGCCGACGGGCTCGCCGATCCAATGTCAGTACCAGGTCTCGGGCGATGGGGTCAGGGCGGATGCGCAGTGGCGCCAGGCGGTCGGCGGTATCGAGCGCACGTAATGCCTCGCCATCGCGTGTGCCCTCAGCCTGCGCCCAGACACGAGCGAGATCGAAGGTCACGTCGGCCTAGCCCGCACCGGCGACTGGTAGATCAAGTTTCAAAACACGTTCTTAGTCCATGCGGGCCTCAAAGGTCCCGCGGATGCCTCGCCCACGCGGGTTCGGCACCGCGTTTAGCGGGCTTGTCGCCACATGCGCGCGGCGCTGGCGCGCTGGCTCAGGACGGTTTGCCAGCGTGCCGATCTCGCGGTCGGCGGGGGAACAGATGAGGCTTGTTGTCCCAGCAACCCATCGAGTTCAGCACCGTGCAGGGTATTGATCTCCAGCAGCCGGGTGGCGATGAGCTCGAGCTGGTCCTGATGCTCGCGCAGATAAACCTCGACCTGGTCCATGATCTCGCGAGTGTTGCGGATTCCCATCTTCTGGCACAGGCCATGGGCCATCAGCAGCTCATCGAGTTCGGGAGTGATGGCTGCCAGTTGCCATTTCCGGAAGACCACTTTCTCCGCGAATGGCCCACCGTAGAGGACCCATACCCGGTCCAGTTCCTGTGGTTTGTCGGACAGCCGCGTCCCGCCGTCACCGTCGAAACTATGCAGTTCGATGACTGAGACGCCAAGGCCGCGCGCGGCGGCAATGAGCGCGTGCCCCGCTTCGTGCACCGCAGCTCTGTTCCGCTCCGTATCCGCCAGACCCATGCGGGAAGCCTAGACCTGGAGATCAACCGCCACTGCGTATCGGTGCCGCCGAGACCTTCCGGACCGGAATGGTGTCGTAACCGCGAAGCACGCGGGTCGGGCGCCGGTGCGGAGCACCAGCCAGGGTGAGATCGGGGAATCGGCGGAACAGCGCTCGCAACCCGACCTCACCCTCCAGCCTGGCCAGCCTGGCGCCGACGCAGTAATGGATGCCGCTGGAGAAGGCCATGTGCTGGTCGGCTTCGGGCCGCTGAACATCGAACCGGTGTGGATCGCGGAATACCTCGGGATCGCGATTCGCACCACCCAGCAACAGCACGATCAGCGAACCGGTCCGCACCGGCCGGCCCGCCACCTCGGTGTCCCTCAGCGCTACCCGGCCGGTGCGTTGCACCGGTGACTCGTAGCGCAGGATCTCCTCCACGGCGCCGGGCCAGAGCTGCGGTTGCGCGTGCAGCGCGTCGAGCTGGTCGGGGTGGCGCATCAGCAGCACAGCTCCGTTGCCCAGCAGGTTGACCGTGGTCTCGAACCCAGCGGCGAGCAGCAGCATCGCGATGCTGCTCAGCTCGTCCAGGCTCAGCTGATCACCCTGGTCGTGCGCAGCGACCAGGGCGCTGAGCACGTCGTCCCGGGGATGGCGGCGGACCTCGGTGAAATGGCCGAGCATCCAGTTGTGCAGCGCGGCGATGTCGAGTTCAGAGCGGCGGAAGTCGCGGTAACTCAGCCCCACGTCCAGGGACAACGACGCACCTGCCCCCCAGTCGAGGAACTGGCGGCGCATCTGCACCGGGGCTCCGAGTATCTCGGCGATCACGGTGGCCGGCAGCAGGCTGGCGTAGCGCTGCACTAGATCCACTGTCGGGGCGCCGGGGGTGGACCGGGCGATCTCCTCGAGCAACTCCTCGGCGATCTGCTCGATACGCGGGCGCAACGCGGCAATGGCCCGCGCGCTGAACGCCCGGGTGACCAGCTTGCGGTACCGGGTGTGCACCGGCGGGTCGGCCACCAGCATCGACGGTGGTTCGATCGGCCCGAGCACCGGGCGACCACCGATCTTCATTCCCAGCCGGAGAATCCAGGGCAGCAGATCCAGGCGCACCTGGCCGAAGTCCGGGCTGCGCAGCACGTCCAGGCACTCCTTGTGGTGCGCCGTGATCAGCGCGAGGCCGGTACGGACGAGTCGGCCCTGAGCACGGATCTCGTCGTAGTAAGGGTAGGGATCCTCGCGGATCGCCGGGTCGATCATCAGCCGGGAGCCCAGATCGCCGGCGCGCACCTGGCGCTGCACCGTCCGCCTGACCAACCCGTGCCGTACCACCCACCGGATCCTGCGTCGTGGTTCCATCGAGCACCTCCACTCCCACCCCGTCGCAACCAGATACTAAGTCCTATACAAACGTATGTATACAGCCGCTCCGTCTCCCGACATGGAGACATATCGGCCTTAACCGGCCCGTCAGGCCCCGATATGTCTCCATGTCGGGAGACGGGATCGTGGGCTGAATGGGTGGATGTGCAGGCTTGCCTCGCCTTCGTCAGGCACGCTCATTGCAGTTTGTGTAAGGCATCCATAACCTAATTGTCACTCGATGGGCTGATCGGTAGCTGCATTGGAGGGCTGACGGTGACCACTAGGTGGACGCGCTGGACTCTCATGCTGATGCTGGCCGGGCTGGTGGGCGTCGGAGCCTGTTCCACGTCTGGGAAGCCCGCTGAGTCCACCCCGGCAGCTGACATCCCTGCCGCTGCTCCGGTGACCCCAACCGATGTCGCCTCCGGGATGCGGAAGATCGACCAGACCGCGAAGGAGATCGCAGTCTCCGCGGGGACGGATAGGGCCCGAGCGTCGAGCCTGTACGGGCTGATCAATCCGACCTGGTTCCCGATCGAGGACACCGTCAAGCAGCACGACCAGAACACCTATCTCGTGATGGAGGACAACTTCGCAGTCCTGGAGAATGCGGCGAACACCGGGGACGTCGCGGCGGCCGGCAAGGGCGCCAGCGCCATCTCCTCGGCGGTGCAGGACTACCTGGCGAAGAACCCCGGATGAGCGGGCGCCGCTTGATCGGTGCGCCGCTGGCGCTGGTCCTGCTGGCGCTGGCACTGCTGGCGCCGGCCCTGATGAGCTCCGGCAGCGCAGCCTCGCAGACCGACGCAGCCCCGCAGGCCGGCGCAGCCCCGCGGGCGGTGGTCCACCAGGTACCGCTCCAGCAGCCCCAGCAGGAGATCGCCACCGCGCAGCCGGCGATCAGCCGGGACGAAGCCATCCGCCAGCTGGCCGCGGTGCGCGCGTCCATCGATCAGACCCTGGAGCTGGTCAAGCAGGGGCAGATCGAGCAGGCCTACACGCAGGCCAAGACCGGCTACCTGGACCATTTCGAGTACGTCGAGGTACCGCTGCGAGTGGTGGCCCCCGATCTGACCGCCGACGCGGAGACGAAGTTCGCTGAGATCCGAGGCTTGATCAACTCCAGGGCGCCGGTCGATGTGATACGGGCGAACATCGTCGAGCTGCGCCGGTTGATCGACGACACCGAGCGGCGGCTGACCGACACCGGCTTCGACGCGGCCGCGGTGGTCGCCGGGCAGTCCTTCCTGATCATCTTCCGGGAGGGTCTCGAGGCGGTGCTGCTGCTGAGCGCCCTGCTGGGTTACCTGGAGGCCACCAAGGCCACCCAGTACCGCAAACCCATCGCCTGGGGGGTGGTCATCGGGCTGGCCGCCACCGCGGTGACCTACCTGATCCTGCGCTCCATCCTCGCCGTGTTGCCGGTCGGGCGAGAGGTGCTGGAGGCGGTCGTGGCAACCGCCGCGGTCGCGGTCCTGCTCTATATATCGTTCTGGCTGATCGCCCGGTTGGAGCATCGCCGCTGGATGGAGTTCCTGCGCAGCAGGCTGTTCAATGCGGTGTCGGTCGGCTCGACCACGGCACTGGTCCTGGTGGGCTTCACCGCGATGTACCGGGAAGGGCTGGAGACCGCCCTGCTCTACCAGGCGCTGGTCGAGTTCGGTCAGGGGCTGGGCTGGTGGGTCGTGGCCGGGCTCGTGGTGGGGCTGATCGCGCTGGCCGTGGTGTCTTACCTGATCTTCAAGTTGGGCCGGCGGCTACCGGTGAAGACGTTCCTGGTATGCGCGGTGGTGCTGCTGATGGCCACCTCGGTGGCGTTCCTCGGTAACGCGGTGCGCAGTCTGCAGACCGCGGACCTGGTCGGGCTCACCCCACTGGATGCATTCCCCCGAGTGCCCATTTTCCTGTCCCAGGCGCTGGGTTACTGGCCCAGCCTGCAGACCCTGGCCAGCCAGGTGGTGCTGATCTGTGTGTACGCGCTGGGCGCGGTCTGGTTGCTCGTGGTCCGGCCCCGCCGGAGCCGGGAGGCCCAGTGGGCGTCCGGGTAGGGGCTGACGTCGGCGGGACCTTCACCAAGGCCGTCGCGATCGACGCGGTGACCGGTGAGCTCGCCGGCCGGGCAGTGGTCCCGACCACTCACAACCACCCTGATGGCGTGTCGGCTGGTGTGGTTGAGGTGGTCGCGAAGCTGGTGGCTGAGGTGGGAGCGCAGAGCATCGAGCTGGTCACGCACTCCACTACCCAAGCGGTGAACGCGTTGCTGGAAGGTGACACCGTGCCGGTCGGTGTTCTCGGCATGGCACGAGCGCCGTACCTGCGCAAGGCCCGCAGCCGGACCTCGATCAGCAGAGCGGCTGCGCATGAGTTCCTCGACCTGTCCGCGGGCTTCGATGCCGGCGCTGCCCGGCAGGCGCTGGCCCGGCTGGCTGATGCCGGTGCTCAGGCCGTGTGCGTGGCCGAGGCTTTCGCCCCCGACGACTCCGCCTGCGAGGACGCGGTCGCAGCGCTCGCCGCCGAGTTGGGCCTACCGGTGACGACCTCCTCAGGGCTGACCGGTCTGTACGGCCTCGAGCTGCGCACGGTGACCGCCGCGCTCAACGCCTCGATCCTGCCGATCGCGTTGCGCACCGCTGAGGTGGTGGAGGCGGGGGTTGCCGCCGCCGGGGTGCGCAGCCCCGTCATGGTGATGCGCGGCGACGGGGGCGCCACCGACCTGAGCGGGTTCCGCGCGGCGCCGGCCCGCACCCTGTACTCGGGTCCGGCGGCCTCGGTGGCGGGTGCGTTGCGCACGCTGCGCATCGGAGACGGGGTGATCATCGAGGTCGGTGGCACCTCCACCAACGTCGCGGCGATCACCGCGGGCCGTCCCGCGTTGTCCTACGTGCGGGTCGCGGGGCAGGCCACCGCGGTCCGGGCGCTGGATGTGCAGGTCGCCGGGGTTGCCGGGGGATCGATGCTGCGGGTCCGGCGGCGGCGCATCTACGGCGTGGGGCCGCGCAGCGCGCACATCGCCGGGCTCACCTACTCCTGCTTCCTGCCGCCGGAACGCTTGACCGGGGCGCGCCCGGAGACCCTCGCCCCGCGACCCGGCGACCCCGCCGACTACCTGGCCCTGCGGCTGGCTGACGGCACCCTGGCTGCGTTGACCAACACCTGCGCCGCCAACGCCCTCGGGCTGGTCCCGGATGGCGACTACGCTGCCGGTCATCGGCGCTCGGCGACCGCGGCGCTGGACATCGCCGGTGAGGTGCTGGGACTTCCCGGTACCGAGCTGGCCCGCCGGATGATGCAGGCCTCCACCGAGGCACTGGCCGATCTCGTCACCGCGGTGGCCACCCAGCACCGCCTCACCGAGCCCACCCTGATCGCCGTCGGGGGTGGCGCGAGCGTGCTGGGCCGGCCGCTGGCCGGCACCCTCGGGCTGGACTGCCAGATACCCCCGGGTGCCGAGGTGATCTCCTCGATGGGTGATGCGCTGTCGCTGGTGCGCGCCGAGCGGGAGCGCACGATATCGAGGTCCGGGTCCCAGTCCACCGACGCCGATGTCGATGCCTTGATCGCGGAAGTGGAGGCCGAAGCGCTCGCCGCAGGTGCCTCGCCGACCTCGTTGCAGGTCCAGGTAAGCCAGATCACGGATCGCGGCGCGATCCGCGCCGTGGCGGTGGGCGCCCTCGTGCTCGGCTCGGGGGTGGTTCCCGGGCGGCCTCCGCTGAGCCGCGAGGCGATCGTCGACGTGGCCCGCGCCGCCGGCGGGTCGGAGCGGGTGGATCCGGTCGGCCGGTTCTGGCTGAGCTCGCTGGATGGCCGGGTGCTGCTGTTCGACCGGTTCGGCGACTCGGCGCTCGACGTCCGCGGGGAGGCGATCCTGCTGGACGGCTCGGCTGGCGAGGCGCTGGCTGTGACGGTGGAATCGGTGGTCTCCCGCCATATCCGGCATGTCGGTCCGGTCACGGTGCAACCCACCACCTGGGTGGTGCAGGACGGCCGGATCCGGGAGCTGGCCAATCCGAATGCGATCGTGGACACCCTAGGCTCTGGCGCGGCCGTTGGCGCTGCCGCGGTCATCGTCGGGCGCGCCTGAACGGAGCTGGTCTCGCCGTGGCTCTCTACACCCCGCAATCCCAGCGCCGCCGACAGTTGGTGATCCTGGCGGTCGTCGCGTTCCTGCTCGGTGGCGTGTTGGGTGGGTTGCTCGGCCGGTTCACCGCACCCACCCCGGCTGACCGGGTCGCGTCGGTGCGGGAGCAGGCCCGGCTGACGTCTTCGCAGCTTCGCGTGCTGTCGTTGCACGTCGAGGCGGGAGCGGCGTCGGTGGGAGCCGGTGGCGACGCGGCCGCCGGTCTTGCGCTGCAACGCGCCGACGAGGACCTCAGCCACGTGCTGGAACAGGCCCCGTGGGTCACCCAAGCCCAGGGCAACGCGCTCCGCACACACCTGCACGACCTGGAACGGGCGGCGCGCGGCGGATCGGCAACGGCGTCCTTCGCCAGCGGCGTCGATGGCCTGGCCAACGACATCGACAGGACCTTCGGCCTGACCGCTACCCCCTGAAGCACGTAGCGAGTCCGTCTCGTTACTCCCGGCTGGAATGGAGCGGGGCCACCCTCCATGGCGCCTCGGGGCCGCTGGCTGCCTGGTGGGTCCAACGAGATTCGCGTGATTTTAATTATTGTGGCACCCTGAATTGTTCTGACTGTGCGGGTTGTTGCGCGGACCGGCTGCATCCGATAGCGCTTTGAGTAAAGCTGTGGATACGTTGCGCTAGCGGGGCACCTAAAGAAAAGCGGTCGCCGAAGAACTTTTGACGTAAATGTTTCTGAACGGCATCTCAAGTAAAGCGCCGCACGTCGATCGAAAATGACCGGTCGGCGCTGTGGGTGAACCTGAGACTTCCGTTTCCGCGCGCTCGATGAGCAAATAATTGTGCATCTATCTCCACTGCTTCGGCGCCTTTCAGGTGTCCGGGAAAACGAGACCACGTGTACCGAGGTAAGCATCGAGCACGACCCCGACGCCGCCTGCCCGGCATCATCGCCGCCGCCTGTGTCCCGGTGGCCGCAGGTGGTTTTCTCGCCGGTTCCGCGTCCGCATCGTCCGAGGTGAACTGGGATGCGATCGCGAAGTGTGAGTCGGGTGGGAACTGGGCCATCAACACCGGTAACGGCTACTTCGGCGGCCTGCAGTTCGCGATGTCGACATGGCGGTCCCATGGCGGCGTGGGTAACCCCGCTCATGCCAGCCGGGCCCAGCAGATCGCGGTGGCGGAGCGGGTCTTGGTGACGCAGGGAATCGGCGCGTGGCCGGTCTGCGGAAGGCATGCCCAGGACAGCATGCCGGTTGCCCCGGCACCCGTGGCGCCCACACCGCCGCAAGCTCCGACCGGCCCGATGTCGACATACACCGTGGCGCCTGGCGACACCCTGTCGTCTATCGCCGCCAACCATCAGATCTCTGCCGGCTGGCCCGCCGTCTATGCCGCCAACCGCGGTGTCATCGCCGATCCCGACCTGATCAGGGTAGGGCAAACACTCCAGATTCCCCGGTGAGGCATGGGCCGGGGAGCGATGAATTCAGGAGGAGGCCGGCACATGGCCGCACAATTCGAGGAACCTTCGTCCACCATTACGCAGGCAGCGCCGCTCGATGTGACCGGCCCGGATGCCACAGCTGATGGTGAGTTCGGGATTCGAGCTGTCATTGAGCTCGTTGCGACGGCGCTGTGTGGTCTGCACAGAGTCGATGACCGTTTTGTCAGCATGACCGCCACCGTGGGTGAGAGTGGGTGCATCGAGGTGAAGGCCACCATGGTGCGCATCGGGGGGGAGGACACCACGATCAGATTGCTGCTTCAGCCAGCCGAACCTGATACCCGGCCCAGCCCGATCGGTCCTGCACCGGGTCTCTGAGGGTGATCACCGGCCGGCAGTGATCGTATCCTGCCAGGTTGGACAAACGGACGGGAATGTCCTCACCCACCCCACCGGTTGAGCACAAGTGATGTCGTGAGCATCGCTAAGAAGATCGACAGGGTGGTGGCCGGTGGCCGCAGAGTGGGAATCGTGCTCGAGGCCCCCGCCGTCGCCCCCGGCCGCAGCCCCTGAGGCCGCGGCGCGGTTACCTCGCGAGGTCTGGGTGCTCGTCGCGGTCAGCTTCGTGATCGCGCTCGGCTTCGGCATCGTCGCGCCGGCCCTGCCGACTTTCGCCCGCAGTTTCGAGGTCAGCGTCACCGCCGCGTCGATGGTGGTGAGCGCCTTTGCGTTCATGCGGCTGATGTTCGCACCGCTGAGCGGCAAGCTGGTCTCGGCATTCGGTGAGCGGCCGGTCTACATCTGGGGTATCACCGTGGTCGGCCTGTCCACCGGGGCCTGCGCGCTGGCCGGCGGTTACTGGCAGCTGCTGGTGCTGCGGGCACTGGGTGGCGCCGGGTCGATCATGTTCACCGTCTCAGCGGTCGCGCTGCTGATCCGGCTCACCCCGCCGGCGCTGCGCGGGCGCTCCACCAGCCTGTGGTCCAGCAGCTTCCTGCTGGGCAGTGTCAGCGGTCCGTTGTTCGGCGGCGGGCTGGTCGCGATCTCGCTGCGTGCACCTTTCGTCGTGTACGCCGCGGCACTGTTCGTCGCCGCCGCGGTGGCGTGGCTGTTCTTGCGGCGCTCCACGGTGATCGGCCCGGAACCGGCGGGAGGCATCCCAGCGTTGCCGGTGCGGCAGGCGTGGCGGCACCCCGCCTACCGTGCGGCACTGGCTGCCAACTTCGCCAACGGTTGGGCGGTCTACGGGGTGCGCGTCTCCCTGGTGCCGCTGTTCGTCGTCGAGGTGCTGCACCAGGCGGGATCCCTGGCCGGGGTGGCGCTGTCGGTATTCGCGGCCGGCACCGTGACAGTGCTGATGTTCTCCGGGCGGCTGGTGGACTCACTCGGCCGTCGCCGGCCGATGCTGGCCGGGCTGGTCATCTCCGGCGGCGCGACCATCTGGCTCGGCTTCACCGGAGACGTGCCGCAGTTCCTGGCAGCCGCGCTGGTCGCCGGTTGCGGGGTCGGCTTGATCACGCCGGCACAAGGGGCCACCGTGGCCGACGTGATCGGGTCGCAGGCCAAGGGCGGTCCGGCACTCGCCGTGGTCCAGATGGCCGCCGACATCGGTGCGATCCTCGGTCCGATCGCGACCGGCCTGCTCGTCGACCGGCTGTCCTACCCCGCTGCCTTCGCGCTGACCGGTGCGGTCTCCTTGCTCGCCGTCGCGGTGTGGCTGCGCGCGCCCGAGACGAACCCGCCCAAGGATGCTCAGCCTGCCGCCCCCACCCCGATCAGCGCGCCCACGGTCTAGCTCGCCACCGCGGCTGCGTCGCCCTCGGAATGGCTGGTCTACGCTACCCCGGTGCCCCGCCTGTCGCGCCCCGTCCTCGACGGGGTGGGTGCTGCGGTGCGGCTGGGACTCGCCGCGATATTCCTTGCCTCCGGGGTGCTCAAGGCCATCGATCCGGCGCAGACCCGGATCGCGGTGCGTGCCTACGAGCTGCTTCCATCAGTCCTGATCGGGCCGGTCGCCACCGCGTTGCCCCTGCTGGAGATGGCGGTGGGCGCCTTGCTGTTGGTGGGGGTTTTCACCCGGTGGGTGGCGCTAGCCTCGCTGGTGTTGCTGCTGTTCTTGATGGCTGCGGTGTCACAGGCCTGGGCGCGTGGATTGTCCATCGACTGCGGATGTTTCGGCGGTGGTGGGGCAGTGGCGAAGGGGGATACCCGCTACCCGCAAGAGCTGGCGCGCGATACCGGTATGTTACTGCTCGCGTTGTGGCTGATCGTGCGGCCCCGAACGGCGTTGAGCGTCGATGGGTGGTTGCGCAGGGATCCGGGAGCGCAGTGGGACCAAGCCGGTTACCCGGCTACCTGAGCAGGGAGGGAACGCGTAGTGGGCGGCTCCGAACGGACCGAAGACAAGCGCAAGCGCCAGGCCGCGCAGGCCGTCACGGCGGCTCGCGGTGGCCGGGGTAACCGCGGGATGATCGCGGGGGTTGCCATCGTGGTCGTGCTCGCCGTCGTCGTCGGCATCGGGTTGTACTTGCAGCACCGCAACAAACCAGGGGCTCTCTCGGTGGCGATCCCGGCCGTTCCTGCCGGGGTGAAGTACCCGGTGGCCGAGCAGGGTGACACCATCGTGACCGGCAATCCCCAGGCGCCGGTGACCATCAACATCTACGAAGACTTCATGTGCCCGGTCTGCGGGCAGTTCGAGAAGCTCTACCATCCGCGGCTGGCCCAAGCTGCTGCCGACGGCAAGGCCAAGGTGGTGTACCACCCGGTTTCCATCCTTGATGACCTGTCGGTTCCCCGCGGGTACTCGACTCTGGCGGGAGGAGCTGTTTTCTGCGCCGCCAAGGCCGACATCTTCCCCCGCTTCCATGACAGCCTGTTCGCCGCTCAGCCGACCGAGGGTGGTACCGGATGGACCCGCGCCCAGCTTGAGCAGCTCGGCCGCTCCCTGGGTGCCGGAGACGGCTTTGCAAGCTGCGTGCAGAGCGATGCCGGACCGCGCATGACCGCGGCGACCGACACCGCCAGCAAGTACATCAGCGGGCTGCGGCCTGACCACCGTTTCGGAACGCCGAGCATCGTGGTGAACGGAGCGATCGTGGACATCAGCGACGACGGCTGGCTGGACAAGGCACTCAACGGCGTCCAGCGCTGAGCCAAGACTGTCCGGAATCAGCGAAGGGAGTTCGTGTACGGTAACGACCACGCTGCGGCACAACCGCAGCGATCTGGTTCGGGGCTGTAGCGCAGCTGGTAGCGCACCGCACTGGCAGTGCGGGGGTCACGGGTTCGAGTCCCGTCAGCTCCACCAAACAAACAACCTTAGAACCCCCGACCCAAGAAATGACCCGGGAGCGCCAGAGCTACCAAGGCCTGCTGGTGTAAGGGGCGCTTCATCGCTCTGAGGGGCCGTTTTCGCCTCGTTTGCCGCCTCGTCCCGTACCATCGTGCCGTTCGCAGCGCCTCCAGGGGCTCTGTCCGCTCCGCTCGAACCGCCTGCTGGCTCATAGAGGAACTCATCCCGGGTGCCCGGCAGGGTGGGTAGTCAGGTACCCAAGGTCGAGGTCGCGCCCAGCGAACCTCGGGTCCAGCGCGGCCGGGTAAATACTGCCGAACACGAGGGGAAGTCCTGTCACGGTCCCTACATGACTGGCTCCCGTAAACACCGCCGCGTCAAGCCCCTCGCCATAGTCCGTGGCTAGAATCCAGCCCACGGCGCTGCCGTGGAGTGCCCGACGTAGACCACTTTGTGGAATTGCTTGCCGCTGGCGCAGTGATTTCCCCACAGCGGATGGCCGCCACGACCTGGTACACCATGAAGGCATTGCTGTCGACGACGATCGCTGATCTGGCAGCTGATCTTGTGCCGGCGCCACCGGCACCTGCACGTGAGCAACGCAGAAACGTCCCCGCCAACCGTGTCCTGCGCGGATTACCATGCAAACGACCGCAGGCTTACATAGGGAATCGAAACGCACCGCGCCGATAGGAAGCCGCAGGCTAGCGGGGGTGTTGCACGGTGGCCGAGTCGCTGGGCAGGACGCGGTCGAGCTGGCTGCGCGAGGTGATGCCGAGCTTGGTGAAGACCTTGCGCAGGTGGTATTGGACGGTGTGCGCGCTGATGAAAAGGCGGCTGCCGATCTCCGGATTCGATAGTCCGTCGCGGGCCAGCCGGGCGATCTGAGTCTCTTGGGCCGTCAGTTCCTCGTGCCTGGCGGGGAGGGTCCGTTTGTGGGTGGTGGTGCCGGTGGCCCGCAGTTCGTGCCCGGCCCGCTCGGCGAACGCGGCGATGCCCATTGCCTCCAGCACGCCGTGGGCCGTGCGCAGTTGCTCGCGCGCCTCGCTGCGGCGGCGCTCCCGGCGCAGCCATTCCC
>OBLV0100000154.1_pt1 | contig 22657 bp, 19 predicted proteins | sample 1520071 | NCBI WGS metagenome assembly OBLV01 (sample SAMEA3888446, study PRJEB22518) | metagenome | reverse complement strand
CGCCCGCGTAGTGCTCGGTGAGCACACCGAAGAACCGCTCGATCGACCCGAACAGGGCCCGGTGGATCATCACTGGTCGCTGCCGGGATCCGTCCGCCTCGGTGTAGGTCAAGTCGAAACGATCCGGCAGCATCATGTCCACCTGGATAGTCGACAGCTGCCAGCTGCGGCCGATCGCGTCCCGGGCCTGCACCGAGATCTTGGGCGCGTAGAAGGCCGCGCCGCCGGGATCGAGCACCAGCTCCAGACCCGAGGCCTCCGCCGCCCTCTGCAGCGCCTCGGTCGCTGCCGCCCACTCCTCGTCGCTGCCGATCGACTTCTCGGGGTCCCGGGTGGACAGCTCAAGGTAGAACTCGTCGAGGCCGTAGTCGCGCAGCAGGTCGAGCACGAACCCGAGCAGGTTCTGGATCTCGTCCTGCAGCTGGTCGCGGGTGCAGTAGATGTGCGCGTCGTCCTGCGTGAAGCCACGGGCCCGGACCAGGCCGTGCACCACGCCGGACTTCTCGTAGCGGTACACCGAACCGAACTCGAACAGCCGCAGCGGCAGCTCTCGGTACGACCGGCCCCGGGAGGAATAGATCAGGTTGTGCATCGGGCAGTTCATCGGCTTGAGGTAGTAGTCCTGGCCAGGCTTGCGGACCGTCCCGTCCGGCGCCAGCTCGGCGTCGAGATGCATACCCGGATACATCCCGTCGGCGTACCACTGCAGGTGGCCCGACGTCTCGAAGAGCTGCGCCTTGGTGATGTGCGGCGAGTAGACGAACTCGTAGCCCGCCTCCTCATGGCGGCGGCGGGAGTAGTCCTCCATCACCCGGCGCACCGTGCCGCCGCGCGGATGGAACACCACCAGCCCGGATCCGATCTCATCGGGGAAGCTGAACAGGTCCAGCTCAGCACCGAGCTTGCGGTGGTCGCGGCGCTGCGCCTCGGCGAGCAGCTCCAGATGCTGCTCCAGCGCCTCGGCCGACTCCCAGGCGGTGCCGTAGATCCGCTGCAGCTGGGGGTTGCGCTCGCTGCCCCGCCAGTAGGCGGCGGCGGTCCGCATGAGCCGGAAGGCCGGGATGAGCCGGGTGGTCGGCACGTGCGGGCCGCGACACAGGTCGCTCCAGACCACATCACCGCTGTGCGGATGGATGTTGTCGTAGATCGTCAGCTCCCCGGTGCCGACCTCCATCACCTCGTCGGGATCCACTCCGGTGTGGGCTCTGCTCTCGACCCCAGTTCCTTTGAGATCGATCAGCTCGAGTTTGTACGGCTCAGATGCCAGTTCGCTCTTGGCCGCACTCAACGAACTCAGTACTCGGCGGGAAAATCGCTGACCGGTCTTGATAATCCTTCGCATGATCTTCTCGAGATCCGCGAGATCTTCGGGCGTAAATGGTCGATCGACGTCGAAGTCGTAATAGAAGCCGTCTGTTATCGGAGGGCCAATACCCAGCCTGGCGCCGGGAAAGTGTTGCTGCACCGCCTGGGCGAGCACGTGAGCGCAGGAGTGCCGGATGACGCTGCGCCCGTCCGGGCTGCTCGCTGCGACGGCCTCCACCTCGGTGTCGCTCTCCGGCACCCAGGCGAGATCGCGCAGGGTCCCCTGGGCATCCCGGGCGACGACGGTGGCGTCCGCGCCGGTAGTCGGTGCCCCTCCAGCACGCAGCGCTTGCCCGGCAGTCGTCCCAGCCGGCACCATCACGCGCACGGCAGGCTGGAAAGACGGGGACGAGGCGACCACGAGAACTCCTTCGTGACGATACAGTGGTAGTTATTCGGTAGCCGATGCTATCGAGAGTTGAGGTCTGCCGTGTGATTACCCCCACAGTGATCACCACCACTGGGGAGATCAAACCGCTTTCCTCATCGGTTTAGATGTGCTTGTCGAGGGCATGCCGTCCGCAGACGTGCGGTGGCCCACACCCTGTCCCGCTGCCAGCGCGACGCTCGCAGCCCAGAGAGGGAAGTCCTCCGATGTTACTGATTCATGATGCTGACCTGTATCTTGCCACCTCGACGAAACCTGCTGCACCGAGGATGGCCCAGGCAAAGATCCGTTCCGATCAGCTGACGACCAGCGAACGAGATGTCATCGCCGATCTGTTCGCTGTCCTGGAGAACCTCGTGGTGCGCAACGAACTGGCCGCCGAGGCACGAGGACTGTACGACCAAGCGGTGCTCATGCTGGCAGGGCGCAGTTGACTCCCTCCGAGCGCCGTCAGCCCAGCGGTACCACGGAGTTGAGCATCGACATGGCCGGTTGGGTCGCCGAGCGCGTGACCTTGCCGACCGGGGCGGTAACTCGGTTGACCGGCTCGGCGACGGTGGTGAGCGCGGAGGGGCCGGGTCGCTCAGCGCGAGAGTCCGCTGCCCCCTCCTGAGGTGGGTTGCTGGCCCAGCCAGGGCTCGGCGTTCCCGCCTGCGCCTGATCCGGCGCGCCCGGGCCGAGCAGACCCCCAACCGGGGCGACTCGATCCACCCGCTTCGTGGCGGGCTCCAGTACCGGCTTGACCGGGGCTGGAACGGCGCGCCCAGTCGAGCGCGAGGACGTATCCGCGGGTTGCTGGTGTGCTGGACCTGGGGCCCTAGTGCGCGCAGGCGTAGTGAGGGACGCCGGCGCGTTTCGCGGAACTCGTCCACGGCCCAGCTGCGACGCAGGCTGCTGGTCAGCGACCACCTGAGCACTGACACTGTCCGGCGCGGGCGCCATGCGCTGGGCGGAGGGGTTTCCGGGACGTCCCCGGTATCCGGTGGCTGCGAGGTTCGGAGTGTCAGCGGCGGCGGCAGGTGCGGTCGGAACGCGGTTCGGCAGGGGCGCACTCTCGCTGGCGGGTAGGCCGTCACCAGCGTGGGTCGCACCGACCAGCACGGACCCGCAGGCCAGTACCGTCCCCGCAGCAAGACCACACGCCCGACCGACCAGAACTGCACGGCCACCACGGACTGGCCCGCTAACGTTGCCCTCAACCGAGCCCTCGCGCACCGGAACCGATGTCCCAGCGGGGGCGTCATGGCCTACCCGCGTACCGCCGACCCAGGCGATCAGGGCAGTGGCAGAGGGCCCGGAGCCCGACTTCCTACGACGCCGCGCAGTCATCGTGCGTCACCGCAGATCTCCTCAGGGTAGTGGAACCGGGGGAAGAATACAGGTTTCTGGGCTCGTGCCCAGACCCGTCACCCCTCCGGCTCAACACCCGCAGGTCGGTTTCCCAAGCGGCGGTGGTTGTTCGGCGGCCGACCCTCATCGGCAAGGCCACGGGAGTGTCCTTCAACGGTGCTGACATCAAACTCGGACAGATTCGTGGTGACCAGCCAGCCGGCGCAGGTCGGGGACCGCACGGTCGCGCTGGGGGGCTCGGCGCGGTTCATCTTCGCTACCGACTCCAGGCGCATCGCCGCCTGGAGTGAGCGCGGACCGAACGGTGAAGTGGTGCGGGTGGACGGGCCGAGCCAGGAGGTCTTCAACGGGGACCCGCAGGGAATGAAGTTCTTCGGCCTGACCCTGAAACCGGGCAGCTTCGACACATTGTGGGTCGCCGACTTCGGTGCGCAGCCCCAGATCCGCCAGTTCGACAAGAACTGGCGACTGGTACCGACCCAAGGTTTTGCCAACCCCTTCGCGACGGGCGAACCGATCGACGCCGCCGACCCGGCACGGGGCAGGCTGGCCGCAGCAGGCGACCCGGTCCCGTGGAACATCACCACGATCGGAGACCGTGTTCTCGCCAGCTATGTGATCTCCAAGGCTCCCGACAGGCCGGAACCGGGTGGCGCGGTGTTCGACGCGGGTGAGGAGAACTCGCTGAACAAAGAGCAGGAAAAGGCCACTTCGGGACACCCGAGCCGGGGCAGGCTCACGGAGTTCACCAGCGCCGGTGCACTGGTCCGGATCATCGACGGCGACGGCAGGCTGAACGCACCCTGGGGAGTGGCACTGGCTCCGGCAGGTTTCGGCCCGATGAGCGGGCAGCTCCTGGTGAGCAACTTCGGTGGCGCCGGCCGGATCGCCGCATTCGACGACGCTACCGGGAAGTTCACCGACTACCTGCGCGATGAGCAGGGAGCACCGATCGGCACTTTTCGGCGCATTGCGGGTGGCCCGGTAGCGGGACCTGGGCGGTATCACCGGTCGGTGGCGGTGTCGCTCTCACGTTGCCTGCGCCACAACCAGTGCACTCCCAATGCGACTACGGCGGCGGTGACGGCGAGGAGCACCGTGGTCCGGTACCGGTGAAATTCCTGATAGATCGTGTTGAGGTGACCACCGGCGAAATAACCGATGAAGGTCCACACCCCGACCCATGCCGCTGCACCCAGCGCGTTGAACACCAGGAATCGCCGCCAAGGCATCCTGGCAATGCCGGCGACGATCCCGTTGAGCTGGCGCAGACCGTCGACGAACCGGGCAACCGCGACGATCTTGCCACCATTGCGCTGGAAGAAATCTTCGGTCTTGGTGAGCCGCTTCTCGGTCACCAAGATGTAGCGGCCGAAGCGAAGCACCAGTCGACGCCCACCGAAGCGCCCGATCAGGTACCCGACGTTGTCCCCGGCGACGGCAGCGAGAAAACCCATAGCCGCGACCCCGGCGACATTGAGCTTCCCGGCTCCGGCGAAGACCCCAGCGGCCATGAGCATGGTCTGGCCGGGGACCGGAGCGCCGAAGCTTTCGATGAACAGGAACCCGAAGACCGCAAGGTAGCCATAGGAGGTGAGGATCGGGGACAACCAGGCGAACACTCCCGGCAGTTCAGGTCCCACCCCACCACCTCCCCAGGTCGCGGGGCATCCCCGACCGGCACCACAGGTGTCCGCAGTCCACCGCAGCCTGCAAGATTACCCCGTTGTTCACCCTCCGCTTGAGACCTCGCGAGATTCTCGCCACCTCCGGCACCGCACCGAACGGAGCTAGGCTGGAGGCATAGTCCAAAACAAGAGAGGCTGACTATGGGAACCGACGACAAGATCGATAACCAAGCTGACGTGCTCAAGGGCAAGGCGAAGGAGGCCACAGGGCGGTTGGCCGATGATCCGGAACTGGAGGCCGAAGGCCAGGGTGATCAGGCCAAGGGGCACGTCAAGCAAGCCGGCGAGAAGGTCAAGGACGCGATGAAGGACGTCTTCGGCAAGTAACGCAACAAGGCTCGCGGGCCCGATCTCCGTGGGTTACCAGCTCTGCTCGGTCCGGGGCGTGCGGGGTGCGCGCTCCGGACCGAGGGCAGTGGGGCTCTCGATGCGATCCGGAGATCCGTCCGCGGTATCCGGCCCGGGATCGGGCTGGTTCGGCTGGGTGGGCTGAGCCTCTGGCTGGGAATTCCTTCGTGTCTTCACCAGGCTGGCCACGACCGTCACCAGCAGCACGGCGACGATCACCCCCAGGGACAGCTCGGTGCCCACCACCGGCACCCCGGGCAACGGTTCGCCGTCGTTGAGGAAGGGCAGCGAGTTCTCGTGTAGCGCCTCGAGCACGAGCTTGACGCCGATGAATCCGAGGATGGCGCCGAGCCCGATCGACAGGTACACGATCCTGCTGAGCAACCCGCCGATCAGGAAGTACAGCTGCCGCAGTCCCATCAGGGCGAAGGCGTTGGCGGTGAAGACGATGAAGGGTTCCTTCGTCAGGCCGAAGATCGCAGGTATGGAGTCCAGGGCGAAGATCAGGTCGACCGAGCCGATAGCAAGCATCACCACGATCATCGGGGTGACGAACCGCTGGCCGTCCCGCTTCACCACCAGCCGCGCTCCGTCGTAGTCAGGAGTCACCCGGACCACCTTGCGCAACGCGCGCAGCAGGACGTTGTCCTGGAACTCGGGGGTCTCTTTCCGGTGCCGGATCTGCCGCCAGCCCAGGTAGATCAGCAGCGCACCGAAGAGGTAGAACACCCAGCTGAAGGTGGAGATGAGCGCCGCACCCGCGGCGATGAACCCACCCCGCATGATCAGCGAGATGATGATCCCGACCAGCAGCACTCGATGCTGGTGAGCGGCCGGCACGCAGAACGTGGTCATGATGATGACGAAGATGAACAGGTTGTCCACCGACAGCGAGTACTCGGTGAGATAACCGGCGAGGTATTCGATGGCGAAGGTCTGGCCGGCGAACAACCAGATTCCCAGCCCGAACACCGCCGCAATGGCGAGGTAGAAGACCACCCAGCGGGCCGCTTCTGCGATACCGACGGCGTGCGGTTTGTGGTCGACGATGACCAGATCGAGCAGGAACAGCAGAAGGAGGCCACCGATTGTTGCTAACCACACCCACAGGGGCACATTCACAGAAACCTCCGGGCAGACGGCAGCCGTCGAGCACCGAAGGTCTCTTCCACCGGTAGACCCGGTCGACGGCACCGGGCTACCCGCATTGCGGGCTAACCGTGATGACGGCACCGCCGCGAAGGAATACTCCCCTTCCCGTACCGGGCCAGTCTCCCCCATCGCCGTCCCGGGGCGCTACCCGGGTACCCGCTGAGAATTCGCTGAGACTGCTGCGGTGCCGCAGCCAGGTGACATACCGTCGGCTGCGTGCCCCGAAAGGTCCGGCTGGCCCGGTTGGCGCAGCTGCCCAGACGGCACGTCGCCCTCGCGATCGTCGCGGCACTTCTCGTGGGCGCCGGCGTGGTCCTGGCCATCACGCTGAACCCCGGCCAACCACCGTTGACCACCCGGAACGTCACGATCAGCGTGCCTGCGGCGCCAGGGAGCAGCAGCCAGGTCCGGCTGGATGCGACGGTGTACCTGCCGGCGCTCACCCCGGCGCCGGCGGTGCTGCTGGCCCACGGCTTCGGCGGGAGCAAGGCCTCAGTCAGTACCGAGGCCACGGAGCTGGCACGCCGAGGATTCGTCGTCCTCGCCTGGACCGCCCGGGGGTTCGGCGCCAGCACCGGAGAGGTAGGGCTGGACTCCCCGGACTACGAGGTGGCCGACGCTCGGGCACTGGTGGACTGGCTGGCCAGCCGGCCTGAGGTGGTGCAGGACCGGCCGGGCGATCCGCGGGTCGGCGCCGCCGGTGCCTCCTACGGCGGCGCGCTGGCCTTGCTGCTGGCCGGGACCGACCGCCGGGTGGATGCCGTCGCGCCGGAGATCACCTGGAACGACCTGGGCCAAGCGCTGTTCCCGAACGCAGCGAGCCGGGTGCCCATCACCGCTGGCACTCCCGCCCCCGGTGCGTTCGCCCCGGATGGCGTCTTCAAGCGGGATTGGGCTGGGTACCTCATCGGCGGGGTGGCCGGCCAGGATGCCAGCCGGCCCGGTGCGTGCGGCCGGTTCAGCCCGGAGGTGTGTGCCGCCTACACCCAGGCCGCCATCACCGGCCGGCTCACCCCACAGGTCGAGGCGCTGTTGCGGCGCTCCTCACCCGGCACCGTAGCCGGCAACATCACCGCCCCGACGCTTCTCGTCCAGGGCGAACACGACACCCTGTTCGGGCTGGACCAGGCCGACGCCACCGCCCGGCAGATCGCCGCGACGGGCGCCCCGCTGAAGGTGATCTGGTATGCGGGCGGTCACGACGGCGGCGCGCCGGACGCGGCGGTGCAGGACCAGGTCGGCGCCTGGTTCGACTACTACCTCCGCGGGATCGGCCCGAATCCCGGCACCGGGTTCGACTACCAGGTGCCGGGGATCTTCGGCACCCGCAGGGGCGCACCCCCGCGCACCGTCACCACCGCCGCCTACCCCGGACTCAGCGGCGCCCCCGTGCAGCGCCGGGAATTGGCGCTGCACGGCGAACCGCAGCAGGTGATCCGCCCACCCGGCGCCAGCCCGGCCGCGCTGAGTAGCTTGCCGGGCCTGGGCGCAGCCTTACCTGAGGGTGCCGGGAACCTGGACCAGGTGGCCGTGGACCTGCCCGGCCAGACCGCGACGTTCCAGACCGATCCGCTGACCGACCCGCTGGAGGTCGCCGGGGCACCGACGATCCGGCTGCGGGTGGCCACGGTACGCCCGGGCCTCGCCCCGGTGTCGTCCGAAGCGGTGCTGTTCGTCAAGCTTTATGACCTCGGGACCGATGGGCGCCGCACGCTGCCGGGGGGTGCGGTGGCCCCGGTGCGGATCGATCAGTTACCCACTGACGGCGCCCCGGTGGAGGTCACCGTGACGCTGGCCGGGGTGGTGCGACCGGTGCAAGCCGGGCATCGGCTGATCGTCGCGGTGACCACGACCGACCGCGGGTACGCGCTGCCCCCGCAGCCCGCCGGGTACACGGTGTCACTGGGCGGGGATCCGCGCCTGGCGGTGCCGGTGGTGCCCGGCGAGCCGGCGCCGATGCCGCTTCCCGCCGGCCAGCTCGCCGGGATGGGTGCGCTGGCCGGACTGGCGCTGGCGCTCGGGGTCCTGATGGCGATCCGCCGCGGGCGCGCCGGCGACGCCGACCCTGAGCTGGCCGGGGTGCCGCTCGTGGTGGCGGGGCTGACCAAGCGTTACCCGGGCGGCCTCACCGCGGTTGACGACCTGTCCTTCCGGGTCGAGCCCGGGCAGGTACTGGGCCTGCTCGGGCCCAACGGGGCCGGCAAGACGACGGTCCTGCGGATGCTGCTGGGACTCATCCGGCCCACCGGCGGTGAGCTGCGGGTATTCGGGCACCGCGTGACGGCCGGCGCGCCGGTGCTGTCCCGGATCGGCTCGTTCGTGGAGGGTCCCGGATTCCTGCCGCACCTCAGCGGGGCGGCCAACCTCCGGCTCTACTGGGAGGCCACCGGCCGGCCCCTCGTGGACGCCGGCATCGACGAGGCATTGGAGATCGCCGGATTGGGGCACGCGGTGCACCGGCGGGTGGCGACCTACAGCCAGGGTATGCGCCAGCGCCTGGCGATTGCCCAGGCCATGCTCGGCAGGCCGGATCTGCTGGTGCTCGATGAGCCGACCAACGGCCTGGATCCACCCCAGATTCACGCGATGCGCCAGGTGCTGCATGACTATGCGGCCCGCGGCGCGACCGTGCTGATCTCCAGCCACCTTCTGGCGGAGGTGGAGCAGACCTGCAGTCACGTAGTGGTCATGCACCGGGGCCGGCTGGTGGCCGCGGGCACCGTCGCTGAGATCGTCGAGGCTGGCGGCGGGGTCGAGGCCGTGGCCGCGCACCGGCGGCTGGAGGAGGCGTTCCTTCAGCTCGTAGGAGAGGAAGCGATCGAATGACCCTGGAGGATCGGGGTGCCGCACCGGGCTACCGGGCCGCGGCGACCCTGCCGCTGCGAGTGGAGCTGGTCCGCCAGCTACGACGCAGGCGGACCCTCCTGACGCTGGGCTTCCTCGCGCTGCTGCCGTTCTTGCTGTGGCTGGCCTTCAGCGTCGGGCGCGATGGCAGCAACCGCGGGGGGGCCACCCTGGTCGACCTGGCCACCAGCAGCGGGCTCAACTTCACCGTGTTCACCCTGTTCTCGACCGTGAGCTTCCTGCTGGTCGTGGTGGTGGCGCTGTTCTTCGGCGACACCGTCGCCAGCGAAGCGTCCTGGTCGAGCCTGCGTTACCTGCTGGCCGCCCCGGTCCCCCGCGGGCGGCTACTGCGGCAGAAGGCGGAGGTAGCGGCGCTGCTGTCGGTCTGCGCACTGGTCCTGCTGCCAGCAGTGGCGATGGCCGTGGGGGTGGTGGCCTACGGAGCGGGTGACCTGGTCTCCCCCACCGGCCAGTCACTGGGTTTCCTGCCCGCCGCGGCCCGGCTCGTGCTGGTACCCGCTTACCTGGTGCTGCAGCTGGCCTGGGTGGCTGGGCTGGCGCTGCTGCTCTCGGTCAGCACCGACGCGCCGCTCGGAGCCGTGGGTGGCGCGGTGATGATCTCGATCCTCTCGCAGATCCTGGAGACCATCAGCGCGCTGGGAGATCTGCGCGACTTCCTGCCTACCAGGTTCAACTCAGCGTGGTCGGACCTGCTGGCCTCCCCGATCGACTGGACCCACCTGGCCAGCGGCGCGTTCTCCGGGCTGGCCTACGCGACGGTGTTCGGGCTGGCGGCCTGGAGGCACTTCGCCACCAAGGACATCACCAGCTGAGGCGGATACCACCGGATCGGCCGAGATGCGTCACCTGGAGTTAAGCCGGCAGCGGCAGAAATGACGACTGTCCCCGCTATCCTGCCAACTATGTCCCTACCCGCCATATCCGCCGGACCGTCGTCGACGTGGCAGCTCCGGGACGTGGCCGCGATCGCCTGCCAGGGGGTGGGCACCTTCGGTCTAGGCGTGTTCAGTGAGGTCTTCGGCTTCGACCGCACCGCTGACGGGCTGCCTGGTTTCGATTATGCGGTGGTCGCGGGTGAACCTGGTCCCCTGCGCACCGACACCGGGTTGCGCATCGTTCCCGAACATGGCCTGGAACGGCTGGACACCGCTGATCTGGTGGTGGTCACCTCGTGGGATCGCGACGGCGAGCCCTCGGCCGAGCTGCAGGACGCGCTGCGCGCTGCAGTGCACCGGGGAGCCCGGGTGCTAGCGCACTGCACCGGGGCCTTCGCGGTCGCAGCCACCGGGCTGCTCGACGGGCAGCGTGCCACCACGCACTGGCGACACGCGGAGAGTTTCGCCCGCAGCTATCCCCGGGTGAATCTGGACCCCGGCGTGCTCTACGTGGACTCAGGCCCAGTGATCACCAGTGCCGGGACCGCGGCGGGCATCGACGCCTCGCTTTACCTGCTGCGGCAGGCGTTCGGCAGCTCGGTGGCCAACGCGGTGGCCCGCCGGATGGTGGTCCCGCCGCATCGCGAGGGTGGGCAGGCGCAGTTCATCGAGCAGCCCGTCCCGCCCTCGGGCGACCCGCTCGGCGAGGTGTTGAGCTGGGCGCAGCGCAACGCCGCCGAGCCGCTCACGGTGGAGATGCTCGCGGCCCGGGCACACATGTCAGCGCGCAGCTTCGCCCGCCGCTTCCGGGCGCACACCGGCACCACCCCTTACGCCTGGTTGCTGTCCCAACGGGTCCGGCTGGCCGAGGGGATGCTGGAGACCGACGGCCTGCCGGTCGACGAGGTCGCACGCCGATCCGGCTTCGGCTCGGCGGCGGGTTTGCGGGAACACTTCACCCGCACCCGGGGTGTGACTCCGCAGGCCTACCGGCGCACCTTCCGCAGCTCCACAGGGGGCTGAGGATGGCCCCCATCGTGATCGGCCACCGGGGGGCCGCCGGCTACCGGCCGGAGCACACGCTGGCGTCTTACGAGCTCGCCGCGCGGCTGGGCGCGGATTTCGTGGAACCCGATCTCGTGGTGACCAGGGACGGCGTGCTGGTCTGCCGGCACGAGCCGGAGATCGGTGGTACCACCGACGTCGCGAACCATCCCCAGTTCGCCTCCCGTCAGGCGACGAAGATGCTCGACGGTGTCGCTGTGACCGGATGGTTCACCGATGACTTCACTCTCGCCGAGCTCAAGGCACTCCGAGCGGTGGAGCGGATACCCCAGATCCGCCAGCACAACACCCTCTTCGATGGGCGCTACCAGATCCCGACCTTCCAGGAGGTGCTGGATCTGCGGGTGCGGCTCTCCAGGGAGCTGCACCGGGAGCTGGGTGTCTACCCGGAGACCAAACACCCCACGTTCTTCCGAAACGCCGGCCTTCCCTTGGAACCCCGCCTGCTGGAGACGCTGCGGAGCAACGGGCTCAACGAGCGCGATGCCCCGGTGTTCGTGCAGTCATTCGAGGTCACCAACCTGAGGCAGTTGCGCGAAGCCGGCCTGCGGGCGAGGGCGGTCCAGTTGCTGGAGGCCTCCGGCAGGCCCTTCGACACGGTCGCCGCCGGGTCCGGTCCCGACTACGCCGAGCTGTGCACTCCGGGGGGCCTGCGCGGCATCGCGGGCTACGCCCAGGCGATCGCCCCGGACAAGCTGCAGGTCATCCCGCGCAACGCCGATGGCACGTTGGGCTCGCCCACCACCCTGGTTGCCGATGCGCATCGGGCCGGTCTGCTCGTGCATCCCTACACCTTCCGTGCCGAGAACACCTTCCTCCCGCCCGGTTACCAGGTTTCCTCCGGTTCACACTGCGTGCCCACCGACTACGGGCGAGCGATCGACGAGCAGGCCACCTACCTGCACAGCGGACTGGACGGCCTGTTCACCGATCAAGCCGACATCGGGGTGGTGGCCCGCGCCGAGTTCCTGCGAGAACGTTCACCCAGGCGAAAGCTTCCCGCCACGCCGAGGCAAGACACAGCGCCCACCATGCCCGGGTCCTAGCGGCGAAGGGTCGCTAGCTGAAGGGGTCGGCCATGGCGATCAGTGACGGACTCCGCAACCTCTACCGTGCCTTGTTACCCGCACAGCGGGCGCAGCATCGGGTTGGCACGGAGCAGCCGCCGGGCAGGCACCGGGCCGACACCGCTCGCCGCTCTTACGCTCCGGTAGGGCGCACCGGCCGCCGGATCTATCAGCAACCGCACCGTCACTTACGGGACTCCGGCACCGAACACCAGGATTGACGCGGTGAACCCGTGCACGTGGTTGCGCCCCGCCACCGGCCCGATCTCCCCCGCCGCGAAGAACCCAGCCACGCCCGTGATGTCGAGACCGGTTCGCACCGCCAGCACGTCATGATCGGCGCTGGGAAACATGGCCCTTCCCCGGCCATTGCAGGAGAACAGCAGCGCGCCGCCCACCGGAGCGCCGTCGGACCGGAACCGGCCGAACAGCTCGTTGAGATCCTCGTCGGCGGCTGAGGCATCCCGCACCTGGAAGCGAACCGTCCGGCCGACGTCCACGAGATCCCCGATGGCGATCGCCCCCCGCTGCTGGTCGGCACCGATGACGCCGCGGATCAGGAAGTCACCGCGCTGGTGCTCCTCGATGTACTCGTCCATCGCGATACCGATGTGCAATCCCCGCGAGACCGCCTGCCGATCCTCAGCAGCGATCTCGGAGACGATCTGCTCGAGTTTGGCCAGCGCGGGCATTCCGGCCAGCTCCAGCAGGACGTTGCGCTCGGCCCTGGTGACGATCATCGGCGGGCCGATGGGCCGGCACCCCTGGCTGACCACGGTGCGAACCGCGACGGAGCCGCCGAGCACCACCCCTACCGCGCCCGCCGGGACGCTGTCGCCATCCAGGAACAGCCGGGCGTGCCCGCCGCCGTGCGGCCCGCTGGCCACGCCACCGATCAGCGGCAGAACGGCCTCGTCGGTGTTGGAGCGCTGCACGAACTCCGACACTGGGAAAGTGGCAGGATCAGCCAGGAGCACTGCGACGGCATCGTCGTCCCGCCGGTCCGGCATCCCGACCACCGTGGGCCCATCCGGGGTATGCGCCAGTTCCAGGTGCAACGGCGTGCACCGGATCCCGGGCAGGCAGGCCGCGAACGCGCTGACCGCGGGAACTCCTTCCAGTCCCTGGCCGGCGCCGATCACGCCACCGGCTCGGCACCCCAGAGTTGTGCGGGCTTCCGCAACCTCGGTCGCGCGGGCAGCAGCCGATTCCACGGAGGCCGCATCATCACCGCAGATGAACATGCACAGCAGGTCGGGGCGCTGGCCGTGTAGCGGGACCAAGGCCTGCCGCACGGCGGTCTCCGCCGCCGCAACCAGGTCAGGGCCGGACGCCAGACCGTCGCCGAAGCGGGACGTGAGCAGGTCTGCTGGGGAGGACACCGGGCCACCTCCGGAACGGGTGCTGGAGAACCTGTGAAGAAAACCTGAGACGAAAACCTGTGACGAAAACCTTGAGAAAACTCGGAAGACCATCGGCAAGACCCATTGTGCGGGCCGCATGGCCCTGCGTCACCCGTTCGGCAGGATGAGTGGGCCGACGGCTGCGCGGAGTCGGTCAACTACGGTCGACCGTCCAGGACATAACCTGGGAGTGGTGAAGCAGATGAGGCAGCGCCAAGAGCTACCACCGGGGACCGAGCGCTCCGCCGGGATCCGGCGCCGGTTTCACTACGAGCTGATCGGCTGCGGGCTGCGCGGCCACGAACTGATCGGCACCGACGTCGCGACGGTCCGCCCAGGTGACGATCTCCTCGTGCGGGAGACCGGTGATGGGCTGCGCTGGTACCGCTGTGTGCGCTGCGACGCGTGGGTACCGCTGCCCCCACCGGATGCACCGGCCCGCGAGCATCTGCCCGATCGTTCCGAGATCGAGCTCCCGCTGCGGGGACGGCCGCTGCGGGACCGGTACGTGCTGCGGTTGATCGCCATGGATCGGCTCGTGCACTTCGTCGTGCTCGGCGTGCTGGCGGCCGCGATATTCCTCTTCGCCGCGGACCGGGCCGCGCTGAGCCCGACGTTCTACCGGATCCTCGATGCGGTGCAGGGCGGGGTGGGAGGGCCGAACGGCCAGGCCGGCGGGGGGCTCCTCCATGAGATGGAGCGAGCCTTCCGGGCCAAATCCTCCACCCTCTGGCTTGTGGGACTGGTCGTGTCCGGCTACGCGCTGCTCGAGGGCATCGAGGCCGTGGGACTGTGGTTCGCGCGGCGCTGGGCCGAATACCTCACCTTCGTCGCCACGACGCTGCTGCTGGTCCCCGAGGTGTACGAGCTGACCGGCCGGATCACGGTCACCAAGATTCTCGCGCTGATCATCAACCTGGCGGTCGTCGGCTACCTGCTCTTCGCCAAACGACTCTTCGGGCTCCGCGGCGGAGGGCGCGCCGAAGCCGCCGAACGCGCCCACGACACCGGCTGGCAGGCTCTGGAACGCACCCTTCCAGCGTCAGCGGCGACCCAGCCGTCCGGGTGAGCGACCACAACGATCGTTAGGCTGGCGCGTCTACCGGAAGCCGGGATGATCTGCCGGGAGCCGGGGATGCGGGTAACACAGGCCCAGGGAGTGGTGTGGCTGGCGGCGATCGGCGCTCAGGTTCCAGCGGGGAGCCCCCCGGTGACCGTCGGCGTCGCGCGCAGCACCCTGGACAGTCCTCCGTACCACCCCGAGATTCCCTGCCACCCCGGGATCCGGCGCGCTCCGGGCAAGGACGAGGGGACCTGCCGGGCAGGCATGAGCGGCCGCGCCGGGCCGCGGAACCTCCGGGTTCCGGTGCACCCCGCCGCAGGGTTCCCCCGCCGAACCGGTCGGAACCCACCCGGCGCAGCGCGCCCGAGCGGCCCCGGTCGGGGGTCCGAGCGACCTCGGCACGCCGGATGGCGGGGCACCACCCGGTGCCTGCCACGGATCGCCGGGGAGCGGGGACCGCACGCTGGGTGGTAGCGCTGGCGTCGTTGCTGGTGTTGGCCATCACCGGGTACGGCTGGGGGCAGTACCAGGATTTGCTGACCGGGATCGGCCGGTCGCAGGCCATCCGCACCGACGCCCCCAAGTCAGTGGGTGGCGCCACCAACATTCTGATCATGGGCCTGGACAGCCGCCTGGACGAGAAAGGTGACCCGCTGCCCACGTCGATCTACCGTGCGTTGCACGCGGGTGATCAGCAGGTCGGCGGGTTCAACGCCAACGTGCTGATGCTGGTCCATCTGCCAGGTGATGGCAGCGGGGCCACCGCGATCTCCGTCCCTCGCGACGACTACGTCAGCCTCCCCGGCAGCCCGGACGGCGTCGCGAAAGGGAAGATCAAACAAGCCTATGGCTTCGCCTACGATCAGGAGCAGAAGGAGCTGGTGGCCGCGGGGGCGACCGATCGGGTCAGCGTCGAGCAGCAGAGCCGCGACGCCGGCCGCCGGGAGGAGGTCGACACGGTCGCCCAGTTCCTGGGAGGCGTCCCGATCGACCACTTCGTGGAGGTCACCCTGGTGGGCTTCTACCAGCTCGCCAACGTGCTGGCGCCGATCACGGTATGCCTGGACGAGGACACCCGCGACAGCTTCTCCGGCGCGAATTTCCACCGCGGATACCAGCAGGTCAACGCAGCCCAGGCAGTCGCTTTCGTGCGCCAGCGGCGCGATAACGTCCACCCGGAGCTGAACTTCACCGATCTGGATCGCGAGCGGCGCCAGCAGGCCTTCATCGCGTCACTGATCTATCAGCTCAAGCAGGCCGGAACGTTGCTCAATCCAGTCCGGCTGCGCGAGCTGATCGACGTGGCCAAGCAGAATATCGCCGCAGACACCGGCTTGGATCTGCTGCCGTTCGTCCAGCAAGCCTCCAGCCTCACTGGCGGCAAGGTCACCTTCACCACCTTGCCGATCCTCCGATTCGGGACCGACCCAGCCGGTGAGGATGTCAACCTCGTCGACGTGCCCGCGATCCAGGCTCTCGTGCACGGCCTGATCGGGGATCACAGCTCCGCCCCCAGCCCCGCCGCGCCGCCGCCGCGTCAGGATTCAGGCACCGTGGACGTCATCAACGCCACCGGCCGCAACGGGCTGGCCGGCGCGCTGGAGCAGGCGCTGACCACCACCGGCTTCACCCCGGGGGTCGCCAGCACCGCCTATCGCCACCGGAGCAGCACGACGATCTATTACCCGGGTCCCGGATCCACCGGCGCGGCCGGCGCACTGGCCGGGCTGCTCGGTGGGCTACCCACCGCGCAGGATCCGACGGTGCCCGCGGGGCATATCCGGGTGGTCCTCGGTACCGACTACTCGATGCCTCCGGTCCTCACCACCGCCGCCCGCGGTCACTCGCCCGGTACCGCAGCACCGGCCCGGCCTGCTCCGCCTCCCGGCGCGGCACCGAACGGTGACGGTCCCGACACCCTCCCCGGCGCCGGGATCCCCTGCGTGAAGTAGGACACCGTGACCGTGGCTTGATCGGCGCTTTACCGGGCTGGGGTGCAGGCTGGCGCGGTGGGGACGGATGTGCTGGCCGTTGCACCGCCACCGTTGACCTGGGAGCGAGTGCTGACCGGGTGGACGGCCACCCCAGGGACGCTGCTGGTGGTCTGTGGGCTGGCGGCGGGGTACACACTGGGCGTGCGGCGGCTGCGGCGCCGCGGAGTGGCCTGGCCGGCGGGCCGATCCTGGTGGTTCATGACGGGTCTGGGATCGATCCTGCTGGTGAGCGTGAGCTTCGTCGGCGTGTACGCCGGCACTTTGTTCTGGGATCGGGCGGTCCAGAACATCGTGTTGCTGATGGTCACGCCGATGCTGCTGGCGCTGGGGGCGCCGCTGACGCTGTTGCGGGACACGCTCCCCGGGCCGGCCGCACGGCGAGCCAGCCGGATCCTGCACAGTGCCGCGGCCCGCGCCCTGACCTTCCCTCCGGTGATGACCGCCGCACTGATCGCTCCACTGTTCGTGCTGTACCTCACCCCGCTCTACGAGGCGAGCCTGCGCTCCACGGTCATCGCCGCGGCGGTGGGCACCGGCCTGGTGACCGCCGGGTTCTGCTACTTCTGGACCCGCTTCCGTCTCGACCCGACCCCGCGTAGGGATCCCTACGTGCTGGCGGTGGCGATCAGCATCGCAGAAGTGATCTTCGATGGGGTGCTGGGTCTGGTCCTGTGGCTCGGCCCGTTGATCGCCCCGCACTACTACCTGGCGCTGCACCGGAGCTGGGGTCCCGACCAGCGGCTCGATCAGATCATCGGCGCCGGAGTGCTGTGGATCGGGGGAGATCTGGCCGGGCTGCCCTTCCTCGGCGCGGTCGTGACCCGGATGATGCGGGAAGATCAGCAGCAGGCGGTGGAGATCGACGCCGAGCTCGACACCCTCGACGCTGTGACACCCACCACAGGCGCACCGGCCCCCGCGCGGTCCACGCTGTGGTGGGAAGACCATCCCGAACTGGCTCGCCGGTTCCGCCACACCCGCTGAGGCACGCCTTACCGGGGTTGCATGAGTCATTGGGTTCACTGCCCGGCATGTCGTTCTCAGCGCCCGGCTGGTTCGGGTTGCTGGCGGCGATCGCCGCTGTGATCGCCGGGTATGTGTGGGTCCAGCGGCGGTCCCGCCGCTACCTGCTGCGCTTTGCCAACCTGCAGTTGCTGGAGAAGATCGCCCCCCGGCGGCCGGGATGGCCCCGGCACATCCCTGCGGCGTTGCTGGTGCTGGCCCTGCTGCTGCTGACCGTGGGTCTGGCCGGCCCCACCGCCGATGCCCAGGTCGCCCGCGAGCGAGCGGTGGTGATGCTGGTCATCGACGTGTCCCTGTCGATGAACTCCACCGATGTCACACCCAGCCGCATCGCCGCCGCCAAGGATGCCGCGACCTCCTTCATCCACGGGTTGCCCGCCGGGATCAACCTGGGGGTGGAATCCTTCGCCAGCACGGCGACCGTGCTGGTCACTCCCACCACCGATCGGGATCAGGCCGCGCGAGCCATCCAGACCCTCACCCTGGCCGAGTCCACCGCCACCGGGGAGGCGCTGGCCGCCGCGCTGGCCTCGATCGACTCATTCGAGAAGTCCCTCCCCGGCCTGGGCCAGGGGCGGCCACCGGCACGGATCGTGCTGATGAGCGACGGCAAGCAGAACGTCGGCCGGGATGAGTTCGCGGTGGCCACCCAGGCCGGGGCGGCGCACATCCCGGTCAGCACAATCTCATTCGGCACTCCCTACGGCACCGTCGACATCCAGGGCGAGCAAGCCCCCGTGCCCGTCGATGACGACTCGCTGGAACGGATCGCCCAGCTCTCCGGTGGCGAGTTCTACCCCGCGCAGAGCAACCAGCAGATCCACCAGGTCTACGACACCCTCGACAAGCAGGTCGGCTACCAGACGGTCCGCAAGGACGTCAGCAAACCGTGGCTCATCCTGGGCACCCTGGCCTGCCTCGCCACCGCGGGCACCGCCCTGCTCACCTCCCAACGCCTCCCCGCCTGATCCGCGGGATCTGCCCGCCGCGGCCTCCCATGCCGGCGATGTCGCCCGTCATGCGGGGATGTGCGCACCCGAGGGCAAGCCGTCGGCGAGGTAGGCGTCGTAGTGGACCCGCCAAGATTCCGCGGTGTCGCTGTGTGGCCCGTCAGCAACCGCTCCGGAGACGTGCTTGCCGAGCTCAGCGAGGCAGACGCTCCAACCGGCAGCGTTGCGCGCGGCCGTGTCCCGCGCTTGGAGCACGTTGACCAATGTGAGCTCGCAACTGCTGTCCCCGACCGGTGACAGCTCAAAGTGCAGTTCATCACCCCCCAGGTGAAGGCGAGTCGGTGGCTGGAAACGCACGGTTGGCCGGCCGTCGCGCTCGGTATAGGTTCCGCGGTCCATCAGTTCTCCTCCAGGTGGTCAAGGTGACATCCGAGCGCATCGAGCCGGTCGTTCCACAGGTGCCGGCCGGTTGGGTCGCACCGCTCCGGGGCCCAGACAGCGGTCATCCCCTCGCTGCGCAGCCACGCCCTGCCCAGTCGCCCGCTGCGGTACTGCTGCAAGCAGCGACCGGAGGTCTCCGGTGAGTAGACATCGAAAACGTTTCCCCGGCAGCCGTAGACCAGGACCGCGTGGCAGTCGACCTCTCCCAGGTCGTTGTCCACAGAGATCCACACCAGCCGGCCGCGGTCCAGCGCGTCGCGGAGATCGACGAACGTGGGCCGGCGATGCTCGGCGCGCATCCCGGCGGTGCTCAGTTCCTGCATCGCACGGCACTCGCGGCGGTGTTGCTCCAGCCGGTACGGCGTCCAGTGCTCATCCCACGAAGGATCCCATTCCCGGTGGTAGTAGCGTCTCAGGTACTCCAGACCCTCCTGCAGGAACTGATCAGGCCGGTACGAGCACACCGTGTGCAGGCAAAGGCCTTGCCGGAGCAGCACACGCCGGGCCTCGGCACGCTCGGCTCCGCACCCGGGCTCCCGCCCCACCTCGCGGTCAACCCACTGCGGGTCCGGATTACCGGTGGCCCCCAGCACGTACAGGATGTTCGCCACGACGCAGCTCAAACACGAGTACTCGTCCACCTGCTTCAGGTCCACCGGCTCCCGCTGGTGCCCGGCGGTCATGACCCGGGCTCACGAGGAGAACGCCGTCGCTGCTCCGCGCCAGTGGCCATGATCAGCCGGTAGCGGTGATCTTGCGAGTGATGCATGTCGGCTCAGTCCGGATTGGTGGTCCGGGCCAGCACGTCGTAACCGATGAAGGTGAACAGGTGGGCGCTGGGATCCAGCGGTTGCGGCTCACCGGTGAAGCGGTGCACGCCGACGCTGAAACCTTCATCCGGGCCGGATAGCCACTGCCGTTCGAAGCCGTTCTCCTCCAGCCAACGGCAGATCCATGGCACCTGGTCCGGTGGGTGGCGATGCCGGGTCCACACGAGTATTCCACTGCGGGTACACAGTTGGGCGCAGTGCGCCACGGTGCGCTTGATGTCCTGGTTGGTGATATTGCCGAACACCCCGCAGGCCAGTACGAGGTTCGCGGGGACCATTCCGCGGTAGTGGTGGGTCAGCGCGGCGTCGCCCACCACGACTTCGATCCGGTCCAGACCGGTGGCCTCGGCGGCCTGCTTGGCCAGCGCCGCGTTGCGCGGATCCAGCTCGACCAGCCGGGCGGTGACGTCCTCGCGGCGGGGATGTTACCAGTGCGCCGAGCAGGTCCTGGCCCTGGCCGGCGCACAGGCTGACCACTCGCAACGGGCCGGGCGGGCAGTTGCCGAGGGCCAGCCGGACCTGATTCTGGACGAGTCGCAGGCGGCGCCCGAGCGCGGACTCGGGCCGCCGGTAATCGTTGTGCCAGTCATGCCAGTCCACCCTGACACCTTACGAGTGCATGTCCCGCGGTGCCGTTCCCCGCGAGTGCCGTGTAGCGCTCGTCATGCTGGGAGCGAAAGCACGACTTCAGAATTCGCCATTGTGCCGGGAGCGGGACTCGAACCCGCACGCCCGTGAGGACAGACGCTTTTGAGGCGTCCGCGTATGCCTATTCCGCCATCCCGGCCAGCACATCGCTTCGCGTTGAACCACCGGGATGCTAGCAGTGCAGCGAGCCGGATCACTGCACCGGTTGGGCTGGATGGTCCCCGGACGGCTCCCGAAATCGCTAGTGTGCGTAGTTCGGGTGTCGCCACGAGACAGGGAGATCTGAGGGTGAATCCGCAGGCCGGTCAGGGCAGCGCACCCATCGAGCCGGGCCGGTCGGCAGCCGGGCACCGGGTGCTCGTCGCTGAGGACGAGACACTGATCCGGTTGGATCTCGTCGAGATGCTCTCCGAGGAGGGCTACGTCGTGGTCGGCGAGGCGGCGGACGGCGAGCAGGCCGTCGAGCAGGCCGAGTCGCTGCGTCCCGATCTGGTGATCATGGACGTCAAGATGCCGAAGATGGACGGCATCGACGCGGCGTCGATCATCGCGGAGCGGCGGATCGCACCGGTGGTGATCCTCACCGCGTTCAGCCAACGTGACTTGGTGGAACGGGCGCGCGACGCAGGTGCGATGGCCTACCTGGTGAAGCCCTTCGACCGCAAGGATCTGATGCCCGCGGTGGAGCTCGCCGTATCGCGCTTCCGCGAATTGAGCGCACTGGAGAACGAAGTCGCGGGGCTGACCGATCGGCTGGAGACCCGCAAGACCGTGGAGCGAGCCAAGGGACTGCTGATGGCCCGGCATGGCCTCACCGAACCCGAGGCATTCCGGTGGATCCAGCGCAGCGCGATGGACCGCCGGACCACGATGAAAGCGGTGGCCCAGGCCGTTCTGGAGAGCCTGTCCTAAGGATCACATCTTCGTCACGACCAGCGACCAACTGCCCCCACCTGCCAGCGCCAGCACTACGGTCTGACGATCGCATCGCGGAACATCGGCCACGGCTGCCCGCAGCAGGCGTTCGTTCTCCAGGGAGACATGAATGGCGCAGCGCACCATCCTCCGTACGGCGGCCCTCCTCGGGGCCCTGTCGATCGGGATCGCTGGATGTGGTGGTGGAACTAGCACGGCCACCGGACCGGCCACCGGGAGCCCGCCGCCCAAGAACTGCCAGCCCGCGCAGGCCAGAGCCAGCGGGCAGCCGAGCACCGCACCGCTGAAGATAGGCACCTTGCTCCCGGAAACCGGAAGCCTGTCGTTCCTGGGCCCCCCCACGTCCGCGGGCGTGGACGTGGCGGTCAAAGAGATCAACGCGGCGGGCGGGGTGCTGAACAACCCCGTCGTCAACATTCGGGGCGATTCCGGTGACGACAAGACCGACACCGCGAACCAGACCGTGGACCGGGAACTCGGCCAGGGTGCACAGGTCATCATCGGCGCGGCCGCCTCCGGGGTGACCAAGCTGGTCATCGACAAGATCATCGGCGCGGGGGTGGTCGAGTTCTCCCCGGCCAACACCTCCGACGAGTTCACCTGCTGGCCGGACAAGGGCCTGTACTTCCGCACCGCTCCCCCCGACAAGTTGCAGGCGCAGGCTCTCGCGGCGTTGATAGCCGGCGATGGGGCACAACGCATCTCCATCCTGGCCCGCAACGACCCCTACGGCAGCGGTCTGGCCGACAACACCACCGAGAACCTGCGAGCCGCGGGCGTCCCACAGAACCAGATCCAGAAGATCATCTACGATCCGAACGCGACGTCATACAACACCGAGGTCGATGACGTCCGGCAGTTCAATCCGGATGCCATCGCAGTGATCGGGTTCGACGAATCCAAGAAGATCCTCACCAGGATGAGCGAGGTGCGGATCGGGCCTGGGCAGAAGCTCGTCTACGGCACCGACGGCAACATGGGCAACGCGCTGGGCATGGGACTACCTCCTGGCCTGCTGAACGGCATGAAGGGCACCAGGCCGGAGACCAAGCTCGCGGCCACCTTCGAGCAGCGGCTCAGGGCTGACGACCCCGCGCTGGTGGACTTCAACTACGCCGGCGAGTCCTACGACGCCGTCATCATCACGGCGCTGGCTGCCGAGCGGGCGAAGTCGACCAAGGGGGTGGACATCGCCTCGGAGATCAA
>OBLV0100000153.1_pt1 | contig 22698 bp, 17 predicted proteins | sample 1520071 | NCBI WGS metagenome assembly OBLV01 (sample SAMEA3888446, study PRJEB22518) | metagenome | reverse complement strand
TCCTGGGGAGCGCGATCATCGGCCTGCTCGTCGGCATGACCGGCGCCGGCGGCGGGGCGCTGATGACGCCGATGCTGATCCTGCTGTTCGGGGTGACCCCGGCGGCCGCGATCTCGAGCGACCTCGTCGCCGCCGTGGTCATGCGACCGTTCGGCGCCGGCGTACATCTCCGGGCGGGGACCGTGAATCTGAAGCTCGTCCGCTGGATGGTGATCGGGTCCGTGCCGGCGGCGTTCCTCGGCGCCTACCTGTTGCACGTACTCGGCAACTCGAAGTCCGCGCAAACGCACATTGAGACGGTGCTCGGCATCGCGCTGCTGATCGGGGCCGCCGCGATGGCGTTGCGGTTCGTGCTCGACCGGCGCGCCGGCCAGGACCGGCTCGGCGTCGTCCACGACCTCAAGGTGCGCCCGCTCCCGACGATCGCGATCGGGATCGTCGGCGGCGTGATCGTCGGCATGACTTCGGTCGGATCCGGCTCGCTGATGATCGTGCTGCTGCTGTTCGTATATCCGACGATCGGCGCCAACCAGCTCGTCGGAACCGACCTGACGCAAGCGGTCCCGCTGACGCTCGCGGCCGCACTCGGCGCGCTGATCTTCGGTCACGTCGTGCTCGACGTGACCGCTTCGCTGATCATCGGGAGCGTTCCGGCCGTGCTCGTCGGATCGATGCTGTCATCGACGATTCCCGATCGCTACGTGCGGCCCGCGATCGCGTTCGTGATCTTCGCCTCCGGCCTCAAATACGTGGGACTCCAGACCACGGCGCTCGGCTGGACGCTATGCGCGCTGCTGTTCGCCGGTGCTGGGACGTGGCTGTACTTCGCACGGCCCTGGCAGGCGCGCGTCGAGGTCGCGCCGACGAACGGCGCCCACGTGAACGAACTGATCGCGAGCGTCGACGGCGAGCAGCTTGTACCCGATCGAGAGAACTGACGTCCCGGTAGCGGGCGGGGCGCTGGCGACGTTCCGCCTCGGTGACGGCCCGGCCCGGGCCGACCCGGTGGTCGCGGTCCACGGCATCACCGCCAACAGCCGTTGCTGGCTGGCCGTCGCCCGCGCCCTCGGGGGCCGGGCGGTGCTGCTCGCGCCCGATCTGCGCGGGCGCGGGGCGTCGAACCGACTCCCTGCCCCGTACGGGATGGAGGCGTACGCGCGGGACCTGCTCGCCCTGCTCGACCACTTCGGGCTCGACCGTGCGGTGCTGGCCGGCCACTCCCTCGGCGGCTATGCGGTGGCCCGGTTCGCCGCCGATCACCCCGAGCGCGTGCGGGCGGTGGTCCTCATCGACGGCGGGCTGAGCGCTCCGGTCCCCGAGGGCGTCGATCCCCAGGCGGTCGCCGCCGCGGTCCTCGGCCCCGCCCTGGTCCGCCTGAGGCTGACGTTCGAACGCCCGGGGGCGTATCACGACTGGTGGCGGGCGCATCCGGCGTTCGCTCACGGGGACGTGTCCGACGAAGATCTGATCGCCTACGCCGATCATGATCTGGTCGGCGACCCGCCCGAGCTCCGGTCGTCAGTCGGCGAAGAGGTCGTGCGCGCCGACGTCGCCGAGTTGTTCGAGTTGGGGACGCCGGCGCTCCGCCTGGAGGTCCCCGCCGAGCTGCTGTGTGCCGAGCGCGGAATGGTCGATGACCCGAACCCGCTCCAGCCGCCGTCGCTCGCGGAGCCGTGGGCCGCCGCTGCCCCGGCGTCGCGCCGCACCCTGCGGGTCAGCGGCGTCAACCACTACACGCTCGTGATGGGCCCCGTCGGCGCCTCCGCGGTCGCGCAGGCAATCGTGCGCGCATTGCAAAGTCCCGCCGTTGGTCGTGTCCTACGATCCGCCGGATGAGCGCCCCGGATAGCGTCGGCGCGAGACTCGCGCCGCCCATTCCCGGTCAGAGCAGGGAGGAGATGATCGCCCGCGCGGCGGCGCTTCGGCCGCAGCTGATCGCCGATCAGGAGGCGACCGAACGGCGCACCTACTACTCGCAGGAGATGCACGAGGCGTTCCTGGCGGCTGGCTTCTATCACCTGTATGTGCCGCGGCGGTACGGTGGCTATGAGTTCGATGTCCCCACCTACGTCCGCGTGGTGCAGGAGATCGCGCGGGGGTGCGTGTCGACCGCGTGGTGCCTGGGGCTGGCCATGAACCACGCGCTGATGGTCGGCTCCTGGTGGCCCCAGGAGGCGCAGGACGAGATCTTCGCCGGCGGCGACTTCCGCTGCGCGTCGGTGGCGGCCCCGGTCGGCAAGGCCGCGCCGACCGATGAAGGCTGGGAGATCAACGGTCAGGTCGCGTTCGCCTCCGGCGCTCCCTATTCGACGTTTTACATGGGGCAGGCGATGCTCCCGATGGAGGGTCCTCCGCAGCCCGGCGAGGCGCCGCCGCAGCTGCTGTTCGTCGCGCCCCGAGGCGAGTGGCAGATGCTCGACGACTGGGGCGACATGCTCGGGCTGAAGGGCTCGGGATCGCACAGCATCCGCTTCCAGGGCACACGGATTCCGGCGAGCTGGGGCTTTGAGGGGAGCATGCTCGACGTCGAGGTCGGTGGAGGCACACCGGGGTCTCGATTGCACGGTAACCCGATGTACTCGGGTCGGGCGGTGGCGGTGTTCACTATCTCGCTCGGCGCGGTCACCGTCGGGGCGGCCTATAACGCGCTGGACGAGTACGAGCGGCTGATGCGGGAGAAGATGACCCCGCTCCCCCCGTTCACCCCGCGGATCAAGGATCGCGACTACCAGCGCTGGTACGGGCGCGCGCTCACCCACATCGCCACCGCCGAGGCCGCGGTGCACGAGGTCGCAGACCGGCACATGGAGGCGTGCCGGCGGAACGTCGAGGACGGGATCGACTACACGTTCGGAGATGACATGCTGCTGGCGGGTATCGCGCGCGAGGCAATGCTGATGTGCTGGCGGGTGATCGATGACGACCTGTGGCAGACCGTCGGGGCCAACGTCGCCCGCGACGGCGAGCGCACCGCCCGCGTGTTTCGTGACATGGCGGTCGCCGCCGCGCACCGCAACCTGCAGCTCCGCGACATGTTCTACGGCGATATCGGGCGCGCCGCGCTCGGCGAGCCGCGGATCCTGCCGGGTAGCTGATCCTTTGGGCCGCCTTCGGCGGCGTCCGTGGGGCCTAACGGTCGGGCGTCCATGCCCGACCGGGGTGTCGCGACCAGGCCCGCCGGGCACGGACGCCCGGCGGAACGGCCCCACGGACGCCGAGCGCAGCGAGGCCCATCCCCCTCCCCACCCCGAGTTTCTCCACACTCGCGCCCCCGCCGTTCGCTGAATTCAGGTTCACTCGGCAATGGCCCGAGTTTTGCCGCGCTCGTCGCCGGCGCGGGCCCGAGTGCGGACTTACTCGGTCAGCCGGCCCGTTCGGTTGCCCGCCGGGCGCCCTCGGCGAGCGAGCCAAGCTTGGCCCAGCAGATGTCGGGATCGATCGCGCCGAACCCCGACCACGTGCCGAACCCGCAGTCCGTGCCGCCCATCACCCGCTCGGGGCCGACGATCTCGGCGAAGGTGAGGATCCGCTGGGCGACCAGCTCCGGGTGCTCGATGTAGTTGCACGTCGAGTCGAGCACGCCGGGGACGAGCGTCTTGTCTTCGGGGATCGCGGCGTCGCGCCAAACCGCCCACTCGTGCTCGTGGCGGGGATTGGCCGCCTCGAACAGGATCGTCGAGGGCTTGGCGCGCAGGACCACGTCGATGATCTTCTCCACGCCGATGTCGAGGTGGTGCGGGCCTTCGTAGTTGCCCCAGCACAGGTGCAGCCGAACTCGGTCGGCCGGCACGTCCCGCAGCGCGTGGTTGATCGCCTCGACGTGCCGGGCCGCGGCGGCGGCAAACTCCTCGTCGGAGTTGTTGCGGTACATGATGTGGCGACCCATCGCGAGGTCGGGGGCATCGATCTGGAGCATGAAGCCGGCGTCGACGATCGCCTCGTACTCGGTCTTCATGGCCTCGCCGATCGCCTCGAGGTACTCATCGAGGCTCCCGTAATACTCGTTGGGCTGGAACAGCGCGATGATCCCCGGCGACGGCGAGTTCATGAACGCGCCGGCGACCGGCTGGCCTTCGATCGCGCGCGACAGGCGGGCGAGATCGGCCTCAACCGGCTCTCGGTGCTCGTACGTGATCGGACCCCGGCAGATCGGGCGTAGGTAGCGGGCGCTACCGCCCTCGTCCGCGAGCCGCTTCATGTAGCGCGGGAACGCGTCGAGGTCCGCGGGGGTCGCGCGCGGCACGTCCCCCACCTCGAACCCGCTCAACCGGTGGCGGATGTAGGTGGCGTAGCCGATCTTGCTCATCTCGCCGTCGCTGACGAAATCGACGCCGGCCTCCACCTGACGGCGGACGCGGTCGCGCACCGCCTCGTCCAGGAGGCGGTCGTAGCGCTCGCGGTCGACCTCGTCGCCGCGGTCCTCGGCGAACACGAATTCGACGAGCTCGGGCGGCCTCGGAAGGCTGCCGACGTGGGTGGTGAGAATGCGGCTCATTTACCAGATCTTCTCAAGCAGCTTGCGGATTGCGTCGAGCTCTACGACTGCCCGGATTGCAGCCGTCGCATGCCGGCGAGCCACCGGTCGTAGTCCATGGCTTTGCGCTGGAAGAACGTCAGCACCTCGGGGTGCGGCAGGATCAAGAACCGCTCGGCGTGGATCGCGTCGACGACGGCGTCGGCGACCACCTCGGGCTCGAGCATCGCACCGGCGCTGCGAACCACGCGGTGGGCGAGTTCATCGCCCTGAGTCATCGCCGTACGTACCCCCATCGGGCACACGCAGCTCACCCGGATCCCGCGGTCGCCGTAGGTGACCGAAAGCCACTCGGCGAACGCCAGCGCGGCGTGTTTGGTCACCGCGTACGGCGCCGAGCCGATCTGCGTGAGGAGTCCCGCGGCCGACGCGGTCGTGACGAAATACCCCTCGCCGCGCTCGAGCCAACCCGGCAGCAGGCGCCGCGCCGCGAGGATGTGGGCGCGCACGTTGACGCTGAACGCGAGGTCCCATACGTCATCCGGTGTGTCGATCGGATCTTCGCCGATCGCCACGCCGGCGTTCGCGAAGAACACGTCCACGCGCCCGAGCTCCGACTCGACCCGCGAGAGTAACGATCCGAGCGCCACGTCATCTGTGACATCGGCCGCCACTGCGAGGTGTCCCTCGCCGAGCTCTTCCCTCACACGCGCCAGCGGCTCCGCCGCGATGTCGGTGACCGCCACGCGAGCGCCCTCCGCGGCGCAGGCGAGCGCCAGTGAGCGGCCGATACCGCCGGCTCCGCCGGTGACTACCACTGCACGGCCGTCAAGCCTCATGTGATTCCGCTCGAATCTGTCAAATCAATTGAAGGTGTCGGTTACAAGGGAATTGATTATGCGGGTTTCCCGCCCAAACCCCGTGGGTACGACTTGCATGGAGAAGAGGAAAAGCGAGGGTTTGGCGATGAGTTCTAGCTCGACGGGGAGACAAACGCTGCGCACGGTAGCGCCGCCGGCCGGCCGGACTACCCCTAAGTCGATTCTGGCGCGGCTGGACCGGATCAGCGTCTGGTCGCTGCCGTTCGTGTTCATCGGGATCATCGGGACCGGCTTCCTGTTCGCGTTCTATGACGTGTTCGACATCAACGTGTCGTTCATCCAGAGCTGTGTGGCGTTGAAGCATGGCTGTACTCCCGCCAACGCGGTGACGGCACTGCGTGTGCCGGTCGTCCTCAACCTGGCGGGCTACGTGGTTGGCGCCCTCCTTTTGGCTCCGATCTCGGACCGCATCGGCCGGCGCAACATGCTGCTGTTCACGATGCTCCTGACCGGCCTGGGCTCGCTATACAACGCGTTCGCCCCGGACTACACCCAGTTCGTGCTCGCCCGAGTCATCACCGGCATCGGCGTCGGCGCCGATCTGGCAATCGTGAACACGTACGTGGGCGAGGTCGCTCCCCGCCGCAACCGGGCACGGTGGATCTCGGTGATCTTCATCATGTCCTCGCTCGGGGCGCTGCTGGGCATCTGGCTCGGCCTGTTTCTGACCACCAGCCCGGCACCGTGGCCACACGGCCTCTCGTTCGCGCAGGCCGGCCCGAGCTTCACGGATGGCTGGCGATGGATGTACGGGGTCGGGGCGTTGCTCGCCGCGATCGGCGTTCTCCTGCGCTTGGAGTTGCCCGAATCAGCCCGATGGCTCGTCGGACGGGGACGGCTCGAGGAGGCTGAAGAGGTCGTCAGCGACATGGAGGTCGTCGCCGCCAAACACGGGCCGCTGGCGCCGGTGGCCGACGACGTCCCGGTCGACCATATGACTCCCGAGCGCCGCCTTGGGTTCCGAGCGCTGTTCAGCGAGCCGGTGTACGTGCGCCGGATGATCCAGTTGCTCGGCGTGTGGTTCTTCGCGTACGTGACCGTGTTCGGCTTCTCGGCGGGGTTCACCTCGATGCTGGCGTCGCTCAAGTACCCGCCGCCCGAGGCGGGCCTGATCACCGCCGTCGGCGCATTCGGGTTCCTGGCCTGCGCCCTGTTCGCGGTCGCGTTCGCCGACCGAATCGAGCGCAAGCTGTGGCTCCCGATCGGCGCGGTGATCACGGTGATCGGCGGCGTGATCGTGGCCGAGGCCGGAACCACCAGCCTCGTGATCGCGTTCATCGGGGCCGCGATCGTGTTCTTCGGCTTCAACATCTGGGTGCCGATGACCTACACGCTCTCCACCGAGAGCTTCCCGACCCGCGCACGCGTGACCGGGTTTGGCGTGGTCGATGGCGTCGGTCATCTCGGTGGCGGGATCGGGGTGCTCGTGATCGCGCCGCAGATCCCCAACATGACCGTCCTCGAAGCGATGCTGGTCGTCTCCGGGTTCCTCGTCCTGGCCGCGATCGTCGCCCAGTTCAGCCCCAACACGCGGGGCCGGTACTACGAGGAGATTTCGCCCTGACCGACACCGGGGTGAACTGCGCGGTGCGGTTGGTCCGCCCCCGGTCCCAGGACCGCCGCACCGCGCGCCTTTCAATCTCCTAGCGCGAGCCCAGCAGCTCAGGCGCCGCCGTCGACGCTCCGCAACACGGCACCCATGTACTCGATGTGCTTGCGCATCGCGCGCTCGGCCGCCGACCGCTGGTGGCGGCGGATCGCGCGCACGATCGCCCGATGCTGGGCGACGATCAGATCGCCGTCAACCGCGGCGCCGACGTGGGCAATCAGCGACGGCTGGAGCACGTCGAGGATCCACCGGGTGAACGTCACCAGGAGGTCGTTCCCCGCGGTCACCGCGATCGTCTGGTGGAAGCGCGCATCTGCGAGGCGGAACTCGTCTCCGGCCGGGTCCTTGCCGACAGCGTCCGCTATCGCCTGCGTAAGCGCGGCGATCGTCTCCTCGTCCGCCCGCTCGGCCGCCATCCCAGCGAGCGGTACTTCGAGGAACGTCCGTGCCTCCAGCAGCTCGCACAGCGTCACGCTCTCGGACTCGAGCATCGCCGCGATCGATTCGCTCACGTGGTGACCGATGCCGGCATTCGGTGTGTTCTCGACGAACACCCCGCCGGCGCGGCCCTTCTGCACGCGGATCAGGTGGGATCCGGCGAGCCGGCGCAGCCCCTCGCGCAACGTGGGCCGGCTGACTCCGAATTCCCGCGAAAGCTCGTGCTCGGTCCCGATCCGGTCGCCCGGCTGGAGCCCCCCGCGCTCGATGTAGAGCCTGATGGCATGAGCGATCTGCTCGCTGGCATCCGCATGGACGGCGTCGAACCGTGGAGCGTTCCTTGCGTCGGTCGTGGCTGCCATCGGTCGAGTGTATGGGGAGCGGCCGGTTCCGTCCGCCGATCCGCCCTCGCGGCTAAGTAATGCGCCACCCCGACCGATAAGACGAGCATGCGGAGGACCGACTCGCCCGCCGGCAGCGAACCGTCCGACGGCACGGCCCCACGGCCGGGCGGCTCCGCCGACCCCTCATCGCCGTCGCTGCAATCGAACGAGCGCTTCCGGATGCTGTTCGAGCGCGCCTCGGTCGGCATCATCAGCGTCGGAGCCGATGGCCGTGCCGTCGAGGCCAACCCCGCGGTCGAGCAGATGCTTGGTTACACCGCCGGTGAGCTCGTCGGCGTCAGCTTTACCGAGTTCACCCACCCCGATGACGTCGAGGCCTCCAAGCTCCTCTACCAGGAGTTGCTCGACGGCCGGCGCGGCTCCTATGAGTACGAGAAGCGCTACGTCCGCAAGAACGGAGACGTGATCTGGGTCCGGGTCACGGTGTGGAGCGACGCCAGCGCGACCGAGTCCGCGGAGGTCGCGATCGCGATGATCGAGGACGTGACCCAGAGCAAGCTGGCCGCGCTCGAGCTCGAGCGAAAGGCGAACAAGCTCGAGCGGATCATCGCCACCCAGCGCGACATCTCCGCAGCCGCGTCGGGCGACCTCGAGCACGTGATGCAGGTGATCGCCGAGCGGGCGCAAGCGCTCACGCGGGCCCAGGGCGCCATGGTTCACCTGATCGATGGCGAGGACGTCGTCACGCGGGCGGCCAGCGGGATCGGGGAGCGCTTCCTGAACAACCGCCGGCCGCTGAGCGAGTCGGTGTCGCGGTTTGCCATCGCCGCGCGCGGACCACTGTTGATCGAGCATGCCGAGGACGATCCGCGCCTCAACGCGGCGATCCGAGCCAAGATGGGCGATCGCTCTCATATCTGCGTCCCGCTGTTTGCCGGCGAGCGCGCGGTCGGCGCGCTCAGCGTGATGAGCACCTGCGAGGTCGAGCGGCTGAACGAGGAGGACCGCCAGACGCTCGAGCTCCTCGCGGGCGTGCTCTCCGAAGGCGTCAGTCGTGCCGCCGAGTTCGAAGCCAAGCGGCGCCAGGTGGATGCGCTCGCGCGTTTCGAGGCGATCTATCACGGCGCCCTCACCGGCGTGATGGTGCTCAGCCACGACGGTCAGATCGCCGACGCCAATCCGGCGATGTGCGCGATGCTGGGACTGCAGGACTCAGACGAGGTCCGCACCCATATCGCCGAGTACCTCGATCCCGAGGAGCACGAGCGCGTGTCGGTCGCGGTCGAGGAGCTGTTCGCCGGCGGATCCAACTCGCTGCGACTCGAGACGCGTCTGAGCCGCAGGGACGGCTCGGTGATCTGGGTGTCCGCTTCGTTCTCGATCGTCCGCGAGCCGGACGGCCATCCGTCGTTCGGGATCGTGATGGTTCAGGACGACACGGAGCGCAAGGCCGCCGAGGACGCGCTGCTGCGCCAGTCTGAGATCAACGAGCACCAGGCGCTCCACGACAGCCTCACCGGACTTCCCAACCGCACCCTGTTCCGCGACCGGATCGAGCAGGCGATCGCGATCGCCCACCGCGAGAGCAGCCAGGTAGCGGTGGCGATGATGGACCTGGACCGGTTCAAGGACGTCAACGACTCGCTTGGACACCACGCCGGCGACGCCCTGCTCGTCGAGATCGGCCAGCGGCTGCGCGGCATCCTGCGCTCGTCGGACACGGTGGCGCGGCTCGGCGGCGACGAGTTCGGAGTCCTGATCTCGAAGCCTGGAAGCGAGCACGACGTGGTCGTGGTGATCGAGAAGATCCGGGCCGCGCTCGAGCAGCCGGTGACCATCGAAGGCCTGAGCCTGCCCGCGGAGGCCTCGATCGGCATCGCGATGTTCCCCCACCACGGCGAGGACGTCGACACGCTGCTCCGCCACGCCGATGTCGCGATGTACGGCGCCAAGGAGGAGAAGGGCGGCTACGCGTTCTACGAGAAGTCCCGGAACGCGTCGGACCCCGCGCGGCTGACGCTTGTTTCAGAGCTCCGACGCGCGATCGAGGAGCGCGAGCTCGTCCTCTACTACCAGCCCAAGGCGGAGCTCGCGAACGGCGCGATCCAATCCGTCGAGGCGCTGTTGCGCTGGAACCACCCGACGCGCGGCCTCGTCGGCCCGGATGAGTTCATCCCGCTCGCGCAGCAGACGGGGCTGATCAAGCCACTCACGCTGTATGTGCTCGACGAGGCGCTCAGCCAGTGCCGTGCCTGGCAGCGCATCGGTCTGAACCTCGGCGTGGCCGTCAACCTGAGCGTCCGGAACCTGCTCGACGCCGAGTTTCCCGACCAGGTGCACGACCTGCTCGAGAGGTGGCGCGTCGAACCGTCCCTGCTCGAGCTCGAGATCACCGAGTCGACGATGCTGTCGGACCCAGTTCGCACCAAGCGCGTACTCGACAAGCTGTCCGCGATGGGAATTGCGCTCTCGATCGACGACTTCGGCACCGGCTATTCATCTCTCGCGTACCTGAGCCAGTTGCCCGTCAACGAGATCAAGATCGACCGCTCGTTCGTGATGAACATGGCCGACAGCGACAACGACGCCGTGATCGTGCGCTCGACGATCGACCTCGCGCGCAATCTCGGCCTCCAGGTAGTGGCCGAGGGCGTCGAGACCGAGCAGGCCTGGGATCAGCTGTCAGAGCTCGGGTGCACGCTCGCGCAGGGCTACTACCTGAGCCGACCGGTACCCGCCGCCGACCTGACGGATTGGCTCATGCAGCGGGCGCTGAAGCGGGCTGCTTGACGTCCTCCGGGATCATCGGGCCTTCTCCTGAAGGGTCGACGATCCCCTCCTCGAGCCACTGATAACGGCCGTCCAGCACTCGCGCTGCCGCTGCCCGGTTGGCGTCGTCGACGTTGTCCCAGAGCTCGTGGAACAGAGTCTCGACGCGCTGCTTGGCCTGCGTGCAGAACAGCTCGGCGAGCTCCTGGGCCTCCGTGCGGCGCTCGGGCCGCTCGCGCCCGATCGTGTCCGCATATGCGACCGCCGAGGCCATCGCGAACAGCTCGGCCCCGATGTCGACGAGCCGTCCCAGGAACGTCTGACGGTACTCGAGCTTGGCCTGCCAGCGGGTCATGCCATAGAACGTAGAGCGAGCCAGCTTGCGCGACGAACGCTCGGCGAACCGGACGTACGGCGCGAGCGGACCGAGCTCGTCGTAGGAGTTGGGCACCTGGCCCTTGCCGACCGCGAGCTGAGGAAGCCACCTGGAGTAGAAGGCTCCGGCCCGGCCCGCGGCCGCGATCTTCTCCTTGATATCGCCGTCGCCCTCGAGCAGGTCGCCGGCGACCTTGAGATGCTGATCGACAGCCTCGCGCGCGATCAGCAGGTGCATGATCTCCGTCGAGCCTTCGAAGATGCGGTTGATCCGCATGTCCCTGAGCGCCTGTTCGGCCGGTACCGGCTTCTCGCCACGCGCCTTCAGCGACGCCGCGGTCTCATACCCGCGTCCGCCGCGGACCTGGATCAGCTCGTCGAGCACCTTCCAGCCCAACTCCGAGCCATACAGCTTGGCCAGCGCCGCCTCGATCCGGATGTCGCCCGCCTTCGAGTCGGCCAGCCGGCTGGCCACGTCCAGCATCGCCTCCAGACCGAACGCACTGCCCGCGATGAACGCGATCTTCTGGGCGACCGCGTCGTGCTTTCCGATCGGCCGACCCCACTGGACGCGCTCGTTCGACCACTCGCGCGCCACCTTGGTCGCCCACTTGGCTTGGCCGACGCAGATCGCGGGGAGCGCGAGGCGACCGGTGTTCAGCGTGGTCAGGGCGATCTTCAGGCCCTCACCCTCGCGCCCGATCCGGTTCTCCTCTGGAACGAACACGCGATCGAGCCTCGTCACCGAGTTCTCGATCCCGCGCAGGCCCATGAACGCGTTGCGATGCTCGACGGTCACCCCGGGGAGGTCGTAGGGGAGGACGAAGGCGCTGATGCCACCGCGGTGGCCGTCGCCCTTGGGCACCTTGGCCATCACGACGACGATGTCGGCGATCGCTCCGTTCGTCGCCCACAGCTTCTGCCCGGTGAGCTCGTAGCCCCCGTCGACCGGCGTTGCCGTGGTGGCGAGCCGCGCGGGGTCCGAGCCGACGTCTGGCTCGGTGAGCAGGAACGCGCTGATGTGGTCCTTGGCGACCAGCGGCATCCACTTGCGCTTCTGCTCCTCTGTCCCGAACAGCCGCAGCGGCTCGGCCACGCCGATCGACTGATGAGCGCTGAGCAGCCCTGACAGCGAAGCGTGCCAGACGCCGGTCAGCGCCAGCGCGCGGTTGTAGTACAGCTGCGAGAGGCCGAGACCGCCGTACTCCTCGGATACCTTCATCCCAAGGGCGCCCATCCGCTTGAAGCCCTCGATCACGCGGTCGGGGATTTTCGCGTCTCGCTCGATCTCGAGCGGGTCGACCTCGGACTCGAGGAACTCACGCAGCCGGGCCAGGAAGCGCTCGCCCTTATCCACCGCCTCGGGGTCGAGCGGTGGTTGCGGATGGATTAGGTCCAGGCGGAAGTTGCCGAGGAACAGCTCCTTGGCGAAGCTCGGCAGCTTCCACTCCGATTCGCGCGCCGCCTCGGCGACCTCACGAGCTTGTCTCTCTGAGACGTTGCTGGACACAGGTGTTCTCCTCTGCGACGGTTCGGGTTCGAGTCGTTTGGTGAAGCTACCCAATATCAGGAGGAGTAGGTGAAGCTCAGCGCGCGCAATCAGCTGCCAGGCACGGTGACCAGCATCAACAAGGGCGAGGCGATTGCCAACGTCGTCCTCGACGTCGCCGGCCAGCGGCTCGTGGCGTCGATCACGGTCGAGGCCGTCGGCGAACTCGGGCTAAAGGAAGGCAGCGCGGTCACCGCGATCGTCAAGGCGTCCGACGTGATGATCGCTACTGACGGCGGCTGAGCGGAGGACGCCCCGCTCGCTCCTTCGTCCGCAATAGGACCGCCCTAAGACAGTCCTCAGACCCGCTGCCTACAGCGCGGCCGAGTCCCGGTCGATAACCCCGCTAAACGGAGTAATTGCGTGGGAGGGACACGGATGGGCCAGGTAGAGGGGACTGTTTCTGAGACTCGGGCGAGCCGGAGCGTGCGCTCCACGGCGTCGCGTCGGCCACGGGCTTCGGCCGCGCGACCGGAGCAGACCGGCGGAAGCGTCAAGGTCCTGTACGGCCTCCTCGGTCTGATCGTTGTCGGCTACGCGGTCTCGCTGGTCCTGCGCGCCAACGGGGCGGGCACGACCTGGCTCGACGGCTGGGGCGTCGCTGCGTTCGAGCTCCTCTGCGGCGTGCTGGTGATCGTGAGGGCGGCGGTCAGCCCGAAGGACCGGAGCTTCTGCCTCGCGCTCGGTGTCGGCATGTGCCTGTGGGCGCTCGGGGACTTCGCGGAGACCTACGCGAGCCTCCACAACCCCAACCCCCCCACGCCGATCCTGGCCAACTATCTGTGGGCGGGCTTCTTCCCGCTCGCGTACGTCGGGGTGATGATGCTGATGCGCCAAGAGGTGCGGAAGTTCACCGCCGCCAACTACCTCGACGGCGTGGTCGTGACCCTCACCTGCGCGGCCGCGTTCGCCGCGTTCGCGTTCGGGATCATCCAGAGGGCCGCCGGCGATGACGCCGTGACAGTGGCCTGGAACCTGATCTACCCGGTCGGCGACATCCTGCTGCTGATCTTGACGCTCGGAGCCGCCGCGCTCGTCCCCAAGGGGCGGCGGACACGCTGGCACCTGATGGCGGCGGCGAGCCTGTTCAACGCGATCGGAGACATCTGCGCGCTGTTCGACAACGGCATTGGGGCCACGCACTTCGGCTACTTCTGGAACTCGATCGCGTGGCCCGCCTCTCTGTTCTTGTTCTCCTTGTCGGTCTGGGTCGGATCACCGCGGCCCGCCGAGAGCGACCTGAAAGAAACCAGCTCGGGCTTCGCGATCCCGGGCGTGGCCGCCGGCCTGGCGCTCCTGATCCTGTTCGTCGGCTCGCTGAACCACATCAATCAGATCGCGCTCGGATTGGCGACCGCGACGCTCGTCGCGGCCGGCGCCAGGTTCGGCCTCGCGCTGCTGCGCCTGCGCGAACTGACCGACGAGCGTCACCGTCAGCTCGCGGATTCCGCCAAGAGCGAGCGCGACTCGCGTGAGGCGCTCCAAGCCGCGGTTCGCGACTACTCCGAGTTCGCGGCCAAGGTGGCGGACGGCGATCTGCGCGCCACGGTCCGTGAAGGCGGCAGCGTGGATCTGCAAGGGCTGTCGGAGAGTCTCAACAGCATGGTCGGCGGGCTCGCTCAGATCTCGAGTCACATTCAGGCCGGCGTCCAGGAGATCGGGTCCTCGACCACCGAGATCCTGGGATCGGTCAGGCGGCACACCCAAAGCGCAAGTCTCCAGTCCGCGGCGATCGCCGAGACCTCGACGACGGTCAACGAGCTCCGGCTCGCGGCCGAGGACACCGCGAACATGGCCAGCGAGGTGGCCGACCGCGCCAACGACTCGCTTCAGGTCTCGAACGAGGCCACCACCGCCGTCACGGCGATCACCAGGGCAATGGAGGAGATCCGCCAGCGGGTGGACGCGATCGCCCGCGACATCGTGACCCTGTCCGAGCGGACCCAGCAGATCGGCGAGATCACCGCGACCGTCAACGGCCTCGCGGACAAGTCGAACCTGCTTGCACTCAACGCGAGCATCGAGGCCGCCCGGGCGGGCGAGCACGGCAAGGGCTTCGCCGTGGTCGCCGAGGAGGTCAGAAAGCTCGCCGAGCAGTCCAAGGCGGCCACGGCACAAGTCGAGGCGATCCTCGGCGACGTCCAGAGCGCCACTTCGGCTGCGGTCACCGCGAGCCAGGAGGGCACGAAGGTGGTCGAGCAGGGCCTCGCGCTCACCGAGCGGGCCGGCGAAGGCATCCGCAGTCTGTCGGACACGATTCAGGAATCGTTTGCCGCGGCCGAGCAGATCGCCGCCTCGGCGCAACAGCAGAGCGTCGGCATTGAGCAGATCGCGTCGGCGATGAACAACGTCAACGAGGGCACGGCTCAGTTCCTCGAGGGCGCCCACCAGTCGCAGATGGCCGCCGAGACGCTCGACGAGCTCGCAGGCCAGCTCGCGGCCGTGACCGAGCGCTACCGCGTCTGAGCGCTCGCGCTACCGGCCGGTCAGTCACGGTCCGGCGCGCGGACGTACAGCGTGCCTCCCGGTCCGGAGGCACGGATCCGCAACCGGGGAGCTCCGGGGGGCGGCGGCCGGGACGGCGGCTCGATCACCTGGCTCGCGAACGGCGCGCTACCTTCCACGTCGAGTTGGACTCCGGGCGGGACCAGCACCGTGACCGTCCCAAAGAGGTTGTAGATGTCGAGCTCGACCTCCGGACCGGCGAGCCTGGCCTCGCGTAGGTCGAGGATGATCGTGCCAAACAGCGATCGCCACGACGAGCGCTCGGGCATCTCCCACGAACCGCGGCGAACCAGCTTCGAGAACAGGGCGCGATGACTCGCCTGGGTGACTACCGCCGGCACCGGCGCCTGCTCCGGTAGGTCGGCGGTCAGCTCCGCAAGATCGCGATCAGTCCGTGCGAGCTGAGCACGGCCGACACGATCGCTGAACTCCTCGAGCGTCAGACGGCCGCTGACGGCGGCATCCCGAAGCAGCACGATGCTCCGCTCCCGCTCCTCGTCGCTGGCGCGGATCGCCGGAAGGTCGGACCGATCTTCCATCGACCATGGACGGTAGACCACCGGGGTGGTCGCCGGCTATTCCGAGTCGAGGTAGGTCACGACCGCCAGCACACGCCGGTGGTCGTCCGGCGTCTGCGGCAGCTGCAGCGTCCCGAAGATGTTCTTGATGTGCTTCTCGACGGTGTGCTCGGAGACGAACAGCCGCTCGGCGATCGCCTTGTTCGAGCGCCCCTCGGCCATCAGCGCCAGCACCTCGCGTTCGCGGTCGGTGAGGTGCTCGAGCGGGTTGTCGGCCTGCCGGCGCCGGCCGACAAGCTGGCTGACCACAGCGGGGTCGAGGACCGAGCCGCCGTGCCCGACACGTCGCACGCTCGCCGACAGCTCGTCGAGGTCCGCAACGCGTTCCTTGAGCAGGTAGCCGACGCCGTCGGTGCCGCTTGAGAGCAGCTCGATCGCGTAGCGAGCGTGCACATGCTGGGACAGGACGAGGATGCCGATCGCCGGGTGCGCCTCTCGGATCGCCTTGGCTGCGCGCAGGCCCTCGTCGGTGTGAGTCGGCGGCATCCGGATGTCGACGATCGCGACGTCCGGCTCGGAGCGATCGACGAGCTCGAGCAGCTCGTCGGCGTCGGCGGCGACCCCGACCACCTCGAAGCCGGCCTCCTGTAGCAGCCGCGCCAACCCTTCGCGGAGGATCACGGCATCGTCGCCGACGGCTACGCGCATGGGATCTCCGCCTTTAGGCGGGTACCGCGACCGGGTGGGCTCGACACCGTGAACTCACCGCCGAGCGCCTCGACGCGGTCTGCCAACCCGCGGAGACCGGAACCGGAGCCCGCCCGCCCGCCGACGGACGCGCCGCCGATCCCGTCGTCCGCGATCTCCACGGCCAGAATGCGGCCGTCGTACGACACCCCGACCCTGATCTCGTTTCCGTGCGAATGCTTGACCGCGTTGCTCAGCGCCTCGCTGGCGAAGTAGTAGGCGGCGGTCTCGACCTGGTCGGGAAGGCGGACGTCGAGATCGACCTTGAGGTGCGCGGGCAGGCCCGCGCGACGGCACAGCTCCTCGAGTGCTACCGGGAGCCCTCGCTCGACCAGCAGCGTCGGGTGGATGCCCTGGGTCAGCTCGCGCAGCTCCTCGAGCGCGAGCGTCAGCGCGGTCCGCGCCTCGCGCACGATCGGCGCCGTGTCGCTCTGGTCCGGGGCCAGCTTCGACTCCAGCAGGCCGAGCGACATCGCGATCGAGACCAGCCGCTGCTGCGTCCCGTCGTGGAGGTTGCGCTCGATCCGGCGGCGCTCAGCGTCCGTCGCCTCGACCAGCCGCCCCCGCGACGCGTTGAGCTCCACCAGCCGCGCGCGCAACTCCGCCTGGAGCCGCTCGTTCTCGAGCGCGAGGCCGGCGGCGGCGCACACCGACTGGACGAGGCCCGAGTTGTACTCGAGCGCGGGATCGTGCAGCAGCATCGCGATCGGCGTCCCGTCCCGCTCGACGAGCGTCGAGCCGCGGCCGCTGTCGGCATCGGGCACCTCGACCGGGCGCCCGTCGCCCGTCACGTACCGAGCCTCGGCAGGAAACCAGTATGCGAGGTCGAGCGAGGGGTCGCCGAGCGCCCTCGCCAGGGCCGCTCGCAGGTCCGCGGGCTCGGTCGGCCCGCCCAGCTGGACGACGAGCCCAGCGACGCTCCCGCGCGCGAGCCGCCGGCGCACGAAGGTGACCACGATCGCGATCGGCACGAGCGCGAGCGTGAGGAACCAGACCTTCGCGGGGGTCGAATTGAGCGGGTTGCCGAGCAGATCGTCGACCACGGTCACCGCCAGGGCGAGAAGCGTCGCGTTCCCCGCCAGCAGCACCCACGTGACCTCGCGTCGCTGCGGACGGCTCGCGCGGAGCCAGCGAATCGTCAGCAGGCTGAGCGCGGCCAGCGTCAGGATGGCGGCGATCAGCCGTTCGACCCCGAGTAGTGCGAGCGCGAGCCCGTTGTCGTGTACGACCTGGATCAGGTTGTGCCCGCAGTCCCCGCCGCACCGTAGGCCACTCCCGCTGCCGAACAGCATCGCGGCCACCTGCAGGGAAAGCGCTCCGACTGCCAGTGCGACGATCGTCCTGTCCAGCCGTCCCCGCAGCTGTCCCGACGGGAACGACAGCACGATGTAAACGAACCCCGCGACGAACACGTATTCGACGGCGACGCCAACGGTGTACAGCGGCGCGCTCGTCGCCTCGCTCAACAGTCCGGCGAACCACACGAAGCCGGTCAGGACCATCGCGGGGCCAAGCCGGTTTTTCGGCCTCTCCCGCCACGACACCAGTCCGCAGCCGATCAGCGATGCACCGACCAGCGCGGTGAGGATCGGCCCAGGCTCGGTTGGCCGATCGGCGCCGGCGTGAGCCGCCAGCCACGTGGCGCCGATTCCGGCTGCGATCGCCGCCGCTACCAGGAAAAAGAGCTTCGCCCGCATGCTCGCAATGATTGTCGCGTCAATCGACCGTCGAGACCAGAGCCGGCTGCGGGTCGGGTCGACGACGACCGGAGGCGTCGACGACCCCGCCTTCGAGGGTCCCCCCTTCGAGGCTCGCCCGCGGGAGCCAGGCAAGCCAACCGGGCAGGTACCAGTTGCGCTCACCGAGCAACTTCATCGTCGCCGGCAGCAGTACGCCGCGCACCACGGTGGCGTCGAGCAGAACGGCGACCGCGAGGCCGACGCCGGCCTCCTTCAGGTCGAGCGCGCTCGCGGTGCCGAACAACGAGAACACGCCGACCATCACGAGCGCCGCCGCGCTGACCACGCCGGCGGTCCGGGAGATCCCGTAGCGCAGCGCGTCTTCGGTGCGCATCCCCGAGTCGACCCCCTCGCGAACCCGGCTGAGGATGAACACGTGGTAGTCCATCGACAGTCCGAACAGGACGACGAATAGGAACAGGGGGAGCCACGAGATGATCGCCCCGTCCGAGCGGAAGTCGAGCACGCCCTGTGCCCAGTGGTGTTGGAACACGAGCACGAGCACGCCGTACGACGCGCCGACCGACAGCAGGTTCAGCACGATCGCCTTGATCGGCACGACGATCGATCGGAACGCGACCAGCAGCAGCACGAACGCGAGCGCGAGCACGAACGCCACCACGTACGGGACCCCATGCCGCATCTGGTTGGTGAAGTCGAGATCCTCCGCTGTGTCGCCGGTCACCGCCCAGTGCAGGCCGGGGACCCGCCCGAGCGTCTCCGGCACGAGCACGCTGCGCAGGGTCTTGACGGCATTTCGGCTCGCCGTGTTGTCGCCGAAACCGGTGAGCGGGAGCCCAAGCGCGAACGACCGGCCGTCGAGACCAGGTCCGATCGAGAACGGTGGGTGCGCGATGCCTTCGGTCGCCGAGAGTTTTTCGAGCCGTTCGACCGCCTGGCGAACGGTCCCGGTCTCCCCGGTCGGCCACGTCGCCACCACGATCGCGGGCGACGACGTGCCCGGGAACTCGCTCGTGATCTGCGCCGCCAGGTCGGACTGACTCGCCGAGGAGAGCGCCTGCGAGCTCGGCTTGGCCACCTGCAGACCGAGCGCCGGGACCGCCAGCGCCACCAGCAATCCCCCCGACAGGCACGCAGCCAACACCGGCCGGCGCATCACGCGATCGACCATGCCCGCCCAGAAGCGCGATTCGCCGGCGGTCGCCAGCTGCGGCAGGAACGGAATGCGTCCCCGGTCGACCCTCGACCCCAGGAGCTGGAGCAGCGCGGGCAGCACGGTGACGGACCCGGCCACCGCGCTTGCCACTACGACGATCGTCCCGGCCGCGATGCCGTTGAAGATGTCCGAGCCGACGACGAACTGGCCGGCCATCGCGATTGCGACGGTCGTTCCGGCTATCAGCACCGCGCGGCCGGAGGTGCGCGACGTGCGCTCGAGCGCCTCCCGCGTCGAAGCACCTCGGAGGCGCTCCTCGCGCGAGCGGACCACGTAGAACAGCGCGTAGTCGACCCCGACCGCCATCCCGATCAGGAGCACAACGGTCTTGACGCTGTCGTCGAGCGGAAAGACCTGGCTGATCGGACCGAGCAGCCCGAACGCAGCGATCACTGCCGTGGCGGCCAGCAGCACGGGGACAAGCGCCGCGACCAGCGCGCCGAACGAGATCAGGAGCACGACCAGAGTGACCGGAATCGAAAGCTCCTCGGCGCGGTGCAGGTCGTTACCGCCGCCGGACGTCGGGTCCACGACGAGCGCGCTCACGCCTGAATGAGCCGCCCCCACGGACGCGACCGCCGCGTCGACGGTGGCCTCGTCGAACGGCCTTGTGACCGTGGCGCTGACGAGCGCCGAGTGTTCGTCGCGCGCGACGGCCACGCTCACGCCGCTCCCGATGGCGCCGCGCATCGCTCGATCGACCCCGTCGATCGCGGTCCGGAACCCCGGCGAGCCTGCTTTCAGCGAGTCGCTGTGCAGGTAGACATACTCATGCGGGGGGAGCCCGAGCTGGTGCGAATCCATTAGCGCATAGCCGCGCGCGGATTGCCCAACCGCGCCGTTGTTGAGCGGCTTGGAGCCCGTCAGGGAAAGTGCGACTACGGCCGCGACGACGAACGTCAACCAGGCGGCGATCGCGAGTACGGGCCGGCGCGTGCTCCAGCGACCGATGGCGGTGGGTGAGAAGCGCTTGATCATGCAGATCAGCCTGAACCCGTCGGGCCATCCTGAACAGCCGGGGGGCCGGAGTTCTGAGGGGTAGGGCTAGCCGGTAGGGGAACTCACCAGTAGCCGCTCATCAGCTCACGCGACCACCCGGGCTGCCGCACCGCGGTCCGTGGAGCGAACTCCGTCATGTACGGCTTGATGTCGAGGACCGGTGTGCCGTCGATCGCATCGAGGCCGCGAACCGTGAGCACTGCGCGCTCGACCGCCACGAGCTCGCATGTGCACACGCCGATCCGGTTCGGCCGGCGTTTGTTGCGCTGCGCGAACACGCCGACCTCCGGCCACCGGGGATTGCCGCGCGGTCGGCGCGCTTCGGTCTCGTACGAGTCCTCCGCCACCTGGTCGAACACGTACACCACATCGACGTGGGAGAACTCGTCGATGCCGCGCAGCGAGTCCACGGTGAACCGCGCCGCGTCGAGCTGCACCGTGGAGACGACGTCACCCCAGTCATCGTCGATCGGCTCGACGCGAGCGCTCTGCACCCACCCGATCGGCTCCATCGTGAAGGTCGTCATTCGTAAGATCCCGTGATCGTTCCGGAGGCCCGCCTGGAAAGTACCGATCGCGGCCTGGTGCCGGCCAGCGAGGGCTGGTTCGTGCTCAACGCCCGCGACGGTCGCTGGCGCCAGTGGGACGGGCTCGGCGCGCGCCTGTCCGTGGAAGGCGACACCGACTTCCCCCAGATCGGGATCAACCTATACGCGCTGCGCCCTGGCGAGCCGATCGGGATGTACCACTGGGAGGCCACCCAGGAGGACTTCCTCGTGCTGTCCGGCGAAGCGCTTCTGATCGTCGAGGGCGAGGAGCGCCCCCTGCGGCAGTGGGATTTCGTCCACTGCCCGCGGCTGACGAAGCACATCATCGTCGGCGCGGGCGACGGCCCCTGCGCGGTGCTCGCGGTCGGCGCACGGGAGCACGGCCCCGACGAGGTCTGGGGCGGCTATTCGGTCGACGAGGTGGCGCTGAGGCACGGGGCGGGCGTCGATCGCGAGACGGACGACGCGGACGCGGCGTATGCCCATCTGCCGGCGCGGGAGTGGTCCGCCTATCGCGACGGCTGGCTCGGCGGTTGACGCCTGGCCCGGCAGTCGAAGCCCGGTTACACGCCGCCGGCCATGCGCAGCACCGCCCCGGAGGCGTATGCCGCTTCGGCACTGAGCAACCAGACGATCGCCGGGACGATCTCCTCGGGCTCGGCCGGCCGACCCACCGGGATGCGGGAGGCCACTCGCTCCAACCGGCCCGGGTCCCCGGCGGCGGCGTGAATGTCGGTATTCACGATCCCGGGCGCGACCGCGTTCACCCGGATGCCATCGTCGGCGACCTCTTTGGCGAGACCCATCGTCAGCGCGTCGACGCCCGCTTTCGCGGCCGCGTAATGCACGTACTCGTGCGGGGAGCCGAGCGTGGCGGCGCCCGAGGAAATGTTCACGATCGCGCCGCCGCGCCCACCGCGCTTGGTTGACATGGCCAGGATCGCTTGGCGTGCGCACAAGACCACCCCGACGAGGTTGACGTCGATCACGTTCCGGATGACCTCGACCGGCGTGTCGGCCAGATCGCCCACGTGCGCCGTGAGCCCGGCGTTGTTCACCAGGCCGGTGACGGGTCCGATCTCCATAGCCGCGCCGAACAGGCGCTCGACGTCCGCCTGCACCGTCACATCAGCCTGGACGGCCACGCAGCGGGTGCCCGTCTCAGTTGCGGCGGTGCGGACGGTTTCTGCGGACCTCGTGTCGGATCTGAAGCTGAACACCACGTCGTGACCCTCGCGTGCGAGTGCGAGCACGGTCGCGGCACCGATCCCTCGGCTCCCGCCCGTCACGACTGTCAGCGCGCTGCCCATGAGTTGATATTCCCAGCTGGGGCGGGCGTCCCGCCCTTTGGGGCGGATAATCGTGGTGATGGGTGGACTCGACTCGCGGGAGCAGTCCGAGCCGCAATCGCTCGACGTGCAGTTGAAGGCGGCCGGGGTCGACCGCGCGCGGGTGCTCAGCGGATTGACCAGGCGGCAGCTGCTGCGGCGCGCCGCCGTTGCCATCGCCCTGCTGGCGGCCGTCGTGCTGGCAATCGTCGAACTGCCCGCGCTCCACGCCGTGCGCGCCCGGTTGGCCAACGCTCAGCCGGGCTGGATCGTGGCGTCGGTTGTGATGGAGGCCGCCTCGGTCGCGTGCTTCGCGCTCGCGCTGCAGCGGGCGTTCACGGACAGTCTCGGGCCCCGCAGCGCGATCTCGCTCGGGACGACCTCACAGGGCGTCAACGCGGTCGTACCAGCGGGCGGCACCGCCGGGTTCGCGTTCGCCGCCGTGATCCTCGCCGACGCCGGCTTTCCCGTCGCATCGACGGTGGCCCGTCTCATCGCCCTGTTTCTGGTCACGAGCGTGCTGACCAACCTTGTCCTGATCATCCTCGGAGGCGGCGGTGCGGCCGTCGGCCTTCTGACCGCGCAGGCCTCGCTCGCGGCGTCGGTCGTTCCGGCTGCCCTGGCGCTGGTGATCGTTGGCGCGTTCATGCTCGCGAGATCGGAAGAGCGTCGTGTAGGGAAAGAGTGTAGATCTCGGT